>QWCB01000060.1_pt1 | contig 111007 bp, 87 predicted proteins | sample 1972511 | NCBI WGS metagenome assembly QWCB01 (sample SAMN09866719, study PRJNA288562) | Human gut metagenome isolate term5_stool, whole genome shotgun sequencing... | isolation source: gut | host: Homo sapiens | place: USA: California | reverse complement strand
GTTCTCTGAGCCCCGTTCGACTTGCATGTGTTAGGCATGCCGCCAGCGTTCATCCTGAGCCAGGATCAAACTCTCAAATTATTGGTTAATTCGAGAGCCTTCTTTGGCTCTTAATTACTTCGTTACGTTCGCTTTTTTCTGTTCACTCTCTTAAGAATGTTCAGGTGCTCTTCTTTTAGTTCATGTTTGCTATTCAATTTTCAAGGTCCGTTCCTTTCGTTCTCCGAAAGGCGCTTTGCTATCATACCTCTGACTTTGTGAACTTGTCAAGGCTTTTTTGAAATTCTTTTGAAAAAAGTTGAAAATCTGGAAAAGGCCTGAATTCAGGCTTTTCACGATTGAGCATGATTTGTTTTCAAGCCTTGCTCCAAAAAACGATTAAAATTTTCTCCAGCGCAGCTTCATTTTTCTGTTCTGTGGCAAACGAAAGAATCGTCTTAATGTGAGTATAAAGCATGTTGTTCTTTTGAGCGGACAGTCCACTTGTTCAAACTGTCACGTGCGCGCGGGGGCCGATAAGCACGGAGGCCAATAAGTATGGAGCTTATATAAGAGAGTGAGAGTACAGCATGAGGTATCGTTTGCGTATACAGACAGGTCGTTTTCTCAGCTCTCATGCAAGCATGCAATGCCACTCGCTCACTGAGCCATCGTAATAGCCTTTCCATTAAGATAAATGCGCTGGAAGTTCAGCTCAGGATCGCTGAGGATAAGATTGGCTCTGCGTCCTGCGGCAATCACCCCGGCTTCCCCGGCAATACCGATCAGCCTGGCCGGATATTCGCTCGCGGCAAAGAGGGCGTCTTCCAGTGGCACACCGAAACTCACAGCCCGGCGCAACATGACATCCAGAGAACTGACGCTGCCGGCCAGGGCACCAGTTGAGATGCGGGCTTCTCTTCCCTTCACCATAACTTGCTGGCCGCCCAGCTCATAAAGGCCGTCGCCCAAACCAGTCGCTCTCATGGAATCAGAGATCAGGCAGAGCCGGTCTTTGAAGAGCTTAAAGGCCAGGCGAATCATCGCCGGATGCACGTGTATCCCATCGGCGATGAGCTCGACCGAAACCTGCGGATTTTCAAAGGCTGCGGCAATCGGTCCGGGATGACGGTGGTGCAGCGGTTCCATCGCGTTAAAAAGATGCGTGACATGGTGGACGCCCCGGCCAAAAGCCCAGCTGGCCGTCTCATAGTCGGCCTGACTGTGTGCCAGAGAGAGGAGGACGTGACCGGCTGCCTTGCGGATGAAGTCCTGTGCCCCAGGTAGCTCGGGCGCAAAGGAAAGAAGGCGGATCTTATCTCCGCTGAGCTGCTGATAATGGCAGAAATCCCCCCAGGAGAGCGGCTGAATCGCTCCAGGCTTCTGCGCGCCTGCTTTTTTTGGATTGAGCCACGGCCCTTCCATATGGATACCGCAAAACCAGGCCGCCCCCTCCGGCTCCTCCTCGTCTGCGCTTTTTCCGGCCAGACGAAAGATTTTTTCCAGCTGAGGCGCCGCAGCGCTCATACTCGTGGGACAGTACTGCGTCACCCCCTGCCTGGCCTCAAAACGTTGAAGCTCCTGCCATCCGGCGGGATCGGCATCGCTGAAATCGTGGCCCATGGCGCCATGGGAATGGATATCTGTGAGGCCTGGCAGAAGCAGAAGGCCAGAGGCATCCAGAATTTCTTCCCCGTCTTTGGACGGCAATTGACCCCAGGGCGAAAGTTCGGCTATACGTCCACGCTCTACACGCAGATCCCATTGATGAAAGTGATGGTCGGCAAAGACGTCGGCATTTCTGATGAACAAGTTTTAGCCCTCAACCATGATGGTGCCATTCTGGTTCCACTGGAAGGGGCCATTGCCGATCCAGCTGTTGCCGCCGCGCTCCATAAGGGAGTTGACCAAAAAACTGTCTTTGCTGAGGCCACTGCCATCCGGCGCAAGTTCGCTTAACTGGCCGTTGACCACTGAGAGCAGTCCTCCACCGGCAGTCAGAATGTAGCAGCGTGACCCATCGGCATTGATGAAATAGGTCGCCGCGTTCTGTGCGAGCAGCTGGGCGGCCTGACCGCTGCGCCTGCTGTAGAGATTGTTGCCCTGGAGGTAGTAAATCACACTGCCGTCCTGGCTGCTCAATAGCTGAGAGGAGCCTGCGCCGGAGAGCGTCAGGGGCTGCACCGCCTGTGACAGGTCCGCTCTCGCGTCGAGCCCTTTCACAACGCCAGAGGCATCAATCCAGTAGACGGCATTCGGTGCGGTGACCGCTTCCTTAATGTCGTTTTCCAGCAGAGCGCTGCGCGCGCCCTCACTGCCGGTCAAAGAGTCATTGCTGAGCCAGAGAGCTCCACGGTCAAGGATAGCGACCTGGGCAAAAGCCGAGTTTTGATCGCTGCCCGCAGGCAGAATGGACGCTTCATCGGTCAGCGGCTGATCCATAAGGATCTGATCGACGGAACCATCGCCTTTAATACGAATGACATAAGCCGTATCCGGGGCAAAGAGCAGGCTTTCACTGCCGTCAGGGGAGGTTTCGATTTTAAGTTTGTCTCCGGCCACAGGAATACTGCTGGTCGTATTCTCGCCCACCGAATTGTGGTAAAAGTACACATTACCTTCATCCTGGAAAACAGCGAGTTTGCCAGTCGGGTCAATGTATTGCAGCGTCACCTGTCCCTGTGCCACGCCGGCCTGCAGCAGCGGAACCCCGCCGGCAACTTCGCCACGCGTGTCAAAGAGAACAACACTGCCGTCATTTTTGAGCGCCATCCACTGGTCGCTTTCGCTTGCCATGAGAACAGAACTCACCCCGGCAGCCATCACTGAAGGCTGACCATCAAAACTGCTGTAATACAGCATCCCGTCATTCATCAGATAAGAATAACCCTGATTGCTGACCAGCCCCTCCATACCCAGAGGCGCACCTGCGCCCAGGGGGATCGCCTGCTGCGTCTGTGTGTCGATAAGGGTGTAACCTTCCGCGCCGTGAGCGATCAGATGCAGTCCATCCGGGGAGGCATAGACTTTGTCAAAACTCCCAGGGATAGTCAGATAGGTTGGTACGCCATTGGCATCGAGGACCTGAGCGACAATCTTATCGGAATCCAGGCGCGGAGGTATCCGCCTGACTGGCGCAACGAGCGTTTCGGGTGCGGATCCGGGAGTCTGATTAGGCAGGTCAAAGGCCTGGGCTTCAACCCCGGCGGCAGGCTGCTCTTCTGCTGGTGTCTGAGGCTGTGGTTCCGCAGCCGGCTGTTCTGGTGTCTGCGGCTGAGGCTGTGCATCCCCCGCAGCTGGAGGATTCATGGGAAGGATCGGCTGTGCCAGCTCTTCGCTGGGCAGCGTATTGACAATCGGCGGGGGTGCAAAGGGCGGATAGGTCACGCTGGGACTTTCTGTAGGCGGCAGCGTCTCCGGCGCCGGTGTCCAGGCCGGAAGATTCTCATAAGGATCGGTCTGCAGCGGCGGCAGCGTCTCCGTTGCTTTGGTTTTTCGAGGCGCTGTGGTATGTTTGCTCGTGCGGCGTTCCGTCTCTGAGATCTTGCTCGTCTGTCTGGTCTGGCGCTCCAGCCTGGCATTGCTCTGACGTTTCAGCACAGAACTCAGGAAGAAGATAAAGGCCAGAACAAGCAGGCCAATAATCAGCGGAATCACGATCATGAGGAGATGTTTGCGATATGGTGAAACCTCGTCCTCATCATTCTCCGCAAAAAAATCCTCAACAAAGTCCTCTTGCGCAGGACTTGCATAGCGCTCTTCCTCTCTGCGGCGGGCATCAGCATAGGGACTGCGTCCGGGCATGGGGGCAGGCTGTCCAGCTCTCATGGCACGAAGCGCCGCTTCCTGAGCAGCCTCTGCACGGCTCCCGGCAGCCTGTCCAGGCTGTCTTTGTGGAGGAGCTGCAGGGTAGGATTCTCCAGAAAGAGGTCGGTCAGGGAGAGGCTGGTCAGGGAAAGGGCGACGCGCCGCGGACTGTGGCGGCGTCATGGGAGAAGCCGCACGAGGCGCTCCGCCTGCCGGATGATTGCCAGCTCCCTGAGGGGCGCGCCTGGGCAGCTCTTCCGCTTCTGCGGAAAAGGGCGGGGGCGCGGTCATGGGGCCCCTGGGGCGCTGTGGCACAGGAGCATTTCCCTGCCCAGGTCGTTGAGGCGGTACAGGTCGTCCGCCGCCAGGTCTTGCATTATCCCAGGATTGATTCATAAGTTTTGCCTCAATAATTCAGGATCAACCTTTTTCCAGCTCACTCAGATAGGTTTCAAACTGAGCTAAAGCATCTTCAACCGGTCGGGGAGTAGTCATATCGAGGCCGGCCTTTTTCAGCACCTCAATAGGATAGTCGGAAGATCCGGCTTTCAAGTAGCCGAGATATGCCTCAATATCAGCTTTCTCACCCCCAAGGATTCTGGCCGCAAAAGCGCTGGCAGCAGAGAAGCCGGTGGCGTACTGGTACACATAGTAATTGTAGTAGAAATGCGGAATACGCGCCCATTCCAAGCTGATTTCCGGGTCAAAGGCAAGCTCGCTGCCATAGTAGCGGCGGTTCAGTTCGCCATACTTCTCACAGAGGAAATCCGCCGTGAGAGCTGTTCCCTGTTGATCGGCCTGATGGATCAGGTGTTCAAAATCAGCAAACTGGGTCTGGCGGAAAACCGTGCCCTTAAAGCCGTCGAGATAGTGCATGATGACGTACCTGCGGGTGGCCGGATCCTTGACCGTTTTGAGCATATAGGCGGTGAGCAGGTTTTCGTTGGTTGTCGAAGCAATCTCGGCAAGGAAAATGGAGTAATCACCATAGATATAGGGCTGAGTGCTGCGCGTCAGGCTGCTGTGGCAGCTATGGCCAAGTTCGTGAGCCAGGGTAAAGACGTCGTCCAGCGTACCTTTCCAGGTCATCAGGATATAGGGGACACTGTCGTAGCAGCCGCCGGAGTAGGCTCCGGAACGCTTGCCCTGATTTTCGGCAAAGTCGATCCAGCGCTCGCTGAAGGCACGTCGAAGGATGGCCGTATAGTCCTCACCAAGGACTGAGAGGGCATTCAGGATCAAGTCTTCGGCTTCCTCGATGGTATAGCTGAGATTGAGGTTCTCTACTACCGGAACATAGAGGTCGTAGCTGTGAATGTCTTCAAGCTTCAGCAAGTTTTTGCGCACGGCGACATAGCGATGCAGTAAGTCCAAATGCTGATCGATACTGCTGAGGAGGTTGTCATAAACCGACTCGGGAATCTTATTGCTGAAAAGGGCTGCTGCGCGGGCTGAGGCGTACTTTCTCACTTCCGCTGTAAAGTTATGCGACTTCACAGCAGAAGAAAGGGTCTGGGCATAGGTATTTCGGAATTGCTGGTAGGTCTTATAAAGACCTTTGAAGGCCTCTTCCCTTACGCGCCTGTCCCGGCTTTCAAGAAGTTTGCCGAAGCGACCGTGAGTAATTTCGATCTCTTCGCCGTCCTCATCCTTAATTTTTGGAAAGCGCTGATCGGCATTGTCGAGCACCGAAAAAATCTCCGCAGGCGCACCCAGCACTTCGCCGCTGCGAGCGAGCAGACGTTCTTCCGCAACACTCAGCATGTGCTCGCGCGAACGACGGATGAGCTCATAGGCATGGGCATAGAGTTGCAGACCTTTTTCTTCGTCCATGAGCTTCTTCATTTCGTCATCGCCGAGCGAAGCCAGCTCCGGATCAAACCAGGAAACAGCCGCCATGATTTTGGCGAGAAGCTGGCCCATGCGGGCATTCATCCCACTATATCTGGAATCGGCGGTATCCTGATCTCCTTTCATGGAGGCGTAGACATAGAGTTTTTCGATCTCCCGTCCAAGCTGATCGGCAAAGTTCTGATAGGCCAGCAAGTTTGCTCCCGACTCATGAATTTTGCCCTGCCAGGCGGCCGCCTTCTCTACGTAAGTCTGTGCTTCGGCAAAGGCCTTCTCCCAGGCATCATCATCGGGAAAGAGTTTGCTGAGATCCCAGGTAAGGGCCTGATCCACCTCAGCTCTCAGGGGAAGAGTATTCTTGCTTGCGCCGTCTGCAGTTTCTTTAAACATCGGATTCTGGATCAAATTCATACTTAACCTCTTTTCAGGGATGAGATGGATCGGCTTCGGCCGATTCGTTATTCTGTTCTGTCTCAGTTTGATCTTCTTCGCTCTCATCTTCATGATCGACCACTGCCACATCCGTGACCAGACCCTCTTTGGAGCGCATCAGGGTAACCCCCTGAGTGGCCCGTGAAAGCAGAGGAATTTCACCAGCGTGCACGCGGATGACCACGCCCAGATCGTTAATCAGGAGGATATCCTTTTCGTCCGGCGCCAGGCAAGCCCGTACGAGCAGTCCCGTTCGCTTGTTGATACGGTAAGCAATCAGGCCTTTGCCGCCGCGCTTCTGACAGCGGAACTCGGAAAGCAGGCTGCGTTTGCCGAGGCCATGCTCCGTGATAAAGGCGACCTGATCGTCGTTATCTGTGACAATCATGGCGATCACTTCATCGTCCGGCCCCAGGGCAATACCGCGCACCCCCATGGTGTTGCGGCCGGTGCTGCGCACATCGCTTTCAGGGAAACGGATGCCCATGCCCTTACGAGTCACGAGCAGGATCTGCGATTGCGGATCGGAAAGGCTGCAGCTGATGGCTTCGTCATCCTCTCGCAGACTGATGGCAATGATGCCGTTGCGGTTGATATTGTTGTATTCCGAGAGGCGGGTTTTCTTGACCAGACCCTTTTTCGTAGCCAGCACGAGGCTAACCTCTTCGCCCTGCAGGGTCACCGGCAGGAGGCCCCGAATCTTCTCGCCTTCCTGCAATCTGAGCAGGTTGACAAAAGCTGTGCCGCGTGCCTGACGACTGGCTTCAGGGATCTGGTAGCCCTTGAGGCGATAGACCCGTCCACGATCCGAGAAGGCCAGAATCGTGTCATGCGTGGAGGTCGTAAACATGGATTCCACGTAATCCTCATCGCGGGTACTCATGGCGGTAATGCCACGACCTCCGCGGTGCTGTCTGGAGTACTGGATTACCGGGGCGCGTTTGACGTAGCCCGCATGTGAGAGTGTGATGATGACATCTTCCTCTTCGATCAGGGATTCATCGTCGATATCGCCGAGGCTCGCCTCAATGACGGTGCGACGTGGGTTCGCATAGCGATTTTTGATGTCCAGAAGTTCCTCACGCACGACTTCGTCGCGGCGGGCGGGATCAGAGAGGATGGCATGAAAATCAGCGATGCGCTGCACCAGATCTTCACGTTCTGCCTCCAGCTTTTCGCGCTCCAGACCGGACAGCCGGCCGAGGCGCATGTCGACGACGTGCTGAGCCTGTTTCTCGGTGAAACCGAAGCGGCTGCAGAGGGCTTCGCGGGCGACATTTTCATTGGCCGACGCACGGATCACCGAGATCACGGCGTCAATCTGGTCGATGGCCTTCTGCAGACCTTCGACGATGTGCAGACGCGCTTCTGCTTTTTCGAGGTCGAAAGCCGTGCGCCGCATAATCACACTGCGTTCATGCTCAAGATAGTAGCTCAGGGCCTGCGGCAGGTTGACGATGCGGGGAATCATGTCTCCGCGCTCGTCTGGAACCAGCGCGAGCATATTCGCATTGAAGCTGTCCTGCATCTGCGTATTGTGGAAAAGCTGGTTCAGCACCACTTCCGGTGTGGCGTCGCGCTTTAATTCGATGACAATGCGCACTTCCTCGTTACGGTCGGATTCGTCGCGGACATCGGAAATACCCTCAATGCGGCGTTCCTTGACAAGATTGGCGATACGCTCGATCAGACGGCCCTTGTTGACCATATAGGGCAGATCGCGAACGATAATGCGGTGGCGGTTGCCCTGCATCCCTTCGATATCAGTGTGGGAACGCACGAGAATACGGCCACGTCCTGTGCGGTAGGTCTGACGAATGCCGGAACTGCCAAGAATCATGCCGTAAGTCGGAAAATCAGGGCCGGGGATAATCTCCATGAGCTCATCGGCCGTGGCCTCAGGGTTGTCAATCAGATAGAGCGTCGCATCAATGCATTCGCCCAGATTATGCGGGGGAATGTTGGTGGCCATGCCGACCGCAATACCGGAAGAACCATTGACCAGGAGGTTCGGGAAGGCGGCAGGCAGAACGGTCGGCTCCATGACATGCTCATCAAAGTTCGGGCGGAAATCGACCGTATCCTTGTTGATGTTGGCCATCATCTCCTGAGCAAGTTTGGTGAGACGCGCTTCCGTATAACGATAGGCCGCCGGAGGATCGCCGTCACGGGAACCGAAGTTGCCGTGGCCGTCCACCAGGGGGTGGCGCATGGAAAAGTCCTGTGCCAGACGCACCAGCGCATCATAAACCGAGGCGTCTCCGTGAGGATGAAAGCGGCCGAGAACATCGCCAACGGTCGTGGCGCATTTACGATAGGGCTTATCCGAGGTAAAGCCCTGTGACAACATCGAATAGAGAATGCGGCGGTGCACCGGCTTAAGACCGTCCCGCACATCGGGCAGGGCGCGGTCGGTGATGACGCTCATGGCATAGTCAATAAAAGATTGCCGCATCTCTTTATCAAGATCCACCGGGATGATGACATTATCGGGATTGCGGAAAGCTTCATCGACCAGGCGTTCCTTTTCTTTCTGGCGCTCCGCGGCGCTCAGCGGCCGTTCCGCCTTTTCCGGCTTTTGCCCGGCGGCAGGCTCCTGAGCATTTTCAGCCGCTGTGTTTAATTCTGCCTGATCGGGCTTATCCCCGTCGATAGCCATAGCTTCCTCCAAATTTGTATCTCAGACGAGCACGCGGTCACGCGTCACTCGAGTGTTTCTCCGACACTGTCCATGCGTCAGAAGGCGTTACACGAGCACGTGCAGTCGTGCTTTGCTCCTGTCTTCTGGTGACGAAAGCTTCGTCGCCATATTGGTCTCGCGCGCGTGCGCGCGTAATAAAATATTTACACTCTAGTAGACCATTATAACATAGAGGAGATGATGGGCTAAAGGTGCAGCAATCCAGCCACCGATCAGCCGAGCGGGGCTTTTTTCATTTTGGCAAAAGTCCGCGGGTAGCGAGACGGGCAGGGCCGCAGTTTTCGATAAAGGATCAACTTGCGCTTTACTCCCGAGTCGGCCAGTTCAAGTTCACACACTTCTTCTTTGACCGCGGAAAGAAGGCGAGCTGCTTTTTCTGCGCGCCGGATCTCCTCATCCGCCTCCGCTTTCATGGCAATGAAAAGGCCTCCAGGCTTAACAAAGGGCAGAGCGAGTTCCAGGAGCAAAGGCAGATCTGCAACGGCACGCGCAGTCACCAGATCAAAGCGATCCCGATATTCCGGCAGACGCCCCGCCTCCTCCGCACGGGCGTGCAGGGCTGTACAGCCGTGGTTCAATGCAAGCTGGCCGATGGCGCGTTGCAGAAAGTGAATGCGCTTCTGTAAAGCATCCAGCATGCAAAGCTCAATTTGTGGACGCAAAAGCTTCAGTGGGATGCCCGGGAAGCCCGCACCGCTGCCAATATCAAGAAAGCGAAAATCAGCCTGCGCTTGTGCCTCAAGTTCACGATCTAGCAGGGGTAAAAGCGTCCAGGAGTCGATGAGATGCAAGAGCAGCATATCTTCAGCTTTGCTGATGGCCGTGAGATTCAGGCTGTGATTGGTCTCAGCGACGAGCGCCAGGTAAGTCAGCAGCTGCTCTTCCTGCTCCGGGCTGATCTCGGGAAGATGCGGGCGATAAAGGTCAAACGCCCGCTGACATTCGCTGCGAAAGGCAGGGGCGTCAAAAGGGGGGTGAAACGCAGCGGAACGTCTGTTTTCAACAGGCCGTTCCTTCGATGCGCTGCGGCCAGAGCGCTCTCCTTCGAAGAGATCTTTAGCAGATTTTTCTGCGGATTTATTCCCCGTCATTTTCGATCTCCTTAAGTGCGACAAGCAGAACCGAAATATCCGCGGGGTTGACCCCGGAGATCCGGCTGGCCTGCCCCACCGAGCGTGGTCGCCTGGCCATCAGCTTCTGGCGGGCTTCAGTTTTCAGTCCACTGAGCCGACTGTAATCAAAATTCTCAGGGATACGCCGCTTTTCCAACTTACGGAAGCGGGCAATACGCTCCTCTTCCACCCGGATGTAGCCCTCATATTTTATTTCCACCTCGACAGCAAAACGATCTGCCGGGGTCAGGAAGGGCGTTCCTTCCGAAAGCTCCCCGGGATAGGCCGTGACTGTCGGCAGGGGGTCAATTTCAGCGAGATCGTCCAGGTGGATTTCCGGCCGCCGCAGGCATTCCGCCAGGGTGAGACTATTCTGGGGCAGGGCAGTACCGTGCTTGAGCATAAAACGGCTGAGCGCCTCATCTGCAGGGATTCGCGTCGTTTTCAGCCGGGCGATTTCGCGGTCGACCCGCTGCATCTTTGCCGAAAAAGCTGCCGCGCGTTCCGGAGAGAGCAGACCCAGGTGCACCGCAAGCGGCGAGAGGCGGCGGTCCGCATTATCCTGGCGCAGCAGCAGTCGGTACTCCGCCCGGGAACTCATCATGCGGTAAGGCTCATCGGTGCCTTTCGTGACCAGATCGTCGATCAGCACGCCGATATAGGCCTGGGAGCGGTCAAGAATCAGCGGATCCTCACCCCGCGCGGAAAGCGCGGCGTTGATGCCCGCCAGAAGTCCCTGAGCCGCCGCTTCCTCGTAGCCGGAGGAGCCATTGATCTGTCCGGCGCAATAAAGGCCCTGAACCAGTCGGCTTTCCAGAGAAAGTTGAAGCGAAGTCGGATCGACCAGGTCGTACTCAATCGCATAGGCCACGCGCATAAATTCGGCATTTTCCAGGCCCGGGATCGTTTTGCAAAGCGCCTGCTGGACGTCCACCGGCATGGAGGACGAGAGGCCGGAAGCATAAATTTCGCAGGTATCGAGGCCGGTCGGTTCCATGAAAATGTGGTGGCGTTCGTGGCTGGGAAACTTGACGATTTTATCTTCGAAGGAAGGGCAATAGCGCGGGCCGATGCCCTCAATTTTTCCACTGTAGAGGGGTGAGCGATCCAGGTTATTGACAATCAGCTCCCGGCTTTCCGGCCCGCTCCAGCTGAGATAGCAGGGGAGCGCCGCCTTGGGGCGCCAGTCCGGCCGCTCATCATTGGCATAGGAAAAAGGGGCCGCCGTTTCGTCGGCTTCCTGACACTGCATCACAGAAAAGTCCAGGCTGCGGCTGTGAAAGCGGGGTGGAGTCCCCGTCTTAAAGCGCTTTAAGGGAAGCTCCAGCTCCCTGAGAGAGGCTGAAAGCTGCTCCGCAGAGGGCAGACCGTCAGGGCCAGACGAATAAAGGGCCTCACCGACAATGACCTTAGATCGGAGGAAAGTTCCTGTGGCCAAAAGGACACGGGGCGCGGCATAGCGAAGACCGAGGCGTGTCACCACACCTTCCATCTTTTTTTGGCCGTTTTCTTCACTCCAGAGAAGATCACAGACCTCGGCCTGTTTCAGGCTGAGCAGGGGCTGCGCCTCCAGAAGCTTTTTCATTTCGCGCTGATAAGCCGTGCGATCCTGTTGCGCACGCGGAGCAAGAACCGCAGGACCTTTACTGCGGTTGAGCATGCGGAACTGAATACAGTGGCGGTCGGCAAGCAGACCCATGACACCGCCCAGAGCGTCAATCTCACGGACGAGCTGTCCTTTGGCCGTTCCCCCGATATTGGGATTGCAGGGCATATTGGCCAGACTGTCCAGATTCAGCGTAAACAAAAGTGTGCGCAAGCCCAGGCGCGCAGCCGCAATAGCCGCTTCACAGCCAGCGTGACCCGCGCCCACAACAATCAGGTCATAACGTTCATCAAAAGGAAATTTTCCGGGTGACTCGATGCGCAAAGGCATCTCCTTTATCGCTATTTACCGACACAGAAACGGGAAAAAATCTGATCGGCAAGCTCAGCAGAGACCTCACGGCCTGTGAGCTCGGCAAAATCTTCCTGCGCCGCTCGCAGCATGGCCGCCGTGAGATCCAGCGTGAGGCAATCGTCCATGCTCTTCAAAGCCAGCTCAAGGTGTTTTTTGGCTTCTTCAAGGCCACGCTTGTGGCGGAGATTGTGGATGAGCAGACGATTCTGACTGCCCGCACCGGCCGCCTCATAGTGGGCCAGAATCGCTTCACGCAGCGCCTGTATCGCTGAGGCTCCCCCCTTTTGCCAGGACAAAATCTGGCTCTCCGGCCAGGCCTGCCGCAGGCCCTCAAGACCCTTATGCTCAGAATCCAGATCGGCTTTGCCCGAAAGAAGGAGGAAATCCGCCTGCGGCAGTGCCTCTTTCATGCTGGCCAGCTCGGCAAGGCTTGCCTCCGCCTGTGTGGGATCATGCAGCCAGAGAATAAGGTCGGCGTTTTCCGCGGCACGTCTGGCTCGACTAACCCCCTCAGCTTCAAGCTCGTCCTCACTATCTCTGAGACCCGCCGTGTCGGTAAGCAGGAGAGGAATGCCTTCAATTTCCATAAGGGCTTCCACCGTGTCCCGCGTTGTCCCCTCACGACCGCTCACAATCGCGCGTTCTTCTCCCAGCAACTCATTGAGCAGACTGGACTTTCCAGCATTGGGCCGACCCGCGATCACCAGGCGAAAACCATCACGCAGAATGCGTCCCTGCTTCCATCCCGCCAGGGCGGAATCGAGCTCTGTCACCAGTGCAGCGGTGTTTTCGCGAAGCCTCTCACGAGCCTCAGGGCGATCCTCTTCATCAGGAAATTCCAGCATCATCTCGAGGGCAGCCTCTACGCCATAAAGGCGCTCAGAAAGCTCCGACAGCGCTCTTGAAAGAGCGCCTCCCACTTCAGCAAGGGCGGTCTGCTGCTGCAGACGACTTTCCGCGTGGATGAGATCCATCACCGCTTCTGCCTGCATAAGGTCCATTTTGCCGTTGAGAAAAGCGCGTTTAGAAAATTCTCCCGGATCGGCCGGGCGAACTCCGCGCTCAAAAAGGCTTTCCAGTATACTGCGGCGCACCGCCGTTCCGCCGTGGCAGGAAATCTCGAAAAGATCCTCGCCCGTATAGGAGTGAGGCGCACGGTAGGCAGAGAGAATGACCTGATCCAGTCCCCGGCCCTCTCGATCACAAAAAGTTCCGAGAGCCATGGTATAAGGCTGCATCTCCGCCGCACGCGGGAATGAGGCAGCCGGCTGAAAGGCCTGATCACAGATGGAAACGACCGTCGGTCCGGAAAGACGAATGACGGCAATGCCACTCGTTCCCGGTGGGGTCGAGAGCGCCGCGATATTATCGAACGCCAGCACGGCGTCCATCAGTGCTCGTCATCGGGCGCTATGACCACGCAGCGGTTCGGTTCCGCGCCTTCACTGTAGGTCGTCACCCCTTCGAAGTCGGCAAGGGCCATATGAATCTGACGGCGCTCGGAAGCAGACATGGGATCCATGACCACACGACGCCCCGTATGCAACACGCGACCGGCACTGCGTCTGGCCTGCTGACGCAGGCTGCGCACCCGCCGTTCACGATATTGACCAATATCCAGAATGACGCGAAGGTAGTCATCGCGCTGACGGTTTACCGCCAGCGTCGTCAGGTATTGCAGGGCTTCCAGCGTTTCGCCCCGGCGTCCAATAGCATTGCCGATATCCCGACCGCTTACCTCGATGCGCAGGCAGCCTTCACTGTCGTAAAAAGTCGAAATCTTCCCATGAATATCGAGACTGCCAAGAACATTGGTGACGAAATCGACAGCCAGGTTCTCCAGCCGTTCTTTTTCTTCCTCGTCCAATTCCAGGCCATTGACACGGCGGGAATCCTCTTCGCGTTCTCTGCGGCGGCCACGTCCACGACGGCTGGAGCGATCGTTTTCGTCCGAAGCCCCGGCTTCTTCCATATCTTCCTGCTCTTCATCCGCTTCACAGGCAAAATCTTCCTCTTTCGACGCCAGCTCAGCCTCATCAGATTCAAGCTCAGCATCGTCGGCTTCATCGTCCAGGAGTTCGCCCATCTCATCTACGCGGCTTACACGCACGAGTGCCGGCCTTCTGCCAAAGCCAAGCAGGCCGCCGGCTTCGCCTTCATCCAGGACTTCAATAAGGGCTTCATCTTCCGTGATTCCCAGTTCAGAAAGGCCAAGCTGGATCGCTTCATCGACCGTTTTAGCCATACGTTCAATGGATTGTTTCATCTGTTTATTCTCCTTCGCCGCGCGGCGCACGGCAAATTTTTCCTGATCTCACATCAGCTGCTTCTGCGGCGGCTCACAAGTTTTTCAGCGTCTTGCTTATCCAGAATCTCACGCATCGGTTTCGTGTAGAGCACGTAGGTCAGATAAGTCTGAACAATCGCCATCACGTTGGATACGAGCCAGAAAAGAGCCATGGCAGCGGGCAGCGTAAAAGCCATGAAAATCATCATAACGGGCATCACAATGTTCATGCTCTTCATCATACCTTCCGCCTGTTTTGGGGTTTGACCACTCTTCGCCGGATTGCGTTTTTCGCGTTCTTTTTCCTCTTTACTCTGCTGTCTGGGCATGTTGATCTTACCCATGCGCATCGCGACAAACTGTGTTCCGATCATCACGATGACAAGGATCAGGAGAGGAATATAGGTTCTCCAGGTCTCTGCCCCGAAAAGTTTGCCCGGGTCAAAACTGGGGGTGCGCCCCAGATCCATACCCAGGAAATTCAGGTCGATCACCTGGCGGAGTTGAATCCAGCCTTGCTGAACCGATTCGCCCAGCGTCTGCGCAGAGTCACGAAGCACAGCCAGCAGAGGAATATCATTGCGGCCAAGGTTGCTGAAAGCATTCTGAGAAAGCAGGCCGTGTTCAAAGGCATAGCCGCCGATGCTGGCAATGCTGCTGTCAGCCACCTGCCCGATATAGTGCAGAGGACGCTGAATCGGAGGCCAGATCGCAAAAAGAACCAGCATCTGCAGAACCATGGGCAGGCAACCCGAGGCCATGGAGACACCCGATTCCCGCATCAGCTGCATCTGCGCTTCATTCGCCTTCTGCGGATCCTTCGCGTAGACACGTTTAATTTCATTGATATCGTCCTGGAGAAATTGCTGCCGCGCCATACTCTTCTGCGACTTGAAGCTCAGCGGCATAATCAGGAGTTTAAGGATGACATTAAAGACGATAATGACAAGTCCATAGTTCTGCAGCCAGTCATAGAGATAGCTCATGAGCTGCCCGAATAAATTGTAGAGCGGGTCCATAATGCCCAGCAAAACGGGATAGTACATGCGTTTCCTTCCTCCCGGTGAGGCTCGATCTTCTGCAGATTTTCTGCCGGTCTTTTCCAGGCGTTTGAAATAGGGTTCGCTTCTGCCTGTGGACGTTGAGAAACTCATCCTGAGCCACGCGACAGGTCAAAAGAGAAACCGTCCCCTTACTTTAGCAAAAGTCAGGCCGACAAACAAGAATAAGATTTCAGGGGTCTTTCCCGTTCTGCCGCTCTTCCTGGCGGAGCCGCTTTGCTTCCAGATCCAGAGGTGAACCTGGGACAGGATCAAAACCACCGCCGCCCCAGGGATTACAGCGCAGAATACGCCAGAGCGCCAGAGCGCCGCCTTTAAAAAAGCCATGCAAGCTGACCGCTTCCAGAGCGTAAGCCGAACAGGTCGGCTCAAAACGACAGGTCGGAGGCCTGTTCGCAGAAATTTCACGTTGGTAAACATGGATGGCAGCTATCGCCAGGCGCTGCAAAGGGTTAAGTTTACTGCAGCTACAAGCGCCTTCATTTTTTTTCTCAGTCTGCATGGACTGACCCCTCTTGCTGACTGGCCTGCTGACTGGAGTCCGCAACGGCAGTTTGCAAGGCAGTCTGCTTAGACAGACTTTCTTCGCCCTGCGCTTCGTTTTTTAAAATGCCCGCGCGGGCGGCTGTTTGAAGAAATGCGGCCGTCAGTCTGGAAAAAGAGCCTTTGAGTGCAGGATCACGTCCGAGGATAATGAGATCGATTTGCTCACGAAGTGCGTCCTGATTGAGGCGATAGATTTCCCGGAAGACGCGTTTTACACGATTGCGCTGCACGGCTCCGCGGATTTTCCGGGATACCGCAAAACCGACCCGACGCTCTCCCCTCCTTTTATGAAAAATATAGAGGGTCAGGCCAGGGCCGGAAGTAAATTTGCCTCGCCGATAACAGCGGTCGAATTCGTGATTTTTTTTAATGCGACCCGCTTTTTTCATCTTAACTGTCTGGTTTTCTCCTGGCCTGAATCGGCAGGTATTTCAATTGCATTCTGTCGGATTCTCAGGCAGCAGGCATACACCTCAACGCGCCCTGGGAACAGAAGCGTTTAAAAGAAAAAAAGACCACAGGGAACTGCGGTCTTATGCGCTCAATTGTTTTCTGCCTTTGAGCCTGCGTCTTTTCAGAACCGCGCGGCCGGAGGCAGTCTGCATTCTCTTACGGAAGCCATGCTCCATTTTGCGCTGGCGTTTCTTAGGTTGAAAGGTCATCTTCATGGAAGTTTACCTCCTTGGCATTCTTGCGAGTGAATCATTCTGCTCTTTCGAATACAGGGGATTCTTCGCAGCTTTTTGAGTATACCGAGGCCCTGCAGCCTTTGTCAAGAGTTTTTTTTTACTTTTCCGGCCTTGTGCTGTGAGCAAGGCGGGAAGTATAAAAGGCGCTGAGGTAAGCCAGCAGGGCATCGTAAATCGCGCTGCCGATCAGGCCCAAAGCGATGACAATCAGCCAGAAATACGGCTGCAGCCGGGTACGCAGAGAAGGTGGGAAAAGGGCAGGACCATAAAATGCAGCCAGGGCAGAAAAGAGGCCCGTGCCTGCAGCCAGACGCAGCAAAATGCAGGTCGTCCCGCTGAAAAAGCGCGAGAAGAAAAAAGCGAGCAGGAGATAGGGAGCAAAATAAAGCGTCCAGGGAAGGTTCAGTAAAAACCCTGGATAGATCAGCGTCAGGAGCGTCGTGCTGAGGTAAACCAGCAGGGCTGCGCGCTGTCCCAGTCTCAGTTCAGCAGCTAAGAGAGCAAAGGCCGCAAGGATGCGGAGAGAAAGGCTCATGGTGGGAAGCCATACCGCCGCCATTAAAAAAAGCCAGCAAAGTGCCGTAAATAAGCCGCCCCAGGCCACTTCTTCCGTGCGTCGACGTGCCAGCTCGTATTTTTCACGATCAGGTGGTGACTTTTTCATGAGTCCTCGTCCAACCGCAAAATTGCCCAGCCAGAGATCGTCCCGAAAAAGCGCACCTTACACCAAAAAGTGAAAGGCCTTTCGGGCGGACACATACGCCATTGATTTCGCTCGTACAATAACCTACCCATTCCGGGGAACACTTCTGCCGCCTAGCAGCATGGAATGAGATCTCCGCCCATGCATTCGCAGCACTGATCGGCGCAGCAAAGGCAGCTTAAATCATTGCAGCAGCTGCCGCTAAAGCAGCCCCGATTGCGGTAATAAGGACTCTGGTTATAGGGGTTGCCCTGATTCTGATACCTGCCCTGGCTCCCGCCCTGATTTTGGCGAAACCATTGTTCAAAGGGATTCTGGCCCTGACTGCCCCTCCCTCCCTGGTAGGAAGAGGACGAGGCCCCTGAACTTTGCTGGCTATTGCCATTGCTGATGGCATCGTAGGCAAGGTTGATTTCGGCCATTTTCTCTTCTGCGAGTTCTTTGGCGTGAACATCCGTAAAATTGTCGGGATGATATTTTTTAGCCAGTTCACGGTAGGCTTTCCTGATTTCGTCCTGAGAAGCCCCGCGATTGACGCCTAAAGTTTTGTAAGGATCGCTTGCCATGTCCAATTCCTCTCCCGTTGATTAAAACCCATCGATTTTCGGAACAAGTTTAATGCATTTTCCTGAGCTTGTCACACCGGCTTAAGTTCCAGAGTTTCAGCACTCCTTCTTTCACACCTGTACTTCATGCTTTAAAAAAGCCCTGCTTTTATCGGCAAGACGGGTACGTTCACGGGGCAGGCCTTCACAGATCACATTTTGCACGATGGCGGCATCTTTAAAATAGGGTAGAAGAGCGGCATGAGCATCAAGAGTCTCTTCACGCTTCCGCATCAGCTGCTCAGCCAGAGCTAAACGTTCTTTGGCTGAAAGGCCCATAAAGGGATTAAAGCGCCCCTTAGCGGCATCTTTTTCTGCATCATCGAGAGCGTCGGCAAAATAAATCCATTCTCCAAGCGCCGTACCCATGATCTCAAAAATACCCTGGAGCTTCGCCAGCCACTCTCCGGAAACTTCGGCGCGGCGCGCTGTTTCACTCATGACAGCGCGGAGCACGCGGCCGGAATAAGCCGCCGCCGTCTCAGCACGTTTTCGCACCTGTTCAGACAGAGCTGTGCCCAGCTTGTCCGCAGGGTGTGCACAAGCGGCCTCCCTGCCCTGACAAAGACTCAGCTCCATGCGTTCAAAGGCCCGCAGCTCGTGCAAAGCCAGCTCAATCTCGTCGACCAGTTCCGGCGCTTCTTTTCGCAGTGTGCCCGCGGCCTTGCGAAACAGCGCCAGCTGTGGAAGAGCCCTGAACCACTGGCCATCTTCAAGATCGTCCTGGCCTTTGCCGTAAACCAGGGCAGCCGTCACAAGCGAGGCAAAATCAATCAGCGGATCAGGAGCTGCAACAGGGTGCTTGACCAGAGGGTTGGCAATGCAGGCTTCGTCCCGGGCTTCCTTCTCATTCTCACGAAAGGAGAGGAAAAAGAGAGCGAGAAATGTCGCTTCATACGAAACAGAAAGGCGCGGAAGCTGGCCGAACTGCCTGCCCAGGCTCTTGCAGACCGCACAGTAAAGCGAGCGATAGCGCGTGTAATCGCGCACCAGAAGCTCAGGTTTATAAATTTTAATGTAACCGAACAAAAGTCCGTTGTTTCTCCTCTGTACTTATGGATGAAGGCATAAAGGGTGCAAAGAGAGAAGGCAGCCGATGGTCTGCCCCTTTCGTCCTGACCCGCCGCGCCTTATTGCCCGGCCGGCCTATAGCTCTCTTTCAGCGAGACAGCCCGGTTAAAGACCGGATGCTCGTCCGTATCGTCCTTACTGTCCGTCACAAAATAGCCCTGACGCATGAACTGCCAGCTGTGTTTTTTACGTTCCTCATAGAGCCAGCGCTCAATCTTAGCTCCCTCAAGCCGAACAACCGACTCGGGATTGATCAGTTCGTGATAGTCGCGCTCATCCGCATCAGGCTGAGGCACGGAGAATAGCGTGTTGTAAAGTCGAACTTCAGCATCCACAGCGGTCTCAGAATCCACCCAGTGAATGGTTCCGCGGACTTTACGTCCATCCGGAGCCGAACCGCCGCGGCTTGCGGGATCGTATTCGGCATAAACCGTCGTCACCCGACCCTCGCTGTCTTTATCACAGCCGGTACAGCGAACGATGTAGGCTCCGCGTAGGCGCACTTCGTTGCCAGGATAAAGACGGTGATATTTTTTGGGCGGCACTTCTTCGAAGTCGGAGCGTTCAATCCAGACCTCACGCGAGAACGTCATTTCGTGGTTTCCCAGCTCTTCCCGTTTCGGATGATTTTCCGAGGGGAGTTTTTCACTCTGACCCTCCGGGTAGTTCGTGATCACCAGCTTCAGCGGGTCAAGCACGGCCATGGCGCGCAAAGCCTCCTGATCCAGGTCTTCGCGCAGGCAATATTCCAGAAAATCCAGAGAAACCCGGCTGTCCACTTTGGACACGCCGATCCGTTCACAGAAATTGCGAATGGAGGCCGGGGTGTAGCCACGGCGTCGCAAACCCGAAAGCGTCGGCATACGCGGGTCATCCCAACCATCCACGATACCCTCTTCCACGAGCGTGCGCAGCTTGCGCTTGCTCATCACCGTGTAGTCCAGATTGAGGCGGGCAAATTCAATCTGACGCGGTTTTGAGGGAGCTGAGATGTTCTCTACAACCCAGTTATAGAGGGGACGGTGATCCTCAAACTCCAGCGAGCAGAGCGAATGCGTGATGCCCTCGATGGCATCTTCAATCGGGTGAGCAAAGTCATACATGGGGTAGATGCACCATTGATCGCCCGTGCGGTGGTGTTGCTGATGAGAAATGCGATAGATTACCGGGTCCCGCATATTCATGTTGCCCGAACTCATGTCAATTTTGGCACGCAAGGTCAGCGCTCCATCCGGAAACTCCCCGGCGCGCATACGGCGAAAGAGATCCAGACTCTCCTCCATCGGACGATTTCGCCAGGGAGACTCTTTGCCCGGCTCTGTCAAGGTGCCGCGAGCCTTGCGCATCTCATCCTGGCTCATCTCGCAGACAAAGGCCAGACCCTTCGTGATGAGCTCTTCGGCAAAGCCATACATCTGCTCAAAGTAATCGGAAGCGTGGAAAAAGCGATCGCCCCAGTCAAACCCCAGCCAATGGATATCGGACTGAATCTGACGCACAAAGGCCTCATCCTCTTTGACTGGATTGGTGTCATCCATACGCAGATTGCAAAGGCCCTTGTATTTCAACGCTGTGCCGAAGTCGATGCAGACCGCTTTGGCGTGACCGATATGCAGATAGCCATTCGGCTCCGGTGGAAAACGGGTATGCACCGTCTGACCGTAGCTGCGTCCGCCTTCTTTCAGATCTTCGTCAATAAAATCGTGGATAAAGTTGGCATTACCGGTAGCTTCACCTTCGGCACCATCATCTGCAGGGGCATAAAACTCAGTTTTCAAATGGTCTAACATCTCTTTCTCCCTCCGAGGCGCAGCTCATCTTTTGAATCACTAGCGCCTGTTGTTTACTGTGTGAGGCTTCATTCCTGAAGCGTTCTCTCTGAGCTTTTAAATCTGGGTCTTCATGGCTGAAATTTCATGTCTGAGCCAGAATCGCAATGAGAGCCTTATCTCCTGAAGCTCCATGACTGTAGGTTTCAGGCTTCAGGCTCGGCTTCGGGTAATTTTTCAATCTCACTTTGCATCCGCGCAAGGCTCTCTTCACGTCCCAGAATGGTCATGATTTCCACGGCCCCACCCGGGGTCACCTGCTGGCCGGAAAGCGCCAGGCGGGGAGGTCCCATCACCTGCCCGGTTTTGAGAGCGAGGGTCTCTTTGAGGCCCATGAGGCTGTCATAAATAGACGACTTGTCCCACTGCTCCAGACTGGAGCAGGCCTGGCATACCGCCTCCAGCACACGCCGCGAGAGGGCGGGCGTCAGTTTTTGCTTTTTATTCAGATATAGATCGCTGCCATGTTCGGCAGGAGCTTTGAGAAAACTCAGCATACCTGCCAGGTCCGCACCGCTTTCGATACGGCTGTGCAGGATCTCGGCGATCATGGACTCCGCCTCGGGCCGCAGCTCAGCGCCCTCATAGAAGGCCTGAGTATAAGGTCGAATATAATCGGCAAAAGCTTCGTCATCCAGGGCTTTCAGGTATTCTCCGTTCATCCAGCGCAGTTTTTGATAGTCAAAGACCGCCGGAGCCTTGCTGATATGTTTCTCATCAAAAACCCCGCGCAGCTCTTCCAGCGAAAAGATTTCGCGGGTGTCCGAACCGGGAGCCCAGCCGAGGAAAGCGATGTAATTGAGGATCGCCGCAGTGAGGTAGCCCTCCTTGTGCAGATCCGCAAAAGAGGTCGCGCCATGACGCTTGGACAGCTTTTTCCCGTCCGTGCCGAGAATCAGAGGCAGATGAATGTAGACCGGTTTTTCCCAGCCGAAAGCCTCATAGAGTAAATTATATTTTGGGGTTGAACTCAGGTATTCACAGCCGCGCACGACGTGCGTGATGCCCATTTCGTGGTCATCGATGACATTGGCGAAATTATAGGTGGGAAAGCCGTCGCTTTTCAGGAGAATCTGATCCTCCAGCTCTTTGTTGGCAATCGTAATATCCCCATAAACCTCATCGTGATAAGTCGTTTCACCTTCCAGCGGCATCTTCTGACGGATGACATAGGGTTTGCCTTCGTCCAGATTTTTCTGAATTTCTTCGGGAGAAAGATCGCGGCAGTGACGATCGTAGCCAAAAGAACTCTCGCCTTCACCACTCTCACGCGCCTCGGCAAGGTTTTCCAGGCGCTCTTTGGTGCAAAAGCAGCGATAGGCCTTGCCTTCCTCGACCAGCTTTTCGGCAAAGGGGCGATAATGGCTCAGTCGCTCGCTCTGCACATAAGGGCCGCAGGGGCCTCCGACATCCGGACCTTCATCGTGGCTGAGGCCACATTCCGCCAGCGTTTCATAGATGAGTTCGGTCGCCCCTTCTACGTAACGTTCGCGGTCCGTATCTTCAATGCGCAGAATAAAGTCCCCATCATGCGACTTGGCGACCAGCCAGGCATAAAGCGCCGAGCGCAGATTGCCGATATGCATAAAACCCGTGGGACTTGGGGCAAAGCGGGTTCTTCTCCTGACAGAACACATAGCACTTCCTCCTGTGACTTTGAGCCGTGACTTTGAGCTTTCAGGATATCACAAGCCAGCCCCGGGCAAAAGCGCAGATGACTTTGACACGAAAGCAGAAAAAGTCTGCAAAGTACAAAATACCGCGTTTTCAAAGGGCGATATCAGAAGACTCGTAAAATATGACAAAATTCCCAGAAAATGACTTTTCGGATCTTTTCGTGTAAGCCAGGAAAAGTGTTCTGTTTTACCTTTCCGAAGCATAGGCCCTGGCCAGAGCAGCCGCTTCGCTCGGCGTGAGCTTTTTCACCCCGCAGGAGAGGCAGGAGCTGGGACAGGCTGCGGCACAGCGACCACAGCGAATACATTCGAGCGACTCATGAAGCTCCGGCATGGCAAGGCCCATGGGACAGACCTGCTCACAGCGTCCACAGTGAATACAGGCTGCCTTATCGAAGCGCAGGCGAGTGAGGGCAAAGCGATTAAAGAACGCATAAAAGGCCCCGAGCGGGCAGAGATAGCGACAAAAGAAACGCGGGATAAAAACACAGGCCGTGATGACTGCGATCGCCAGGAGCGACTTCCAGCCAAAAAGCCAGCCGATTAGACGCCGGAGCTGTGGATTGAGAAGGGTAAGAAACCAGCCGGCTTCGATGGTTCCCGCCGGACAAAGCAGTTTGCAGAACCAGGGCGAAGCAAGTCCGGAAAACCATCGTCCCATTAAAGGCAGAAGCAGGACAAGCAGAAAAAGGTTCACAAATTTGATTGCTCTGGCGCCTCGATCCAGGCGGGGAAAACGCCGTTCCGGCCGTGCTTTTTTCTTTGTGATTCTGGCGAGCAGATCCTGAATAAAGCCAAAGGGGCAGAGGAACGCACAGACAGCCCGACCCAAAAGGCTCCCGATCAGGACAAGAAAGCCAAGCACATAGAAAGGAAAAAGCTGATTTGAATCGAAGAGAGCCGACTGCAACGCACCCAGCGGGCAGGCCCCGAGCGCTCCCGGGCAGGAATAACAGTTCAGTCCCGGAACACAGATTTTTTTAAGCGAACCCTGGTAAATATTCCCCGTAAAAAAGCCAGAGAGATGGGCATTGGTGAGAAAGGTGGCTGCGGCCTGAATCAGCGTCCTTTTCAGTCGATGACGCCGCAGCCGTTCCATCGGAGAAGGATTGTGAAGTTCCTGACGTTTCAGTGGTTCTGGTTCTGTGAGAGCGGGTCTCAGGGCCTCCTGAGGCTGCAGCGGCTCTGTCGGAGAGGGCCACTGGGCCTCCTGAGACTTCAACTGATCCGCAGAAGAATAATTCCGGGCCTCCTGCTGAAGCTGTTCCGCAGAAAAAACGCCCCGCGCTTCTTCCTTTCTGTTTAATCTTGAATCCATGCCGACTCCCCTCAGCCAATGCCTATGCACTCAAGGCAGAGGAAAATCGCCTTGCGCAGGACGGACTCTTCTTGCCCCAGGAGAAGGCCCAGAAGCAAAAGCAGGGTGCCAGAAAAAAAGATCAGGGCAAAACGCCGGTTTTCTGCAGCCGCCCTTCTGACATAAGCGAAACGTCTGCGCTCTGCAGGGCTCATGGCCTGCCGCTCAGAGCCTGGCTTCATTTGTCGATTCGCCTTCATTCCTGTTTAGCCTCCCAGAGCACTGGCCGCGAGATTCTCCAGCTCACCCGCTCCACCATAACCGGCGAGGGTCTGCTGCTGGTAACCGCCGACAAAAACAGCAAAGGTCGGGGTGCTCGTCGGATAGAAAGGCATGGAGCCGAAATACTGGCTGACATTGATCGTCATGACAATGAGACGCCCATCATATTTCTGAGCCAATTGACGAATCACCGGTTCCGCCTGGTCACAGGGAGGACAACCATCCTGTGAAACATCAATAAGAACCGGCAGAACAGATTTTTTCAGCCAAGCCGAAAGATCTTTTTCCAGGGGATGTGAGCTGTTATGAATGGTGACGCCAGGCAACTGTACGGCCTCCTCCGTCGGAACCGGAGTGGTTTCCGGGGTCGGATCCGGTGTTGGCTCCGGAGTCACCTCGGGGGTCACCACCGGATTCACCTCCCCAGCATCAACGGGGAGCGGTTCAGTCGGAAGTGAGGCAAAGTCCCCACCTTCAGGCGTAAGCTCCCAGTTTGCAGCATTCTCCTCTATCGCAGCAGCCGCCATTTTTTCAAACTCCGCTGCCGGCAGAGTGATCGGGGTCTGGTCCATGATGACCCTCTCCGTTGCCTGGCTTTGGCTTTTGCTCGGCGAACTGCTGGTCTGAGGTGTTGAAGGGCGACTTTCGCTCTGCGTCGTCTGTAGCGGAAGCGACGCTGAACTGGGAGCGGTACTGGAACTCATGTTGGCGGAAGAACAGGCCGCTAAAGCGAAGGCCACTGCCGCCACAAAAAGAAGAAGCAGCCCAAGACGCAGACCCCGCGAACCCGTCGCAGTTTCCTGGGGCATATGTTCCTGAACTTGTTGATTTGTGTTCATTTTATTTTGCCTTATTATTTCGCCTTATATTTTGCATAAGTTGAAGCAACTTTCACGCTTTCACTAGAAGCTTTCTTCGGAGGCTTTCACCAGCCAATCTTTCTGATCCTTTCAGAACTTTCGTACTCATGCCGCAAAAAACTCCGCAAAGACAGCATCGGGATTATAGAGAATTTATATTTTAGCTCAGAAGACCTCGTCTGTCCCACAAGAGGATGGAAATTCAGAATCTTTCACCAAAACTGCTCATGAACTAGCTCTCTTACTCGACTTTTTCGAGCAGAATCAACGGAAAAAGCGAGTTTGTGAAATACGCTTCACACGGTTTTCGCATTATAAGTTAAACCCTTTTCTTACGCAAGAGCCAGTGAGACAGAAGGACGAAGGGCCGAGCCTCGAACAAAAGCTCTTTATTACGATATACACGAACCGCGGAAAAGACAGCACAAATCTTGAAGCGACGCAGAAACGGAAAGGCAAAAACCCTAACACGGCGCAGAATTTATCGGGCGCAAATTTTAACGCAGGACAGCGAGGGTTTTAAATTAGGGCAAATTTAAACGCAGCGCAGCGAGGATTTTAAACAAGGAGAAGCGGGCAAACACACAAACGATGCTTGCCCGCTTCACTGAGGCTGTACTTTCAATCGTACGTCCTCCTTTCGTTCTGTCCCAACCGTTGACGCAAAACTAAACTTGTTGATGACGCTAACTTCGATCCCAAGACTCTATGACTGCAACACGACCTTTTTCAAATTCCGACTAACCGTCAGGGCTTACAGTGGTCACTTCAAAGTTATCGTCCACACAAGCGGCGTCCAAACCCGGGACGGTGCTTATGTCTGGCCCTATCTGTTCTAGACTGGGCACTTAGCTTCGTTTCGCTCGATTGAGCTTATCTATAGTATAAGCATATTTTTGTTTATGTCAACTGTAAAATAAGTCTATTTTATGACATTTTTGTATATTTTGCTGCATATACGCAAGCCGAATAAAGCAGCTAAACATGACACACAAAAGGCGGCAGATCATCAGGCCATGCAGACCATCAGGCCATTTGGAAAAATCACAAAATATGCTATTATACTTGACTACGAGCAGCAGCTTGAAGAGGGAACACAATAACAGAGAAAACGGCACATACAGCGCCACCTGCGCAGTTTGCGTCATTTTGGAGGATTATGATGATCTCACTATTAGCCGCCCAGTTTGCAGAGGCAATGAAGCTTCCTGTTTGCCTGCCCTGCAGCGGGGAAAAATCCACCATGCCCTACGTGATCGCTTTTTTGGCGATCGGCGTTCTTCTCTTTGCCCTCATGCTCTATCTGAGATTCCATAACCGTCGCTGAAGACATTTCGCCCCATATCGGCGATTTGCTTTTGAAATTTTCTGCTTGACAAAGACAAGCCCTGATTGATAGAATTGCAAAGCGCTGGATTTTCGGCGGCGTAGCTTAGCTGGTCAGAGCATTCGGTTCATACCCGAAGGGTCGTAAGTTCGAATCTTACCGCCGCTACCATTTAAGGCCCGTTGGTCAAGAGGTTAAGACATCGCCCTTTCACGGCGAAATCATGAGTTCGATTCTCGTACGGGTCACCAGTAAAGCCGACAGGCAACTGTCGGCTTTCTTATAAGGGTACTTAGCTCAGCTGGTTAGAGCGCTTCCTTCACACGGAAGAGGTCGTTGGTTCGAGTCCAATAGCACCCACCATTAACCCCTGAAACGTCGTAGTTTCAGGGGTTTTTGATTATTGGAGTAACACAAAGACAACAGTTTTCAGGCTTGATGACATGAGCGGCCCAGGCCTCTATGCTGGCATTCGTCCTGGACACGAGAGCCTCGTGAAGTAGCGCATAGCCCTCCGGATCGCTCTCTTTAATCTCACGGATAGCCGCTTTGCTGCCAAAATAAAACATATCCCTCAGTCGGAAGTAGTCCTCCAGGCTATCCGTCAAAAGCATCAGCGCCCGGTAATGGCCTTCATCGTCAGCCTTTTTTATGCGTTTCAACGTCTTGCGAATCCAAGATACAATGAAGTCCTTTTCGCTGGCCTTGAGGGTTTTGTGGTCCTGAACATAGGCCCGGACGCGATTCTGCAGTTTCGCGCCAAGCCCATCATCCCAGACCAGCTCAGCATTATAAGCCGTTAAAAATGTGGATGGATCCATATTGGCCGTCTCTTCTGCAGTAAAGATAAAACAGTCTAATTGAACCTGATCGATGACACGATCATCGTGATCTTTCTCTTTAGCATCGACAATGAGCAGGCAATCAAAATCACTGGACGCCTCAAAATCACCGCGGGCATACGAACCATAGAGCAGAATCGCCCGGGGATGGTACTGTTCCTTCAAGTATTGAATGCATCTATTTTTCAGATTCAGATTCGGCAACACGTAAAAAGCGTTCCTCCTGCGCAGAAAACTCGCTTTCTTCACCCGTATCGTAAAGCAGCGGGCTGAAAGAGTCGCTGACCTGCTCTCTGTGAGACATAATTTACTTTTTCATCATTCCCCAGTAAACAATGAGTATCAAGAGAATTTGTAAAATATTCACTATGCACGAAACAGCAAGACGCAAGCGAAACCCTCCACGGCTTCTTTTTATCTTATCCTTGCTATCGACATAGTGTCTTGTTTGAAAAAATGATGTTAGTAAAGCAAAAATATGTCCCGCATATATCGTGCAAATCGCTATCAAAAATAATTTGTTCATCCACCCCGGAAGCACACTTTGCCCCATGGCATTAAATTTTTGGATCAGATCATAAGCTAAAATGGGAAAGGCCAGTAAGAACATAACTTCGTTAAAATAATAAATATTGTAATTTACGTCAGAGCGAAGTTCTTCCGCGACCTTAAATGGCTCATCACATCTTTCTGTTTCCCCACACCGCTTATCATATTCAAAGACAAGATACTTGTTATTCTTTGCGACCAATTTCCAATGTTCAAGATTTAACCTGTTCGCAGCAACATTGGCAGGGACAACTTTATACTGGGTTTCTGCTCCTTCTGTTTTTTCAAAACAATCCCCCCAGGCATTGCTGCTTTGCAACTTTAAGCCCCACTGACGACATTTTGAATATATAAGTTCTAAATCAGAGTAGCTTAAGCATGAATAGAAATGCATGATCCAAAAGCGTCCCGTTGCCACAGAAATCACCTCGGCTTTCTATCTGATTCTGTTTTCAAACTTGCGAACCGCACGCATTGTGCTTTAACTTTTCGCAAGCACGTCAGGCACGGTGTTCTCCTTCTTGCATGAGCTGGAAATAAAAGCGGGTGGCGCGGCAGGCTTGTTCAAGCTCCAGGTATTCGTTTTCGCGATGGGCGAGGGCGAGGTCGCCAGGGCCGAAGATGACGGCAGAAAGGCCGGCGGTGACAAAGCGCGAGGCGTCCGTGGTGCCGTAGAAGGTTTCGCGGACTTCCGGGATTCCTGCGGCGGTGAGGGCGCGCGAAAGGCGTGAGCTGAAAGCGTCATTTTTCAGGGTCCAGCCCTCGCGGCGGTCAAGGACTTCGGTGCTGATGTGAAACTGGGGATAACGCTGCTCTGTTTCTGTGGCGACTACGGCAAATTTTTCCCAGACATCTGCGGTTTTGAAATCGGGCAGCAGTCGCGCGTCGAGGTCAAGACTCAGCTGATCGGGGATGACGTAGGGGGTCTGATCGGTGCGTATGCCTAAAACCTGCCAGAAATTCCTATGGCCGTTGTCGTCCTGCTCTTCGCTCAGGGGGTTACTTTCCAGACGGGTGATGAGGTCGGCGGCCGCGTCGATCACGTTAGTCTGATGCTGGGAAGCATGACCGGCCTGACCGCTCAGGCTGATGCGCCCATAGCTGCGCCCGCCGCCCTGCGTACAAAGTTTAAGGCCGGTCGGTTCGCAGACCACCAGAGTTTCGATACGGCGAAGAAAATCCTCTTTCAGCAAAGCTTTCGAGCCCCGCATATCGCTTTCTTCGTCGACAGTACAGAGCAGATAGACATCGTGAGGCAGCTTCAGCCTACCCTCCGTCTGTTCACGGGCAGCCGTGCTCATGGCCAGCAGAGCGCAGACAAGCCCGCCCTTCATATCACAGCTGCCACGCGCATAGAGTTTGTCGCCCTCGAGGCGGGCGACAAAGGGATCGCTCCGCCAGCGCCTGCGCTCAGCCTCATGCACGGGCATGACATCCATGTGTCCGGTAAAAGCCAGCGCCTGATCCGGCTGCTGGCCCGAGAGGCGCAGCACGAGATTCGAGCGACCGGGAAGCGCCGGAAAAACTTTGCTTTCCAGGCCATGGTTAGCTGCAAAGTCCTGGATGATTTCAAGCACCCCCGCTTCTCCACCAGGAGGGTTCGACGAGTCCACTTCTACCAGCCGGGTCAGGAATTCACAGATTTCTTTCCGCAGGTTTTCGTGTTTAGAAGCCCCGGATAAACCTCTGGATACCCCGTTGGTCGGAGCAGAGCTTTTCTCGTCAAAAGAGCTCTTCACATCTAAGCTTCTGGAATCGTCGCTCTCTGGATTTGCGCTCATCATGAAATTCTCCTCAATCGAAACTCTATGAGGCCATTTTAGCCTTTTCCCCAAGCTTAGCTCAAGTCAGCAGCCTGCTCCATCCTGGTCCAGCTGTCTCCAAGCTCTTTTGAACCCTACAAGAGTGATAGGTGTTATCTTTTGCGCGGACTTCGCCACTTTCACCCGGGATAAGGTATCGTTTTGCGCGTTCTTCCAGGCTGAAACCCGTGAAGAAGAACTCATTTTAATCGCCTGATCCGCTGAGCAAAAAAAGTTGACAAGTTCTTTTGCGATGCCCTATACTGCGTTTAGTTAGTCGTAGCTAACTAAACGCAGTAGCATTTGTGAAAGGAAGGTTGACGCAACCCGCCATGCCCATTGAGGAATGTTTGGTGCGCTATGCCGCCCCTACCCTTGCGGCCTGCAAGGTGGCCAATCTGATAAGTCTGCCCTGCTGCATCGCGAAGCCGAAGGAACTGAAACAATGCCAGAGTTGTCTCTCTCGCTCCGGTATTGAAATCCATCTGCTCCAGGAAAGGCATGGCCGCAGGCTCATCTATGTTTACCGCAGATCTGCCTTGGGCAAGGTTTTGCAGGAAAGCGAAATTCAGAATTTTTTGTCGGACTTTGGCTATGTTGATTTTTCGCCTGAGGCGGCACTCGCAGAGCTGAGCAGACGCTTTTCTGAAATGACGGATGCACCCGCGTCCTTTCCTCATGAAATCGGCATCTTTCTGGGTTACCCCCTGGCGGATGTCCGGGCTTTCATCGTGCATCGGGGCAAAGATGCCAGACTGACGGGCGACTGGAAAGTCTACGATAACGAAGAAGAAGCGTTGCAGACCTTTTCTCTTTATGCCAGCTGCCGTGAAAAATTAAGCGCCCTCTTTCGTCAGGGCCATAGTCTCAGCGAACTTTCCGTGTGCGGCTGAGCAAAATCAAGGAGGCTTTTAGCATGAAAAAAATTGCGGTTGTTTACTTCAGCATGACAGGCAACACCGAAGCCATGGCCGGAGAGGTCGTGACCGGGGCAAAAGAGGCCGGCGCAGATGTCAGCCTCTTCAGTTCAGCCGATTTTAAGGCCGACATGCTGGATCAGTATGACGGTATCGCTTTCGGTTGCCCGGCCATGGGCAATGAAGAGCTGGAAGAAGGTGAATTTGAGCCTCTTTTTGCAGACTGCGAGAGCGCTTTAGGGCAAAAACCCATCGTTCTCTTCGGTTCCTATTCCTGGGCTGATGGTCAATGGATGCTCAATTGGAAGGATCGCTGCGATGAGCGAAATCTGAATGTGCTGGATACAGTCATCGCCTATGCGGCTCCGGATGCTGCGGCCATTGAGGCCTGCCGAAAATTGGGTAAAACTCTGGCCGAGGCCTGATAACCAAGGGTTCCCAAAAATGGATGAAAAGTAAAACCCCGTAACCACTGAAGTTACGGGGTTTTACTTTGGAGCCACTTATCAGAATCGAACTGATGACCTCATCCTTACCATGGATGCGCTCTACCGACTGAGCTAAAGTGGCAGGTGGAGCGGGTGAGGGGAATCGAACCCCCGTGGTCAGCTTGGGAAGCTGGAGTTCTGCCATTGAACTACACCCGCGGGTCCCTCTGCTCTTTATTGCGAAAATCATGATACCAACAGAAAGGGGTGCTGTCAAATCTTTTGGCAGGGACTTTATCTGCTCTTTGAAACTTCCATCTCCACGCCTTTTCCCCAAGCTTTCATGGCAGTAACACGCCGCAGGGAGGCTCATTGACAATTAAACTTGAACCTCGGTAATGAGCGCATTCCGGCCTCTTTGAGGTCAAAGTCCTCCTTATTTCAGGTCAACGCCATCGAAAATAATGGCGGAGGGAGCGAGTGAATAGTCGCGCTCTTCGCGTTCTGCTGAGAAGACCATGTGTGCCTGACATTCAAAGAGATTTTCCGAGAGCGTGCCTCCGCTGATGTAAGTTTTCTTCCCATTTTCAACCTGTTCGGCCAGGCGGAATTCCCCGCCGAAGTCACCGTTCTCCGGGTTGGCGAGAAAATCAGAGAAGGTTTTAATTTCTGTATAGTCCCCCATTTTGTAGCTGGCCAGGGGCTTGTCGCCGCCCTCGCACTCAAAAGTCGAGATATAGCCGATATGCGGAATGCCGAGGTAGGAGCTGAAACGGGTCTGCGTGCGGAGGTTTTTGACCACACCGTCTTCATACAGCGCATAGGGCCGCAGAATTTTCCCTTCAGCATCGACGGGACGGGCGTAAACGGAAGATTCCAACTGGGGATTCATACGAATATTGAGGCTTTGCGGGGCTTTCGCGGAAAAGAGGCGCTCACCGATCTTAGCGCGGCTCTGGCCACGATAAACCATGCGATCTGTCGCCTGCTGCAGGGCGATAAAGAGCAGGTCCTCAACCGCCGTGCCGCTGAGAATGACCCGCGTGTTTTTCTTTCGCCCGGCCGCTTCGGCCAGGGCCCGGCCTTCGGTCTGTTCGAGCTGCCGTTCGATGAGGCTTCTGATTTTTTCCGGCTCATAGCCTTTGAGTTTGACATCGTTAAAAATCTCCACCGGCTCGTGCAGGCCGATGGCATCGGTCACCGGCTCCAGCATCAGAACACCGGAGGGATAACTCGCTTCCACGCCGTTGGAACAGAGAAAATGGGTCAGGCCGTTGACGGCAAAAACTTCCAGGGAATTGATTTTGGCCCGTCCGCCGCGATCGCGGAAGACCAAATCCATAAATTCATCCGCGTGGTCACAAAGCTCGCCGATCGTGTCCCTGGCCTGGGCCGAAAAATTCAGCACCTTCGGGTCATCCGGCTCCGGCACGCTCAGCTCGTAAGTTTTATTTTTGACATAGGAGGCACTCTGCACGGCCTCGTCGATTTTTCTGCGGATCTCCTCTTCCGTGTGGGAGGGACCAATGTGGGCCACCGCATCACCCTTGTACGTCTCACCGTTTTCTGTAAATTCAACGAAGACGCGCAGGTCGAGTTCGGTGGTTTTAGTGCGTCGGTTCATGTCCAGCTTGTCACGGACAAAAAAGAACTCGGCAGACTCGTTCTGAACTTCACTGACCGTCCAGTCCGAGATTTTCGGGTGTTTGCGGAGGATTTCCATGATTTTTTCAAGCATCGTTGGCCTGCTTTCTTTTCGCTTCTTTGCCTTTCGGCTGCTCTCAGCCGTACCAGGTTTTTTCTCATGAGGCTCTTTTGGGAAGACGGCTGCGGTGTTTTCGCTGCGCCTTCCACACTGCTCTCTCAGCTCAGTTTGCCTCTTGCTTTAATATAAGGTCCGCCAAGCGAGACCCGCACATATTCTTTCCAGCCCTTGCCGCAGTAACCTGCGCCGTTCAGTTCGAGGTCCCTGGAAAAGCGGGACATGGACTGCAGAAGATCCGGCACATAACCGGTCAGCGTGACCGGGGCGACGATTTTTCCGCTGAATTTGCCGTCCACAATCTCCCGGCCAAGCTGAGCCTGGCACTGAATCCCCCAGTTTTTCGGGTCTTCCATGCCGGAACCACAGCCGTGAAGCAAATAACCGTGTTTTATAGAGGCGATCATCTCGTCGAGATCATCTTCGCCCGCTTCAAAAAAGGTGTTGGTCATGCGTGTGTAGGCTTTGCGTTTGTAGGATTCGCGTTTGCCGTTTCCCGTGGGGGTCACGCCCAGCTGCAGAGCCGTGAGTTCATCGGCCATGCCCCTGGCGAAAATCCCCTGCTCGATGATTAAACTGTCCCCGCCCAGATTGCCTTCATCATCAAAAAGATAGGAGGAGTTCTCACGGTATGCCGTTGCTCCATCGTGCATCCTCACAGCGGGAGCCGCCACTGTTTTCCCCAGATATTCGCGGCCCTTGGCCCGGTCTTTCACAAACATATCCATCTCTGTGCCGTGGCCAAAGGCTTCGTGGGCGATGAGGCCGGAAAACTCCGGTTCCACGATGATGTCATACTCGCCGGGTTCAAGGGCTTCTGCTTTGAGCAGCTGCAGCGCCCCTTCACAGGCCTCACGGGCTTTGGCGAGCAGCGCGGAGCCATCCGGCCAGGGATCGACACCCGTTTTGGTCGCATAATAGCTCTGGACATTCTCGCCCTCACGTGCTGTGGCATACGCCATAATGACGGTATAGAAATAACTTTGCTCCAGCTCGCGCTGCTTCGACAGAAAAAGCTTGTTGACCTGGGTCCACTGCAACTCCAGCTGCAGGAAGATAATCCCCGGATACTCTTGCAGGGCCGCATCGTGAGTCTGTTTCAAAAGATTCAGTTGCTGACTTGGTTCATCTTTAAGGGGATCGCGGCTGATTTCCGCAAAATACGACTGTCTGAGCGGTCGATCTTCCGGGGCGCCGGGGTAGGCCATCGAGGCATGTCGGGCGAGAAAGCTGCTGCGATCCTGCTTCACCGCCTTATGAATTTCGCGGAGAACCTCTTCTTTGTCGACATGGTTAAAGGAATATTCGCTGAAGCCGCTCTCATGATAGACACGGAGCACAAAGCCACGTTCTTCTTCGACAGCAGGATGGATGCCCATGCCCGACCCATCCAGAAAAATGTCCTGACCGTAGACATCTGTCCCCAGAATGGACACGTAGGAATATTCCTCCGCACAGGCGTCGATGATCTCGCGCAGCGTCTTTTTCTGGCTTTCCAGAAAAGCTGAAGCCTGACATTTCATAGCTTTCTCCTTCTGTCTTCCTGCCTCTGCCTGCTTTCTTCACTCCTGGTCTATTTCAAGCTTTGCAGAGGCTTGACTTTGTATCGTCAGTTTTAAGAGTATGACCCAAAGCTCAGGCTCTGGCTACACGTTTCAGCAGAGACACGATTGAAAGAAAACGAAGCCATTGACACCGTTTTGTCTGCTAAGACGCATCCAGGTTCGAAGCAAAAACAAAATAAAAGCTTGAGTATCTCAAATTGGACTGTAATATAACGTTGTCCGCATAACTGTTTTGCTTTTCCCACCTGGGCATTTTCCTTATAATAAGCTTATGAACACATTACGTCGAGAAAAGAGTCCAAACTCCCGGAAAACCGTCCTGCTGGCGATGAGCGGCGGTGTCGACAGCACTGCGGCTGCCGCGCTCCTGCGCGATCAGGGTTACGAAGTTATCGGCGTCACCATGCTGCTCTGGCGCGATCAGGATGAGGCGGAGGTCCAGGCTGCGCTGAAGAAAAAATCAGAAGATCTGGCCCGCCGTCTGGGCCTCGAGCACTATTGCCTTGATCTCAGCGCTGAATTTTATCAGGCTGTGGTTGAGCCATTTATGGCCGCCTATCGGCGGGGCGAAACGCCCAATCCCTGCGTGCTCTGCAACCGAAAATTCAAGTTCGACCTGCTCCTGCGTCGTGCTGCGGCTCACTATTGTGCAGTGCGCGGGCAAAGCTGGCAGGATGGCGATCCCCTGCCCTTTGATTTCATCGCCACAGGTCACTATGCCCGGGTGAAGTTCGATGAAAAGAAGCAGGAATACAAACTCTTACGGGCGCTTGATCGAAAAAAAGATCAGTCTTATGTGCTCTACTCCCTTGGACAGGAGCTGCTCGCGAAGCTTATTCTACCGCTGGGAGAACTGAGTAAAGAAGATGCGCGGGCCATCGCCGCAGCTGCAGGCACGCCCATCCCCAAAGAGGAAGAATCTCAGGACATCTGCTTTATCAGCCACAGCTACCGCGAACTTCTGGAGGCTCATGGCGGTTTTGGTCGTCCCGGCTTTTTCGTCGATGGTGAGGGCCATAAACTTGCCCCTCACGAAGGCATCGGCCGCTTCACCCTGGGACAGCGCAAGGGCCTGGGCCATGCTTTCGGACGGCGTGTGAGCGTCATCGATATTAACCCGGCAAACGGCAATGTTGAGATTGGCGAGGAAAGTGCGCTTTATTTTACAGAGATTGAGCTGAACGAGCTTCGTTTCAATACCCGCGAACAACCGCAGCTGCCCCTCCACGTGGAGGTAGCCACGCGCTATCAGCAGCCCCCGCGTCCGGCCATCCTGCTCCCTCTCGAGCCGGAGGTCGACAGCCGGGCCGATGTGAGGCCTGCGGCAAAGCCGGAAAGCGTTCCGGACAAGGTCGCGAAAGACATCTCAGATCGGGCTCTTCTTCATTTTGAAGAGCCTCAGCGAGCCTCCTGTCCCGGTCAGGCTGCCGTATTTTATCTGGGTGAGTGCGTGATCGGCGGGGGTAGCATTGTGCGGAAAAATAAATCATTTGTTCAAAACAAGGAGAGCAAAAACCGTGAATGAGCAGCGATTAAAAATCTTCGCTCCGGCGAAAATCAACCTGCATCTGGAAGTCCTTGGCAAAGGGCCGCATGGATTGCATCGTCTGCAGTCCATTATGCAGAGCATTGACCTGGGTGACGAGCTGCTGGTAGAGTGCAGCGAAATCCAGTCCTCCGGGGGAAGCGTGGCTGCGGGTCTCCCGCAGATTGAATTCACCTGTTCTGACCCTGAACTCCCGACCGATGAAAATAACCTGGTGGTTCGCGCCGCCCGCGCCTGGCTTGCAGCCAGCGGCAAAAACTGGGTGCTGCGCCTTCATCTGGATAAACGCATTCCCATCGCTGCCGGTCTCGGTGGCGGCAGCAGCGACGCTGCGGCCCTGCTCCTGGCTCTGCAGCAACTGGCCGGCCCGTCTGCCCTCCCTGAAGACGCACTGGGCGCTTTGGCCTTTGAACTGGGATCAGACGTTCCCTTCTGCCTGCTCGGAGGCACGGCTCTGGTCACAGGAGAAGGCGAAGACGTGCGTCCCTGTTCATCTCTGCCAGCCTATCCTCTCCTGCTCTGCATGGTTCATAAAAAAAGTTCCACCGCTGAAGCATATGCCGCCCTCGATCAGGAACGTGCCGGCCTCAGGCCCCTGCCTTTTTCACTTGCCTTACTGAGCTCCACGCTCAAAGCCGATCTTCAGGAATTTGCCGAGCTCTATGTCAACGATTTTCTGGAACTTCAGCTCGCCGCTCACCCCGACGAACTGCCGCTCCTCGAAGCGATGCAGCAATCCGAATCTTTTTATGCGAATCTTTCGGGCAGCGGACCCACGTACTTTGCCCTTTTTACGGATGAAAAATCAAGAGATGAGACCCTGGACTTGCTGGAGCAAAAATTCCGTGGCGTAGAGTTCCGGAAAGCCTCGCTCTTACCGCACGGCCCTCAGTTTTTGCCAGTGTGAGCCGCGCGTCTCGCTGAGACAGCTTGCTAAGCCCGCCGGGTCCGCCGACCCGAGCGGTTGTGAGCGCAGCGAACTTTTGAGCGAGGGTAACGGTACCCGGGCGGGCGTAACGTCTCGCTGGTGCTGCGCGGCCTTTTCCGCTCGCTTGCTCCGCAGCAGCCCCTCTATGTTTCGCTGGTAGCGGTCTTAGTTCCCTTCGTAGCCCGTCATCGCATCAAAGCCATCCAGCCAGGCTCCATTGGACACGGCAAAGGTGTAGTTCAGCATCAGCACATCATCAATATCCTGCTCGTCAATGAAGGCAAAGAGATTGTCCTTAAACTGTCTCGGATCGAGCACAAAAACTTTCTCGTAATTGTCCATGAGATAAGGCACAAAGGCGTTGCCGTAGGAATCTTTGATGACCAGAATGGACTTGCCGTTGTGGTTTGATGAGGTAATCAGCGAGAGGGCGGTATCGCCGCCAATGTAGAGCATGTACTGATTATCCTGTACGCCCTGCCAGGAAAGCAGGTAGTTTTCGATGGGATCGTCCATGGCGGCTCCGCTGAAATAGACATGTTTTGCGCCTTCATAATGCCGGGGCAGGTACATCTCAGCGACATCTTCGGAGCCGAGCAGCAGGGGGCTGTTTCCGGTAAAGCCATAGAGGGTTCCGAGGAAATTGCCCTCCGGAACTTCTTTTTTCATCTCACTGAGCGCTGTCGCTTCCTGAGCTGTGGCTTCACAGAAGGCCTGGTAGGCGTAATATGCGCCCAGCCCATTCCAGTGGTGATCCGTCCGGAAGTAGATATATTCGTCGCGGTGAGCAGCGATTTTACTGTAGGCGTCGACCTTGATGACTTTGCCGTTCTCGCTTTCATAGATGTGCTTGATGGCATCATATGTGGAATAAGCTCCTGAGCGCATTTCGTCACTACCGTAAAAAGCGATAGAAGTGGGAGCCACAAGGCTGATAACGCGCCGTTTTTCCGGCAGCTGGGAGCGCAGGTAGGAGACGCGGTCGGCATAATAGCCAGTATACTCCGGAGAATAGTAGAAAATTTCCATGGCTCGTCCCTGGTCAATGACGAGATTGCTGGTTTCAAAGTCATGGTTTTCTCCCTGCTTGTTGTCCGGGACTGCCGAGGCAAGAATATTTTCGCCCTGAGTGGGAACGGCTGCTTTTTGTGATTCAAGTCTGGAAGCTTCGGCGTCATTCCGTTCCGCGGCTTTTCCTTCACCGGGAGCTGAACCCGGGCTGTCGACACCCTTCTGAGGCGAACCCTCTTCGGCGGTTTTTTGGCCTGCTTCAGGCGTCATGTTCTGCAGCTTGTCGCCCTGGCCGCCTGAATCTTTTCTGGCCGTAATCAGTTTGGGGCCGCCACGCTGACCGGGGAAAGCCTGGATCATGTCTCTGACACCCTGGTTAAGGCTGATCAGACGGGAGCGGAAAGGAAACTGGTCGGCATAAAAGGCCTCAATCCCTCTGGCCCAATCTCCGCTGAAGTAGCTGGCTGGAGTGAGCTGCGGCGCCTGGGCGAGCACGCGTTTTTCGTTCTGGGATTTCGCTTCGCGCGGCCAGAATAAAAAGAGCAGGCCAAAAAGCGTGAGCACGGCTAAAACCAGGACAAAAATCAGCTCCTGATGCTGCAGGGCACGGGCGACCAACTGTCGGTGCTGCTGCTCTTTGTGGAGCTTCAACGCTTCTTCCGGGCTAAGCCTCTGGTTCTGCCGGGGTCGCGGATAAGGTGCAGACCTTTTCCACGCGTCCTGTACCCTGCCCCTGGATCTCACAGTCTGTGGCAGCGCAGGCGAAGGCTGCCGCCCGGCGGATGGAAATAAGTTTCTCGAGGCTTCCGGTTTGCGACCATTCGCAGGCCGTCCTGACACGGGCAACGACCCGGGAAGGGCTTGACCCGAGGGCTGTGCGCCCCCTCTTCTCCCCGCTCGTTTGGGCCGGGACGAAAAAACGTCCGCTTGCGCGCCTCTGTCAACGGCCCTCATGGAAGGATCCAACGGCAAGGCCTGTCCTGCTGAGGGCGGTGCAGACGGCAAAGCGCACCCGGCTCCAGCCATGGGAGGCTGGCTTACCGGCCTGGCCGCTTTCTTCAGCGGAGGCAGCGGTCTTCCCGGCTGGCTCTTCGGCTGACTTCCTGGCCGACGCCTGGGCTGGCTTCCCTCCTGACTTGCCGGACTGCGGCGTGCCATCAGGTTTTTTGTATTTTCATTTCTTTCTTTATTGACCATGATTCTCCCGACCCGTTTTCACGACTCGTTTTAAAGCATAAGTTTGTGTTGCCTCTTGCTCTTTCGCTTTTGGCCTTAACTTCTGACCTTAGCCTTTTTCCTTAGTTTTTGGCCACTGCTTTTGACCCTAAGCTTTGCCCTGCCCTTTTACCTTTTTTCGTTCTCACTTTCGCCGTGCAGTGCCTCTTTCATTCAGCGCCTCTCCCGTACAGTGCCTTTCCCCTTGCCAAGCCTCTCCTCAGAAGCGGAAGTAGAGAAAAGGATTGAAGCTCTGACCCGCGAGTGCTGCCGTACTGAGCAGGAGCAGCCCGAGCACCCTCACGAGCGTGACGCCGAGATAAAGACCGCTGGCGCGAAAGCGGGCGCTCTGCGTTAATGGGTAGCGCTTTTTCAGCCAGGGAAACACGGGACAGGCCCCCAGCATCGCCAGGGCAAAAAAGAGCCAGTTCTGGCGAAAGAGCAGACGTGCTTCCAGGCCAGCAAACACGGCCCCGTCCAGGCCAAAAAGGCGGCGGAAAAAGATGCTCAGCTGGCTGAGGTCCGTAAAATAAAAGATGGCCCAGCCGAAAAGAACAATTGGGATCATGTAGAGGATCTGCAGAACACGGGATGAACGCTGGAGCCTGGCCAGCAAAAGGGTTTTTTCCAGCACCAGAAAAGCACAAAAATAGAGCCCCCAGATGATAAAATTCCAGCTTGCCCCATGCCAGAAGCCGGTGAGGAACCACACCAGGAGAATGTTGAAATACTGGTGCTTACGATTCCCTCCCAGGGGAATATAAACGTAATCGCGGAAGAACGTTCCCAGTGAGATATGCCAGCGCCGCCAGAAATCCGTGACGCTCGACGCGATATAGGGATAGTTAAAGTTTTCCTTAAAATGAAAGCCGAAAATACGACCCAGTCCGATCGCCATGTCGGAATAGGCCGAAAAGTCATAGTAGATCTGAAAAGTAAAAGCGATACAGCCCAGCAGCATCTCCAGTGACGAGAGGCTGCTCAGCCGTCCACTGCCCCAGGTCTGCTCAACGATACTTCCGGCGTAGTTGGCCACGATGGTTTTTTTGGCCAGACCCGTCACAAAGCGCTTCAGTCCTTCGGCGAGATCGTTGGCGGTCGTCGAGCGCTCGTAGATCTCATGCTCCACATCCACATAGCGCACAATCGGACCCGCAATCAACTGGGGGAACAGCGCTTCATAGAGCCAGAAATCTGCCAGGTTCTTCTGTACCCTGCAGTCCCCCCGGCTGAGATCCACGGCGTAACTGATGATCTGAAAAGTATAAAAGGATATGCCAATCGGCATCGTGAGCTGAGGGATGGTGAGATGAAGCCCCAGGAGCGCCGAAAGGTTTTCCATAAAAAAGCCGCTGTATTTAAAAATAAAGAGGGGCAGCAGAGCACTCGTCAGAGCAAGGCCAAGATAGAGCTTCTTTTGCCGGGGCAACGCGCGACTTTTATCGATCAGCAGACCGAAAAGATAAATCAGCGTCCCCGAAAGGAGCATTTGAAGAATCCAGACCGGCTCACCCCAGGCATAAAAGATCAGCGAAAAAACGAGTAATACGGTGTTTCTTCCGCGACTGCTCCGCGGTATGCGGTAAAAGAGGAGACAGAGCGGAAGAAAGGCATATAAAAAAACGAGACTTGAAAAAACCATTGATTATCTGCACCTGCAGCGTGGGCTGACTTGACGGAGAACGGAAAGCCAAAATCGCATGAGCGCGACCGTGACAAGATCCGTTCCAGGATTCCGTTAGTATAACAAGCCCCTTTGTGCCTGCCAAGCATGAAGTCGAATGGAGACCTCAGCGTACCAGCGTCCAGGAAGCGGCTCCCGTGAAAGGCAAGGGAAAGCGTCCCTCAAAATGTTCCAGATCACGGTGAACAAAGCAGAGGGAGGGTAGCGACAATGGCAGCGAAAGCTCATCCCTACCTGCGCCGAGGCGCATTTCCCGCCGCAGGATAAAGTCCACAGGCGGGGTCTCCTGATCCATCGACTTTTCAAAATCCACCTGAACCTCAAAGAGTTTCAGCTCAATTCCCGCTTCACCAAGTCTCCCGGCCAACACTCTGGCGCAGGCCTCCGCATCTTTATCTCCGCTGGGATAGGCAAGCGTCAGCGCTTCGAGCATCTTCTGACGAAGTTCGGGATGAACCCTGGCATAATTGTCCGCTTCTTCCTGTGATCCCGCTGGTGTGAGTTTCCCCAGTTCAAGCAAGGTTCTGAGCAGGCCTTCTCTGGCTTTCTCAAGCTGCTCCTGTCCACTTTCCCGGGGCCGCGGGGCGAGCAGATTTCGGGCTTCATAATCCTCTGCTTCCGGGGAAAAGGCCGGATCATTTTCGCTCTCCATTTCAAGAGGTGAAGCCAGGATCAGGCGTCCAAGCCCTTTTTGAACCTCCGGCAGTGCAAAGGGTGTCGCCCGTCCCTCGCGAACGTCCTCCCGGGTAACCGGAATCCGGTGCAACGGATAAAGGCTGATGACCTCGTCTCCGGGCACTCTGTCGATGCTATAACCCATCGCTCGCATTTCCCGCTGCTCTTCATCGTTGAGGGTGTCGAAACAGCTGAGATCGGGCTGGCAGGCAAAGAAAATCTCCTTGATCTGTGCCTGTGGCACTAAACGGAGAGCCAGCCGCGGAATAGCCGCCTTGCTGAAGCCGCTGCCGCTCTTTGCTTCGAGCTGGATGTCCGCGGAAAAATCTTCCCCCTGGACAAACGCGTACGGTCCGGCAGCAGGATAAAGCATCTCCGCGCTTATATTTTCATTCCATTTATCCGCAGGAAAATCCCACCAAACGTGGGCCGGAACGATCCCAAGGCTGAGCAGGGAAGGAAGAACAGGGCGGCTGTCGCGTTGAAAATGCAGGCGCAGCACAAGGTCATTCATATCCTCTATGCCCCGGATATCTGTAAAAGGGGCATTTTTGCTCCGATAATGCTCTTTAGGGGATAGCAGCCCGGTGGGCTGAGGCTCCTCTGAACTTTTTTCCACAGTCTCCTCCGGCTTTTCTTCCAGGAGATTTTGATCGCCGGAAACAAGCGGCTGCCATTCGAGAACAAGCTCCGACATCCCCTCAATCTCCATCAGTGAACGCTTCAGAGGATGATCTTCCGGGCTGAGCGCAAGCTTCAGGAGACTAAAGTGGATGTCACGGGTTGTGAGAGCCTGGCCATCCTGCCAGCAAAGGCCTTTGCGCAGTTTTAACTCCACCGTGCGCCAATCCTCGGTATAGCTGAAAGATTCGAGCAGCCCCAGGAGCCTGCCGCCGCTGATCTCATGCAAAGGGGCATAGAGCAGCTGGGAAATCAGGTGGTCTGTCCGCTGCGGAGCCCAGAGAGGGTTGAAGCAGGCCGGGTTAAGAGTGTAGGCCGAAAGTTCATCCGTCGGCTCATAGTTGTAGGGTAAGAGAATGTTGAGCTGATCTTCCCGTTCACGAAAAGCTTTTTTCCACGCGGCTTCCTGTTCTTCCCGCGGACTTGCCGGAACAGGGGTCGCCTCCTGAGAAGGCTGCTCTCCCTCAGGATCTTCTGGCGAAGAACCCGCTTCGATCTGACCTTCCCCGGGGAGCTGACTTTCCGCGCTTTCCGGAGCTGCGGAGTTTTCTGTCGCCTCGCTCTCTGCACCTGTGCCCGTCTCAGACTGCTCCGTCCCGCTGGGCAGGTTCTCTTTCCCCTCAGATCCAGGCTCAGTGTTTCCGCTCGTTTCGGCCTCTCCCCCTGGCCGTTCTTCCGTAGCAGGCTCATGACCCTCCTGTGCACCTGGCGTCGCTTCCGCCTGGCGGGAGGAAGTCTCCCCGGAGGGTGAAGCAGGCCCCTTCCGCAGGTTATTCAAGGCCCTGACCACAGGCGAAAGGTCTGACTCCGCTCGAGGGCAAAGCAGCAGGAGACTCAGAAGGGATAGAAGCAGGACGCAGAACAGCGCGATCTTTAAACCTGCGCGACGATGCCTGCGCCCTGAGCCATGAGAAAAAGGTCTGATGTTCACCGTGAGACGCCCCCTTGATTCTGCAAGCGATGCACGTGCTTTTCTCTTAGTTTAGCGTTTTTTGCTTTTTTCTTGTAGTCCAGAGCTGTGAAATTCGTCGAAAGAGGTCGTCTCCTGAGAGCCGTTAAAGAAGAGCTCTGACAAACGAGGCAAAGAGAACCAGGCCAAATGGCGCTTTACTCAGATGGCCTTCCGCAAACAGCAAAAATCCCCGGGATCGGCCTGCCGAAAGGGGCAGGGAACGATCCCGGGGAAGCTTAGCCCCTGGGGCTTCAATTAAAGTGACCGTCGTAAGTGGGCATATTTTTTACATCGTCGTCACTCAGAGCAGGGACGTAGTAGGCTCCATAGTTTTTTAAGCCGGTTTCATTTTCTTCCGGAGGAACGCCCTTTGCCCCTGAGGGGAGCAGGACATAGAAACGATAGTAGGGCAGGAAAACTTCTTCCTGACCGCCCGTTCGGTAGATCAATTCCACCTTTGCAATGGCGTCCTCGCCCGGGAATTCTACGGGGACACTTGTCTGGTAATGCCCGTTGATCAGCCGTGTTCTGGCTTCTTCAACGCTGATGAGCGGATAGTCGCCCATTTTTTCCGCCGCAGTCAGATCGTCGTTTTTTCTGATACTTATGAGTTTCCCTGTGTCTCCGGGCGCAAAGCCGGCACGGCGGAAATTGTAGTTCAGAATTTTTTGTGTATCATCTCCCGCAGCTTCAAAGAACTCATATCGGCGATTGAATTCGTTGTAAATATTAAAGTCACCCCAGGAACAGGCCTCTGCTTTGTCAAAAGCCAGAAAGTCCGCGTAAGTTTCGCTCAGCCAGGCAAGAGTTTTTTCTGCCTGTGCATCATCTGTCCTGCTGTAGGTCATACTGAGTTCTTCCGGAAGATCCAGGCCTTCGCCGGAAAATCTGCAGGTGATTGAGCCGTCGGCCCTGACTTCAAGGCTCCCCTGATCGAAGCTGCCCTCAAGCGAGGTCACACTTGTCTCGTCTTTGACGATACTCTCTTTCGTTCGCATGTAGCCATCCCGGTGTTCTTCTGTGGAGAGCAGCTCGAAACCCAGATGCGCTGCCGCCTGATGCAGTATCTCCTCCATTTCCGCCAGTGTCAGGCCTTTCGGTGTATAAAGGCCATCAGGATCAAAAATGCCACTTTTATAAACGGGGAGCGATTTTAATTTCATCTCTTCCGACCAGGGATTACCGTTTTTCAGCTCCGAAATATCATGATAGGAGTAGCCCTCAAAGCCCATACCTCCGGATACCAGGTCCGGGATCGTTATTTTTTCCCGGGCGCTGAGGGCGGCGGATGGCAGCCCGGCTGCGGCTTCGCCGGACGTCGGTTCAGAAGCTGCTGAGGGGCTTATATGAGCCAGGCCAGACGCCTGAGGATGATCAGCTCCCGGAGGCTCCGGTGTGGCATTGAGGAGCGTCTTCTGCTCCCGTGAAATCAGATCGCTCAGCGGCTCACGATAGTGGCTGATTAGAAAGATCAGCGCTAAAGAGAGGCAAAGACAGGCGGCTATAGCGCTCCAGCCCAGTCCTTTTTTCTTTTTCTCCGGCGGCCTCTTTTCTGCGGCATCAATATAGGCCGGATGAATAAGTTCCATTTTATCCAGAAGTTGAGATCCTTTCATAAGCTGTAACCTTCCTTTTCAAGCTGCTCTTTGAGCTTCTTACGGCAACGGAAGAGCGTTGTTTTAACTTTGCTTTCAGAAACGGCAAAGCGCCGGGCAATTACTGCAATGGAATCCAGAAACCAGTAGCGGCGAATAAACATCGCCCTTTTTTCCTCATCCAGCTGGCTGAGAAAATCATTGAGAACCTGGCCCAGCACCCTGTCCTCCAGCCGGCACTCCAGCTCATCCGGGGCAGGAATGCACTGCTCCAGTTCCGTGCTGAGTTCAACAATGTAGGCGCTGCGTTTCAGACGGCTGCGATAACGGCAGCAATTCAGAGCCAGGTGACGTGTCATACGGGCAAGAAAGGCATATAAATAGTTTCCCGGCTCATGAGGCGGGATTCGCTGCCAGGCCTCAAGGTAGGTATCGTTTTCACATTCTTCTGCACTCTGCCAGTCCTGTACAATGCCGTATGCCAACGAGCGGAGGCGGCCGCCATATTTTTCCATGCAGTGTTTTATCGCGGTTTCATCCCGTTGTAAAAAACAATCCACAATGCTTTGATCGTCCATGCTCTGACTCCTTTCCTCCTGTTGTTGAAGGCCTTCACCTTCATAAGCACCGTTTGAGGGGCTGAGGTTACACCGGGCAGAGCTAAACCGAAAATTATCATTTCTGCCACTTTGCACTTTATTTATTCTGACACGACCACACGCCTGCTGACGTCGCTGGTCACAGCTTAACCCTCCTGGTCAAAAGCAATTAAGATTTTTCTGCTTTCCAGCTGACCCTTTGAGTTTTCCACAAAAAAAGCAGCGGTCAGTTTTACACTCACCACTGCCTTTTTTACAATTCTTTCTGTCGGGATCTGCCGCGAACTTACGCCTCTTTTTTACGTGAATCGGCGTACTCAGCCTGCAGTTCAGCCTGTTTGGCAGCCACGGTTTTGAGGTGTTCCTCCGTGCCAAGGGGATGCTCAGGACCGAACTCCTGCCACATCTCGTTGGCCTCGTCCTTCCACTGACTCGCGTAGGCATCGCAGCGGGCACAGACTGTATCGACATCCTCGGGACAGCTGTAATCGGTCGATTTAGAGCCAGTCTCCCGGACAATCTTGCGCAGGTACTCCGGATTTTCCAGCATGGGGCAGGGACGCAGATGGTTCTTATTAAAGGGCTGACCGTCGTGATAGGCCATAAAGAGCGGCGATTTCAGGGCTTCGAGTATGGTCTTTTCGTGAATGTTGCTGTCAGAGTAATGGATGAACACACAAGGCTCCATATCCCCGTTGGCGTTAATGTGGAAGTAGCTGCGGCCACCGGCAATACAGCCGCCAACGAACTGGCCGTCGTTTTGGAAGTCCGCCGGGAAAATCTCCATCTCGGACTCATCACTGCGCAGGAAACGAATGCGCTCGATCATCTCGGCTCGCTGTTCTTTATTGAGCAGAAGCGAAGTGACCGCCCCCGCACCAACCGGCATGTAGTGGAAATACCAGATCAGGCGGCAGCCATGATCGATGAGCAGCTGCAAAAAGTCATCCGAGGTCACACTTTTGTAGTTGGCCGAGGTATAGCAGATGGAGCAGGCAAAGAGCAGTTTGTGCCGTTTCATGCGATCCATCGTCTCCAGCGCTTTGCTGAAGCTGCCTTCGCCGCGGCGGGAATCCGTTTCGCTCTCGAAACCTTCGATGGAAAGAGCCACGCTGATATTGCCGAGGCGGCGGAATTCCTCACACATGGCATCGTCGATCAGCGTACCGTTGGTGTAGAGGTGGAAGCAGCAGTCCGGATATTTTTCGGCAAGACGGATGATGTCTTTGGCACGAACGGTCGGCTCACCGCCGGTCATTAAGTAGATAAAGGTTCCCAGCTCACGACCCTGGTCGACAATGCTGCACATCGTCTCAAAATCCAGGTTGTAGCGATTGCCGTATTCGGCCGCCCAGCAGCCTTTGCAGTGCATATTGCAGGCCGTGGTCGGATCAAAGAGGATCAGAGACGGAATATTGCAGCCGTGTTCGTTAATCAGGCGGATTTTCTGGCGAATACCCCAGATGCCTGTGCGGTAGGCAATATTCATAAAATGTGTATGTAAGATGTTTTCGTCGACTTCGTTGAAAGCCCGGCGCATCCAGCGCATCCACCGGCTGTTGGGGTCTGAGACGGCTTTGCGCGCATTGGCAAAACCAGCGCCGGTATATGATCCACGGCTGAGTTTTTCGGAAAAGTCAATGATCTTCAGGAGCTTTTTGGAAGGGTCGTCTTCCTTCATCACTTTCATGACTTTACGTAAACACAAATCAGCAATAGCTGCCTCAGTACGATAAGCGAATTGTCCCATATCTTATCACGGAAAGAAATCTTTCCTCTCCTTTCACCTTTTCTTACGATAGTCCAAATCTTTCTTCAATTATACTATTGTAATTCATTCCCGACTATTGTAATGCATTTTCTGACTTTGACCCACTTGCTTTGCACCAAATGAACGTCTTTCTGCTACAATAATTATAATATGCTTAAGTTTTAGACATCTTCCACAAGGAGACGGCAATGAAAACAGATGAATATGTGGTGGAGATGCGCGGCATCAGCAAGCGCTTTCCCGGCATTCTGGCCAACGACAGGGTCAATCTCAGCTTGAAAAAAGGAGAGATTCTGGCGCTTCTTGGCGAGAACGGTGCAGGAAAAAGCACCCTTATGTCTATTCTTTTCGGCTTTTATCATGCTGACGAAGGTCAGATTTTTATTCGGGGAAAAGAAGAAAAAATCAACAGCCCGAATAAAGCCTACGACCTGGGTATTGGCATGGTACACCAGCACTTTAAGCTGATCGACAATTTCACCGTGACCGAAAACATCATGCTCGGCAACGAAAGCGTGAAAAACGCGCTCTTTGTCGATGAAGCCACGGCCCGTGAAAAGGTCAGAAAACTCTCCGAACAATATGGTCTGAATATCAACCCGGATGCCCGCATTGAGGACTGCAGCGTGGGTATGCAGCAGCGCGTGGAAATTCTCAAGGTGCTTTACCGCAATGCCGATATCATTATTCTGGACGAACCCACCGCCGTCCTCACGCCGCAGGAAATCGACGAGCTCATGGTCATCCTGCGAAACTTTACAGCCGAGGGCAAATCCATCATTCTCATCACCCATAAGCTCAGGGAAATCATGCAGGTGGCCGACCGGGTCACCGTCCTGCGCCGCGGCAAAATGACCGGCACCCTGAACGTCCGGGATACCAATGAAGACGAACTCGCCAGGCTTATGGTGGGCCGTCACGTCAATTTTAAGGTCGACAAAAGCCCCTCAAAACCCGGTCGCCCGGTTCTGGAAATTCAGGATCTGGTGGTGCGTGATGCCCGCAAACTTAAGGCTGTCGATGGCTTTACTCTCACCGTGCACGCTGGCGAGATTGTCGGCGTCGCGGGGGTCGACGGCAACGGTCAGGAAGAACTTGTGCAGGCCATCGCCGGACTGATGCCCATCGAAAGCGGCCGCATCGTGCTTGATGGCCACGATATCAGCGAAGCCAAAGTCCGCGAGCGCAACGAAATCGGCCTCGGCCATATTCCCGCTGACCGACAGAAATATGGCCTGATCATGGACTTTACTCTGGCCGAAAACATGGCGCTCAAATCATATTTCAAAGCCCCTCTTTCCAAACGGGGCGTTCTGAATCGCCCTCTCATTCGCAGCCAGGCCGAAGAACTTTCAAAAACCTTTGATGTGCGCTCCGGTGAAGGTCCGCTGAGCCTGGCCCGCATGCTCTCAGGCGGCAATCAGCAGAAGGCCATCATCGCCCGGGAATTCGCCACGAACCCAGTCCTCATGGTGGCCGCGCAGCCTACGCGGGGTCTTGACGTTGGGGCTATTGAATACATCCACCGCCGCCTTGTGGAACTGCGCGATGAAGGCAAGGCCATTCTTCTCGTGAGCTTTGAGCTTGACGAAGTGATGAACCTCTCCGACCGCATCGCCGTCATCTATGAGGGCCGGGTTTCCGGCCTTGTCAACGCCGGAGAAAGCGACGAACGGGAACTTGGACTGATGATGTCCGGCTCCCTGCATAAAGGCGTGGAAAGCGCGGAAGAGAAAAATGCCGCTACGCCTTCTGAGAAAGGAGGCAAAGCCTGATGAAAGAAAACAGCAAAAGCCGGCTTTTCCGCCCGGGCAGCAACAGCAGCCTCTTCGTCACCGCCATTATCGCGATTCTCCTCTCGTTTCTGGTCGCCGCTGTGGTCATGATCGCCACGGGGATTCAGCCTAAAGGCTTCTTCGACGCCTTGCTGCGCACCATGACAGGTCTTGATTTTTCCAAGGCCGGTACAGCTCAGTTTTTCCGTCCCCGTTACGTCGGTGAGTTTATCCAGGTTTCCCTGCCCTTGATTCTCTGCGGCCTTTCGATCGGCTTCGCCTACCGCACCGGCATGTTCAACATTGGCGCTGAGGGCCAGCTGATCGCAGGCATACTCTGTTCCAACCTGGTCGCCCTGACCCTGCCCCTGAAGACGCCCCTCCTTGCCGTTCTCTGCATTATTGCAGCTGGCATTGGCGGCGGCCTCTGGGCCTTTATCCCGGGTTTTCTCAAGGCCCGCTTCGGCGTGCATGAAGTCGTCACGACGATCATGTTCAACTACGTCGCCATGTATGTCAGCAACTGGATTCTCAAAGCCCTGCCGGGATCAAATCCGCAGCGCACCGTTGACCTGCCGAAGAACGCTCTTCTGGGCAGTGATTTTCTGCGTAAGCTGAGTGGCAACTCCCGCCTCCACTGGGGTTTTATCGTCGTCATCCTGAGCGTTCTGCTCTACAACTTCATCATGAACCGCACCAGTTTTGGCTATGAGCTTCGGGCCGTCGGTTTCAACCGCCATGCCGCGGCCTACGCCGGTATGAATGCCGAGAGCCGCATCATTCTTTCCATGGTCATTTCCGGCATTTTCGCGGGGCTTGGCGGCGCGATGGTCGCCCAGGGAACCTTCACTTATGGACGTGTCCTCCAGGGCTTTGAAAACTATGGTTTTGACGGTATTTCCGTGGCCCTTCTCGGCGGTACCCGCGGGGTCGGCATTCTCCTGGGCGGACTGCTGCTGGGCGGACTGCGCAGTGGTCAGCCTCTCATGCAGGCCATGGGTGTTCCTCTGGAAATCGCCCAGATTGTCTCCGGCCTGATTATCCTCTTTGTGGCCATGCAGCACGGCATTGAGCGTCTCTTGCTTTTCTTTGGCAAGCGTCGGCTCGAAGAAGAAAAAGAAGAGTCTGTTCCCGAAGAAAGCAGTCTGAACGATGCCTTAAGTCCAGGCTTTGAAAAGGCCGCTGCCCCTGCGGGAGACGCTGCTGCAAAGGCCACGGCAGGCAAAGACGCAGAGGAGGACGCTGAGGCCTCAGCGTCCCAGCAAGCATAGGAGGTCGGCATGGATTTACTCAGTTCCATGGTTATTCTCGCCTTTATCTACGCAACTCCCATCCTCGTGGCTGCAACCGGCGCCCTTTACTCAGAGCGCTCCGGTGTCACCAACATCGCTATTGAAGGCATTATGACCATCGGCGGTTTTGCCGCAGCAACCATCACCACCCTGACCGAAGCCCGACTCGGTATCTGGGCTCCCTGGCTGGGCATCCTGATCGGTGCTGTACTCGGCCTCATCTATTCTGCGCTCCACGCTTATGTTTCGATTGATCTGCAGGGCGACCAGACCATTTCCGGCACGGCCCTCAACATGCTGTCCCTGGGGATCAGCGTCTATTTCTGCCAGATCATCTTTCACCAGCAGCGCACACGTGCCTTCCAGCGCGGTTTTGTCAAAATGGATATCCCCGTGCTCAGCGATATTCCCATTCTCGGCAATCTCTTTTTTAAGCGCATTTATATTACCTTTTATCTGGCGCTCCTGATCGTTCTTCTGACCTACATCATTCTTTGGAAAACGCCCTATGGTCTGCGTCTGCGCGCTGCCGGAGAACACCCATCGGCGGTGGATTCCCTGGGCATCAGCGTGCGCGCCCTGCGCTATTCCGGCGTGCTCATTTCCGGCTTCCTCGGAGGTCTGGCCGGGGGCATTATGGTGCTCACCCAGGCTACACAGTTCTCCGCAGGTTCCATTCACGGCGTCGGCTTCATTGCCATGGCCGCTCTGATCTTCGGCCGCTGGAATCCCTGGGGCATTCTCGGTTCAAGCATTTTCTTCGGCTTTTCGCAGATTTTCTCAATCTTTTCGCGCGATATACCTCTGCTTGAAAACGTGCCGGGCGAATTTTTCTACGCCCTGCCCTACGCGCTGACCGTCCTCGCCATGGTTGCCTTCAGCCGCAAGAGCGCTGCTCCTAAGGCCGTTGGCGTGCCCTACAGCTCCACACACTAAAACCTACACCATAATAGGTAAGCAGTGTTCCCCAGTAAAATAGAGCCGCTTCGGTGTATCCTTCAGGAGTTCCGAAGCGGCTCTTTTAACAACTCGCCCACGCGGGATGATGCGTTTGGATAAGATGCGCGGGCGATACAGGAATATTTTTCGATCGACTTTCCGGCGAAATTTTAAGAAGCAAAGCAAGCCTGTTTTCAGACCTCGCGGTCAGCTTCTCGCCTGTTTTTCGCTGTCTGGCTCAGTGTGTCGTTTTCTGGACTGACGGGACACTCTCTGTCGGACGCTCCGCATCGAGAGGCTGCCATTCCACTTGATTCAGCTTGCGAATCGTTTCATGATCCCGGTTCAAGCTTTCGAGCCAGCTGAAAAAACTGCTGAAATGTTCGTCAAAGGGAAAGTTCATGCGTAGATCTTTCAGGGGGTAAGAACGGACCTCCGAAGGCCCTCGTTTCTTCATCTCCTCATACACTGGTACAAAAAGGTTCAGGCAGAGGCTCTGGGAACTGTTTTTGTCCAGTTCTATTCGCTCGGCCTCGCTGAGGCGGCTGTAGTCATCGAGCAAAGCGCCTATGAGGGTCTGTGTCTGACCGGAGGTCATAAAGGGCCAATGCGCACTGCCCTGACTTTCAGCCCTGGTCTGATCTTCTTTAAATTGAGTCAGCATGGCTTTTTGCGTCTCCGTGAGCGTTGACTTATTTGAAATTTCGACACTATCGACAAAACGATGGTTTTCAAAACCGCTCAGCGTATTGAGAAAGAGCCGCGCCATCGGATCGGGTGAAAGTTCTTCAAGCGAAGCAATATCTTCCCTTTTGAGCTGCAGCATACGGCGATGGCGGCGGCCGTTCTGCTGCCAGCCCAGTTCCAGCTGAGTGACAAAGTCCTGATCTTCACTGCCGCCAGAGAGGCGGAAGCGCTCATTGGAGACAAAATCGCGGGGGATTTCCAAACCGGGCGTTCCATCTTTAAATTTTTTCTCAAAAAGTTCCGCCAACTTGCGTCGGCTTTCCGGGCTGTCCGCCAGGAAACATTTTTCCTTGCCCTGCTGGAGCAGAATTTCACTGGCTTTCTGCGGGTCGGGACGCTGCCCGGTATAGTCGAAAAAGCCCCAGGAAAGGGTTAAAACCATTACAGCGGAAAGCAGAAAAGCCAGCGCCGCGGTGGGCAGGCTGTGGCGCACTTTGCCTTCGCCACGGGAGAGGAAGAGATCCATCAGCAGGCAAGCTATAAAACTGCCTGCAGCCAGTCCAATCCAGAGAGCCGGCATGACCCCGTTGGAAGGCAGGGTCGCCCCTTCGGTGTAGCTGCCGCCTGTGGTGAGCACTTCCTTGCTTTGGTAAAGGCCACGAAGCAAGCCGCTCTTTAAACTGTTTGCGCGAATCAGGGCAAAGAGAATGCCCAGGCCGAGGCCCCCGGTGAGCGAAACGAGGAGGCGCAGCGGCAGAAAAGAGAGTCTCTGAAGCTCCAGCGTTTCCGCCCGCTCGGCCGGCCTGCGCAGAAAGAGCAGCCAGCTGAGAAAAGTAAAGATAATGGTAAACAACAGCCAGGCCAGCTGCCCCGCCGTGCCCTGAACGGAGAGGGCAAAGCCTCCCAGCAGAGGGGAAAGCATAAAGAAAGAAATGTCCTGCTCCAGGTTCATATCCACAGGCGGCATTCCCGGCAGCATATTCCAGGCCAGGAAGCGCAGCAAAAAGAGGATCAGCGGCCAGCAAAGGTTGAGCAAAAGCCCATAAAGCAGGGCATTAAAACTGCGTCCGGAAATACTGTAAAAGAAACTCCAGAAAGCCAGGCAAGCCAGGCTCATGAGCAGTAAGTCGATTTCCGGATACAGAATATCCATAAAGGGAGTGCCAGCAGGAAGCAAGAGAAGAAGATTCAGGAGACCCCCGATAAGACGGGAAGCCAGGATCAGAGCAGCATCCGAGAGAATGAGGCTGAGCCAGAGCTGACTTCTTTGCAGAGGAAAGCCAAGGAGCAGACGGGCATCATCCTGACGATGCAGAAAGGCAAAGCTGCGCGCCGCGAGAATGGTCACAAGCAGGGCGTGCAGGGCAAACATTCCCAGAAAATATGCCCCAAGGCTCGCCTCTGCCGTCCTTCCTGTCGGGGAATGAAGGCCATGGGAAGCCAGAAGAGGCAAATTATAAAATAGCACCTGGGCGATCAGGGAGGCCAGAATCAGCCAGACCTGCCGTTTGATATTCCAATGAAAAAGAGCTTTCATCTTAATTTCCTTTCCGTCCGTCAGCCTCTTTTGGGGAAATCTGCGGGAGCAGCCAGCTTTTGAGCTGTTCAAAGACACGCGGGGTGCCATAGGGCGACAGCACTTTACCACTATCCTCCGGGGCATAGAGCCGCGCCAGAATCTCCTCATGAGAGGTCTCAGGCCAGAAGCGGTCAAAGTCCCTGGTCTGAGGCTTCAGCTCTTCGAGGAAAAGCTTTCCGCCTAACAGTCCCTCATGTCCGTAAGTATTGTAAAGAGGCTCTAGACGAGCGCTATCAAAATTCTCCCGTCCCTCTTTGTTAAAGAAAGTTTGCTCTCTTAAATCTCCACGATAGGCTTCCAGAAGCCGATCCTTACGCTCGCCCACAAACTTCAGCTCAAGCCATTTGGCTGCTTCGTCCACATGCAGGGTAACGTCTTTCTGCCCCTCCAGAACAGCTCTGAGATCGGCGGCAAGGGCACGCTGCTCGATCGATGCCAGAGGCATTTTCAGGATAAGTGCGCCGACCTCTTCATTCTTCAGGGCCAGATCCGGCTCAAATAAGGGCAGATAGTCCTGACTCGAGCGTAAGGACAGTTCCAGCGAAGAGAGTTCATTGGGAAGGATGAGCAGCCTGAGGGTCCGGCCGCTGTCATCACTCACGAGCGCTTCCACACCTTTGGCAAAAAGAGACCCGTTGAAGTTCAGCTTCGTCCTGTGGAAAAGACCGCTGCGGCCCGAATCTTCACAGTTCATCATGAGATTTTTCTGCCATTTCCATAAGAGATCGATGACTTCTTTATCCTGCTCAGCCGTCAAGCTGATGCCGGGACCCGAGAAAGGCTCCATCCTGCCAAGAAAAACGGCAGGTATGCCAGGAATGGCAGCACGACCGCTTGCCATCAGCACGAGCTTTTTCGGCGTACCGAAATCCTCGGGGATGAGTGAGCGGCGCGGCAGCAGATCGCAGATAAGGGCAAAGCAGAGAAAAAGACCCAGCACCAGGGCCAGACCACGGCGACCCTTCTGCCACACAACTTTGGGATTCCCACCTTCTCCGGAAAAGAAGGCGAAGAAGTAACGCGCGGGCAAGATAAAAGCGAGAAAACCAAGCAGGTAGAGAAAGACCGTCTGGCGGTTAAAAATCAATTCAAAGAACTGACCTCCCAGCAGGCCAAAGAGTAGGAGGCATAAGGCCTGAATCACGCCATAAGCCGGATGTTCGCTGAGTTTTTGTTCCGCCCTTTCGACCGGACGGCGCAGGAAAGCCAGGAAGGCCAGCAGGATAAAGACAAAGAGGGCGATCAGGCGCAGCGCCAGAGCCGCCTTATTGTCTCTCGGAATAAAGCTTCCCGGAAGCGGCGAGAGACTCAGACAGGCGAGCAGAAAAGACTGACTAAGCCTGCCGCGGCAGGCCAGTACCGGCAGGGATTGTCGCAAATACGCCAGGATCAGGAAAAAGGTGAGCGGGAGGCCGCCTTCAAGGAGAAGGATGAGTGCCAAACCGTCGCCCAGACGACCAACCAGAGCGAGCAGGGCAAAGCCCAGGAAAAAATAGGCCAGTGCATCCAGGAAGAGGGCCATCCAGCTTTGAGACCAGAGCGCCAGAAGTTCAGCCGAACGCGCTCCACCCGTAGAGAAAGCCATCAGCATTCCCAGCCTGTTGAGCAGGAAGGGCAGCGAAATGATGACCACGGCGGCCAGGGAAATACTGCTGAATTGCAGGCCGCGGGAGACAGGCAGGCTGTAAAAGAGATCGCTTTGTTTTTTCTGATAAAAGAAGCTGCTCAGGCGATAGAGCAAAAAACTGAGAGCAATCAGGAGCAGGATCGCGCTGAAAATATTTTGCAGCGTAAAAAGAAAGCCGATCTGATCGAAGCTGAATTCTTCCTGATCCTGAAAGGGGTTGGCGGCGAATCCGGAAAGATAGTAAAGGAAGGGCTGTGAGAGCAGGAAAATACTGCTGAGCAGCACCATCCACACCGTATTTTCGCGGATGAGCCTCCAGGCAAGTAAGCCTGAAGTCTTTAAATTTTTAGATGAGGTTCCTGACCGCATAGCCTTTCACCTCCAGTTCGTAGATAAAGAGTTCTTCCAAAGTCAGCGGCAGCATATCGAGGATCAGCGGCGAAAGCGGCGCCAGCTTTTCTCTGATCTCCGATTTTTCGGCGCGAATCACCAGCTGGAGAATGCTGCCCCGGCGTTCGCAGTGCAAAATGGTGAGCCCCAGAGCTTCAAGCTCCTCTTTCGAGGGCAGCGTATGAAAGGCGGTCTGAATTTTGTAGACCCCGAGATTCATGGACTCCAGTTCGTGCTGATAGATCAGACCGCCATGGTGCAGGAGGCCGATTTTATCGCAAAAATCTTCGAGTTCACGCAGATTGTGCGAAGCGATGATACAGGTCAGTTGATTTTCAACCACCTCGCGGGCCAGGATGCGCTTGAGACTTTCTCTCATAACCGGGTCCAGGCCATCGAAAGCTTCGTCCATGAGCAGGAGCTGCGGCCGGGCCGCCAGGGCCAGGAGGAGCGAAGCCTGACGCTGCATGCCTTTGGACATTTTGCTGAGCGCGAGTTGAGGATCCAGGGGAAAGATTTCCAGGAGTTCGTTAAAAAAGGAGGCGTCCCAGTGATCGTAGAGGGTGCTGTAAAAGTGAGCCATCCCCGTCAGGTTTTCGCCGGGGAGAAAGCAGGGCTGATCCGGAACCAGGAGGATTTCGTGGCGCAGGGCCGCGTTGCCGAAAATCTCCTGACCCTGGTATTGAAGGCTGCCGCTGTCTGCCTTATAGATTCCGGCCACAAGGCGCATAAAAGTTGATTTACCTGCCCCATTAGAGCCGATCAGGCCGTAGATAGACGCTGCCGAGATATCGCAGCTCAGCTTATCCAGCGCATGAATTTTACCAAAACGCTTGCTCAGGTCCTTTGCTTCTATGATCTTCATGATTTATCCTCTACTTTCGTCAGTATCGTATGGCCAGCCATCGGCGGCTCTGTCTTCTGCTTTATTTCGCCTGGTCCGCGGTGGAATCTGAGGCGACTTCAATGCCTTTTCCTTTTCGGATCTTTTCGTCACGGACTTGCTTCTGCACCTCTTCGCAGGCGCCAAGCCAGAGCTCCTGCATTTCTTCGATGGAAAAACCTGCTTCGAGGGCTTCGACCATAAGGCGGCTGAGCTTTTCGTGCCACTCTTCCTTCATGCTGCGAATGTGGCTCTCATTTTTGGAGAGAAAAGAGCCCTTCCCCGGAACGGTGTAAATCAGCTCTTCCCGCTCCAGTTCGCGGTAAGCCTTCTGCACCGTGTTCGGGTTAATGCCCAGATCGGCAGCCAGCTGCCGCACCGAAGGCAGCAACTCGCCTTCATCTAAAAGCCCAAGAGCCGCCAGTCGCAGAACCTGCTGCCGTAATTGCTCGTAGATCGGCACACGACTGTGCTGGTCAATTTGAAAGATGGCCATGATATTCCCCTTCCAGATCATTGGGATTCCCTGAATGCAGCGGTGCTGTTCTCAGCGAACCATCTGTACTATTCGAGTTAGTACGGTTAGCATAGCAAGCTGCTTTTCACCTGTCAAGCAGCAACGAATTTTTAATCAACGTTTTTGGTTTAAGCCTGTACCAAATCGAAAAACACGCTTTAAAAACACGCTCTAAAGATAGAAAGCTCAAATTCTTATTAATATCCGGATTATTATCCGGAATTTGCCTTAAAACTGATGGACAGGAATTTCCACCGATTTCATCGTCATAACCTTTCAAATCTATCGCTAATTCCTATCTGTGTATCCTTGCTCTTTCCGCTAAAATAAGCACGGAAGTAAACGTTTGCGAGGAGATTTTTGCTGTGGTCAGTATTGGCATTGATATCGGTTCGACAAGTTCAAAAACCGCCGTGCTCGACGCGGATCGACGCATCATTACGCGCTCAGTCATTCCCACGGGATGGAGCAGCACGGATACGGCGGCGCTCATCAAATCACAGCTGGAAAAGCTCGGCCATGCCCCGGGCGAAAATCCTGTCGTGGCCACAGGATACGGCCGCGTGGCGGTTCCCTATGCCGATAAAACCGTGACGGAAATCAGCTGTCATGCCGCTGGCGCTTATTATCTCTTTCACTATCCCAAAATGACGGTAATCGATATCGGCGGCCAGGATACCAAAATCATCAATATTGAGGATGGCATTCTCGCCGATTTTGCCATGAACGATAAATGCTCCGCCGGCACGGGACGCTTTCTAGAGGTCATGGCCAATACACTTGGCCTTTCGCCCAACGAGCTCTGCACGCTCGCGGCCGAAGGCGGCGGCACATCCATTTCCTCCATGTGCACCGTTTTTGCCGAGTCCGAAGTGATTTCTCTGATCGGCAAAGGCGAAAATAAAGAAAATATCGCTTTCGCGGTGGTGGACTCCATCGTGCGGAAGGTCTGCACCCAGGCACGCCGTCTCATCGGCAGCGGCAAGCTCTGCCTGACCGGCGGTCTTTGCGAAGTTCCCACCATTCTTGCAGCCCTCTCCCGGGAGCTGAAAAAAGAAGTTGAAAGCTGCCCGGATGCCCGCTATGCCGGGGCCATCGGCGCAGCTCTGGCTGCCGCCAAATTAAGGTAAAGAAATCCGTGTCTGAAAAAGCCATCTATCTTGACCATGCCGCCACCTCGCTGCCCAAGCCCGAGTCGGTCATTACTGCGGTTACAGAAGGCCTGCGCCATGCGGGAAACGGTTCCCGGGGCGCTTATGAGGCCGCCAACTGGTCCGGCGAGCGCCTTTTCTGCGCCCGTCTCGCCTTTTCCCGTGCCTTCGCGGTTGGCGACCCCAGCCGGGTCATTTTTACTCATAATGCCAGCGAATCCCTCAATCTTTCGCTTTTTGGCGCGATTCCTCCGGGCGCGAGGGTTCTGGCGGAAGTCTCAGCACATAACTCCATTCTCAGACCGCTGCACGCCCTGGTAAAGCAGCGCGGTATCCAGGTGGATTTTGTCCTCCCGCGTAAAGACGGCCGCTTTTTTATCGAAGATTTTGCCGCCGCCCTTAAGCCGGACACCCGTTATTTTGTCTTCAGCCATGCCTCAAACCTCAGCGGCAATCTCAATGATCTGGCGGCTTTCGGCGACTTCGCCCACGAGCATGGGCTCTTCTTTATGGTTGATGCCGCCCAGACCGCGGGCCTCGTCCCCATTGATCTCCAGGCTATGCACATCGACTGTCTCTGCATCACCGGGCATAAAAGTCTGCTCGGTCCGCAGGGCACGGGCCTGCTCTGCCTGGGTCCCGGGGTCGAGCTGGAACCTCTTAAATACGGCGGCACCGGTTCTCACAGCCATTCGGCGGATATGCCCAAAGATTATCCCGATCATCTGGAAGCCGGAACCCTCAACACTCCCGGCATCTGCGGACTCACCGCCGGTCTTGCAGAAATTCAGAAGCAGGGTATGGAGCAGTTATTTACGCGGGGTCTGGGCCTGGCAAAGATGTTCTATGAAGGGCTCAGGGAAATTCCCGGAATCGAGTTCTACGGCGACTATGCAGAGACTTCTGCTCGCGTGCCCATCGTCACACTGAATCTGCCCCGGATGGATGCCGCCCGCGCTGCCGATCTTTTGTCGACAGAATGGCAGATCGCCTGCCGCTCCGGCATTCACTGTGCCCCACGCATGCATGATTTCTTTGGCAGCTCGGATCGCGGTTCTCTGCGCTTTTCCTTTGCCGCCAGCAATACAGAAGAAGAGATTGAAAAGGCCATCCAGGCTGTAAAAATCTTAGCGTCTTTGGAAGAATAAAGTAATACAAGGCACAGCGAAAGCAGCAAAAATAAAGGCCTCTGAAATGCTTGGGGCAGAGCGCCGAAGTGAAAAGAGAAACAGCCAAAAATCTTCAGGGTGTACTGCTCAAGAGATTAAAAACCCCAAAACTGATCAGGCTCTAAACTCGCCCAGGCGAGAAGAGATATTAACACGAAAAAAGTCCACCAGGCTTCGCTGGACCTGCCAGGGGCAGCGAAGTCAGATGGGCAACACAAAGGCAAACAAAGGAGAGAACAATGGATTATCACAAGATGTGGCAAGATCTCGGCATGGACGTCGAGACACATGACACCCTCTGCTCAGTGCTTCCCACCGCCATCGGCGATGTCTTCACAAGCCAGGAAAACCGCCCCAAAGCCATGGCCTTCTGGGATATGGTGATTTCGGAAGTTCACGGCATTCGCCCCGCCGAACTCGTCGAAGCCAAAAAGCAGGGACGCAAGGTGGTCGGCACCTTCTGCCTCTACGTTCCCGACGAAATTGTCATTGCCGCCAACGGCATCGTGACGGGACTCTGCGGAGGCTCTCAGTTCTGGGTTCCCTCCGGCGAAGAAGTGCTGCCCAAAAACACCTGCTCCCTGATTAAAGCATCGGTGGGCGCTCGTCTCAGCCGCACCTGCCCCTTCTTCCGCCTGGCTGATCTCTATGTGGGAGAAACCACCTGCGACGGCAAGAAAAAAGCCTACGAAATTCTCGCTGAAGATGTGCCCATGTACATCATCGACGTCCCTCAGATGAAGCGTCCGCAGGATATCGCTCACTACAAAGATGAAATTCGTCTCTTTGCCAGGAAGATCGAAGAAATCACCGGCAACAAGATTACCCCGGAAAAACTGCACGAAGCCATTGTCATCTGCAACAATCGCCGCAAGGCCATGGCTCGCGTCTATGAGGCCAGAAAATCAACCGTAGCGCCCATTTCCGGCCGCGATGCCATTCTCATGACGCAGATCGCCTTCTTCGACGACCCCGTCCGCTGCGCCGAACAGTGCAATAAATTAGCCGACGAACTTGAAGACCGCATTGCCAAAGGCATTTCTTCGGCCAAACCCAACGACAAGCGCATCCTCCTCACCGGAACCCCTGTGGCCGTGCCCAACTGGAAAATGCACCAGATCGTGGAAACCTCCGGCGGCATCATCGTCTGCGAAGAAATGTGCACCGGCAGCCGCTACTTCGAACACCTGGTCGACGAAAACGCCAAGACCGAAGATGAAATGCTCGAAGCCCTCGCCCAGCGCTACATGAAGAACAACTGCGCCTGCTTTACGCCGAATGGCGGCCGCATCGACGACATTCTCCGCTACTGCGAGGAATACAAGGTTGACGGCGTTATCGACTGCAATCTGCAGTTCTGCAACCTCTACGATACCGAGAAGCGCTCCGTTTCCCGCGCTCTCAAAGAAGCGGGCATTCCCTGCCTCTCCATCGAAACCGATTACACCGACAACGACGCCGAACAGCTGCGCACCCGCGTCGGCGCTTTCATCGAAATGCTCGACAGCCGCAGCCAGCGCTGATAGACTTCGAATTTCTTTTCCCCTTTTCCCTGCCCGGCCCGTCAGACCGCCGGGCAGGGACTTATTAATTTTCCGGCTATGAGCTTTCAGGGTTTGTACCTATCATTTTCGCGCTTTCAGGTGTTACTCAATCTGCAAGCTTTTGCTCTTTCGTTCTTTTAGCTATTGCTCTTTTAGCACCCTGGCCTTTCGCACTTTTAGCGCTTTTAGTTTTTGCCCTTTAAGGCTATACTTTTCTTAATTATGCTGAATTATTATATTCTTGTTGAAAATCACACCCGCGGGATGGCGCTGCACGAACTGCTTGACGAGGCCGGTTTGGAAAACCGCGTCGCGCCCACACCGCGCTGCGGAGATCTCAAAGTATCCTGCGGCATGTCTCTGCTCATCAAAAAAGAGCTGCTCGATGCCGTTGAGGACTTTCTTAAAGATAAGCCGGAGCTTTACATTAAGATTGTCGGCATCGAAGGTCAGCTCGAAGAAAAAAGAGACTTGTTTATCTGAGTTCGGCCTCAGGATCCAGCCTCAGGCTTAGGCTCGGAGCTTTAATCTCAGGGTTCACCATCAGGATTCAGTCTCAGCCTTAGCCTCCGGGTTTCGGTCTCAGGTTCCTGGCTCAGAGTTCAAACTCAGGTTTGACTCCGGCCTAATCTCAGGATTGGCGTTTGAGTACAAAAAGCTGAGGATACACCGGCAGCAGCAGTCCCATCACAATCAGGCAGGTGATCGTCTCGGAGAGAAAGGCGCCGCCGTTCACCAGCAATGAATTGAGTGCGGGCGACATCCCTTCCGGTGCATATTGCCCCCAGAAGACAATACCGGCGATAAAATGGCAGAAGTAACGCGCGAGGGACGCCAGAAGCACAGCAAGGCCTGCAATCGTCACCTGCTTCACCGCGGAAACTTTCGCAGATACCGCCGCCAGAAGAGGCTTGCTGAAAAGACCCGTCAGGCCAACTGCCGTAAAGGCCAGGATGTATTCCAGAAAGGCCTGCACCAGACCGACAATAGAAGCTTCACCGGTCACGATCTGGAGGACACCCCAGATCAGGCCACCGGCAAGTCCGGGTACCAGACCACGGCGCAAACCCAGAACCATCACCGGGATCATTTTGACGCTGATTTTCACCGCATCGCTCAGCGAAGGAATAAAGAGATCAATTAAGAAGGATAAAGCGGCCATGATGGCAATTTCCACCATGAGCTGAGTGCGTTCGTTTTTCATAAAAATACCTCTCATCTCTCACAAAAGGGGATGAAAGGCATTAAAACACAGAGAACCTGTATTTAGAAAAATCTCGAACATTTCTCGAAACGATAACGAAAAATATCTCGAAACGATTCCGACAATATCTCGACGCAAGCATAACCTTGATCCGATAGAGGGTCTGTTCTCAGCCTTCCGGCACCCCTTATTGTGCAATTTTCTTCAGTATAGCCGTCCTTTCGGTCAAAGGCAAGCAAAGACAAGTGCCCTGTAAAACGGACTTTTACTGTTAACCCTCTCAGACTGCAAACGAAGTTCTCTGAGCGACTCTAATCCTCATCCAGGTTTTACAATCCTCTGCTAAAATAGGAGAAAAACAAGCCGATGTACCATGCGAGTAAATGTCGACGTTCAGGGCGAATCAAAGCAAATAAAAGAGGGAAAAATCATGACTCATGATTCCATGAAAATAAAGCAGCAAGAGAGTTCTGCGGCCAGGATTTTGGAGTGCCCTGGCGCGCAAGGCTCAGGCGGTCAGGAAGATCAAACGGATCCCGCAGAGAAGTCAGGCCTTACAGCGCAGGCAGACAGCGGTGACGACAAGAGCTGCACAGGCTCGGAACGTTCAGAATCTCTCCCTGGCAAGATGGAAATTTCCGGTATGACCCGGGACGAAATGCGTCAGTTTGTCAGGGAAATATTAAATGAGGAGCTCACTGCCTCACAAAAAAGTCCTAAGGGTGAAGCCTCTGACCAGGAAACTTCTGCTCAGGAAAACTCTGACCAGGAAATCTCAGACCAGGAAGAGCAGCCGGACGAGCCTCTGGTCTTGCTCAAGCACGGAAAACCCACACGCTTTGAGCAGATTCCTCAGAGTCTGCGCGAGATCGTTGTCGAAGTTTTTGACTGTATCCTCATCGCTATCGGCATTTATTCCTTTGCCAAGCACGCCAACCTGGCTCCCGGTGGGGTCGTCGGCCTCGCCCTCATTGTCAACCACCTTCTGCCCTTTATTCCCATCGGTTTTGCCAGCATCCTGATCAACATACCTCTGATCGCGATATCCTGGAAAATTCTTGGCCGTCCCTTTCTTTTCCGAACCTTCCGCACCATCTGCATTTCGGCCTTTTTTATGGATATCGTGCTCCCGCGCTTTCCCTATTTTCAGGGAGACCCCATCCTCGCGGGGGCCTTCGCCGGCGTTTTCACGGGCATTGGCCTCGGCCTCCTTTTCTCGGCAGGCACCTGCTCCGGGGGCAGCGATCTCATCCTCATGTGTATGCGCAAGCTAAAACCGCATATGTCTTTCGGGCAGATCAGCCTGGTCGTTGACGGCATCATCATCCTGACTGGCGGCCTTGTGCGGGGTGACATGAACGCCGCTCTCTACGGTTGTGTCTACGCCTTTTTCGTCTCAAACATGCTCGATAAAGTCATGAGCGGGCGCGTGTCCGGAAAGCTGGTCCTGGTGATCAGCGAACACGCAGGGCCGATTTCCCACGGCATCGACACCGAGATCGTGCGCGGAGCCACCATTCTCAATGGCCGCGGCAGCTACACCAAACGCCATAAGGAAATCATTCTCTGCGCCATGTCCAAACGTCAGCTGCCCCATCTGCGCCGCCTGGTTCGCAGCAACGACCCGGGCGCTCTGGTCATTGTGCTCGACTTCAACGAGGTTTACGGCACGGGCTTTCAGGACATCATGAATCTCTAAAAGACGTGAAATAACTGGCAGAAGCCATAATTTTTATTCACACAAAAGTGAAAGTCTTTGTGTTAAACTGATAGAAGTTAAAGCTTTATGAAAATTTCTGCCTGCGAAAAGCAGGTAAACGCTGACCTGACAGCAGCCGCAAGCCTGGGCCGGCGAAGGATACGGAGGACTTATGGCTTATCTCACTGTTGTCGTACCCTCATATAATTCTGAGAACTATCTGGCCCGCTGCCTGGACAGTCTCCTGCCGCAAAAGGAAAAACTCGACGTCATCATCGTCAATGACGGCTCCACCGACCGCACGGCCGAAATTGGCCAGAGTTACGTCGATCGCTGGCCTCAGAACTTTCGCCTCATTAATAAAGAAAACGGAGGCCACGGCTCCGGCATCAACGTGGGCATTGAGCTGGCCGCCGCTCCCTGGTTTAAGGTTCTCGACAGTGACGACCACTTTGCGGCCGAAGGACTGAATGAGCTGCTTCGTCTGATTGCCGATTTTGAAAATAAAGACAGCCTTAAACCCGACCTCATCATCAGCGATTTTATCTATGAAGTTCACCGCAATAAGGAGGACGGCCAGGAAGAAGTCATCAACAAACGGGCGGATTACCAGAATGTGTTCCGTGAACGCGGTTTTTGCAGCTGGTCCCGCATCCGCAGTTTTCGCTACGATCAGATGCTCATGATGCACGCGCTCTGCTACCGGACGGAAATTCTCAGAAAAATCAAACTGGAGCTGCCCGAAAAAACGTATTACGAAGATAACATCTACGTCTATGAGCCACTGCCCCATGTGCGCCGCATCTATTATCTCGATGAGCCAGTATATGTCTACTACATCGGCCGTGACGACCAGTCCATCAACATGGGCAATGTCGTCAAAAACGTCAATATGCAAATTTTTGTCACGGAAGAAATGCTGCGCCGCGTGCGTCTCGAAACGGTTCGCCCGCAGCGCCTGCAGCGCTATATGTTCCGGCATCTGGCACGCATGGTTGCCATGTGCATGATGCCGCTCGCGCTTCTCGATTCAGGCGAAAGCAAACAGAAAATCGCCCTGCTCTGGCAGGAACTCGAAAACATCAATCCCGTCGTGGCTAAAAAGCTGCGCGCCACACCCATGTTAAGCTCACAGCGTCTGCTCGCCAAAGCCGGCTCGTATCTCAATCAGCAGGTCTATAACCTCATCAGCAAGGCCTTCGTTCTGGGCGGCAAATAGGCCCCGCCCGCTTAAAGGTCGCTCAAATCGGCTTTGACCACGCGGCAGCGGCGGCGGGCGAGTTCCAAAAGTTCCCGGTTTCGCTCATTGCCAGGGCCATAATCCCCTCTCTCTTCTTCGAGAGCACAGATCACTGTCGTCATCTCATCCAGCAGTTTGACCGCGTGTGCAAAACTTTCATCTCCGATGGGACAAAAGGGCTTTTCCTCAATAAGGGCATTGGCAATCTGGCGTGCCAGCTCAGCATCGCTGTCGTTGGCATGCAGAATCCCAGTGGCAAAGGGCAGGCCGCGCTGTTGCAGATGTCTAAAGACAGGAATCCCCCTGCCATTCCCGGCGATCACAAAGATCTTGCAGGGACCTTCTGAGGGAGGCAGCTCGGGATTGCCAAAACGGGAATTGTAGCTGCCCGGCAAGTCATACAAGTCTTCAATAAAGCCATCCTCAAAAATTTCCTCGGTCGGTCCGTAGGCACGAATTTGACGATCCTTAATGCAGAGCACTTCATCGGAGACTTTGCGGGCAAGATCGAGCTCATGTAAAGTCATCACAATGGCCAGCTCACGCTCAGCGGCCAGCTGACGGAGAATTTGCAGAAGATCCAGTTTATAGCGAATATCCAGATAGGACGTCGGCTCATCGAGCACGAGCACGCGCGGCTCCTGACACAGCGCCCGTGCCAGAAGAACGCGTTGCTTCTGTCCATCACTGCCATGCATAAAATCGACGTCCGCCAGGCTTTCAATATGCAGAAGCTTCAAGGCGTTGTCGACCGCCTGGAGATCCTTTTCGCCGAGAAGACCCAGCGCACCTGTGTAGGGATAACGCCCGCTTTCCACGATTTCAGCATTGCTCATGCGTTCGGTGTGCGGCCGTTGGGTCAGCAGAAGCGAGAGTGTTCTGGCCCATTCCTGCGGACTGAAATCTTCCAGCGCCCGACCATCAAGCTCAATGCAGCCCCCAATTTTGTGAAGCTGGCGGCTGAGGGTTTTAAGGATCGTAGACTTGCCCGCGCCATTAGGGCCGATCAATGTCAGGATATGGCCCGCCTTCAGGCGGATGTCGATATCCTTGAGGAGAATCCTGCCGCCGTAGCCTACAGCAAGTTTTTCAGCATGTAGCAAAACCATCTCGCTCATCTCCTCATTCCCTTCCCTTTGAGCGTCGCAGCAAAACCGCAATCACGATCGGCGCGCCAAAAACGGCGGTCACCGAACTTACCGATAGCTCCAGCGGCGCAAAGGCCGTACGGGCAATCAGATCACAGGCGAGGCAGAAAACACTGCCGCAGAGAAAACAGAGGGGTGCGACAAAAAGTGGCCGGGAGGATTTGAGCAGGGCTTTGACGATGTGCGGCACAGCAATGCCGACAAAGGAGATCGGGCCTGCAAAAGCTGTGACACAGGCCGAAAGCATGCTGGAAAGAAAAACCAGAGAAAGGCGCAGAAAGCGCAAATTAACCCCCACACTGCGCGCATAATTTTCACCCAGGCGATAGGCCGCCAGGGGTTTCGAAAGAAGAAACACAAAGAGACTGCAGAGCAAAACCGGTCCGGCCATAACTTTAATGTGATCCCAGGAAAGGCCGGAAAAGCTGCCCCGCGACCAATTATGCAGGTTGACGACGCTGGCGTCATCGGCAAAGGTAATGACAAAATCCGTGATCGCCGAACAGATGTAGCCGATCATCACCCCGCTGACCACAAGCACCGAGGCGCTGTGCACGACCCGCGAGATTAAAAGAACAAAAAACATGCAGAGCATGGAGCCGGAAAAAGCCGCCAAAACCATGCCAAAAGAGGAAATCCGAATATTCCCGGCGGAAAGCAGGACAACAAGAATCAGGGCCACAATGAGCTTAGCCCCCGAAGAGATCCCCAGGATATAGGGTCCGGCGATGGGATTGTGAAAAAAGGTCTGGAGGAGAAAGCCGGAAAGCGAGAGGGCTCCTCCCAGAAGCAGCACGCCACAGAGTCGCGGCAGTCGAATCTTCCAGAGGATATCCCGCAGCATGTCGATGCGAGGCTCCGCAGAAAAATCTGCCTGGGGGTTCAGCAGGGCCTGACGGAGTTCAGCACGGTTCGCATTGACGCTGCCGAGAACAATATTGAGCCAGACCAGAAGCAGCAGGAGGGCAAAGAGCAGAAGAAACGCCAGAAAAAAATGTTTCAACTGTCGCCGCTCCATGCTTTGAGGAAGCGAAGGACGGTTCTCTCCCCCACCAGGAGTAGCTTCGGAGCGGGCTGCCCCGGCAGAATCCGCTGCCCGCACGTGGGAGGCAGCAGACCTTGCCGAATGGGCAGTTTTGGCAGCCAAAAGCTGCTCTTCAGGGAGCTCTTCCCTGTGTTTTTTTCTCATCTTTTTACTCATCTCAGGCGTTATCTCCGGCTCCCCGGCCACTCGGGCTTATTTCAGTTTAAACAGATAGTCCAGCGACTCCTCTTCGCCCTGCCCGGAAAAGATCTGACTAAATTCCAGAGCCATTTTGCCATAGTGAGTCACATCCTGATAAAGGTTTTTCCGAGTGCACCAGACCGACTTATTTTGCACAGCCTTAAACTCTTTGAGAAGAGGATTCTGAGAGATCAGCTCTTCCAGCGATTGAAGTTCACCGACAATCGTACTGCAGTAAATGACAATATCGGCGTCACGAGCCGTCTCGTAGAATTTTTCCATCTCCATGTTCACGGTGCTGCGATGTTTGGAAGGGTCTCCAAGGTTTTCAAAAATATATTTCCCCCCTGCAATGCCAATCAGCTTGCTGATGTAATCGTCAGATGAACGTGTGACCGCATTACCTTTGCTGTTGATATAGAAGAAGGCGACGTGCTTCGGCTCTTCACTCTTTTTCTGACGTGAATCGACCGATTTTTTCGCTTCATCCATGAGACGGATCTGTTCGCTCATAAGCTTATCCGCCGCTTCGTCCTGATTCAGCATGGCCGCATAGCAGCGAATCCACTCCATACGGCCAAGGGGATGTTCTTCGATACTGGAGTGATCGACAAAAACTGTCAGACCTATTTTTTCGAGCTGTTCCTGGACCTCCGGGGTGTGCAGAATCATGCGGGACTCAAGGGCAAGCTTGCAGCCATTGGCCAGCAATTGTTCATAATCTGGCCTGCTGTACTTGCCACCAAATTGGATTTTTCCTTCTTCCATGGCCGTACGGGCATTTTCGACCGTCCAGTCACCCGCTTTAAGGCTCGAAAAGCCCAGCACATCCAAAGCCTGAAGCTCATCAAAAAAACACATGGAGCCCGTTGCGGCGATATAAACCTGATTGAGCGGCTGCTGGATCAGCTTAATGTCCGGATCCAGCCCTTCCGGGCTGTCTTTGCCTTCCGGCACCAGCAGGTAGCGGCGACCATCCGAAGTACGGATAAGGCGGTAACCCTCCTGAAAATCATCGATCTTGAATTGTTTTGCAAAGTCGAGCTTCATGCTCTTCTCAGGCTTCCAGCCATTGCCAGGGTCCGCAGGAGCAAAACGCTTTTCCAGTTCAGCCTCTCTCTCGGAGGAGTCCTTTTCATCAGACTTCTGAGCTTGCTCGACTTTATCCTTCGCCGCGTTTTCCTGACCCTTTTGCTTCGAGCCTTTGGCCTCGTCCTCAGCCTGCTCAGAAGACCAGCCTTTTTTCAGCGTACTGCCATCGAGCCTGAGGCTGTAGTCGACCACATGCGGAGTGCTCATGGCCGTCGTTTCCGCCTGGAAGGGAATGTCTTCATCGAGGCTGACAGGGACTTCAAAAGTGGAGTAGGCTTCGCTTTTGAGGGCCAGGTAGCGCTGGCCATCCATTTCCATCCAGCTGTAATTTTTGCTGCTCCAGACCAGGGTGGCCGTCATCTGGCCCTCCCTGACCTCAAGTTTCAGGGGAGAGACAATGTGCGCCTTGCCCGTGCCGCCGCTGATGGAGCCTTCAATCGAATAGAGCCCATCCTCAAGCTCAGCTGCCTTCGATCCGGCCTCCGGACTCTCTGCCTGAACAGACACGTTTGTGCCCAAACTGAAACTCAGCGAAAAGAAAAGGCAAAGGGCGAGGCAAAAAGCCGCAAAGTCCCTGAGGCTTCGGCGGAAAGAGTACGATGCAGGGTCTGTCCCCGCAAAGCAATCGGCCTTGCTCCCCGGGCAACGCATAGAGCGATGCTCCAAAAGACTCCGGTCATGGTAAGGTGATTTTTTCTGCTGCATTTTTTCTCTCCTCTGAGCTTAATTTCTGCCTTTCGGCCTCTGATCTTTGACAAAAACGAGGACGGGAAAGCAGTTTTTCCCGTCCCGTTCTGTTTTTTCTGACGCTCCGACTCTCAGAGCGAAGCTTCAAAGCTTAAGACCTCTCTCCCCCTGCGTTTCCCCCGGACTTCCGGAGAACGCCCGCGAGGAAAACTTTCCTGATCCCGGCCACAGCGCAGGCTTAGAGTAAGCCGCGATGGGACCGTGATCACTGCCGACACAGAGCCTCTTGCTTATTTATGCGCCTCGGCGGGCAGCATTTTGGCTGAGAAAACGAGCGTGCGGTCATACCACTGCTCTTTTTTCTTGCTGAAAGCGGCACAGTCGATATCCTGATTCAGAGCTTCGACAGGAACTGTAAAGACGTGGGCATCGTCAATTTCCTGGAAGGGAATGTATTGATCTTCCGTGGCCTTCGCCGCTTCTTCGCCCGTGCCCATGAAGAGGTAGAGATAGCCCTGCCCGCTCATGGTCATGTCGCAGGTCATCTTGCCATCTTTGACGTGGAGCAGCGCCTTGACGATATTAAACATCGAAGAAGAGCTTTCCACTTCGATTTCATAATCCCCATCGACCAGCTGATCGCCCGTCACCGGACCCTCTTTAGCCTCACTGTCTTCCTTTTCGCCTTCTGCTTTCACTCCGCTGAAGGGCTCAGCGGCTTTGGCGTGCTCAACGATCATCTGCTGGACGGCCGGATAGCTGCCCATGCCTTCAATGCGGCATTCCACTTCATAGCCTGCAGCAGTAAAGGTGGATTTCCAGCTGTCTTCTTCGTCGCCAGCCATGTCGTTATTGGCATGATCGCCAGCCACAATCATCAAAGGAAGCATGACCACTTTCTTATAGCTGCCCGCCTGCACTTCTTTCAGCACATCCTCCAGGGTGGGAGTGCCTTCGACAGTGCCGACAAAGTAGTTGGCGTGGCCTTTATCGTGGAAAAGCTTGTCCAGTTTGCCATAGGTGGCATTGGCTTCATGAGCTGTTCCGTGGCCCATCCAGACAATGGCGGTACCTTCCTCGTCCGCATCCTTGGTCTGTTCCACCAGGATATCGCTCAGTTTGTCAAAATCATCATCGCTGACGCAGAGCGCGCGGGAAACCTTCATGGAGTTGAATTTATCCACAAAAGGCGTGAGTTCTTTAAGAACATCATTGTACTCAAAGCCTTCCATCACGTGGGTGGGAACGACGAGGACATCTTTGACGCCGTCGGCGAGCAGACGATAGAGAGCCTGGGTTACGGTATCGATTCTTTCGCCGTCACGCACCATGATATGGTCGATAATGATCTGGCTGGTAAAGCCACGGCGCACTTCATAGTCCGGGAAAGCTTCGGCCAGAGCCTTTTCGACAGCGCCGATGGTCTTCGGGCGGTTGTCGTTAAAGCTGGTGCCAAAGCTGACCGCGAGCAACACAGGCTTGGGATCAGGAACCTCCCATCTGGGCTTCTCTTCTTCTTCAGATTCTTCAGACTTTTCTTCGCTCATGGCTTCAGTACTTTCCTCTGCATTTTCCTTTGTCTCCTGAGCTTGATCCGCTTCAGCTCTGACCGTGAAAGGCAAAGCCAGCAGGGAGACGATCATCAGCAGCGCCAGGGCTGCCGCAAGAACAACATTTTTCTGATTCATGATGGATCCTCCATTCTCTATCTTTATCCGCTGCCTTTTCTGCTGGAAGCCCTCGCAGACTCCCCACCGGATCCATCACGGATCTCAAAGCGCAGGATTGGCTGCTCCGGCAGCTTCGTGCAGAAGCGGAATAAAGCCAGGAGTCAACAAATTCTGCGCACACAAAGAGAACATTTCAGTTTTATTGAAAGTCTTCTGAATGAAAAATGCTGTTTTACGAAGCATTGCCTTCCTCCAGTGTCCGCAGAGTTGACAAATTGATATCCGGAGAAAGGCAAGTATCCTGACTTATCGCGCCCTCTTTCAGCTCCCCTGCCGGGTCTGTCGGAACTGCTGCGAAGTTGACATAAAGTTCAGCAGCCCCCTCAACGCAGAGCAAAGCGATGAAGAAGGTAACGAGCGCTCCTTCCCGGGGACTTGACCCCAGTGGATAAAATGCGCCCTCTTTAACGAAATACAGTAACGGCCTTGTGCGGGATTCTCACCCGTCTTCCATGACCTTTCTCTATATTTGCAGCTTAGCACAGCCCTGCTTTCGCTGCAATTCTTCTTTAGTCATATATGACTGCAGCTAAATAAAACGAGATAAAACGTCAGGGTTCAGAGCTTATCACTTTCGTGTGAGACTGTACATCAGGGCGTTGACGATGGCGGCGGCGACGTTGCTGCCACCCTTGCGGCCGCGGTTGACGATAGAGGGCAGGCCGCTGCGGAGAAGGATTTCCTTTGCCTCCACCACATTGACGAAGCCGACGGGCACACCGATGATCAGCGCAGGCTGGAGTCTCCCGGCCTCAGCCAGCTCTACAAGCCGCTTGAGCGCCGTGGGGGCGTTGCCAATAGCGAAGATGAGCGGACCTTCCAGCTCTGCCGCTTTATCCATGGAAGCCACCGCCCGGGTTGTGCCTTCGGCCCTGGCTCTTTCGGCGATCTCCGGATCGGCCATAAAGCAGTACACTTCCGCGCTCAGTTTTTTGAGAGCCGCCCGGTTAATCCCGGACTTAGCCATGTTCGTATCGGTGACAATGGTGCAGCCTTTTTGCAGCGTCGCCTGGGCCTTCTCGACGACGCCCTCGGAAAAGCAGAGCGAATCGGCATAGGAGAAGTCCGCGGTCGTGTGGATTACCCTCATGATGATGGGCGCGAGCACGGGATCGAGAGGATGCGGCAGCTCGCTCGCGATGATTTCAAAACTGCGCCTTTCAATCTCCATGGGCTGATGCTGCACAAAGTTCACAGGGGTCTGCTCTCTATTCTTGTTTTCTGTCATCGTTCTCTCCTTCTTTTACAAGCTGTTTCTCTTGCCGATCATTTCTGCTGCGGGCCTTCGGCAGCTCCTCTGCACCTCATTTCGATGCGGGAGAGCAGCTATCTCACTTTTCGCCTTGGCGTTTGCCTGCTGTAATGGCCGCGGAAGCGTCTCGATAGTGCTGCAGCGCCATTATAAAATGCGCGAGAAGTGCCGGGTCCGAGGGAAAATAGAGCTGTGGAAAACCCGCCCAAAGGGTCTCGGTCGCATAGACGCCATCTTTTGCCTGTCGGCCGCTCGCCTTTCGGGAATGACAGGCACAGGCGCTTTCCGGCAGAGTTGAGCGGTAGCGGTGAAATTCATGCACGCGAATTTCACTGCCGCTGGGGCCCAGCAATTGATCTTTTTTAGCCTGCAGAAAACCATAGCCAAAGCTCTGCAGCTGTTCGCTGCTGGTGGCTGAGGCCGGTACGGCTCCCACCATGGGCAGGCCATTAAAATCCCGGTGCAGGTAGGCTGCGCCGCCCTGCTCGGCTAGCGTGGGAAGACCGGCGGCCAAAGCCTCGGCGATGTCCCGGCGCAGGCTCTGATTCGCGGAGAGCTGCTCGGCCCCATCCTCAATCGAGCATCCGGGAAGATAAAGACCTTCCACCCCCTGCGGCAGGCTCGCCGCGCTGAGCGGACTGAAAAAAACAAGTTCGCAGCCCGCCTCTTCCAGAGCCTTAAGATTTTCCGGGTAAATTTTGTCGAAGATGCGGTCACGGGCGACGGCCACGCGGAACGGCGCACTCCCCTGGCTGCTTTTTCCTGTCATTTTCATGACGTCAGGACAAGCACCGCAAACGTCCAGTGGCGGGGCCGTTTTGGCGATCTCCACGAGCGTTTCCAGCTTGAGCTGAGTTTCCGCCAGGCGGCCGAGCTCACGCAGCTTGCCCTGCAGATTTTCTATTTCCGCCGCTGCCTTCAAGCCCAGGCGACCTTCCGGAATCTCCAGCTCCGGCAGATGGGGAAAGATGCCGAGAAAGGCCACACCTTCCTCCTGAGCGATCGTTTCAAAGAGCGAGGCCATCATGGGACTGCCCCCGTTGACGATAAAGCCCCGGATGAGTTCCGGCTTTTTCAGCTGGAGATAACCTCGGAGCATGGCCTGCAAAGACTGAGCCAGCCCCCGTCCGGGAAGCACCAGAAGCACCGGCGTATCGGTTTCCGCAGCCAGATCAAAGCTGCCATAGCGACCCTCCGGGCCAACCCCGTCGTAAAAGCCCATCACTCCCTCGATGAGGGTGACGCGCCCGCTGTTCTCAGCCAGCGCAAAGCGCAGGGCCGCCTGATCGAGAAAAAAAGGATCGAGATTGCGTGAAGGCAGATTCAGGATTTCCCGATGAAAGGCCGGGTCAATGTAGTCCGGCCCGCACTTCGCCGCGGCGATGGAAAGCCCGCGCTCCTTCAGCGCTGAGAGCAGAGCCAGTGTCAGGGTCGTTTTCCCACAGCCGGAATGTGTGCCGGCAATCATCAATCGTGCGTTCATGCCTGTGACTCCCGCTCTTGTTCCGGTCTGCCGGAGATCAGGAAAATCGGATTTTCCGCCCGCAGCAGATGATAGCGTCCCATTTCTGTCGCACGGGTGACCGCAAGCTGCGTGATCTCAATAGCAAAATCGTGAGCTGAGAGGACATGCCGGGCTTCTTCCAGCGTCTCCAGCGTGATGGCCGTGAGCAGCAGGCGAATTTGCGGATTATTCCGGCAAAGCGCGGCCACAATGGCCCCAAGCCTGCCCCCGCTGCCCCCGATAAAAGCAGCATTCAGGGGTGGCAAAGTCTCCATTTGTTCAGGAGCTTCACTGTGAATGATTTCGACATTGCCCACTTGAAAAGCTCGCAGATTCCGGCGGATCAGCTCAATCCCTTCCGGCTCACGCTCGATGGCATAAATACGACCTTTCCAGGCCGCCAGCGCCATCTCCACGGTCACCGAGCCTGTGCCCGCGCCAATATCCGCAGCCCTGTCGTCCGGAGCCAGAGCCAGCTTACTCATAATCAGGGCCCTCACTTCTGCCTTCGTCATGGGGACTTTGCCTCGAATAAAAGCGGTATCAGGCAGGCCCGTGCGCACGCGCGCATCGGCCGCAGGATTTTCCACGGTGAGTACCGCCAGAGAACCCGGCTCCGCAAAGCGAAGCTCCGAGAGCAATCCACGCTGTATGCGTTCCCTGCTGCCTGGCTGCATGCCTTCGCTCTCCCGCAAGATGTCGGCGGATGAATCCAGACTCAGGCCCAGATTCTCACCGAGCGCCGCCAGACAGCCGCCAAAACCAGCGGCACAAAGCTCGGCCAATAATTGCTCTCGTTCTTCATCTTTTCCCAGTAAAAAGAAAACGCGTTTCTCCCGGCGTAGCAGATCCACGGGATTTCCCCGGCGTCCATGCAGGCTTTGAATCGCCACATCCTGCCAGGGCAGACCCAGGCGGGAAAAAAAGCCGGAAAGGCAGGAAATACCGGGCAACAAGCGACAGTCTTCGTCCGCAAAGGCCTCCGACAAAGCCGCCCCCGCACTGAAAAAGCCGCTGTCTCCGGAAAGCAGGACGACGGCCGCAAGCCCCGGTGCGGCTTGATTTAAAACTTCGCTAATCTCTCTGGCCGTGTAATACGGGAAAAATTTGGCCCGTGTGTCGCCCAGCAGGCTTCTGGCTTCCTCCAGGAGGCGCGGCGCTCCAAAAAGCAAGTCCGCTCCACGCAGGGCCTTGAGCGCTTCCAGGGTCAGACTTTGCGTGCCCAGGCCACAACCCAGCAGCGTGATCTTTCTTTTTTCCCTATGCCATGCATTTTGCCCATCCATTGAAGCTTCACTCCTTTTGTGCTGCCCTGGCTTCCAGAAGGCGCTCGATTTGCTCAAGCGAAAGCCCCTCTTCCTGAAGGGGACGCTTCCAGATATAAATTTTCATGCCGCAGCGGCGGGCCGCAGCGATTTTCTCCGGGAAGCCCCCGGCTGAACCCGAATCCTTCGTCAGCAGGATTTTTGCTCCTGTATGCCGAAACATGGCCATGTTTAGCTCTTCACCAAAAGGCCCCTGCATACAGATGAGATGTTTCGCAGGAAAGCCCGCAGCCAGGCAGGCTTCCAGGCTGTCCTTAAAGGGCAGCACACGCAGCCAGATGCGCTTTCCATAGTCACGGACCTGGCTCAGAGCCGCCGCTTCTTTAACCCCGAGGGTCGAAAACACGAGTTCGTCATTCTCATTCAGCGCGGCGCAAAGCTGCTCCACCGTATCAAACTCACGGGCATCAGCAAGCTCTTCACTCTCGCGGAGCACACGAATCAGCGTCCGCTTACTCTGGCGGCAGGCCTCGCGGATCGAAGCCGAAACCTCCAGGGCATAGGGGTGGGTGGCGTCGATAGTGAGCGCAGGCTGAACGCGCTCCATCAGCTCCACCATCTCCTGGGTATTCAGGCGCTTTTGCAGGATTTGCAAACGCCCCTTATCTGTGGATGTTCGACTGTCCTCATGCCTCGAACTTGAATCCGGCAGCGTTTGATCGCGGCTCTCATGACCTGAGGCTGACGCCTGACTTTCAGCACGCCAATCCTCTTCTTCCATCAGCTCTTCCCCATAAGGGGTCGCCACCGTGATCAGACAGCTAAAACCCAGCTCGCAGGCAAGAAAGGCAAGCTTTCGCCCTTCCGAGGTGCCACCGAAAATGAGCAGCTTGAGCCGTTCCGGATCAGAGCCGGCCACAGGCGCAGCAGACACAGCTTCGTTCCCAGCCGCAGACACAGTATCAGATACAAGATCGGGTGCAGAATCAGGCATGAGCTGTTTCTTCCTCTGTCTCTGCTGCGAGGCGATAACCGCGCAGCGTCACCATGCGCCCATTAATCACCCGCGTCGCTTCGTTGCCGATAAAGACGGTGCACAGCATATCCACCTGCCTGTCTTTCAGCTCTTCCAGCGTGAGCAACTCCACACTTTCCCCCGGACGGCCGATCTGGCGACAGATCCCGCAGACCGTCTGGCCGGAAAACTTCTGCAAAAAGATTTCCGCAGCTTTGCGCAGAACCTCTGTCCGGCGTTTGCTGCCGGGGTTATAGAGTACCGTGCAGAAACCCCCTTCTGCCGCCGCCCGCAGGCGCTTTTCTATGGTCTCCCAGGGCGTGAGCAGATCGGAAAGGGAAATGCAGACAAAGTCATTTGTCAGCGGCGAACCGAGCAGAGCCGCTCCGGAGAGGGCGGCGCTGATGCCAGGGATAATTTCAATTTCGCAGGGAGGCGTCTCACCGGCCAGCTCCAGAATCAGAGAGGCCATGCCGTAAACCCCGGGATCGCCGCTGCTGATCACCGCCACCGTCTTGCCCGAAGCCGCCAGTTCAAGAGCTTTGCGGCAGCGCTCCTCCTCGCCCATCATGCCCGTTGCGAAAACTTCCTTTTCCGGGTAGAGCGGCTTGATGAGGTCAATATAGGTCTTATAGCCGACAAAGATCTCGGCCTCACTTAGCGCTGCAAAGCAGGCCGCGCTCATCTGCTGAGCCTGGCCCGGGCCAATACCAATCACGTAACACTTTTTCACAAAAATCCCCCTCAAGCTCAAGACTGCGGCGGCTGAGCTGTATCAAAGCTCAGCGATATCGCTTCCAGCGCAATAGCGCAGGTCACCCCATCAAGGCTTTGTTTGCGCAAAAGCAGGCGGCTGCCCTGACCGGCCGCCAGAACCGCACTGCGCTCACAGACGTTGTCCACGCCCGTCACCTCTTTGACAAAGGCCGAAGCGCTGAAATCGCCTTCAACGCGGGCAAGCTCTTCCTGCGAAAAGCAGAGGAAGGTCCAGGCATGACGGGCGCAACATTCAAAGATCCCCTCTTCGTTGGCCTTGAGGTCGATACTCGCCACGGCTTTGACCGCCAGAGGGCTGGCTTTCAATTCTTTCAGACAGCGATCGACCAGCTGCTCAACCGCTTCAGAGGAGATGCCTTTGCGGGCGCCGATGCCTATATAAAGGGAGGGAACGACAATTCTCAGTTCCTCACTCTCGCGGCGCTGCCAGCTTACAGAAAAGTCGATCTCCTCCGCCTCAGTGGTCGCAGCTGCAACTTTCGGAACAGCCTCTGACAGCCCAGCAGCCGAGGGCGACAGCGCTGCAGCTTCAGAAACCGCGGTGGTTGGAGAAGACGCCTGGCGCAGCGCCCTGGCTTCGCGGCGAAGAGCTGCAGTCGGGTAATCAAGAGGATCAATGAGCGCCTCATCTCCCATCAGCGAGCTGGGTAAATCTGCTCTTTCGGGCGCTGCGGCGGTCGCTTCCCCGCCATGCTCACCTGGCTTTTGTTCCCCCGCCTCTGCCCCGACGTCAAAATGATCACCCGCCTCTTTTTCGGCCTCTGAGCGATCCCTCTGCAGAAGCCTGAGCTGCTCCGGAACCTTTCCGGAGATGGGGAAATCGCTGCAGAACGTCACCGTTTTCCCCTCCAGCAGAGCGCTTGAAACCTCTTTGATTTTTTCCGGATTGCTTACAAAATAGCCATTTCTTCTCGCCCAGCTGTCTACCGCAAAAAGGCCGCGTCGGTCGGTGGCTGTCGTGATCACCGGGGTCGCAGAAAGTTCTTCAGCTACCCATTTCGTCAGTTCATTGGCTCCGCCAAGATGCCCGGACAAAAGCGAGATCACAAACTTGCCCGTTTCATCGATCACCAGCACCGCAGGATCGCTGCTTTTACTCTGCACAAAGGGGGCAATAGCGCGGACTGCAAGTCCACAGGAACCCACAAAAATAAGGGCATCATTGCTCAGGAAATGGTTCTGCGTCCACTCCCTCAGTCCTCCTTCCGGGCAACGGCGAAGGGTACAGTCTGAGCCTCTGCCTTCTAATGCCTCTCTGAGGCGACGCCCCAGGAGCTGACCCTCACTGCTGAAATTCAAAATCGCTATTCTCATGGATGTCCTTAACCTTTCTTTTCCGAGCCAGCCTGGCGGAAAGCCGTGGAGAAGTCAGGATCGTACAGTTTAGATCGCTCGGCCTCCGCACCTAAAAAACCGCCTACACAAATCAGCGCAAAATGATCGATGCCTTCACGCGCTCCCGTGGCGGCAAGCTGTGAAAGCGAACAGCGGAAGACTTTTTCTTCCGGCCAGCTGGCCTTATAGACAATGGCAGTTGGGGTTTCCGGCGCATAGCCCCCTTCCAGCAGCTGCCGCTGGAGTTCAGGCAATTGGCCCGCGGAGAGAAAAATCACCATGCTCGCGCCGTGCGCGGCAAAGCTCGGAATATTTTCCTGTTCCGGCACAGCCGTGCGTCCGGCCAGGCGCGTAATAATCAGGCTCTGACTGACGGCCGGAGGCGTATATTCAGCATGAAGCGCTGCGGCCGCAGCCGAGAAGCTGGAGACCCCGGGACAAATCTCATAGGCGATGCCCAGCTCATCCAGAGCGCTCATCTGCTCGCGAATTGCCCCATACAGAGAAGGATCGCCGGTGTGCAGGCGAACGCAAAGCCCGCCTTTCGCCTCACAGCTCTGCATGGCGGCAAGCACTTCCTCCAGGGTCATTTTGGCGCTGTTAAAGATCTCGCAGCCTGACTTGCAGTTCCTGAGAAGCTCGGCATTGACCAGGGAACCCGCATAGATCACCTGATCCGCGCGGGCGAGCAACTCCGCTCCGCGCACAGTGATTAAATCCGGAGCTCCAGGCCCCGCACCCACAAAAACAATCACGTCCTGACTCTCCTTTCGCCAGTTCTCGTCACTCGCAGCTCCCCTTACCCTGTGCCTGAAGCTGGCTTTGCCAGAGCTTCAGCACGTCGTCCGCATTGCGGCTCTTGCAAAGGATGGAAGGAAGCTTCGGGTCTTTTGTAAAAACCATAAAAGCCATTTCCATAGCTCCGGGCATGCGCCGCTCCAGAAAATCTTCGATGCGTTCACGCAACACGGCCATAGCCCCTTCAAGCCGCCCGGCCTGAAAGAGGAGTTCCAGCGCCGCATCCGTCATCGTGCACGCGCTGATTTTCTTCAGCGTCTCCAGATCCGCCCCGGCTCTGAGGGCCGCCATCAGCAGAAATTCGATGCGGCCATCACCCTGATTGGAGTGGGTGTTGGGCATACCAAGACCCAGCTTGACCATCTTGCCGATGTGACCCACGAGAAAAAGGCGGCGAAAACCAACCGTCGCCGAAAACTCAAGCGCATCGCCGATCCAGTTGGAACACTGAATGACCCTCGCTCCAGTCAGCTTGAGCTGCTGACGAATAAAATCCTCTCCATAATTGCCGGGGACCAGAAAAAATCGATCATGGCCCTCGGCTTTAGCCTGTTTAATTTCTGTTCGTACCGTATCGCGAATGGCCGCACTGCTCATCGGTTCGACAATGCCCTTCGTACCAAGAATGGAGAGGCCGCCGATAATGCCCAGACGCGGATTAAAGGTTTTTGCAGCGACGGCTTCCCCTCCGGGTATAGATAGAATTACCCGCACATTAACGTGCGCAGCACATTCTTTTATTGCCTCGCGGACAGCCGTTTCTATCATCTGCCGCGGCACTGAGTTAATGGCCGCAGCTCCCACCGGCTGATCGAGGCCGGCTTTGCTCACCCGGCCAACCCCCTCGCCCCCGTCGATAATGACCTGCGGCAGGCTGTCAGGGGCTGCTGCAAGGGCACGAACGCTTGCCACAATGGAAAGACCATCGGTAATATCCGGGTCGTCGCCTGCATCCTTAATGACAGAAACGGAAACTTCCCCGGGAAAAATCTCATGGCTTTTTCGCCCGGCTGCCGCAAGCTGTGCCGTGTCCGCGACCTCTGACATCTCTGAAATCTCTGCGGTCACGGGGGAAAAACGGATTGTCTCGAGGGGCAGGGTCAGACTCACGCCCTCCGGCGTGTGAACCTCAACCTCACGCAGATTCGCCGATTCTTCGCCGCCAAAAAGCAGCAGACAGGCCGCCTTGGCCGCCGCCGCTGCACAGCTCCCTGTAGTAAAACCACAGCGCAGCTCTTTGCCATCCACCCAACGTGTTCGGTCCATGCTCGTCTATGCTCCCGCTGACCAGGACGGGGATCTTTTGAATAAAAAGAAATAGCCCCCGCTGCAGAGCACCTGAAGCGAGGGCAGAAAGCTGCAGAAGCAGCTCCAAGCCATATTCTCCGGTGTCCGCAAAGAATACGATCCCTGGTCTCCCGACTATGACGGTAACGCACTTGTGCGGGACTTTCACCCGACTTTCCCAGCTCATTTTCCATCTTGATCATAGCAGTTGAATTCGGGCCACGCAAGCAAAAAGGAGCAGTAACACCGGCAGCTCCGCACCACGTGACTTTTGCTGCAATCCTCGCGAATCCCGTGGTCATTGCGGCTTAATTGCTGTCCAGGCCAGTAAAAGGAGGCGTCTGCGAAAGCACAGCAACACAGACCATTTTCGAATCAGGCCCGCCCAAGCAGAGAGAGGCTGTCCACAAGCGCTCAGAAAAGCTAAAATAGAGAAAAGTATAAATTAAAAGAAAGGTGTGGCCTTTTTATGAATGAATTTGATCTGATTGTTATTGGTTCTGGCCCGGGCGGCTATGTCGCGGCTATCCGCGCGGCTCAATATGGTTTAAAGACGGCGGTGGTCGAGCGCCGCGATGTCGGAGGCACCTGTCTTAATCGAGGCTGCATCCCCACCAAAGCTCTGCTGCACGCGTCCACTCTCTATAGGGCAAGTCAGAAAGAATTTGCTGAAATCGGCCTCAGCGGCCAAAACGGCCTGGATTGGGCACAGCTTCACGCCCGCAAGCTGGCTGTTGTGGAGAAGCTGCGCGGCGGCACCGAAGCCCTGCTCAAAGGAAATAAGGTGGAGATCGTGCGCGGCACAGGAACGCTCGAAAAAGACGGCAGCGTTCACGTCTGTCTGAATGAAGGCGGCGACTGTACCCTGCGCGCCAAACATGTCCTGCTCGCCTCCGGCTCTGAGCCGGATATTCCGGCCACCCCCGGCTTTGATCTCCCCGGAGTGATCAGCAGCGATGATATCCTCGAAGGTGTTCCGGCCAAAGTCAGGCGCATCGCCATCCTGGGCGGGGGCGTTATAGGCTGTGAATTCGCCGCCTTCTACAACGATATCGGCGCTGAGGTCGAACTCATCGTCACCTCTCCCCGCATTCTCCGCAAAATGGATAAAGACCTGGCCATGCAGCTCAACAGCGTCTTTAAGCGCAGCGGCATCAAAATCACGCTGAATACTTCGGTGAATGCCATCACCAAGGAGGCCGACGGCCTGCACCTCAAGCTCGACACCAAAGGCCGTGAGGGCGAAACCGTGGCCGATACCGTACTCGTCGCCAAAGGCCGCAAACCTTATCTCGAAGGACTGCTGGGCGAAGGCGTCGAGCTCGAGATGAATCGCAAATTCGTCAAGGTCAATGAAAACTTTGAAACCTCCCTGCCCGGCGTCTACGCCATCGGCGATCTCATCGGCGGCATGCAGCTCGCCCACGAAGCCGAAGCCGAAGGTCAGGCAGCGGTCGCTCACATCGCCGGAAAGCCCGTGGAAACCCGCCCCGACATCATTCCCTCCTGCATTTATACCCAGCCGGAAATCGCCTCCGTGGGCCTCTGCGAAGAAGAGGCCAAGGAGCAGGGCATCGAGGTCAAAGTCGGGAAATACCTCATGGCCGGAAACTCCAAAGCCATCATCGAAGGCATGGATCAAGGCTTTATCAAGCTCGTCTTTGCCGCCTCTGATGAGAAACTCCTGGGAGTTCACATGATCTGCGGCCGCGCCAGCGACCTCATCAGCGAGTTTGCCATGGCCATCGCCAACGGTCTCACCCGCGCCGATCTGCTCCGCGGCATGCGTCCTCACCCAACCTACTGCGAAGGCATCAGCGAGGCCGTTGAAGCCGTCGAAGGCATGAGCATCCACACCATGCCCAGCCGCCTCAGAGGCTGAAATAAAAAAGCCCTGCTGCCTCCCTGCGAACGGGGCTTTGAAACAGCGACTCCAACTCCGCTGATTAAGTCCTTGTAAACTTCGCCACAGCGCAAAGCCAAAAAGAATGAGCCGTCTCAATGTTCTCCTGAAGAGAAGACCAACAGCGAGGCGGCTCTTTTTGATTCAAATTTAAATAAGTTAGAATAAGTTAGCAAAAGGCCAAAATGCCGGCGTCCGAAAGGTCATCCTTTCGACTTGGACTTTCGGAGACAAAAAGCCGACCCTTAGCCCTGAACTTCCTCCGTCGGATTCGGCGCAAACTCAATGCCCTTTTCCAGATCAATGGACGAAATCATGGCCAGGCTCTTGACCTCTACGCCCTTGGCGCGCAGCGCAGCGCCGCCCTCCTGGAAGCATTTCTCGATCACGATACCCACGCCGCAAACCTCTGCCCCGGCTTGCCGGCAAAGTTCCAGCATGCCATCGACCGCATTGCCGCGGGCAAGAAAATCGTCCACAATGAGCACGCGCATCCCCTTATTGAGATAACGCTTGCTGAGCTTGATCTTATAGCTTTTCTGACGGGTGTAAGAGTAAACCTCGGAGACAAAGCAGTCCTTATCAAGATTAAGGCTTTCGCTTTTTTTGGCGAAGATGACGGGTACGCCAAAGGCTTGTGCCGTCGCCAGGGCAATGGCAATACCGCTCGCTTCAAGCGTCATAACAACATCCGGGCAGGTCTCCTTAAAGAGGCGGTGAAATTCCTGGCCGATTTCGCCCAGAAAAGCCACATCAATACGGTGGTTTAAGAAATAGTCGACCTTGACAATCCCACCTTCTCTAACCTCACCACACTCGCGAATCTTATCTTCCAGTCTCTTCATCGTCTTTCTCCCTTATCGTTATTGTGATTCTCGCCATCATTGGCAAACCAGCAACGGCAAAATCACCTAATGGTTTCATCATTTCCTGAATTTCTTAAGCAACCAAAGTAAAACACAGGAGCCGAGAAGAGCAATCAGGAAGCCACTGAGATTCCACGCGACAAAGGGCACGTGAAAAATTAAACTTCCCAGAAAGCCCCCAATAAATGAGCCGACAATACCGACAATAATGTTGGCAAAAATGCCCATCTGAGCATCGGTGCCCATAATTTTGCTGGCAATCCATCCACAAAGGCCACCACAAATAAGATATGAAAGAATACCCATAATATTTCTCCCTTTCCATTCTTCTTATAAGAATCTCATAAGCGTCAGAGTACTGATATAAGATGTCAATTAAACGACATATATATGATAGCATATCACTTGGATCATACTGTGAAAAATGCTTCTAAATCACATGAAGAACAAGCTGTAGAACATAAAATCTCCCGGCAGGACATCAATCTGATATGAGGATAAATATCAATAATGGACAGCCCATGGGAGAACTGACTAAGAAAGGACAAACCATGTTGAACAATAAAGATACGGACTGGCGCCTTCGCCCGGAGCATAGCCTGCTTTTGCTGGTCGATGTTCAGGAAAAACTTCAACCCCTGATTCACCAGCGAGAGAAGATCGAGAAAAACTGCGTCATCCTGCTGCGTGCCGCCGCCGAATTCAAGCTCCCCGTTCTGCTGACCGAGCAATATCCGAAAGGACTCGGCCCCACTGTTCACGAGGTCAAAGAGGCCGCCGAAGCCGCTGGAGCCTCCATCTACGCCAAAACCCGCTTTTCCGTACTCACCAATGACATTCGTCCCGCTCTGGAAGCCAGCGGTCGCCGGCAAATCATCCTCTGCGGCGTCGAAACCCACATTTGCATCGCCCAGACCGCCATGGATCTGCTCGCGGAAGGTTATGACGTCCGCATTGCTTCCGATGCCACAGGCTCCCGCGAAGCCGAGCACAGGCTCACCGCCCTCGCCCAGCTGCGCCATGCCGGAGCTAAAGTCCAGCCGGTAGAGGGCCTGCTCTTCGAACTCCTCGACGATGCCAAAGCCCCGCAGTTCAAAGCCATCAACAACTTAATCAAATAATCAGGCTCCAGCCTCAGAGCAGCAGGTTGCTCTTTTCGAGGGCCGGACGGATGGCCATGTAGATCAGGCTGACAGCGATGACCGCGACGACACCGTTGACCAGCGTGGTGACGGCGTTGAGTTTGGCCAGGGCAGCTGCGAGATCCGCGGGAAGACCGATGATGTATTTTTTGATCAGGAAGCGCACGAGCGGATCGGCAAAGACATTGAAGAGGACGCCTGCGGCCGAGCTGAGAATGCAGGCGAGCAGCTGTTTGGAGCGATCCTTCTCTTCTTTCAGGTGGAGGATTTTTTCGGCGACAAGGCCGACAACCAGACCAAAGAGAAGCTTGAGAATAAAAGTCGCAGGCGCTGAGGAAGCGTAGCCCGACGTCAGATCGGCTATGCCCATGCCTACGGCTCCGGCCATTCCGCCCCAGAAGCCGCCAATGAGCAGGGCAGCGAGGATCAGAAAGACGTTGCCGAAATGGAAGGCGGTCTTTTCGATGCCGACCGGAATATCAATGCGGAAAAATTGAAAACCGATATACGAGAGGGCAGCCAGAAGGGCGGCCTGGGAAATTAATAGCACCCGGCGATGGTTGCGATCTGTACTCTTCACATCTGTAAAATCTGACATATTCTTCTTCTCTCCTTTTATGAGTTTGCCGCGTTATGGGCATATCGTGTCACGAGCTTGCCACGTTACGGTTTGCGCTGTTATTGCTTTGTGGCAAACGCCTGCACCACTTCTGACCGTTTATACTGATCTTGTGTGCCTACGGCTTTTTTCATTTTTCCCAGCATAACGGTTATTTGAGCCCATATAAAGCACCAAAATGCTATACTTATATGGAACCAGATGTGTTCTGGCATTTATTGGCATGACAGTTTGTCGGTCATTTTGCCGCTGCGTTTCGACATTTGTTTTGTCGATTCAGATGAAGGGACTGAAATGCACAAACCTCTCTATCAGAAAATCTATGAAGAGCTGCGCGATGCTATTCTTTCCGGCCAATGGCCGGGCGGCGCGCGCCTGCCCTCGAGACGGACCATGGCCGCCAACCTTGGCGTCAGTCTGAACACAGTGAGCAGCGCCTATCAGCAGCTTGTCGATGAGGGCTATCTTGAGGCCCGTGAGCGCTCAGGCTTTTATGTCGAAAAACTGCCCTGGGAGGAACTTCGGAGGGTCGAGGCTCCCGAACAGACAGACTGCACCCCAGAGCCGGGGCCGCAGAACGAAACGGTGATCGATTTCAGTGATCCCGGAATTGATCCGGCACTTTTCCCCTACAGCGACTTTCAGAAGATCTATCGGGATCTCTGGCGCAGTGAAAACAGCTCGCTGGTTCTGCGTCCGACGGGGAAGGGCTGCTTCGAGCTGCGCCAGGAGCTGGCTTTTTACCTTGCACGCAGCCGCGGCATCGTGGTCACACCCGAACAAATTGTCATCCGCGCCAACAGCCTCAGTCTCTTTCGCCTGCTGCTCAAACTGCTTCCTCCACAATGTTTGCCTGCCCTGGAAGACCCCGGCTTTAAGGATTTTTTTCAAGAACTGGAGCAGCAGGGTCGCCCCTATCTTCTTCTGCCCGTCGGCGCTCAGGGCGTCAATCCGGAAAGTCCTCAACTCAAGCGGGCGGGTCTGGTGTCGGTGACGCCCACCCACCAGTTCCCCACAGGTTCCGTCATGCCCATCGCCGCGCGCAGCAGTCTGCTCGCCTGGGCGGCTGCCGGGGAAGAACGCTGGCTGCTGGAAGATGATTATGATTCAGAATTTCGCTATGAAGGCATGACCATCCCGTCGCTCAAAAGTCTGGATCACCACGATCGGGTCATCACGCTGGGGAACTTCAGCAAATCCATCTCTCCGGCCCTTCGCATCAGCTACATGGTGCTGCCCGAAGCCCTGGCCGCGCGTCTGGAGGCCAGTCCGGCCGCCTCTGACGAAGCGAAAGAAGCCCTCCTCGATGCCTGCCCGGTCAACGCTGCCGCGCAGCTCGCCCTCGCCGCCTTTTTGAAAAAGGGCCTCTACGAAAAGCATGTAAAGCGGCTGCGCACAGCTTTCCGCAATAAACGCGACCTCATGCTCGACTGCCTTGGCCCTGACGTCGACAAGGGTGATATTATCGGGGCGGAGGCCGGCTTCCACCTGAACGTGCGCATCCACAGCCCCGCCTCCGAAAAAGAGCTGAAACGCCGCTTTGCCGCCGCAGGACTTCGCATTGAATTTCTTTCCGACTACCATGTGAGCCAAAAACAAGCGAAAGAACAGTCCGAAAAGGCATCTGAAAACCTTACAAACAAACCGAGTGAAGAACCGTCAAATCATATGGCTCAAAAGCTGGAAACCGAAAACGAGCAAGACGAAAAAATCCTCATTCTTTCCTTCTCATCCCTCAGCCCGAAACAGATTCGCGAAGGTGTAGAAAAGATTTTTGCCCTGCTCTAAAGGCTAGCCTAAGTAAAATGACAGATACTATGGCAGTGAATATGGCCGATATCGGAGCAAAGAAAATGAGAGAAAGCAGGACAGAGAACATGGCAGCAGGAAAAGCTTTGAAAATTTTACACCTTACGGCGCAAAAGCCGTTTGCGACCGGCTCCGGGACTTATCTTCTCAACTTGATTGGAGCGCTTTCCGGGAAAGGCTGTGAACAGGCTGTGATTTATGGGATCGACGCGGGTGAACAGCTGCCCGAAGACGCCGCGCGCCGCTTTTCCGAGGCCAGGCTGCAAAGCTATCCTGTGCTTTATTCAAGCCCGGAGCTGCCTTTCCACGTGCTTGGGATGAGCGACGTCATGCCCTATCCCGCGACGCGTTACCGCGACCTCAACGAGAACATGCTCAAGGCTTTCGAGGCAGCTTTCGGACAGGCCATAAAAACGGCCGTCAAAGCCTTTCAGCCGGATCTCATCTTTTGCCAGCATCTCTTTTTACTGAGCGCTCTGGTTCGACGGCTCTGTCCTGACCGGCCGGTCTTTGCCTTCTGCCACGAAACGGGTCTCATTCAGAGCGAAATCAACCCGCATCTCTTTGCCCGCATAAAAGACGATCTGGCGCGGCTGGAGGGCATTTTCGCCTTACAGCCCCTGCAGCAAAAAAAGATTCTCTCGCGCATCCCTATCCCGGCGTCCCGCTGCATCGTCACCGGAACCTCCTGTAACCTGAGCGTGTTCCAGCAGGAAAATAGCACCGCAAAGAGGACACTTGCCGAAGGTAGCGGCGACCTCAGCAACGGCTTCGATAAAGAGCCTGCCGGCAAGCCCAACTGCAACATCGCCAGCGGAAAGAGAGTTGGAAACTCCCGGTCTTTAAACGTACACCAACAGGATAATGCGGTAAACGCCTCAGAGCAGTTTGCGCGACCCTGCCGCCTGATCTACGCGGGCAAGCTCTCCCGACTCAAAGGGGTGGACTTGCTGCTTCGCGCCTTCCGTCTGCTGGATCCGGAGAAGTTTTCCCTGACCCTCATCGGCGACAGCTCCGATGCTGACGAGCGCAAACTCATCGAGCAGCTCTGCGCCAGCCTGACGCTGCCCCTGCAGCGCTTTCCCCGTCAGGACAACGCCGCCCTTCCCGCTTTCTATGCCCAGGCCGATCTCTTCATTCTTCCCACCCTGCGCGAAGGCCTGGCCATCTCCATTCTCGAAGCCCTGGCCTGCGGCCTGCCCTGCCTCATGAGCGACCTTCCCGGCGCTCCCGACGGCCTCCTCGCGCATCTCCTCTACAAGCCGGAAGAAAAGCTCCCCCAGGCCCTGCGCTTTGTGCCCTTCCCCGAAGCCGTCGCCGCCGATCCCGAAGCCCTGCTCCAGCCCGCCCAGGCCTCAGAAGAAGCCGCCGCAGCCTTTGTGCAAAATCTGGCGGAGAGCATTCAGGACTTTGCCCCCGCCTGTGTCAGCCGCGAGCTGGCCTTCCCGGACATGAGTCCCTGCCTCGTCTCATCGCTTGCCGATCGCGTCCTCGCCGCCTGCAAAAAACTCCTTGCCTAGCTGGACTCTTTTCAACGGAATTGCACGCCGCGCTGGGATTTGACGCGATAACCCACGGAAATGATCACGTCGAGACTGAAATACTCAACCGGTTTATCTGAATGTGCAACGTGCAAATCTTGCACAATTGCCTTGACAGCACCTGCAGCAGATGCCCATCAGCCCTGGCAGTGGAAATTGAGAAGACCTCGCTGGAGGTCCAGCCGGTGATTCGGGCAGTCGAAAAAATGCCTCCGCTGCCTTTCTCTGAACCAGAAAAACGGGGCCGTCTCCCTGTAGACAGCCCCGTTTTATTGTGCAAGTGGTTTAAGTGCGCAAAATCCTGCTTTTTTACTGATGGCCTCCGAAATGAAAAGATTAATGAACGTCTCTTGATCCGAAGCCTGCTTGTCGGATTATTAGACAGAATATTCTGAAGTTAGTTGACGGTAACCATGCGCGATGATATGATGAAAACCGACATCTATGTCGGTTTTTGTTCGGCATAGGAGGCACCGATTTTGAAAGAGAAAAAACAAAAAGTCGGACAGATCCGAAAAAAAGAAATCTTAGATGCGGCTAAGAAGGCTTTTATAAAGAAAGGCTTTGCTGACACGGTGATGGAAGATATTATTGCCGAAACATCGTTGTCCAGGGGAGGCGTGTATTACCATTACAAAAATAAGGTGGACATATTACATGACCTCATGAGAGAAGGCATGGTTTATCGTGTAGAGAAGATCAATGAATTTCTGACAGATTATCCGGGGGAATTAGATTTAAATGCCGCAGCGCAGATGATTGCCGATAAAATCCTCGATAAAAGTGATCTTATGAGCGTATACGCCATCTATCTTCAGGCTCAAAAAAATAGCAAAGAATTAAGAGATTTGTTTCCAATCTTGCTTGAGGAATCTCTAAATGCTGCGCGTACAGGCATTAAAGAGGTGATAACGGGTGATTACAGCTATCTCTCCAACGAATTTTTGGTATTTTTTATGAACACGATGATTCTGGGATGCGAAATATTGGATGGGGCAAGGGAAAGTTTTATGAAGAACCGGGAATTTATTGTAGAAATAGTGACGTTATTCATAGAAAAATATAACAAAAAAGAAGTAAAATAATTTTTTAGTTAATAGTTAGCTATAGCTAACACAAGGAGCGATGTGTATGAATCACAGAAAAAGTAGTTTGGTTGAAAGGCCTGATGGTCTCCTGGACAGCAAGAAGGTTAAGCAAACCGAGGCCTTAATCAAAGAGGTCAATAGCTTAAATCTTGAAGTTCCCGATGAGATAATGGGACGGATTAAACATGAAGTACAGCAAAGTGAGAAGCAGGCACAAATCAGTATGAGCGGTTTGAGCAAGGAGCTGATGCGTGTTGCGCCAGAGTATAAGGGCGGGATGCGGCTTTCTATTCTTCTTGCTTGTGTTGGGGAGATTTTTAGTTTCGCTGTGTATTTCTTTAGTGCTTATGCCGCCGGCTGGCTAATAAAACAAGCCGACGGCAGACCGACTGGTTTTGCTGAACTTTTAAAGTATGCATTATTGGCGCTGGGTTCATTACTGCTTTATTTTATTTTCACCGGAATCAGCACAGTCATTTCTCATAAAACCTCCTTTGCTATACTGGCCAAACTCAGACAGACCCTATTTGAAAAACTGCAAGTCATTCCCATGGGATACCTGGTGGACAATCCAGTCGGCAAGATTAAGGTGATTATTATGGAGCGAGTGGCCGATATGGAGGACTGGGTCGCTCATTTCATGCCGGAGCTGCCTAGCCGTCTCTTGCATCCTGCACTTTGTATCATTATTTTATTCTGTTTAGATTGGCGTATAGGCTTATCCATTTTTGCCCCCCTGCCAATTGCTTTGATCGGCATGGCGACGATGATGTATAAATATCGTGCCAGGATGGCGGTTTGGATGTCGAGTTACGCCAATGTTGCAGATAGAAGTGCGGAATATGTTCGAGGAATTCCGGTCATCAAGGCCTTTGCGCAGGATAAGATCTCTTATGGTAAGTTTGCCGATGCTGTGAAATTCTATCATTTCTCAACCATGAAGTGGTGGAAACAGAGCTGGTTAGGCAAAGCCTTGATGACGGCGGCGATGATGACGCCGCAGCTGGTGAGCCTGCCCTTGGCTTTTTATTATTACGGGCAGGGCCAAATAAGCATGGAAACCCTGCTCCTATCCCTTATCCTGCCAATTTCCATACTGCCCCAGGCATTTGCGATCATGATGAGTTTTGAACTTTTTCAGATGGCTTCCAACAACTGGGTGCCAATCAAAGAATTGCTTGACATGCCTGCTCAAAAACGCCCTACGACCGAACATAGAGCGCCTATTCGCGTTGACAAGGGGATTAAATTTGAGAACGTAAATTTTTCCTATCATGATGGAAATGAGGTGCTGCACGATATCTCTTTTGAGACTAAACCCGGTGAGGTCACGGCTCTTGTAGGGCCTTCCGGCGGTGGAAAATCAACGATAGCAAAACTTTTAGCAGGTTTTTGGGATCAGACTTCGGGCACGATTTCCCTTGGCGGGGTGGAGACAACAAATATTTCATTTAAGCAGCTTGCGGAAGAGATCTCCTTCGTTTCGCAGGATAACTTTCTGTTTGATGTCAGTATCAGGGACAATATTCGTCTCGGGAAACCCAACGCAACGGAAGAAGAAATCGTTGCAGCAGCAAAAGCAGCTCATTGTCATGAGTTTATTATGGCGCTGCCTGAAGGATACAACACCAGGGCGGGCGAAGCGGGTGGCGCGATGTCGGGTGGTGAACGCCAACGCATAACACTTGCCAGAGCCATTCTGAAGCCGGCATCTACGATTATTTTAGATGAGGCAACGGCGTATGCTGACCCAGAAAATGAAGCTCTTATTCAGGAAGCAATATCGCACCTTGTGACAGGGAAAAATCTTGTCATCGTCGCGCATCGATTGAACACCATTATACAAGCGCAACAAATCATCTTAATTGATAAAGGCCGGATTATAGCGAAGGGCAGGCATGATGAACTTTTGCAGGAACCGCTCTATGCCAGCCTTTGGAAACAATATTTAGGGGAGGAATAAGAAATGAACTTTATTAAATTATCGCTAAAATTAGCCGGTCAGTATAAAAATCGCCTTAAAGCCGGAATGTTCCTTATTTTCCTGCAAAATGCCTCGGTATTATTTGGATTTTTCGCGCTCTTTCTTTCCTTCAACTGGATGAAGGAGACGACAACTTGTCATCTTTGGACGATTTTCGGAGTTCTGTTTGTTTCTTTCCTGTTTAATTTTCTTACAGGCTGGGCCAAAAGCAGCCTTAGCGATGGCGTTTTCTTCGGCATTTTCAAGAATTACCGGCTTACTGTGGGCGAAAAACTCAAAAAAGCCCCGATGGGTTATTTTGCCGAACAAAGTCTCTCAAGAATCTTGGCGGCGTTTACCAACGTAATGAAGAGCCTGGAAAACTACGCTTCCATGAGTATTGACTTTGCTGTCTCCGGTGCTTCCATATCTTTTTTCCTCTTAGTTGGGATGTTTACTGTCAATGCTAAAATCGGAGAGCTGACCCTGGTATGCTTAGCACTGATTTGGTTCTGTGTGTTTCTCATGGTTCATCTGTCCAGGAAAGAGGTGGCCCGCGAACACACTGCCATTACTAAGGTGAACGATGCTCTTGTAGACAGTATTTGCGGTATCCCTGTGCTGCGCAGTTTTCCGCTGGCAGATACCGGGGTTGTGGAAGAAATTCATTCCAAGTTAAAGAACGCTTCCGAGGATCTTAGACTTGCTCAGGTACATTTCGAGATCGTTTTTGTCATTTGCTCAAGAATTTTTACGACGATCATCAACCTTTCGAGCTTGTTTGTTACGCTTTTGGCCTGTTACCTTTATACTCGGGGTGAGGTATTATTACCGCAAGCTCTCACCGTTTCCGCGGCGGGTTTTATGATTTTCGGTGGTTTGAGGCAGCTTGAAAATGCGGCCATCCTGATGGTTAAAAATCCCGCCAACATGCAATATCTGGAAGAAGTTTTGAATATTCCTGAAATCAGTGAGGGCACTTTGGAAGTTGTGAAAAATCAGGACATTGTCTTTGACAAGGTAAGTTTTAGCTACGACAATAGAAATCCTGTTCTGAAAGAAATGTCGTTTACGATTCCTCAAGGATCAAAGACCGCCATAGTCGGGCCGTCCGGTTCCGGCAAAACGACCATTATCAATTTGATATCCCGTTTTTATGATGTTGACAGAGGTGAAATTAGATTGGGAGCTAAGGATATACGGGACTATAAGGTTGAAAAATTACTTAAAAATCTTTCGCTTGTTTTCCAGGATGTATACCTTTTCCAAGATACTATAGAAAACAATATCCGCTTTGCAAATCCGCAGGCGAGCCACGAAGACGTGGTGGAAGCTGCAAAAAAAGCACATTGTCACCAGTTTATTATGGAACTTCCCGAGGGCTATAACACCATGGTCGGTGAGGGCGGCAGCTCCCTTTCCGGCGGAGAAAAGCAGCGGGTTTCGATTGCCAGAGCCTTACTGAAAAATGCGCCAATCATTCTTTTAGATGAAGCGACCAGCTCGGTTGATCCTGAAAATGAAAGCGAGATTTTAGCGGCAATTGAAGAATTATCCAAGGGGCATACGGTCATTTCCATAGCGCACAGACTTTCTACTGTGAGAAAAGCGGATCAGATCTTAGTGATCGATGAAGGTAAATTGGTGCAGGAAGGAAAACATAACGAACTGCTTAACGAGGAAGGTATTTATTCAGCATTCATCAGGGCCAGAGAAAGAGCCGCCAACTGGAAATTATAAAAATGATAATTATTTTCTGACCCCGGATTGGAATTGGAAGTCATACACATAGATTACAATTGGAGCGACTAAGAATAAAAACTTAGTCGCTCTTTGAAACTCAGCTTCTGGCTTCGTACGGAGGATCTGAGATCTTTGGGGAGTTTAGCACTCCTTGACGGTGTTCCTCCCGGATTTCAGGTTATATCGCTCCCATCTGCATAGTAAACAAAGATAGGGAGGCTTGTTTAGCCTCCCCCTGAAAATTCCTAATTTTTAATGCTCATATCCGATTATTATTTGAATAAATCTGGATACAAGGCCTTTGCAAGCCCCTCAATTGCATCAACATTTTGAATACTTGCTCTGCTGGCAAGCAGTTTTATCGGAATATACAATTCATTTTCAACGGCAGTGATTTTTGAGAACTCGTGTTTATCTTTAACTTGACCAGAAACAGCTTCCAGGGTGTTATCACCATAGACAAAAATAGCGATTGCTTCTGGATTTCGGTCAATAATTTCTTCAAAAGTTACTACCGCAAAGGGATTGGCCAAATCGTCAAAAACATTTTTTCCCCCGGCTTTTTCGGTTAAGTCAGTAGCCAAGCTCCCTGCGCCAGCAACCAGTGCCTTATCATCCTTCATGATACTCAGAAGCATCACTTTTCTGGGTTCTGCATTTTTTATCTTTTCCTGAACGGCATCTACTCTCTCCTTGCACTCTTTGATTAAAGCATCTGATTTATCTTCAACCCGGAAAATTTTGCCCAGGTTTTCAACATCCTGATAGGTGCTTTCAAGAGTAGGGTTCGGCTGCGCTGTCGCCTCTGTTACATAAAGCTTAATATTAGCTTTTTCATAATCTTCGGGTGTGCCAAAACCTTCCACATTGAACAGGAAATTATCAATGATCAGCATATCTGGCTCAAGAGCGACCAAGTTTTCAAGAACAGGTGGCGCAGACGCATCTTCCATTTTTAACACTTCATGAATGTCAGGAATGGCAGCAACGGCGTCTTGATACTTCGGCAGAATGTCTTCATTCGTATTTCCATGGCGTAAAACGCCAATAACTCTATCACTGACGCCAAGAGCCGCCAGTGTTTCAGCTGCAGAAAAACTCAGGCAAACAACTTTTTCCGGTTTCTTATCAAATTCAATTTCTCGATCAACGTTTTTTATTTTTATAATCGAATCATTCGTATCAACATTATCAGCTGTTTTGTTTTCCTCAACCGTGTTTTCCTCTTTAGATACGGTCGTTGTATCTTCAGTCTTTTGCTGCGTGTCTTCTGTTGCCGTAGGTTCAGACTCTTTGTCTGTTTTTTCCACCGTTACATTTGGCTGTGTGCATGCGGCAAGACTAACCAGGAGCACGCAGCATAGTAAAAGAGCTAAGATCTTTTTCATAAAAAATACCTCCAAAATATCTATCGAAAACAGTTTTCCTGCTTTTCGTAATGTTAAGAGATGTTGTTTCTAACTCACTGCATCTCTGATGACGATCGTTCTCTGGCCATCCTGCAGAGTGACTTTTTCCGCCTTGATACTAAAAACATCTTTTATAGTTTTTTCATTTAAAACTATCTCGCATGGCCCTGAAGCTGCAAGCTTCCCTGCATTTAATAAATAGATGTAATCGCAATAACGGTAAGCGAGATCCAGATCATGCATAACCATAATGATTGTTTTACCGAGGTGCTTTACCATATGCATCAAAAAATGTTTGTAATATACATCTAAATGATTCATAGGTTCATCAAGCAGCAAAACTTCGGCCTCCTGTGTCAATGCTCTGGCCAAATAAACACGCTGTTTTTCACCGCCAGAAAGACTTGAGAACCGCCGCTCTTTACAGTCAAGCATGCCAACAAATTCCAGATTGGAAGAAGCCATTGCGTAGTCAGCCTCATGATAACTTTCATAAGGTTTAAGATAAGGCGCGCGCCCTAATAAAGTCATTTCCATAACAGAATAATCGAACTCAGATGTGTTTTCCTGGCGCATCACAGCAAGCCTTTGCGCCAGAGCGTCCTGCCGATACTCACAGATATCTTTTCCGATAAAATATATACAAGAAGTATGCGCAGGAATGGCCCGATACAAGTGGCGCAGCAATGTTGACTTTCCGGAACCGTTCGGGCCAAGAATACCCACAAAACTTTGCCCTTCTATTTCAAAAGATAAATCCCGAAGAATATATTTAGTTCCAATTGTATAATTAAGGTCGCGTACTTCAAACATATTGATAACCCTATCTATTTTTCCGTATTAACAAGGAAACAAAAACCGGCCCGCCGCAAAGGGCTGTAAAGATACCAATCGGAATTTCCTGTGGCGGAACTGCTATCCTGGCTAAAACGTCCATCCAAATTAAAAACAGACCGCCGCAAAGAAAAGCGAGCGGCAAAAGTTTTTGATGATTGGCTCCAAAAACAAAGCGCAAAACATGCGGAATGATAAACCCAACAAGGCCAATTATTCCGGCGCAAGCCACCGTTAAACCAGTAATAAGAGCAATGAATAAAATGGATACTTTCCGGAGCTTTGCAACGTTAACACCAAGACTCAGGGCAGTTTCATTTCCCAAGGAAATTGTGTCAAAGTCACGTCCATGCCTGAAAAAATACACTGTACTCAACAAAATTCCGAAAAAAGGGATGGCAATATTATGCCATCGTGCGTTGGATAAACTTCCCATCATCCAGTTTAAGGCACCACGAATGGAGCTCTCTGATGGCATAGTGATAATAAAATAATTAGAAGCCGCATTAAAAATGATGGAAACTGCCATGCCTGTAAGAATGAGATGGCTGCTTAATCGGCCCGTCCCCCGAGTACCGATATTATAAACGAGCGCCATGGCAGCAAGAGCACCGCAAAAGGCAGCTATGGAAATAGCTGCACTACTCTGAAAACGTTGTATTCCTAAATAATAAAGACTGGTAACTGCTAAGAGCGCTCCAGAGGACACACCTATCGTATAGGGTTCTGCCATAACATTCTGCGTCACTGCCTGCATGGCAACACCTGCAACAGCCAAGCCTCCGCCAACCGCCAGAGCCAGCAAAGCTCGAGGTAAGCGAAGCTCCCAGACAATAAACTCCGCTGAATCTTTAACCCCAACGAGCGGGTATCCCCAGAGATGATGCCGAATAACTTTAAATACGTCGATGAAAAATAAGTTAACAGATCCGATAAAAGCTGCCGCAATAACACTAACGAAAATCAAAATTAAGATCCCAACAATCCACAAAAACAAAGGTGCTTTTGTGGATTGCTGATTTTTATCTTGCTGTATGCGAGTACTAAACAATGGAACCATAATCTAATGTGGAAAAGAGCCTAAATATAAGTCTTCATATTTTCCCTTTTCCCCTAATAACCTCTGACTGGGTATCAAAAGCGGATCCCCAAACCATTGGAGGCCATTCGTAACATAAACCTTAACAACTGGCACACCAATCGCCTCTCGGGTTAGATTTACAAACACAACGTCTGCGTTCGGAGCAACATTCCGAATTCTTGCTAAAGCATTTTTTATAGCATCTGCAACGCTTTTAAACCTTGGGACAGAATAATTTCGGATTTGTCGCGTTTCGCCCGTTGGGAGCATGTCTTTTTTCCTAAAATAATAGAGTTTATAGAAGCTGTTACGATAATCAGCCAGCCCTGTAACCCTTCCCGGCGCGTACACTATTTTTTGTTCATTTCCCTTTGTGATTACGCCTCTTCCCTGTACGGCTTCAGTAATAGACCTTTCCAATGCAATTTCAGGATCAAGCGACGCCCCAAAACCTTCAAAAGCATAATCCTCAAAATTATTTGGATCAACAATCCACGTTCTAAACGTTGGAATCTGAACGTCATTTGTGTAGTCGCGACTGACAACTTCAACACCCACAGCTTTTAGTTTTTCAATAGCTTCTCGCACCGACTTCCTTCTTATTCCTTCATAAGAAATCAGCGGTAGTTTTGCAGAGTGCGCCTGACCAATCATCCAAGCGTCATGTTCAACGACTTCCATCAAACCTTGAAATATCGCATCTTCGAGAGTAGCACCAGCAGCTAACCCAGAGCTCCCACAACCAACAAAATGCCCACGGAAACAAACGTTACTTAGAAAAACCAGTGAAGCCGGGACAAGTCGTGGGCAATCATCAATTAATGAATAACCCCACACCCAATCAATAGGCATATCTTCATCATAAGTATCGTACGGCGATGAAATCTTCGTAATAACTTTAGTCGCTTCTTTTATATCAATACAATGCGAGCCTAAAGAACGGATTGTGCCCCTTATTAAGGGCAATTCACCAAAATATCGCGCGCTAAGCCTCTCAAATATTTCGAACGCAGCAGAAAAATATGCCTGCTGACGGTTGATTCCTTTGCCATGAGATAGCTGCTTACCAAAGTAGTATGGGGTCTTGTTCTTATGTGTCAACTTTAAAAGCGAATCAAAAACAGGGATGAATTCATTGAAAGGATTGTTTTCATCGAGTTTTATTTCAATGTTCAATCCCGTTTTTTTCATCGCCGTTTCAAGAAGTTCGCGTGTTTGTTCTGCACTCACACTCCTCAAACCGCCAAATTCATACGAGATTGGTTCATGTGAAAAAGGGCTCGGGATTTCAGGAATCTTCAACTCACGCAAATCAAAAATATTACAACACTTTGCATTCATCGCATGGCAGGTATGGCAATTGGTATGCGGAACAAATTTGTGAGAAACCACGCGGTTTAAGCAACCTGGTTTAATGCAAAGCTCCTTTTCATAGAGCTCAAACGAAACATTATCACGTTTAAACTTAACGACATCCTGCAGAAGCACGGAGAAAGCCATTTCTATTTCCATTTTTGTAAAGCAAGAAGGCCAAGGCTTCGCAAACGTTAACGGCCTCAATGCATCAAGCGTAAGTTCTTTGCCGGTGGCTTTGTTAAGCAGATCAATATGATGATTAAAAAAACACTCCAAGCAAGCACCTTTGTACGGAATGACAAGTGGGCCGGCAAAAAGAGATTCTCCATCCGAGCGGAACAGCACAAACGGCTGTTTTAACTGCACAAATTTTTCGTTAACCTTAAGCAATTCATCTAAATCAGAGAACTCAGGAAGATAAACCACACAATCTATACCTGCGCTCGAATTACAAAGGTCTTCAATATTGTCCGTTACAAGATCGCAAGAAATTTCATCAGGTAATAGATCAATAAGGGCCTTAGCGTAGACTTCTGCTCCCAGCACGGCAATTGTGCATTTGTTGCTTGCAGTCGTTTCTTGACGGCACAAAATTTTTTCTTTTAGCAAGGCGTCAAGAAACGACTGGATTGTCTGGTCGTCATACTGATGGCCATATTTCTTAAAAACAAGTTCATCGCTGTTATTCGCCTTTATGCAGGCCAGAACATCCTGCAAAAGATTTTGCTCGCAGGAAACGAGTTTGTAATCAGAACTCACGACGGCTACGGCTTGATTGTCGTTCACAAAAGATAATGATAGTGATGGATTTACATTTAATTTCATTGAAATACCCTAAAAAAGTTGGCCTGCAAGACCTTGGGCTTGCAGGCCTGAGGTGCGAACTTATTCTTTGTCCTTGCAGAGTGTGTTCTCGTGGCAAGAATCGGCGCACTTCTGTTCGTTTCTGGCGTTCGCTTCACTAATGATGCAAATGCTCATAATGAACCTCCTAAAATACATTTAGTTAGCTTTAGCTAACTAAACAAATTATATGTCGTCTCGCCAAATTCGTCAATTCTTTACCTGAAAAATTAATTTGCAAGAAACTAAGTTCGCCAATCGAGCAGAACTTTTGCACAGGGATCCTCCCACACGATTTCCAGGGCTCTTTCGTAATCTGTATAGGGCATTACGTGGGTTACGAATTTTTTTATATCTATTCCTTTTTTTACGAGTTCAAGCATATTTCCCCAATCCTGAAAAATTCTACGCCCCGAAATACCATTAATTCGTATACCCTTTGCTGAAAAGGCTCGCCATTCCGGATCGCAAGACTCCCCGAAGCTCAGGAGGTTTATTTCACCATTTTCTTTCAGGATTTCGACAGCTTTATTAAACGTTAGATAGCCTCCACCAAGTGAGATGATAAGATCAAATGAATGTGGCCCTAATATGCTATTTAGCTCCTCGCGATTCGATTCATCCGCAATAAGTGTTTGGATTCCATTTAGTTTTTTACAGTCGTTTCTATTCTTTGTAAGATACACTAAACCATCCGGTTCGTAATAAGCCGCGGTTGTTGCGGCAAGCATTCCCATAATTCCCATACCGGTAATCAGAACTCTTTTCCCTTTTAAGGAAGAAAGTGTAACTGCGTGAACAGGAATACCCCAAAAGGACATAAATGCAGCAACTTCAAGCGGGAAGCCTTGAGGTATAGACACTAGTAAATTGGCAGGAATCACCAAATATTGCGCGCAGCATCCATCAAAATTGGCACCGAGGTGTCTCTGAGTAGGGCAAAGATGTGGGAATCCAGAATTACAGGTGTTACAGCCAAAGCAAGGAATACGGTCTTCAGCACTTACAATTTCACCAATCATGAAATTATTTACACCCTCGCCAACCTCGACAATTTCTCCAACAAATTCATGCCCAATCGTAACAGGTAACGTTATGTTTATTGCCGCCCATTCAGTCCATCTATCAATCATTAAGTCCGTCGGGCAAAAAGACGAAAGCAAAATTTTTATTTTAACCTCACCTGAATGACACACAGGTTCACATATTTCTCGCATTACAAGGCCAGCTTCGGCGCGTTCTTTTCGAATAGCTTTCATGAGATACATTTCCTTTCATTTTTCATATGCGACAATTAGGTCAGAATATTCTCTGGATTCCTTTTTCAACTGCGAATGTTTTCCCTCTGCAATAATCTTCCCATGAGATAGATAAGCAATCCGTTCTGCTGTTTTCAGAGTTGAAAGTCGATGAGCAATGATCATGCAGATTCGTCCGCTTTTCGCCTTATCGAGAGCTTCCTGAATTAGTCTCTCGTTTTGAGCATCCAAATTCGCTGAGGCTTCATCCAGAATCAGGATAGGAGAATTCTTCAAAAAAGCTTGAGCCAGCGCAAGTCTCTGTTTTTGTCCGCTGGACAGGCCATAACCCCGACTTCCGATAATGGTGTCATAACCATGCTTCAGCTCAGAGATAAAGGCATGTGCATTGGCCTTCTTTGCGGCATCATAAAGTTCCTCCTCGCTTGCGTCGGGGGCAGCAAGAAGAAGGTTGTTGCGAATGGTATCGCAAAAGAAAAAACAATTCTGAGGAACAACGGTAATCAGGGTTCTCAATTCCTTGAGCGGCAGTTCTTTAATGTTGACACCATTCATCGTGATTGTGCCGGAGCTAATGTCCCAAAATCGCTGAATCAAGCGGGCAAGGGTGGTTTTTCCACTGCCAGACGCTCCGGCAATAACCAAGGTTTCTCCTGTGCGAAGGCTCAGATTAACTCCGCTCAGCAATGCAACGTTGTGCTCTGGGCTGGTTCCCAGGTCTTCGTACGCGGCCGGATAAGCAAACGTGACATCGTTTAAATCCAATTGAAACTCGGCTTGGTTTTTACTGACTGTCCGCTCGCCGTCATCAATAACAGAAGGCTTTCGCTTCAACAATTCCAGAACCCTTTGAACAGACCCATAGGCATAGTCATAATTTCTGGCGTGGTCAAGAAAAGCGTTCAGCGGCCGGAAAAGAAAAAAAGAAAGACAGAAGAGTGCTATAACATTATGGCTGGACAGCTGATTTTCTTTAAACAGTACAAATACAACCGCGAGCATACCAAGTTGCCCGAAAGCCGCTACAAGGGTTCGGGTAATGACTGCCAGGTGACTTTGCAAAGTATAACGACTGGTAATTTTTTCCTGTTCCCGAGCATTGCGTTGAAATTTTTGTAGATACTTTGTTTCCGCTCTATAGCTCAGCAAATCCCGTAATCCCTGAATGCTATCTTGAACAAGTGAACTCTGCTGGCTGGAAATGCGGGATAAATTTTCCCCATTCTTCAAATTGCAGCGCAAAAATAATGCATGGCAATAGATCAAACTTCCCATAACACAAAGTGCTATAAGTGCAAAAGACCAGTGAATTGAAAGAAGAATTCCGAGATAGATACAAGAAAGAACCGCAGCCGCTAAAAATTCCGGAAGCGTATGGGCATAAAACAATTCTAAATCCGTTACGTCATTCATCACCGTATTGGTTAAAACCGTACTTTGATCATCTACCAGAGCAGCCGGTGCTAATTCGTCTAATTTAATATAACAAAGGCCCCTTAAGCGATTAAGAATCAGATAGGCAACTTCATGTGATACGACCGCCGAAAAGTATGGGATCATTCCGCCTGCTAATATCAGAGAAAACAATAGGAAGACAGATGAAAGCAACGGAATTGAAGAAGTAAACGGACAAAAAATAGCATAAGAGAATAAATATAAAATTGCTAATGGAAATAGTTCTGTCAACATTCCGAACAGAGCGGATAAAACAAGCCACAAAGGGAAATTGTGCAGATATTTTGTCATTTCCCATAAAGCTCTGAATTTCTCTTTCATAACAAATCCTCTTGGAGCATTAAATCTCTGTAGCTCTGATTTTTTATCAGTTCCTCGTGCTTCCCCTGGGCAGCAATGCCTTTTTCATCTAGAAGAATGATCAGATCAGCATTTTTGACAGTTTCTAAACGATGGGCAATACAAAAGATCGTCATTCCAGGTTTTAAAACTTTCAAATTTTTTTGCAGAATGAACTCGTTTTGACGGTCCAGAGAAGATGTTGCCTCGTCTAAAATCAGCAGAGAATGTGGACACAGGATGGCCCGCGCTAAAGCCAGGCGTTGGCGTTCTCCACCGGAAAAGGTTTCACCGTTTTCACTAATGGGGGTATCATAACCCTGTTTCAGACTCATTATTTTCTGATGTATCTGTGCTTTTTGACATGCTGCTACGATTTCTTCTTTACTTGCTTCAGCTCTTCCTAATCGCAGATTCTCTTCAATACTCCCTTGAAACAAATGTATTGCTTGCCAAACCGCCGTTACATTCTTCCGCAATTGGGCAGCGCTGACCTCTTGTGTCCCCCAGTAAATACTGCCCTTATCAGGCTCAAGAAGACCAGCCAGGAGAAGGGCTATGCTGGTTTTTCCAATTCCCGACTTGCCTACCAGAGCGCATGTCTTTCCTGCTGGAATGGTTAAGGAGATCTCCGATAAGATCGACTTGCCGGGGGTATAAGAGAAGCAAATTTTTTCTAACCGAATATCTCCATCAGGTGAGCTAAGCTGCGGGCTTATCTGAATTTCCTTTTCGCCTGCAGCTAAGTTCCTTTTTTCTATTTCTTCGGAAGGGGAAAGCTCGCGAATGAAGGCTTCAAGGCTGCGGCTGGCTGTATATGCACGAAAGCCAGTTGGCCAGGCGTCGATCAATTCGTACAAGGGCAGAGACCATGTCAGCAAACTTATCGAAACGAGAATAACGCGATGAATGTTCACACCCGGGGAAGGCAAAACAAACAGAAGAGAAATGAATAGCCCCGCATATAAGAAAAGGCTGAGCAAGCCTCTCTCACTTAGTGTCCGCCGAAGGGAAGCCAGCATGGTCTTTCTAAAATTTTCGCCCAGCGTCTCCATGTATTCACGACGTTTGCCATCATAGTTAAACGCTTTGGCGTTAGGGAGACCCTGAATCGAATCAAGACATGACGCATAATAATTGCTATATGCGTCCCATTGTTGTTCGTTAATATTTTTTAGCAAGCGATAAAAAACGGGCGGAATGAGATAAATCATCATGGCACAGAATAAGGTAACAAGTGCCATCCGAAAATCAAGAAAAAGCAACAAGACAAAACTGATTATCACTTCACACAGTACGCTTATAAGCATGGGCAGATATTTAAAAAAATAGCTATGTAAAGTGGAAACCATTCCCCCCATAACGCTGACAGCTCTTCCAGCCCGGCTTGATATTTCAGACTGAAGACCAGTAGAAAAAATCATATTCATCAGATTCATTCTCAGATCAAAAAGAACAGCATTTGCAAATTTTACAGACACTTTTGAAAGCCATATTCGAAGCAGAAAAGAAAAAGAAATCAAAAGTACCGCGAAAGCCAGAAATTTCATCTCAGTAACGCCCACTGTGAAAGCCTCACGAAGGCATTGTTCTAATAAGTATATTGATAGTATCTGCAAAAAGAATATTATTAAGCGTAGGAAAATGCTCAGTACTAACCGAGACCGTTTTCTTTTTGTCAACCCCAACAAAAATGCATTGATAAACACAAAACCTCCTAAGCTGCTAACATCTATATAAGATAATTAGTTGGCATATGCTAATCGCTAAAGCAAGACCAGACAAAGAATTCTCGTTTAGAACGATACAGCTATTTTATTGAGACATGTCCCAGACAGCCTGCAGGCTGTCTCCTGGACGACGTACTGGTTCCTGATGACTGATGAGAAGAATAAAACGCTCTTTTTCGTCAAAGATGACTTCACAGATTCTGCGAAGGCTTTCCGGATCAACGTTGGCCAGAGGTTCATCCAGGATCAGAATCTCGGATGGTTTCAGGAGGGCGCGGATCAGGGCAAGGCGCTTGGCTTCACCGCCGGAAAAGCGCTGTTCCGCATGTTTTAGTTTTTCATCCAGGTATTCTTTTTCAGCATAGGCGTCAAGTCCGATCCTCTTCATCGCCTGAAACAGTTGCTCGTCCGTGATGTTTTCCTGATACAGGCCCAGATTGTTACGCAGACTATCCGGTAAAAAGGCAGCTTCCTGACGCATGATCGAAAGATGCTTTTCCCATCCCTCAAGCTGCAGAACATCCTGGTCATTGGCGAGAATCAAGCCAGAATCCGCTTTGTTGTAACGCAGAAGCAGATTCATTAAGGTTGATTTTCCGCAGCCGGAGGGGCCTTTCAGCCAGTAAACTCCGGGGGATGAAAGGGTAGCGGAAAAATCTGAAATCAGAGCTTTCTGTCCTCGGTTTTTTTCATAGGAGAAGAAGACATGAACAAAATCAATTTTTCTTACGCGGGAGATCTCCCGGGTCATCTCACTTCGTTCTACCTGGTCCTGTTCCTGGATGATTTCCTGCATGCGGCCAAAGGGGACTTGCGAAACGAGGATGGATTGAATATACCCGGTCACGTAAATCACATGGCCTTTCAGTTCTTCAATAATGCCGACAGAGGTCATAAACTGGCCAGCGTCGATCACACCCTGCACCACCAGGTAGCCGCTGTATGCCAGGCTGCCGATAAGGCTGATTTCCGTGCAGAATTTGGAAATCGACTGCGTCATAAAGTAGAGCAGCGCATAGCGTACTTTTTTATCGCGGAGTTCAGCGCTGTCTGCTGCAAAACGTGAAAGAAAATGATCGACAGCATGATGGCTGCGAATGATTTCAAAGCCGCGAATCCACTCCGTTATTTTCCCGAGATGTCGATTGACGGCAGCCAGCCGATCCTTTTGAGATTGGCGCAGGAATTTCTGAAAAGCAAGAGGCAGGAAAATCGGTGGCAGGAGAAGGAGAAAGGAGACGGCAGCAAGACGGGGACTTAAAAAGAGAAAAGAGATCAAGCCAAGCGCGACTTCCGAGATAATTTGAAGCGATCCGTACCAGGATTGGTAACAGTCAAAATTGTAGGTGTCCATCTGCTCCGTAAAAAGCCCCAGATATTCCCCTTCTTTATGTCTCAGGAAGGAGGAAAAACTCCGTCCGAGTAAAGCGTGGAAAATTTCTCCGCGCAGGATCGCCAGGCAGCTTGTTGTCCCTTGCCGGAATGAGAGTGTGAAAAGATAATGAAAGAATGACTTGGACAAAATGCAGCCCAAAAAAACCAGCATCATGAGAAGGAGACTTTTTTCATCTTGCTGAAGGGCACTGTTCAGGAGCCCTCCTCGCACAAATTCAATCGAAAGACGAAAAACTGCTGCAAGAGTTGCAAACAGGAAGGTCAGAAACATTTTTGAACGGCTATGGCGCAGCAGATATTTCAATTTTTCCACCTCCTTCAAATTCAATAATCCGGTCAAAGGAAGCACGGAACGCTTCGGAACCCTGGTGAGAAATAACCAGCAGTGTGCAGCTATCCAGGCAAGTAATCAAAGTTTCGATACGCTCAATATTGTCCGGATCAATATTGGCAAGAGGTTCGTCCAAAATGATGAGAGGCGTCTTGCGCAGCAGCGTGCGAACCAGAGAAAGCCGCTTTTTCTCTCCGCCAGACAAATTTTCGCCTTGAGCCTCCACGCTTTTATCGAGAGAAGACTTGTCAGCCCATTTTTCAAGTCCGACCTTTTTCAGCAACGTAAAGACCTCTTCGTCGCAGATATCCGGATTGCCCAGGGTAAGATTTTCCCGAAAACTGTCGCTGAAAAGAATCGCTTCCTGACGTGAAACACTGGAAAAGGAACTGAAATCTCCTATTTCCTGGAGTTTATAGCCATCAATCAGAATCTCTCCTTTCAGCACATCATCGTAACGGAGCAGAAGATTGGCCAGAGTGGACTTTCCGCACCCGGAGGGGCCTGTAATCAGCGTGTGAGAACCGGCTTCGAGCGTGGCTGAGAAATTTTCAAAGAGCATTTGTTCGGATTGAAAGCCAAAGGAAACATTCCGGTATTCCACCTTGGGTGGAGTCGTAATCGTGGTCGTTACAGCAGGAAGAGGTTTCGATCGCTGCCTGCGCCTTGCTCTCGCACACACGGCGCTTTCCTTCAAAAGTTCCGGCTGAATTGCAGGATAACTGCTTTCAACAAGGATCCGATCTTCAGCATCTGCCAGAAAAGCGAGAACGTCACGGCGCGCGGCCCGGGAGCTGATGAGGGTCTGCCAATGATTGGAAATCCAGTATAGAGGGGCCCCGCAGGCCATCGTGATGCCGGTCACAGAAATAAAACTTCCTGCCTCTAATTTACCCCGGAAGATCAGATAGGCAGTAAGCGCTACTGCTCCGAACTGACCCAGAAGTGAAGTAAGAAAACTGATGCTGAAGCCTGCCGCTTTTTTCTTCTCCAAAGCCAGCTCAGCTCGGCGGAGTTCGTCATTTCCCTGATCGAAATCCCGGGCGATTCGCTCTTCGATTTGCATGTTTTTGATGAGTTCAAAGACTTTAAGGTAACTGCTTAGATTCCCGGTAAAACTTTTATTTGTCTTAAGTTTTTCTTCAGCTGCCTGCTGAATAATCTTTTTAAAAAGAGGAGGAATCAAAAGCGGGATGGCAAGAAGAAAAGCGTAGATCATCCCCAGAAGGGCATGGATGTAAATCAGCGTTCCAACCGCAAAAATAACGGTAACGATCATTTCAGCGAGTAAACCAAGGGTTACAAAAAACTCGAATTCAATGCTTGCAATTTGCTGGCTGTATTGGGCAATGACCTCCCCCTCGGACAACGCCCGGAATTGTCTGAAACTGCGGCTAAGATAGCTTTTAAAAAAAGCCTGCCGGATCGTCTGAGTGCAGCGCTGAGCAAAGTGGGTGCGCAGCGTGGCATAAACAAAAGCCAATAAAACAGAAAAAAAGAAATAGAGCAGAAGAGCCGGCAAAGGCCCCTGAGTGGAAAAAAGGTCACCGTGCAGAGCGCTATTCAGGACTTCACCTTTCAGCAGCTGCGCTTTCATCTGGATGGCCAGAGAAAGTGGACAGACCACGACCGCTCCAAAAAACAAGAGAAGATGCTGGCGCATGTATTTCCACATTAGGCTTTCCTCCGGCAGCAAAAAAATTCTGTTAAGATTATGCGGTTAGCATAGGCTAACAATAGACCTTATCGAAACAAACTTCAACCTGAATTCAAGATTTCGTCAACCCAATTCAAGATTTGCTGAGCTGAGAAACGGTTTTTATCCTTCCCGCTTGAAAATCACGTGCTTATGGATGTGCCCTTTCAGAAGTTCGTCATCAAGGGCAAAGCCTTTACGCAAATATTCTTTGAGCCTTTGTGTGACCCAGATACGGAATTGCACGCCGCGCTGGGATTTGACGCGATAGCCCACTTACCATCTCTTGCAGCAGATGCCCATCAGCCCTGACAGTGGGTCTTGACGTCGTTTAAAATCAGAGTTATCCTTAGCTAACTTGATCGACGGAAGCGTCGGTGAGCAAGAGCTACGTGCTTTATATAAGTGTAATAGGAAAAGCCATGCGTATTGTAAAAGCGAAATCTGAGCGTAAAAAGGAAATCTTAGAAGCGGCCACAAAGATCTTTTTGAAAAAGGGTTTTGAGAAGACCTCAATGGAGGACATCATTGCGGCGACTTCTCTTTCCAAGGGCGGATTTTATCACTACTACTCGAATACAACCGATATCCTCCATGATCTGATGCTGGAGGGAATCGCCTATCGCATAAAAATTATTGAGTCGATGGACTCTGGCTATGTAGACTGGAATGATGAAACTGTCGTCCAAATTTTGGTCGATAAGATTCTGGACGACAGTGCTTTGATGAGTCTGTATGTGATTTATCTGCAAGCTTCCCAACGAAATCCGGATCTCCGGGCTCTCTATGAAGATCTTAAAAAAGAGAATCGGGACATGTTCGAAGAGCATTTCAGCTCTCAAAGTAAGATACTGATGGAGCCTTTTTATTCGGATCTTGTTTTGGGTTTAATGAATGCCGTCATGCTGGGGGCTGAAGTTTTGGGAGTTCGTGAAGTCTTCCGTAAAAATCGACCATTTTTTGTCTCCATGATGAAGTTGGCGCTCGAGTATGCACGGGAGGGCAAGATGGTGAACTAGTATTTTTTGTCCTTTGGTTAGCCTTAGCTAACGCAAGGTTTTACACTTATGTTTTATAAATTATATCGATTGTCATTGTGCGACAGGAGTATTTATGGACGTTTATAAAAAAATCAAAACTTACGTGCCCGGCATGGGGGCTGTGCTATTCCTGGCCTTCTTTTTCATCATCGGATCCTCTGTGATTTTAATTGCTGAGTATCGTATTCTCTACACGTTTATCGAAAAAATTCTTGCGAGCCAGAATCTTGAAGGCCTGAGCATGCTTGTGGCCATCCTCGTTCTTTGTGCTCTGGCCTACACGGTCGTGACCTTTTTGGCGGCCATGGCCACCCATCTCATAGCCTTCCGCCTGGAGGCCAATCTAAAAAAAGCTGGCATGGACGCTCTTTTAGAAGCTCCCTTTGCTTTTTTCGACAAGTACCCTTCCGGGAAAATCCGCAAAATCCTGGATGACAACACTGCATTGACACATAACAGTGTGGCGCATCTTCTTCCTGATCTGGCCGCGGCCCTGTTTATTCCGCTCTTTGGTCTGATTCTGGCTGCGCGTATTGATTGGCGGCTCTGTGTCTTTATGATCATGACGATCGTTCTGGGAGCGTTAATCGGGAAAAGTATGATGGGTGAAAGCGCCTTTATGGCGGAATATATGAAAGCCCAGGAGGAAATGGGCGCTCACGCAGTCGAGTATGTGCGCAACATGGGCGTGGTCAAAATCTTCAACGCGAACGTGAAATCCTTGAAAAACTTTTACGACAGCATTTCCAACTATGCAGACAAGGTCTTGCGCTACAGCCTGTCCTGCCGCGTTCCCTATGTGTCATTCCAGACCTTTTTTAACTCTGTGTTCCTTTTGCTGATTCCTCTGGGGTTTTACTTTATCGCGCAGGGCGAGGATCCCAAACTCTATTTGACCAAGGCTGTCTTCTATGTTCTCTTCTGCGGCATCATCTTTGTGGCCTTTATGAAGATCATGTATGTCGGTATGCACAGTTACCTGGCTTCCTCGTCCATGGAGAAGATCGAAGCGCTGATCCAGGAAATGCAAAGCGGCAAAATGCCTCACGGCGACATCGTGCGCGCAGAAAACACGGACATTGACTTTCATCACGTTTCCTTTGCCTATGAGGACAAGAAGATTTTTGATGATCTTTCCCTGCACCTGGATGGTGAAAAGATCTATGCCCTGGTCGGCTCATCCGGGGGCGGAAAATCGACCCTGGCCAAACTGATAGCTGGTTATTCCTGCCGCAGAAAGGAGAGGTTCGGATCGGCGGCCACGCTTTGACGGATTACACCGAAGAAGGGCTGACCAACGCAGTGGCCATGGTCTTTCAAAATGCAAAGCTCTTTAAGACTTCCATCTACGAGAATGTGCAAATCGGAAAACCCGAAGCAGCTCATGACGAAGTTATGGCAGCCTTGAAGATGGCCTGCTGCGAAGATATCTTAGGTAAATTTCCCGATAGGGAAAAAACCGTCTTTGGCTCCAAAGGGGTTCATTTGTCGGGTGGTGAAAAACAGCGAATCGCCATCGCCAGAGCTATTCTGAAGAATGCCCCGATCATTATATTAGACGAAGCCTCAGCTGCAGCCGATCCGGAAAATGAATATGAAATTCAGAAAGCCTTCAGCCATTTGATGAAGGGAAAAACCGTCATTATGATTGCCCACCGGCTCACAAGCATCCGGCAGGCAGATGAAATTCTGGTGGTGGAAGAGGGCAAGATTCTGGAACGTGGAAGCCACCGGAGCTTGATGGAAAAGAAAGGTCGCTATGCTGATTTGCAGCATCTCTATGCGCAGGCGAATGATTGGAAGGTGGTCGCATGAAAACACTACAGAAAAGCTTTGCACTGACAGATAAGGGAGCGCGAGGCATGACGCTGGCGTCCATCGCCTCTTTTTTCGTCAATATCACATATATGGCCGCCATGATGCTATTCTTCTACTTTGCGCGGGATATTCTGAGCACTGGGCAGCTCAGCCCTTTACCGGGCTATTTGCTTGCCATGGCAGCCATTGTCCTTTGCATGTACCTGGCTCTCGATCTTGAATACCGCTGGACCTACAATGCCACTTATATGGAGGCGCGAGATTTGCGCGTCTCCATTGCGGATACCCTGAAAGAACTGCCTTTAAGCTACTTTGCCAAACATGATCTCTCCGATCTGGCACAAACTCTGATGCAGGATGTCCTGGATATGGAGCATGCATTTTCCCATGCTATTCCGCAGGCGATCGGGACGGGCGCCTTTCTTTCCATCATGCTGCTTTTGGTTTTTATCGGCAATGCACGTGTGGGTCTGGCGATGCTGCTTCCCATTGTCCTCAGCCTGGGCATCATCCTCTTTTCTAAACGTTATCAAAAGGCATGTATTCGGCGTTTTTATCAGCAAAGTCGTGACAATATTGAGGTTCTGCAGGATGCCATCGAAATGCAGCAGGAGATCCATGCTTACAAGCTGGTCGAAACAAAACGCAAGGAGATCCATCAGGCGATCCGGGCAGCAGAAAAAATACACATGTCTGCTGAACTGGGCCAGGGTATTCCCGTGACCACGGCCATGTCAATCGTTAAATGCGCTATGGCCACAACGATTCTTGCCGTTACCTGGCTTATGCTGCGAGGAGAACTCACTCCTCTTTATGGTATCGGCTATTTAATTGCCATTGCCCGGATGACCGATGCAGTCGAAGCAGTGAGTATGAATATCGCCGAACTGTTTTGCATTGACGTTCGGGTCGACCGAATTAAAGAGCTGAAAAATACCCCTATTCAAAAGGGTCAATCGGTGTCGCTCAAGAATTATGACATTAACGTCAAAGGGCTTAGCTTTGCTTACGGAGACCATCGTGTCCTTAACGACATCAATTTTACAGCGAAGCAGGGAGAAGTGACCGCCTTTGTCGGGCCGTCCGGCTCCGGCAAGACGACCATGATTCGTCTTTTGTCCCGCCTTTATGATTACGATCAGGGTTCTATTACCCTTGGTGCTCAGGCGCTGAAGGATATCTCCCCGGAAAGTCTTTACGCGCAGATTTCCATGGTCTTCCAGGATGTCACACTTTTTAACGGGACAGTGATGGAGAATATCCGTATCGGCCGCAAAGAAGCCAGCGATGAGGAAGTCAGGGAAGCAGCCCGGAAGGCGAATTGCGAAGAATTTATTCTAAAGCTGCCCCAGGGCTACCAGAGCTTGATTGGGGAAAATGGCAGTAAGCTCTCCGGGGGAGAACGTCAGCGTCTCTCCATTGCCCGAGCCTTTTTAAAGAATGCGCCGATTCTCCTGCTCGATGAGATTTCCGCTTCCCTGGACGTGGAAAATGAAATGGCCATTCAAAAGAGCCTAAATGAGCTCATGAAAAATAAAACTGTGGTGATTATCTCCCATCGCATGAAGTCCATCGAAAAGGTTCAGAAAATTGTTGTCTTTGAAGACGGAAAGGTGAACAGCGTGGGCACTCACAGCGAACTCATGGCAAGCTCTGACTTATATCGCCGACTGGTACAGAAATCTGCGCTGACAGAGCAGTACGTGTACTGAGGGTTTGCGTTTGTCACTGTTGCCCGGTTTAAGAAGCCCACTGAATCGAATCTGGGCGAGCGTCAAAGAATTTCCATTGCCAGAGCAATGCTTAAACCAAGTAAGATTGTGATTTTGGATGAGGCAACATCAAGCGTAGATCCTGAAAATGAAGAGCAACTTATAGCTGCACTGCACAACTTACTAAAAGGCAAAACTGTACTTGTCATTGCACATAAATTGGAAACCATTCAAGGTGCAGATCAGATTGTTGTCATGGATAAAGGCAAGATAGAAAGTATAGGGACACATAGTGAACTGCTTGAGAAATCACACATTTACCAACGATTTATTTCTCAAAGAGAAAGAGCAATCGGATGGAAAATCAAATAGCAATATTTTTAGAAGGGGGATTTTAGAATGAAGCAAGAAATGAAAGAACAACTATTAACAAAAAGACCGATAGATTTACTTTTTCAGTTATCCATTCCGGCGGTTATCGGAATGATAGTAATCGGTTTGTATCCGTTAATGGACGGGATATTTGCTGGGAAAATCATAGGGCAAACTGCAATGACTGCCTGCGGCGTTGCGATGCCACTTACTTTTTTTAACAGCGGGGTGTCTACACTTCTTGGTGTAGGTTCT
>QWCB01000176.1_pt1 | contig 111443 bp, 77 predicted proteins | sample 1972511 | NCBI WGS metagenome assembly QWCB01 (sample SAMN09866719, study PRJNA288562) | Human gut metagenome isolate term5_stool, whole genome shotgun sequencing... | isolation source: gut | host: Homo sapiens | place: USA: California | reverse complement strand
CTGTATCCTCCATCAAAGAAATGAAAAAGAAAAGAATCAGAATATTGGGTAAGAAAACGATCACTCCCCCCACTCCGGCAATAACTCCATTCACCAACAAATCGTTCAAAGGCCCTTCAGGCATAATTCCGGCCACCCAACTTCCGAGGGCTTCAACTCCCGCCTCGATCCAGTCCATCGGATAACTTCCCAGCGAAAAGGTCGCCTGAAACATCAGCCACATAAAGAAAATCAGGAAAGGGAAGCCCAGCCATTGATGAGTCAGTAAGGCATCGATAGCAGTCGTCAGCTGACGTTTATCCTTTTCTCCCGACCGGAAGGTCTCTTGTAAAGCTCCCCGGATAAACCCATATTTCAGGTTCGTGATGATCGTCCGGGTATCTTCCTTATATTCTTTTTCCAGGCGCTGGATTTCTTTTTGTGCTACTTCGAGCATACAAGCATAATTGGGAACCGTTACCAGCTGTTCTTTCATAATCCGATCATCCTCGAGTAATTTGATAGCTACATACCGGGGAGCATATTCATCGGTAATATTTTTATTCGGGGCGATCTCCACTTTAATCCGGGCAATCGCCTCTTCGATTTCTGTCCCATAATTGATATGTACATGCCGGGATTCTTTGGCCTGGTCTTCGAACACTTCGATAATTTTATCCAACACGGCTTCGATTCCGATCCCTTTTGAAGCTGTCGTCGGCACAATCGGGATACCCAGTAGTTGTCCCAAATAGCCATAATCCAGGTGAGAACCTTCGTTGGTCAGTTCATCGAACATATTCAATGCCATCACCACCCGGATATTCATATCGATGAGCTGAGTAGTCAGGAACAGGTTCCGTTCCAGACAAGAAGCATCCACGACATTCAGCACTAAATCCGGATGATGCTTCGTAATAAATTCACGCACATAAATTTCTTCCGGAGTATATTCGGTAATAGAATAAGTCCCGGGCAAATCGATCAGATTGATCGTATAACCTTTATGGTGGCAAGTTCCTTGCTTGGCATCCACCGTCACTCCGCTATAATTCCCCACTCTTTCGCGCAATCCGGTAGCCCGGTTAAAGAAAGAAGTCTTCCCACAATTCGGATTCCCAACCAAAGCGATATTGATCGTCCGGGATTTCTCGGAAATTTCCCGGGCAATCTCGTCTTCTGTAAACGTACCGTTATATCCTTCCTGATCTATCGAGGAAGTACAGACGACTTCAATCAAACGAGCCTCACTCCGTCTCAGAGAAATATGGCCATCCATCAATTTATATTCGATCGGATCGTGTAAAGGAGCATTTTTTATCACCGTCACTTTTTCTCCTTTTACGAATCCCATCTCCACGATCCGGTTTCGAAAACTCCCATGTCCATGCACCTTTACGATGACACATTCTTCTCCAGTCGGTATATCAGCAAGCTTCAAATAATTATTTTCCATACCACTCCAAATTATGTGGCAAAGATAATCAATCTGCTAATAAATCGACATACCTACAAATAGGTATTAAAATTCCGGAGCATATAAATACCCCGGAATAATCCCCATTTTCATTCCACTTCAATTCTCCCTCATATTGCAGGTTTTTCCCATTCTGATAAGCCAAAGATCCTTTCTTCAGCTCTTCTGTGTCATCAAAAGAAGTATCTTCCGGCGACAGAAAATCATCCGATTCATTTATCGTCTTTGTAATCCCGAAACGTCCCCGGATTTTTAAAGAAGTCAAAGGATTATATTCAGCACTAAAATTATTGGTTACTCCAAAAGAACGGTCAAGTGCCCGGCTATTCAGGTTGGCATTCCAAAGCGGATTCGGCGATTCAATCAGCTCCTCTTTATATTCCAGCCATTTTTCCACCCTTCCATCCGGCTTCTTTTCATAATAAGGATTTGCTTTCGCATATTCTGAAAAAGCAACCACCGGATCTCCGGAACTGGTATGATTAATAGTCAGCTTATTACTGAATTGAAACTTATTTTTCCGGTACAGTAAATCCAGATTCCCGCTGAAAACTTTCGTTTAAATCAGTCGAAAGTTTATAAAGTCCCTGGGTTCTGCGGGTACTTTGGTAATTGACAATTGTCATTTGACAATTGATAATGTATCTCCAAACCTATAGTTTCTTTTTTATTCTTCTGATAATCAATAATTATCTTCTTTATTCTTTCTCTCTTTTTTCTTTTCTTTTTTATTTTTTCATGGAAGCGGAACTTCCAATAATTGTCAATTCTCAATTGCCATCTGTCCATTTTTCTTTTAGCGGATTCCCACCAAAAGAAACGAACGTTATTTATTTTTTCTAAACAGTTTTCCCAATACCTGCACTAAGCCATCCATGCCCTCGATGTGGTTGATCATCGAGATACTTCTAAAAGCACTCATATCCTCATCCATACCTAATTGAACCGGGTAAACCAATATACAATTGATCGAATTAAAATATTTATTGATATAATTCGGGACATATTCCATATGCCGGGAGTAAGAAGGACAATTCGGCCGACTCATCACCAATATCAGGGCATCGTTATCCTGTGTAGCAGTAGCCACTTCCTTAAAATTACTCCAATCTGTAAACTCTTTAAATTCAGCTAAAATCAGGTGTTTGGATTGTACCAAATGCAAAATATCCAGCACGGCCGGTGTACCGTAAAAAACAATTTTCGTTCCGACATTTTTAGCCAGGTTCCAAATACTGATCAACCAATACGGAAAACCGACCTCTTTCTCTGCATTTTCAGGAATAACGACGATATAACGTTTCACCGTCGACATCGGCTGCATAGGACGATAAGCCAAGGTAGTCGTAGCACATTTACTGAGCACCTCTTGTGTCAGTTTCCCCAGGAAAGTATCGGAAATATCTTTTTGGGTACGCAGGCCGATAACAATATCCGTGATCTTATGTTCTTTGGCCACATTTCTAATTCCGTTGACAATATTCAAGTCATAACGTAAAACGGTATCCACCCGGTGATCCATTCCGGCTCCAGTCTTAACAGCTTTCTCAAGCAGACGTTCTGAAATTTTTTCCGCTGCCGGATCGGTATTGTCCGACTTCACAATACTCACAGCAACCAGTTGTGCCTTATTACGCCGGGACTTTATAGCGGTTCCCAAGGTGATCAGCTCATCGACTGTCTCAGAATTACTCAAGGGAATCAATATCCTCTCCTCCTCGTCATCACTATCACCGATCCGGTCACCGCTCATTTCCGCCAAGGCTATATTCTGAGCAGAACGTTGGGTAATAAAAGAAGCGATCGTACAAGTAATCAGAATCATAACGATAGTTCCGTTCAGGACGTCTTCATTCAACAATCGAATCGGCTGCCCATCCGGTCCGGTACCCAAAATCACCTCATACCCGATCAATACGGCAGCCAGCGTAGCCGCAGCCTGGGCATTACTCAATCCGAAAATCAGACGTCCCTCATCGCGGGTCAGTTTAAAATTTTTCTCCGTTATCCAAGCTGCCATAAACTTGGATAGAGTGGCTATAACCGTCATCACGACAGCAACCCAAAGCGCAGTCCATCCGGCGGCAAAAGTGCGTACATCGACCAGCATTCCCACTCCGATCAGAAAGAAAGGAATAAAAATAGCATTCCCTACAAAATCGATCCGGTTCATCAAAGCTGAAGTATTCGGGATCAACCGGTTCAAAGCCAAACCGGCCAAAAATGCCCCGATAATAGCCTCCAACCCCGCTGCTTCCGCCAGAAAAGAGGCAAAAAATACCAAAGCCAACACAAAGATATATTGTCCTACGGAATCTTCATAACGCTTGAAAAACCAACGCCCCAGCATGGGAAATAAGATCACGACAATACTGATAAAAACCAGACTTGAAACCCCCAGTTTAATCCAAAACTGTTGGTTTATTTCTCCGGTAGACATACCGACAATCACCGCCAGTACCAACAAAGCAAGAATACAAGTAATCACCGTTCCCCCGATAGCGATACTAACCGCCCGATTCTTGGTAATACCGTATTTACTGACAATAGGGTAAGTAATAAGCGTGTGGGAAGCATACATACTGGCCAACAAAATCGAAGTCGGCCAGGAAAAATCGAGCCAATATACACCGGTCAAAGTGCCTACGATCATGGGAATCAGAAAAGTATAAAGTCCGAAAGTCAGGGTTTTTCCATAATTCTTTTTCAGGTCGGCCATATCGATCTCTAAACCGGCGATGAACATGATATACAATAACCCCACGGTTCCAAAAAGCTCTATACTACTGTCTCTTTCCATAATGCCCACACCATTGGGGCCGATCACAGCACCTGCAATAATCAGACCGATCAAATCAGGAATCCTTAAACGCTGTAATAGAACAGGCGTCAGTAGAATAATAAACAGTATCAGAGAAAAAATCAACACCGGATTTTTCAGCGGCAAACTAAACACTTGTAAGAGCATAGGCAACGGTTTTATCAGCATGACAAATTTAATAAAAATGCAGTAATAAAAATCCCTTTCCTCCGCTTTGTTCTTGCGGTCTATAGTAGTTTTTTTTCGAAACTTTTAATAATTAGTAATACAGAAAGTTTATAATTTAGCGTTATTGTATCAATTTTCATTAAAATATTCACTTGAAATTTTTATGATTATGTGTGCTAAATTCTTTTACATCCTGATCGTACTGATGGCGGGACTATTTCCCTTCAAAATGCAAGCCTCAGAAACCAAACAAACTTTCATTCTTTACACTCCTTACACTAAAATCTCTGTTCCACCCGGAGAATCTATCAGTTACAGTATCGATGTCATCAACAATAGTGACGAAGTTAAAAATGCCACCCTTGCCTTAGCCGGTCTACCGAAGAGCTGGAGCTATGAAATGAAAGCCGGTGGCTGGACACTGGATGAGATCGCTGTACTCCCCGGTGAAAAAAAGAATTTTACCTTGAAAGTAGATGTACCTCTAAAAGTAAATAAAGGCACTTACCGTTTCACGATCGGTGCAGACGGACTTGCCCGCCTGCCTCTTGCCATAACGGTCTCGAAACAAGGGACCTACCGGACAGAGTTTACTACTACTCAACCGAATATGCAGGGAAATTCAAAATCGACGTTCACTTTCAACGCCACATTGAAAAACCAAACTGCAGAACAACAATTATATGCTCTCATGGCAGAAGCCCCCAGAGGCTGGAATGTCATTTTCAAAGCCAACTATAAACAAGCCACTTCGGCACAGGTTGCCCCGAATGCCAGCGAAAATATTTCGGTCGACATCACAGCTCCTTCGAATGTCAAGGCCGGTACATACAAAATACCTGTCATCGCTACTACCGGCTCCACTTCTGCCCAACTCGAGTTTGAAGTGGTTATCACCGGATCGTACCGTATTGAATTAACCACCCCCCAAGGTCTCTTGAGTAAAGATATCACTGCAGGTGACACCCGGAAACTCGAACTAGTCGTCCTCAACACCGGTTCTGCCGAATTAAAGGACATCCAGTTGTCCGCTAACAAACCGATCGATTGGGAGGTCAGTTTCGAACCGTCCAAACTGGATCGTCTGGCTCCCGGAGATAAAGCGAATGTTACAGCTGTCCTCAAAGCTTCCCGTCAAGCTCTCCCCGGAGATTATGTGACTAAAATCACTGCTCGTGCACCGGAAGCCGATACAACCACCGATTTCAGAATATCTGTCAAAACCCCTATGATCACCGGCTGGATTGGTGTCGTTGTCATCCTGGCTGCTTTAGGTGCCGTTTACTATCTGTTTCGCAAATACGGAAGGAGGTAGGCTATGTGTGAAAGCGTTATCGAATTGGTTCAGTTAACAAAGCGATACGGTCATTTCACAGCAGTCGACCGATTGGACCTAAAAATTCACAAAGGTGAAATCTTCGGGCTTTTAGGACCGAACGGAGCCGGTAAATCGACAACGATCCTGATGATGCTGGGCTTGACCGATCCGACTTCCGGCACTGTGCATGTTTGTGGTACCAACTCTACGACTTATCCGGTCGAGGTCAGAAAAAAGGTAGGCTATCTACCCGAAGATGTCGGTTTCTACGACGACATGACAGGGCCTGAAAACTTATTATATACCGCCCGGCTGAATAATATCCCGGAACAAGAAGCCCGGCAGCATGCAGCCCAGCTCCTCGAACGGGTAGGGCTTGGCAGGGAAATCGATAAAAAGACCGGTAAATACTCCCGGGGAATGCGCCAGCGTCTGGGCTTGGCAGATGTACTCATCAAAAATCCGGAAGTGATTATTTTGGATGAACCCACCTCGGGGATCGATCCGGCAGGCGTACAGGAATTCATCAGTCTGATCCGGCAATTACGGGACGAAAGAGGACTGACCGTACTGTTCTCTTCCCATCACCTGGACCAGGTACAACAAATCTGTGACCGGGTGGGTTTATTCTCTCAAGGCCGGCTACTGGCTGATCTCTCACTCAACGATCTGCAACAGGAAGAACATGGATTAGAATACATTTATAACCAATATTTCGGAGGAGGACAAGGTCATGAATAAATATCACAGTCCCTTTTGGACAATTGTCCGCAAAGAAGTCGCCGATCACGTCAGAAGCTGGAGATTCCTTATCCTGATAGGTATTATCGCACTAACGTGTATGGGATCGCTCTATACCGCCCTAACCAACATCGGAGCAGCGATAAAACCCAATGATCCGGACGGTTCGTTTCTTTTTCTCAAGCTGTTCACGGTCAGCGACGGAACTTTACCTTCTTTCACGGTTTTCGTCAGTTTTCTCGGTCCGCTGTTAGGAATCGCTTTAGGCTTCGACGCCATCAATTCGGAGCAGAATAAAGGAACCTTAAGCCGTATTTTATCGCAGCCCATTCACCGGGATTATTTGATCAATGCCAAATTTGTAGGTGCTTTGATCGTCATCGGAGTCATGCTTTTCGTTCTGGGATTTCTGGTGATGGGCTTCGGGCTGATCAGCATAGGTATTCCTCCAACTGCAGAAGAATTTTTACGGGTCATCGTTTTTATCCTGATCAGTATCTGTTATGTGGCTTTCTGGCTGAATCTTTCGATCTTCTTTTCGATCAAATTCCGTCAGGCTGCAACTTCCGCCCTGGCTTGTGTCGCCATCTGGTTGTTCTTCAGTATTTTCTATAATATGATTATCAACCTGATCGGTAAAGCCATCAGTCCATCGGAAATGGCTACCACCTATCAAATGATCGGTTATCAACGGTTTATGCTCAATTTATTGCGCTTTGCTCCCAGTATGCTTTTCAACGAAGCCACAACCACTTTGTTGATGCCTTCTGTCCGTAGTCTGGGACCGTTGACGATGGAACAGGTACATGGGGCAATCCCTAGTCCTTTGCCTCTAGGCCAAAGCCTGCTGATCGTATGGCCTCAACTTACAGGCCTCATCGCAGCAACGGTCATTTGTTTCGCTTTGTCTTACGGTTCTTTTATGCGGAAAGAAATCCGGTCCAGATAAAAAAAAGAGCCTTACGGCTCTTTTTTAATCTTCATATCTGATAATCGTCTGCTCACGGTCGGGACCTACCGAGACAATCTTCACCGGTACTCCCAGCTCCTCTTCTAAAAAGCTGACATAAGCATTGAATTCTTCCGGAAATTCATCTTCCGAAGTCATTTGGGTCATATCTGTTTTCCATCCCGGTATTTCTACGTATACAGGTTCGACTCCGTCACAAATATCGAACGGAAATTCATCGGTCTCCTCTCCATTTATTTTATAAGCGACACAAGCTTTAATCGTATCGAAGCTGTCCAATACATCACTCTTCATCATGATCAACTGACTAACCCCATTGATCATCACAGCATATTTCAAAGCCACGAGATCGATCCAGCCACAACGGCGTTTCCGGCCGGTAACAGCTCCGAACTCGTGTCCCAAAGCACACAACTTCTCTCCGGTTTCGTCGAATAATTCTGTCGGGAAAGGACCGGCACCCACACGGGTACAATAGGCTTTGAAAATTCCGTAAACTTCACCGATATTTCCCGGAGCGACTCCCAAACCGGTACAAGCTCCGGCACAAATAGTATTCGACGAAGTCACAAAAGGATAAGAGCCGAAATCCACATCCAGCATCGTTCCTTGTGCCCCTTCGGCAAGTACGGATTTACCCTCTTCCAGCAAATTATTGATAACGTGCTCACTATCGATCAGCTGAAAACGCTTCAGGTAGGCGATCGCTTCGAACCATTCTTTTTCCAGTTCCGTGATATCGTATCGATAATTCAAGGCTTTCAGAATGGCTTCATGCTTTTTCTTAGCAGCCGCATACTTGTCTTCAAAATGATACAACACATCCCCTACTCTCAACCCATTACGGCTCACTTTATCCGTATAAGTCGGCCCGATCCCCTTACCGGTCGTTCCGATTTTCGCATCTCCTTTAGCAGCTTCATAAGCAGCATCCAGCACCCGGTGAGTAGGCAGGATCAGATGTGCTTTCTTGGATATACACAATTGTTTGGTCAGATCATGTCCACTGGCAGCTAAACTCTCAGCCTCCTGACGAAACAGAACCGGATCCAGTACAACTCCATTCCCGATAATATTCTTTTTCCCACCCTGAAATATCCCGGAAGGGATAGAACGCAATACATATTTTTGCCCTTCGAATTCTAAGGTATGTCCGGCATTCGGACCGCCCTGAAAACGGGTCACGACATCATATTTCGGTGTTAATACATCAACCACTTTTCCTTTCCCTTCATCTCCCCATTGCAATCCAAGTAAAACATCAACTTTCATCTGTATCTTTATTTATTCGTTTACAGTAATTCTTTCTCCAAAACTTCCCGTCGGATTTCGGGAAACACAAACGTGCAAAAGTAAACATTTTTTTCTATTGTAAACAGAAAAAACCGCTAAAATCACTCACTCTCCCGACAGGCCTTACACAATCCATAAATATACAAAAGGTGGTGATGCACAGAAAATTGGTATTTATCTTCAATATGTTCGACGACCTCGTTGATCCGGGAATCGGCAAACTCCTCCACTTTACCACATTTCTGACAAATCAGATGTTCGTGGTAACGGTTGTTAAAAGCTTTCTCAAACTGGGCGATATTATTCCCGAACTGATGTTTGATCACCAACTTACAATCCAAAAGCAACTCTATGGTATTGTATAAAGTAGCCCGACTCACCCGATAATTTTTATTCTTCATAAAAACATACAGGGATTCGATATCGAAATGTCCTGTATGCGAATAAATCTCATCCAGGATAGCATATCTTTCCGGAGTCTTCCGGTGTCCTTTTTGTTGCAAATAAGTTGTAAAAATCTCTTTTACAGTTTCTTTTATTTTCTCCATATTTGAACAACTTTCGTCAACCATCTTTTCCATCCTCATTCTTTTTTCTCTCTTCCTATCTATTTCTCACTCTAATCTTCACCTCTCTTTTTCTCTCCTCCTTCCATCTATCATCTCTTATCTTTCCTCATTCTCCACCCTCATCACGCTTTCTACCCCTTGTATCTGGGATATACGGGAAACTATATTATTCAAGTCGGCTGTATTATGTACATACAGATGAATGAATCCTTCAAAAATACCGTCCCGGGTATCGAAATGAATCATTCGCATATTCACCTTCCCTTCTTTTGCGATCAGGGCGGTGATATCGCTGACAATCCCCGGTTTATCGATTCCTGTCATTTTTATCACTGTCAGGAAAGACATCAATTTATGGCTCACCCATTTAATCGGGACAATCTTATCTCCAAAGCTGGCCATCAAGCGGATCGCTTCGGGACAAGAACGCTTGTGAACCGTAACCTTCGTACCTGCAATATTCATACCAACCACGTCGTCTCCCGGAATCGGATTACAGCAAGGAGCGATCACGAAATCCGAATTGACATCCAGCTGGACATCGTTGTCGTTCTTCTTTTTTTCCTCTCCGTCTTTCCCATTCCATAAGAACTGGAGTTTCCAGTATTTTATAAATTTATTTTCCGCTTTCTTCTTGAGTACTTTTTCAAGATCTCCTTCCGTAATGATATTTTTAGCGAGCTCGACATACAAATCGTCCTTATTGGTCAGGTTGTAATCGGTCAGAACTTTCTTCAATGGCTCGGAGGTAGGCGGTAAATCCAATTTTTTCACAACAGCCTCGAAGATCGTGATACCGGTCCGGATCTGTTCTTTCCTATACTTCTTAAAGGTGGCGTTGATATGCGTCCGGGCTTTCGCCGTCACCACAAAATCCAGCCACTCCCTTTGAGGTTTCTGTTTATCGCTCGTCAAAATCTCCACCTGGTCTCCACTCGTCAGTTTATGGCTCATCGGCACCAGCTTATGATTCACTTTCGCTCCGATACAGGTATTTCCGATTTCAGTATGGATATCATAAGCAAAATCAAGTGCCGTAGCTCCCTTAGGCAAGGTACGCATATATCCTTTAGGCGTAAATACCCGGATTTCCTTTGCGAATAAGTTCAGTTTAAATTCGTCGAGGAACTCCAGCGCACTGGCATCCGGCTGATCGAGAATCTCCTTAATTCCCGCCAGCCATTTATCCAACTCCGAACTTTCGCCTTCATTTTTATATTTCCAATGGGCAGCTAACCCTTTCTCTGCAATCTCATCCATACGTTCCGAACGGATCTGCACTTCGAACCATTGTCCTTCAGGTCCCATAACCGTCAAGTGCAAAGCTTCGTATCCATTGGCTTTAGGCACACTCACCCAGTCGCGAATCCGCTCGGGCTTGGGACTATAAATGTCTGTAATCAAAGAATAAATATTCCAGCACTGCCATTTTTCAGGCTGATCTGCTTTGGGTTTAAACACAATCCGTACGGCCAGCAGGTCGTAGATTTCATCGAAACTGATATTCCGTCTCTGCATTTTCAGCCAGACCGAATACACACTCTTCGTACGGGCGGTGATGGTATATTCGTAGTGGTTCTCGCTCAGACTTTTACGTATCGGCTTGATAAATTCTTCAAAGAGTGCCGAAAATTGTTTCTCGTAAGCTTCGATCTTTTTATCGATAACCTCATATTCTTCGGGATGTTCGTATTTCATACTGAGGTCTTCGAGCTCGGTTTTGATGGCATGTAATCCCATGCGGTGAGCCAAAGGGGCATAGATATACAGGGTCTCGCTCGCAATCTTCACTTGCTTATGCTCGGGCATAGAAGCCAGCGTACGCATATTGTGCAAACGGTCGGCAATCTTGATCAGGATCACCCGGACATCGTCGGCCAGCGTCAGGATCATCTTTCGGAAACTCTCGGCCTGCCGGCTGGTATCCGATCCCATGACCCCACTAATTTTGGTCAGGCCATCGACTATAGAAGCCACTTTCGGCCCGAATAAATTAGCGATATCTTCAACTGTATAATCGGTATCTTCCACCACATCATGCAACAAAGCAGAGATGACAGAAGTCGTCCCCAAACCGATCTCTTTCACAGCAATTTTAGCAACAGCCAAAGGATGAAGAATATAAGGTTCTCCGGACCTTCTCTTCACACCTTTATGAGCTTCATTGGCAAATTCGAAAGCTTCTTTGATTTTTTGTCTGTTCTCTTTAGAAGTCTCTTTTCGTAACGATTTCAATAAATCTTCAAAAGCTTCTTTAATCTGTTCTTGTTCTGTCATAGATATTAGCTGCCTCCGACAACGATACTAATTGTTTTGCACGACATTTAATCTTCCAACCGATACCTTGTCAAAGATAGTGAAAGGCAAGAGCAAAAACAACAAACTTGTTTGATGATTTTACCGAGCCGCATCCTATCTTATCCAAAGATATAAAAAAATAATTGAGATACTGCTAAAAGATTTCAACTTAACACATAAAAATTCTTTGTGAACTAATTTCTTCCTTCAAAAATAAACCGGCCATCCGATCGAACAATTCTGTTTTTTCAGTGGTTAAATAACTTCGCCTGCTGTCCTTACCCAATCTCCGGTCGATCTCAGGATGCCGTTTCAAATAGTCGGCCAGACTCCCGGCAACGATTTGTCCCTGTCCGATAATTTTCACCCGTGAAGGAACAAAACGGGCGATCAGCGGCCGTAATAACGGATAATGTGTACATCCCAGGATAATCGTATCGATTTCAGGATCGGTACCCAACAGTTCCTGAATGTATTTCCGGACAAAATAGATCGCCCCTTCTCCATCCAGTTCGTTATTTTCAACTAACGGTACCCACATCGGACACGCCAGCTGGGTAATCCGGAACCTCTCTTCACCATATAATTTCCCGACTTCTATCGGATAAGATCCGGATGCTACGGTTCCCCGGGTAGCCAGAATCCCGACATGTCCGTTTTGCGAATAGGTATTCAGCGCTTCTACGCTGGGACGGATAACCCCCAATACCCGTTTTTCGGGATCCCATTGCGGTAAGTCCACTTGCTGTATAGTCCGCAACGCCTTTGCCGATGCCGTATTACAAGCCAGGATCACCAAGCGGCACCCCATTTCGAAAAGTTTATGAACAGCCTCCCGCGTATATTCGTAGACCACCTCAAAAGAACGGGCACCGTAAGGGGCCCTGGCATTATCCCCCAGATACACATAATTATACTCCGGTAATTTCCGGACAATTTCTTTTAAAATAGTCAGCCCTCCGTAGCCGGAATCAAATACGCCGATACTCTCTTTGTGTTGCTCCATATCCTTGAATCAGAAACGACAAAAGCCGCCTATCCCAGGCGGCTTTTTATCCTTTTACACTCCTTATTGCAATCCTAATTTTTTCTTTACCAACGGCAGGACATCCTGTGAATTTTCAGCGGCATACAGGATACCGGCATTCATGTCGAAGATATAAGTAAACCCATTTTCTTTACCTACTTCCTTGATCGCGTTCAATGCTTTTTCCATTACAGGCTGCATCAGATCATTTTGTGTTTTTTCCAGTTGAGCCATAGCCGTTTCCTGAAAACGTTGGATTCTTTGCTGCAATCCTTGCAATTCTTCTTCTGTTGTAGCCCGCATAGCCTCTGAATAAGTCTTCATTTTTTCAGAATATTCGGCTAATTTAGTCTGGAATTGTTCTCTCAAACCATTCAACTCTGTATTTACTTTTTTCTGTTCCTCTTCGAAAGTCTTTTGAGCGGCAGTCCATTCCGGCATAGCCTGAATCAACTTCTGAGTTTCAATGTGGCCCAGTTTTACCTGTGCAGAAACACTCATTGCAGCCAATGTCAAAGCTACAAGTACAAACACTTTAATGGTATTTTTCATCATTTTTCTGGTTTATAAATATTATCATTAAATTATCTAACTCTTCCGGATCTGTTTCATTCAGACGACCGGTTTATTCTTCTTTCTTTTTGACGCTATACCCCAATTTCCGCAATACGACATTGCTTTTATCGAGTTTCGGGTCGAAATAGACAACTGAATTATCGGCGGCAACATCGATAATCATACCAAAATTTCCTTCTTTAGCGACATCTTTAATGACCGCTAAAACTTCGTCCTGCAAAGGTTTCACCAGTTCTTCGCGCTTTGCGAACAGATAACCGTCGGTGCCGAAATATTGTTGCTGCAACAAACGGGCTTTATTCTCTTTCGCTGCAATTTCTTTCTCCCGGTCTTCGCGCATCGAAGGAGTCAGAAACACTTTATCGGCATTATATCTGGATTGCATTTCTGCTATTTCCGCGTATACCGCATCGATATCGGCCTGCAACTTCTGCGAATAATCGTCCAGTTCCTGCTGGGCTTTTGCATAATCGGGGATACAGCTGAAAATATATTCCATATTCACGAAAGCATAGCGTGTTCCGCTTTGCGCCTGTGCAGTACTCCATATGCAAGACAAAAATAATAAAATAAATCCGTTTTTCAATTTAAAATGTCCTATCATAAATCGTAAACCGCAAATCCATTTTAGAATTCCTGTCCTAATACGAAGTGGATCTGTGAACCGGCAGCTCCCGGACGTCCCGGTACAGAGTCGAATCCATACCCCCAGTCGATACCTAACAACCCGAACATCGGCAGGAATACACGCAGACCGACACCGGCAGACCGATACAGGTTGAACGGTTCGAAATCTTTCAGTTCATACCATGAGTTACCGGCTTCCATAAACGCCAGCGCATAGATCGTCGCCGACTGTGCCAGCGAAATCGGATAACGCAACTCCATGGTCAGCTTGGAATACAAGCTGGCATCGGAAGCATTCGGAGCGATAAAGCTAGAGCCTGCATTTGTCAGAGAACCGTTTTCATATCCTCTCAAACCGATATATTCACGTCCGTAAAGGCTATATCCCGACATACCGTCACCCCCCATTTCGAATCCTTCGAACGGCGAACGCTTGTTTTTGTCGAAGTGACCGAGGTAACCGTACTGTACCCCTGTATACAACACAAATTTTTTATTTTTATCCAGAGGCATAAATACTTTTCCCTGAAATTTCCATTTGTGGAACTCGATCCAACGGTATTTATCTTTATCTTTAATATTCGGACTGGCATAATTCTTATCGGTAAACCAGGAATAAGGCGGCGTAAACGTCAATCCGAGGGTAAAGTCAGAACCTTCACGGGTATACAACGGATTATCGATAGAGCTTCTTCTCAATTGTACTGCAAAAGACAGGTTGTTCGAATTTCCTTCGGAAAAAATATAATAAGGCCAGTTTTTCAAGGTATACCGCTGATAGGAAGCCTCGGTATATAAGGTAAAGAAATCATCCGGCCAGGTAATCCGTCGTCCCAATCCGGCACTCAACCCGAAAGTGGTCATCAACTGATCGGTATCATACATGTCTTTGGCACTATTTCCGGCATAATAGGAGTTATAATAACTACGGCTATAACCGGTCTGACGGGAATAATAAGCCGACACACTCAATGAATTCGGTTTTTTACCTCCCAGCCAGGGCTCCCGGAAAGAAACACTGAAAGAGGTATAATATTTTCCATTGGTCTGTGCTTTCAAACTCAAAGTCTGGCCATCACCCTGAGGCAAAGGACGATATGACTCCCAATTAAAAATATTCCTCATAGAGAAATTGGTGAAAGTCAATCCGACAGAACCGATAATCATACCGGCCCCCCAACCTCCGGAGATCTCGATCTTATCATTTGCTTTTTCCTCTACTTTGTATTCCAGGTCTACCGTTCCGGCTTCCTGGTTCGGTAGTGGAGTCGGATTGATTTTTTCGGGATCGAAATGTCCCAGATTAGCCAATTCCCGTACACTCCGGATAACATCTTCCCGGCTGAACAATTCTCCCGGATAAGTATACAATTCACGCCGGATTACATGCTCGTGAGTACGATCGTTTCCTTTGATAATTACCCGATCGATCGTCGCCTGTGGTCCTTCCACCATACGAATCTCGACATTGATCGAATCGTTCCCCACAACAGTCTCTACCGGCATCGCCCGGAAAAACAGGTAACCGTTGTTCAGGTAGAAGTAATTGGCTACAGCATCTTCATCCGAATTCAAACGCTTATCGAAATAACTCTTATTATAGACATCACCTTTCTTAATATTCAACAATCGGGATAATTTATCGGCATCGACCACCGTATTTCCGACCCATGTAATATCATTATAATAATACTTGTTTCCTTCTTCGACGTCGATATAGATTTTCACCCGTTTCGGACTTTCCTGTACAACGCTGTCGGCGATAATAGCGGCATCCCGGTAACCGAGTTCGTTATATTTATCGAGCAGGTTATATTTATCGTCTTCATAACTCTCCTGAATATATTTTGCCGATTTAAAGAAATTCCTCAACGACTTTTCTTTGGTTTTCTTCATCGCTCCCTTCAGCTTGCTGTCACGCACTTTTTCGTTTCCGGTGATAAACACATCGCTGATCTTGATTTTATTCTTCCGTTCGACCGTCGCATCCAAATACACAAAATTCGGTCTTTCAGGGTCATCCCGCTGTAAAACCTTCACAGAGATATTGTAGTATCCTTTTTCTTTAAAATATTTTTCGATGATGCGCTGTACACCGGCGATCATATTATCGGTTACCTGGCTTCCGGGTAACTGATTGATTTTCTCTTTAATTTTACTTTCTTCCGATTTTTTGAGTCCGATATAGTTAATCGCAGACAAACGGTGACGTTCTGCCAGATTAATAATCAGGAATACTTTCTGTCCTTCTACCCGGTCGACAGAGATCGTCACATCGGAAAACAATCCCTGGCCATACAAACGGCGTATCGCTTTCGTTATCGCATCCCCCGGTATTTTCACCTCGGACCCCACACGGAGACCGGTAGCCAGAATCAATGTTTCAGGATCGTACTGCTCACCAATACCGGTGACCTCGATACCGGCAATTTCGTATGTTTTAGGGCTCGAATAATAAATATCAGGCTGGAATAAAGTATCAGCCGACTGCGCCATAACACGACAAAAGCAGAAAAAAATTATTGAAAGACAAAGAATTACTTTTCTAACCATATATATTCTTTTAGCTATCTAAGACAGCGTTACCAGTTACTTTTCAGTTACGTTTATCCCCTCTCCCTTTTCACCCTTCACTTTTATCTGTTCTCCGGTCATTCCAAAACGTCTCTCCCGTTGCTGAAAATTACGGATTGCCAAATATAAATCATCTTTTTCAAAATCAGGCCAAAATTTGTCGATAAAATAAAACTCCGTATAAGCACATTGCCATAACAGGAAATTACTCAACCGGCATTCTCCGCTTGTACGAATCAATAAATCAGGATCAGGAATCCCCGCGGTAGTCAGATAACGGGCAAACAATTCGTCCGTAACCTCCTCTGTATCCGCCACTCTCCCGGTCTTATAATCGGCTATCAACCTCCGGGCAGCTTCGACAATTTCCCAACGGGCTCCATAACTTAAAGCCAGCACCAAGGTCACTCCTGTATTTGCAGCCGTCCTGTGAATCAGCCCTTCCAACTTATGCCATACCTCTTCCGGCAAATCACCGGTATTCCCGATCACTTTCACCCGCACTTTCTGCCGCATCAATTCGGACGTTTCGCGGATAATCGCATCGGTCATCAACCCCATCAGCGCATCAACTTCGGCCCTAGGACGATTCCAGTTTTCTATAGAAAAGGTATATAAAGTAAGGTATTTCAAACCGATTTCCCCACTAGCTTCTACAACCGACTTCACCGTATCCACCCCCTGTTTGTGTCCATATACCCGGTCTAAGCCTCTTTGTTCCGCCCAGCGTCCGTTGCCGTCCATGATAATCGCGATATGTTCCGGCAAGCCCGCTGCTATAATTTCTTCTTTAATATCTTGCATTATTATTCTGTTTTTCACTCAAAAGTGACATTCTGGGTTCAATGGAAAACGATAAGATACCGTAATTCCTCCCGCAAAAAAACAATCTTTATTACAAAATCAGTCTCTTCCGTCCCCCCCGGAGATCGTACACCTGATCTATTTTATCGGTAAACAATTTCCGGGTACTCCATTCGCCCCCACATGACCATTGTCGGTAAAGATTAAACTTTACTCCGATGCCCCAAGGGATAGAAACACTACTCTCATCGCCGGCTCCGAGATATCCCACTCCGGTAAAAAGATACGGAGACCAGCAGGAGAATTCTTTCACTTTCTGCACCCAAAACTGCGGAAATCAAATTCGATCCATGCAGCAACATCCTTCACCGTACAATGAAATCCAGCCGGATATACCGTCTCCCCGTTGGACAGCAAGGATCTCTCCCGGATATCTATTTTCGAAAAACCTGCATTCAGCCGTAAAGCAAAACGATCGTTCAGATTATAACGGCAAAAACCTCCGAGATAACGCTGACTCCGATCAAAGTGCCGATTGGGATTATATTCGCCCATATAATACCCCATTCCTCCTAAAATTCCTAACTCTCCCTCAGGTTGACAAAAACCGTCCAAAGATAACAACAAAAGAGGGAAAAATAAGCTTATAAAGGTAAAAAATCGGGTAACAAATGCAAAGAAACAATAACATAGCTGGAATCGTTTCGGCAACTCCCTCTGTTCTATCCTATCGTATAGCACCTTTTTACCCACTTCCATTCCCGATTTTTCACTCTAGTCTTTCATTCCGTTGCGTCTGTCTTCCCCCCACATCAGCTTATTCCTCAAGGTATCGTAATAATTATGCCGGGGTAGTTTCACCACATTGATTTTTTGGCTTCCGGTACAAATTTTCAATTCCTGTCCGTCCGTCATCTTCCGGATCCGGGAGTCCATGCACAACACATATTCGCCGGAACGCCCTTCCACTTTCAGCCTCACTTCAGCCGTATTCGGTACCACCAACGGACGAATCGTCAAATTATGCGGACAGATCGGAGTCAGAATAATATTCCGGCATTCGGGACTCACAATCGGTCCTCCACCACTCAGGGAATAAGCCGTAGACCCCGTCGGAGTAGCCACCACCAATCCGTCGGCCCAATAGGTCGTAAGATAATTCTCTCCGATATAGGCATGTATCTTCAATAAAGAAGAAGTAGCAGCTTTCAAAACTCCCACTTCATTCAGGGCATAATCGAAATCCGCTATCCGTTGTCCTTCCACTTCAAGCTGCAACATATCCCGCTGTTCCACCTCATACTTCCCGGCAGCGATAAAATCGACAGCATCTTCTATCTCCTCCACGGGTACATTCGCTAAAAACCCCAAATGTCCACTATTTACCCCCAATACAGGTACCCCACTATCTTTCACATAAATCACCGAATCCAGAAAAGTACCGTCCCCACCGACGCTCAGCAGCAATTCAACCTCCTCTTTTATCAAGGTACATCTGCCGAAACAATTCAAAAATTTCGGTTCGTAACCGTAGTTTCCACTCAACAGCGCAGCGAATTTTTCTTCACACACCATCCCCACTCCTTTCCTCTCCAGTCCTTCGACCAGACGTTTCAGGTAAGGAAAAAATTCCGGTTCTATACTTCTGCCATAAATCGCTACGGTCATAAATCGATCCTCCTTCATTCAACAGACAAAGATAGAAAAAAGTTGCTGAGTTACTAAGTTGCTGAGTTACTAAGTTGCTGAGTTGCTGAGTTGCTGAGTTGCTAACTTTTTAAACTCAGTAACTCTATAACTCAGTAACTCTATAACTCAGCAACTCTATAACTCAGCAACTCTATAACCAGCAACTCTATAACTCAGCAACTCTATAACTCAGCAACTCTATAACTCAGCAACTCTATAACTCAGCAACTCTATAACTCAGCAACTCTATAACTCAGTAACTCTATAACTCAGCAACTCTATAACTCTAAATACTTCATCAATAATCCATAGCGTTCCCTCAGACTATCCTGTTCTTCCTCGCCTGTGACAAAACTATTCTTAACGGTATATCCGTACCGGATAAAAGTATCCAGGATCGGATCTACATTCAGTGTATTTATCTTCAAGGTAATCTGCAGTTGCTGGGAATCGCGGTTTCCCGACACGTAACAACTCAATACCCGGGCTTCGTTATATTCTACAATCTGTGCAACTTCGGCCAATGAATAATCGATCCGGTTGACTTCGAGCACCAGAATACCTCCCGGCTGGTCTACACATAGCAAAGTGTCCAAATGCCGGAGGATATCGGTCAAAGTAATCGAACCGACAAAATTATTTTTCCGGTCGAGTACGGGTACCACCGACAACAAACTTCCGGCCGCCAGACAGATAACATCATAAATATGATAATTTTCATAAACAAAGGTACCTTCCACCGGAATCTGCAACACATCCAGCCGATCGTTCAGGTCGCCGTGGGCATAGATCATCTCATCATCTACAAGCCCCAGATACATTTTTCCCTGCTCCATAGGCAGATGGGACACCCGGAAAAGTTCCATCCAGTTGAGCGCCTGCAAGCAGGTATCTTCGGGTTTGAGCACCGGCACAACATTCGATATCAATTCTGATGCAATCATAGTTTATTTACAACGATGTGACAACAGACAAAGTTACAAATGTTTTTAAGCTGTCAAAAATTCAGGATCTTTTTCAGTTCTTCCGTATTTTTTTAAGAACGACATAGACATCCACATCGGTTATTCCTTCGAACTCAGCAGGGTCGAACACCTCGTCGGCCGACATCAGTACTATGGTATATCCCACTGCCCGGCCGAACTTTCCTGTGTTCGGGTTTTATCCCCAAAATATGACAAACAACGAACTAATTTCAGAATAAAATGGCATCGTATCGATTTTTATCGGCCGATTATAAAAAAAATTACATTTATCGCATATCTTTGTGACTGATAATTTTAAACGAATAAAATGACATGTTACCCAAATTTCTTATTGCGGACAACTCACAGGAAGCACTTGATTTAGTCTACGTTGTTCATACCGAAAAACCACGTTGTATCATTCAATGTGATCTGGACGGATTTTACAGTAATCAAAAAATTTACTGGATCGACGAAGAACCACTGTCTCAAGATGATATCGATTCTCTGATGGAAGAAGCTGAGGATTTCTATGAAACCGAACTGGACAATCAGGAAGAGGTATATGACGAAGAGGAAGATAATTAATCCGACTTACAGCTTTGTAAGCTTTAATCACTAAATTATGGACTACACGAAAGAAGATTTGAAAGTTTTCAAGCACAGAGATATTAAACCGGAACAGATAGACCGGCAATTAGCCAATTTCGAAAAAGGATTCGACTATGTCGATTTGTCCGAACCAGCCACCATCGGTAATGGGATTATCCGGATCGAGGCTGAAGATGAAGAACGTTTGAACGCAAATTTCGATAAAGCACGTCAGGAATGTGAACTGCTGAAAATGGTCCCGGCTTCCGGATCGGCCACCCGGATGTTCAAAGATCTGTTTACTTTTATGGATACCTATACAGGTACAGAAGAAGAATTCCTGGAATTCGTGCAGGATAAAGGGGCGGGTACAATGCACGATTTCTTTTTGAAACTGGACGAACTTCCTTTCTATAACCGTTTGTCTGCCGCTCTGTGGAATGATGGAAAAGACATCGACAAGATGATCGCCAAACGGCAATTTAACGAAATCCTTAGCTATATCCTTACCGACAAAGGCCTGAACTATGGGAATACCCCCAAAGGATTGGTCGATTTTCATATTTACCGGGATTTTGTCAGAACGGCTTTCGACGAACATATCGTTGAAGGAGGAATGTATTGCAACAATGGAAAAATAGCCCGCTTGCATTTCACCGTTTCGGAAGAGTATATGAATCTCTTTAAAGAACGGTTGAAGAAGGTGACCAAAGTATTTGAGAAGATGTTCAACATCAAATACGAAGTGACCTTTTCGATTCAGAAACCTTCCACCGATACGGTCAGCCTCACCGACAAGGGCGAGTTACTGAGAGACAGCGAAGGGAAGCTGGTATTCCGTCCCGGAGGACACGGTGCCCTGATCTATAACCTGAATGAATTGAAAGCCGATATTATTTTCATCAAAAATATCGATAACGTTATCCCCGACCGGGCCAAGGGAGATACGATCAAATATAAAAGACTGCTGGCCGGTACACTGGTGGAATTGCAAGAAAAGATTTTCAGTTACCTGAGTATGCTGGATAAAAAACCGACAGAAGAACAACTCCGGGAGATTGAAGCCTTTATGGGACAAATCGGTTATAAAGAAGCGGAAGGCAAGACTTATAAAGACCCAAAAGAGCGCATCAAACATCTGCATCAATTGCTGGATCGTCCGATCCGGGTATGTGGAATGGTAAAAAATGAAGGTGAACCGGGCGGAGGACCGTTCTGGGTGAAAATGAAAGACGGCAGTTCACGCCTGATGATCGTCGAATCGGCTCAGATCAATCTGAAAGATAAAGAACAGAAAAAAGTATTCGATCATTCTACTCATTTCAATCCGGTCGATCTGGTATGCGGTGTAAAAAACTATAAAGGCAAGAAGTTCGATCTCGAAAAATTCATTGCCCCCGAACAAGGTTTTATTACCCACAAATCATATAAAGGGAAAGAAATTAAAGTACAGGAACTCCCGGGGCTTTGGAATGGAGCAATGGCGAACTGGATTACGGTATTCGTCGAGGTTCCCCTGACAACTTTCACCCCGGTGAAGACTGTTTTTGATCTATTCCGTTTTGAGCATAGAAACGTATTGAAAAAATAAATCCCGCTTGGGATTTATTTTTTTATAAAATTCGAAAAGTGAACAGAAAAATATGGGAAAACAAAAGAATTATTTATTGTTGGTACTGAAAGGCTGTGCCATGGGTGCAGCAGATGTGGTTCCGGGTGTTTCCGGCGGTACGATCGCCTTCATTACGGGGATTTATGAAGAATTGATCGATTCGATCAAAAGTATAGACCTCCAAGCTTTAAAATTGCTGCTCAGCCTGAAGTTTGCAGACTTTTGGAAAAAGATCAACGGGTCATTCCTACTCGGAGTGGCCGGTGGTATCGCCATCTCTATCTTCTCTCTGGCCAAACTCATGACCTGGTTACTGGAACATCATCCCATTTATATCTGGTCGTTTTTCTTCGGTTTGATCGTCGCTTCGTCGGTACTGGTAGCCAAAGAAATCAAACACTGGCATATCGGTACGGTGATCTCACTGATTGCAGGAGGCTGTATCGCCTATGTCATTACTGTGATGTCGCCGGCCGAGACTCCCAATACATGGTGGTTTATCATCTTATCCGGCGCCATAGCTATTTGTGCCATGATTTTACCGGGCATATCCGGGGCATTCATTTTACTACTGATGGGGAAATACTCCTATATCCTCGGAGCTGTCAGCAGCCTGAACATCGGGGTGATGTTGTTATTCATCGTCGGAGCGGTTGCCGGTATCATCAGTTTTTCCCATCTGTTATCCTGGCTTTTAAAAAAATATCATACAGCGACAGTCGCTACCCTAACGGGATTCATGGTAGGGTCTCTGAATAAAGTATGGCCCTGGAAAGAAACTCTGGAAACCTATACCGACTCACACGGAGTGGTAAGACCTTTGGTGGAAGCGAATGTATCTCCGCATTATTTTCAGGAACTGACGCAATCCGATCCGCTTTTAGTGGAAGCGATCGTGATGTGTATCGTGGGTTTTGTGCTTATTTATGGCATAGAGTTCATCGGAAAGAAAATGCAAAAGCAACAGTAATCATGCAAATATACGGAATCATCGGATACCCTTTGGGGCATTCCTGCTCGCCCCGCTATTTTAACGAGAAATTCCAAAAAGAAAATATCGCTGCTGAATATCGGAGCTTCGAAATGCCCGACATCCGGCAGCTTTCGACACTATTACAACAAACGCCCGACCTTTGCGGTTTTAATGTCACGATCCCTCACAAACAAAATATCCTTCCCTTTCTGGACGAGATCAGTGAAGAAGCCCGGGCTATCGGTGCCGTCAATTGCGTCAAGGTGAGCCATCCGAACGGCCAACCCTATCTGGTGGGATATAATACGGATATGTACGGTTTTCGGAAAGCTTTGCTGGAATTCATTCCCGCAGCTATTTCCAAAGCACTGATTCTGGGGAATGGCGGAGCTGCCAAAGCCGTGCGTTACGCCCTGCACTCTCTGAATATGGAAGTATCGACCGTATCCCGTACTCCCCGCCAGGCAGACGAGATCGGCTATGCAGCGTTACCGGATTTAATAACCGGTTATCCGCTGATCGTAAATACAACCCCTCTGGGCACCTGGCCCGATACATCGGAGTTTCCTCCCCTTCCCTACGAGCTCCTCACTGCCGGACATTATCTTTTCGACCTGGTCTATAATCCCGAAACAACCACTTTCATGCAAAAGGGAAGAGCAGCCGGAGCTCATGCCTGCAACGGTTATGCGATGTGGCTGGGACAGGCGGAAAAAAATTGGGAGATATGGAAAAAAAAGTAAAAAGGCTAAAAACCAGAGGGTAAAGGCTAAAAGTAAAAAAATACCTGAAAAATACGTTGGAGCTTTCTTTTTTTAAAGAATATTTCTATCTTCGCAAACGTTTTACATGATATGCGTTTAGCGATATGTACCGTCCTTTTGAATATTATTTCGTTTTAGCTTATATCATGGGTACCTTGAAATTCCACTGGGGACTCTGATTCCGGGGCAGTTATTGCCTTCACTTTCGAATTATTCAACATTTTATTTCCGAGACGTCTCCGACGTTTGTGTTATTGTAATATCATATAATCTATAAAATCAGACAAAATTATGCAAAAACAGCTATTATTAGGTGTCGAAGCAATAGCTCAGGGAGCCATTGACAGCGGAATCTCAGGCGTATATGCCTATCCCGGTACTCCTTCGACAGAAATCACCGAATATATTCAGAATTCTAAAGAGGCTATCGCCCGTAATGTACACCGGGCATGGGCAGCCAACGAAAAGACGGCCATGGAATCGGCTTTGGGAATGTCTTACGCCGGCAAAAGAGCCTTGGTATGTATGAAACACGTCGGTATGAATGTGGCAGCCGATTGCTTCATGAATGCAGCTATTACCGGAGCTAACGGTGGACTGGTAGTTACCGCAGCCGACGATCCTTCGATGCATTCCTCGCAAAATGAGCAGGATTCCCGGGTATATGGTAAATTTGCCTTTGTACCGGTACTCGAACCTTCGAACCAGCAAGAAGCTTACGAAATGACCCGTTACGGTTTCGCTCTCTCAGAAACGGTAGGTTCTCCCGTATTGATGCGAATTACCACCCGTCTGGCCCACTCCCGTGCCGGAGTCGAAACGCACGATAGCCTGCCGGAAAATCACTTGCACTTGCCGGAGGATAAACGCCAGTTCGTACTGCTCCCGGCTATCGCCCGTAAACGCTATAAACTCTTACTTGAGAAACAGGCGGATTTTGTAAAAGCATCCGAACAATCTCCCTTCAATCAATATATCGACGGTAGTGATAAATCACTCGGAATCATCGCTTGCGGAATTACCTACAATTATCTGTTGGAAAATTTTGACGGTGGCTGTATCTATCCGGTAGTAAAAGTCAGCCAATATCCGTTACCCCGTAAGATGATCAAACGTCTATTGCGCGAGTGTAAACAGATTCTGGTACTCGAAGAAGGTTATCCCGTTGTAGAAGAAATGCTGAAAGGGTACCCCGGCCAAGACAACATCATGGGACGCCTGGACGGCACCCTGCCCCGGGATGGCGAATTAAATCCGGACTTAGTAGGCAAAGCCCTTTGTTTCAAAACCAAAGAAGGAGCCCCTGTACCTGAGATCGTCGCTCCCCGTCCACCTGCACTCTGTACGGGTTGCAGCCATCGCGATGTCTATAAAGCCCTCAACGAAGTCATCGCGACCTATGGCGAAGGACGGGTATTTTCAGATATCGGCTGTTATACTTTAGGTGCACTTCCTCCTTTCCAGTCCATCAACTCTTGTGTCGACATGGGAGCTTCTATCACGATGGCCAAAGGAGCCTGTGACGCCGGATTATTCCCAACGGTAGCGGTTATCGGCGACTCGACTTTCACCCATTCCGGTATGACCGGTTTATTGGATGCCGTCAACGAAAAAACGCCGATCACAGTGATCATCTCCGACAACGAATCGATTTCTATGACCGGAGGTCAGGAATCCTCGGCCCTGGGAAAAATAGAATCGATCTGCCAGGGTATCGGAGTAGAACCCGAACACATCCGGGTATTGCTGCCGGTACCCAAGAACCATGAGGAACTGTGCCGAATTATCCGGGAAGAACTGGAATACAAAGGAGTATCGGTCATCATCCCCCGGAGAGTATGCATCCAGAAAGCAGCCAGGGACAATAAGAAAAAATAGAATAAGTAATAAGCTACAGGCTAAAGGCTAAAAAGTTAAAGGTAAAAAATTATGAAAACAGATATTATATTAGCAGGCGTAGGAGGGCAGGGTATTTTGTCTATCGCAGCGGCTTTGGGCTCGGCTGCACTGACTAACAATCTATATATGAAACAAGCCGAGACTCACGGTATGAGCCAGCGAGGCGGTGATGTACAATCTTTCATGCGTATTTCAGACCGCCCGATCTATTCGGACCTGATCGCCAAAGGACGTGCCGACATCATCTTATCCGTAGAGCCGATGGAAGCTCTTCGTTACCTCCCCTATCTACGGGAAGGCGGATTTGTGGTGACCAACTCCACACCTTTTATCAATATCCCCAACTACCCCGAAGTAGAAAAAGTGATGAGTACACTCAAAAGCCTTCCCCATCAGGTGATTATAGATGCCGATACCATTGCTAAAGAATCTGCCGGTAACGTCAGAGCCAGCAATTTCGTCATGTTGGGAGCAGCTTCTCCCTTCATCGAAATTCCGTTCGAATACCTGGAAGAAGGCATCCGTGCCATCTTCAGCCGCAAAGGCGCTGAAATCGTAGAGATGAACCTCAAAGCCCTACGTGCGGGCCGCGAATTCGCTCAGAATTACAAGTAACGGACGAAACGGTAAAAGCGGCTAAAACGGGAACAACGGCAAAAATGCCTCCTTCCTCCCTGCCGCTTTTACCGTTCCCTTTTTCTTTTCCACCACTTCCACCGTTTCATCCCTTCACTTCCTACTTTTTTCACTTTTTACCTTTTACTTTTCACCTTTTACCTTTATTGTATTATCTTTGCTCACCAAATAGTTACAAGTTTCCGGTACTGCCGGAAGTGATCGGAATCGCTTCAAAGTGTTTGGAAAACCTGTACTAAACGGTGTAATTCAGCAAATATTAATCTTAAAATCCTTTCGACTTTTTCAATCGTTTGAAGGGATGATAACTTAAATAATGTAACATGAAAGGACTGAAAATTGTTGTTCTTGCGAAGCAGGTTCCCGATACCAGAAATGTGGGAAAAGATGCTATGAAAGCGGATGGAACTGTAAACAGAGCAGCCTTACCTGCTATTTTTAACCCTGAAGATTTAAATGCCCTGGAACAGGCATTACGGATAAAAGATAAAATTGAAGGGACTACAGTGCACATTCTGACGATGGGCCCCGGCCGTGCTGCAGAAATCATACGTGAAGCCATGTACAGAGGCGCAGATGGCGGATATTTGTTATCCGACCGTGCTTTTGCCGGTTCCGATACCCTGGCCACTTCTTATGCGTTAGCTTGTGCGCTCCGGAACTTGCAGACCGACCTGCTGATCTGCGGCCGTCAGGCTATCGACGGAGATACGGCTCAAGTGGGGCCTCAGGTAGCTGAAAAACTGGGGCTGCCACAAGTCACTTATGCAGAAGATATTCTGGATATTACAGCCGGCAAGATCACGATCAAACGTCGTCTCGAAAGAGGTATAGAAGTGGTAGAATGTCCGGTACCCTGCGTCGTGACCGTTAACGGTTCTGCTGCCCCCTGCCGCCCCCGTAACGCACGCTATGTGATGAAATATAAATACGCCCGGGCTACCCAGGAAATGCAGGATGCCGATGAAGATTACCTCAACCTGCTCCAGGAACGTCCTTACCTGAAAATTACCGAATGGAGTGTCAACGACATCACTTGCGAAGCCCAGGAACTGGGATTGAGCGGTTCTCCGACGAAAGTGAAAAACATTGAAAGCGTCGTATTTCAGGCCAAAGAAGCCAAAGTACTCGAGCCTAGCGACACAGCCATCGATGAAATGATGAAAGAACTGATCGTTAACCATACCGTGGGGTAAGGTAAAAAGTAAAAGGTAAAAAAGTAAAAAGTAAAAGGCGAAAGGCTATAAGCTTAAGCTATAAAAGCTAAATATTTATGAACAGTGTATTTGTATATTGCGAAATAGAAGAGGGTATTATTGCAGATGTAAGCCTCGAGCTACTGACCAAAGGACGTACCCTTGCCACTGAATTAGGCGTAAAACTCGAAGCTATCGTATTGGGTAGCGACCTCAAAGGAGTTGAAAAACAAGTCTTCCCTTATGGAGTAGACGTACTTTGGCTGGGCGATGACAAACGTCTGGCTCCTTACACCACTCTCCCTCATACCTCCATTTTAGTCAACCTGTTTAAACAGGAAAAACCTCAGATCGCTTTTATGGGAGCTTCCAGTATCGGCCGTGACCTGGGTCCCCGGGTGTCTTCGGCCCTGCACAGCGGTCTGACAGCCGACTGTACCAGTCTGGAAATCGGAGATTATGAAGACAAGAAAAACAATAAAATATATCACAACCTGTTATACCAAATCCGTCCGGCTTTCGGCGGAAACATCGTTGCTACGATCGTAAATCCGGATTGCCGTCCTCAGATGGCTACCGTCCGCGAAGGAGTGATGAAAAAAGAAATCTTCAATGCGAACCACCAGGGAGAAATCAAAATGATCGATGTGAATCAGTTCACCACTCCGGAAGATTTCGTCATCCATGTGATCGAACGTCACATGGAAAAATCCAAAGTGAACCTGAAAGCAGCTCCGATCATTGTTGCCGGAGGCTATGGTGTCGGTTCGAAAGAAAACTTCCAGTTACTGCATGAACTGGCTACCGTTCTAGGCGGAGAAGTCGGAGCTTCGCGTGCTGCCGTCGATGCCGGTTTTTGCGAACACGAGCGTCAGATCGGCCAAACCGGTACCACCGTACGTCCTAAACTGTACATCGCTTGCGGTATTTCAGGCCAGATCCAGCATACTGCAGGAATGGAAGAGTCTGCCATGGTGATTGCGATCAATACCGATAGCAACGCCCCGATCAATAAATTTGCTGATTATGTCATCACCGGCGACCTGAATGTCGTTATCCCGAAGATGATCCAGTATTACAAGAAAAACAGCAAATAAAACTTAAAATCAAAACATTATGGCTAATTTTTATACAGATAATGAAGATATAAAATTCCACCTCGGCCACCCGCTGATGGAAAAGATCGTTGCCCTGAAAGAGCGCAATTACACGGAAGCCCAGCAATATGACAACGCACCGCGCGACTTCGAAGATGCTTTCGACAACTATGATAAAGTATTGGAAATTGTCGGAGAAATTTGCGGGGATGTCGTAGCTGTGAATGCCGAATCGGTAGATGCCGAAGGCCCGCAGGTAGTCGACGGTCATGTAAAATATGCCGCCGGTACCCAACAAAACATCGATGTGATCAATCAAGCCGGCTTGAACGGTATTTCTCTCCCGAGAAAATACAACGGTTTGAATTTCCCGATCACCCCGTTTATCATGGCCGCCGAGATCGTTGCCCGGGCCGATGCCGGATTGCAGAACATCTGGGGATTACAGGATTGTGCCGAGACGATCAACGAATTTGCCAGTGACGAACAAAAAGCCAAATACCTGCCCCGCGTATGTGCCGGCGAGACCTGTGCGATGGACCTGACCGAACCGGATGCCGGTTCCGACTTACAGGCCGTACAGCTGAAGGCAACCTATAACGAAGCCGACGGACAATGGTATCTGAATGGTGTAAAACGTTTCATCACCAACGGGGACGGACATATTTCCTTAGTACTGGCCCGTTCGGAAGCCGGAACGAACGACGGACGCGGACTTTCCATGTTCATCTATGACCGCAACAGCAATGCCGTTACCGTACGTCGTATCGAAAATAAATTAGGGATCAAAGGTTCTCCGACCTGTGAGCTGGTATTCAAAAATGCTCCGGCCGAACTGGTAGGCGAACGTAAAATGGGATTGATCAAATACGTGATGGCACTGATGAACGCAGCCCGTCTGGGTATCGGCGCCCAATCGGTCGGTATTGCCGAAGCCGCTTATCGCGAAGGATTGAAATACGCTCAGGAAAGGAAACAGTTCGGTAAGGCCATTATCGAGTTCCCGGCTATTTACGAAATGCTTTCCAATATGGAAGCCAAGTTACATGGTATCCGTTCCGTTCTTTATGAAACAGCCCGTTTTGTAGATATGTACAAGACCTATTACCATATCTCCAAAGAAAGAGCCCTGGACAAAGACGAACGCAACGAGATGAAGGAATATCAGAAATTAGCCGACATCTATACTCCGCTACAGAAGCTTTTCGCCAGTGAATATGCCAATGAAATCACTTACGATGCCTTGCAGATCCACGGTGGATCAGGATTTATGAAAGACTATCCTATCCAGCGTTACGTGCGGGATGCCCGAATCACCAATATTTACGAAGGTACTTCCCAGTTGCAGGTAGTAGCTGCCATCCGTGGCGTCACCACCGGACAATATGCAAAACATATCCGCGAAGTATACGAGAAAATGGAGATCGCTCCGGAACACGAATACCTGCGCGAAACCCTGAAATGCATGACCGGTAAACTCGAAGCCGCAACAGCCAAAGTAGCTGAAGCCGGCAGTACCGAATATACCGACTTCCATGCCCGCCGTCTGGTGGAAATGGCCGGTTATACCATTATCGGTTACCTGTTGCTGCAGGATGCACAGAAATGCGATAAGTATGTGAAGTCTGCCGAAATTTTCATCAATTACGGTAAAGCCAAAGTAGCTGCCCACGATGAAATGATCAACAGCTTCAATCCGGACAAACTGGGAATCTATAAAAAAAATTAAAGCTAGTGATCAGATAAATTAAAAACGTCCTTTCGGGGACGTTTTTTTATTCTAAAGCATCGGGTACTTATGAATTTCAGTAACTTCTGTTCCGAAATTAAACACGCCTCCATAAATCACTTTTTGATTTTCATCCGGAATAATAAAATCAATGAAATTATTTAATTCATACACCTTTTCCAACTTTCCATTCCAACTCATCACAACAATTTTAGTGGGATATTTTCGAGCATCCTCAATTTTACATCCTTCCCATAGAAGATAACAATAATTTTGAGTAGCATAAGCTCGATAAAAGGTTACTGTAGTATGATCATCCACCCGAATTTGTGTATTTATCTCTTCTTTGATCCAATCCAAAGCATAGGTCACCTTTAAATTTCCATCCAAATCATAACAGTTAATTAAATTCATATATTTAAACGGGACGATAATCGAATTGTCCTTTTCAGAAACTAGTACATGATGGCAATAAGCATCTTTACGTCCCTTTTCATAAAAATAATAAGGAACATAATCCGTATTTTTTATCTCTCCGTTATTTCGGTTACAAAAGGAAAAAAGCCCCTCGTCTTTCTCGATAAAAGTTCCGATAAAAGCAGAATCTATCTTATTGAAGTTATACATAAAATTCAGGTTTCTATATAAATGCTCCGAATTTACGCATTTCGCTATATCCCGGCTTTCCACAAGGGCAGCTAAATCTATTTTTGTTAACGTAGCGGCAGGGCTATCGTAAATAATCAGCGAATCATAAGCAAAGGAGTTAACTAGAAAAAAAGGATAATAAAACTCACAAACGCCCCGTCCTTCCCTTCCAAATCGAAAAATTTCCCGGTCAGTGTTCGTACTGAAAAGATAAAACATGGTATCCGTACATTTTTCTTTCAGTACCAAAAAAGAGTCTACCAATACACCGGTTTCATAACACCGGGGCAGAATAGTTTCAACCTTTTCACCGGTCAGATGAATCACCGGAGGCATCTTCAATTCAGTGATCCGATTCTTTTTGCTACAAGCCATCGAAAGCAGGATAAAAAATAGAGAAAGATATTTTTTCATCATACACCTATTAAATTATGACAGAGACAAGAATAAACACTTTTACAATATTTAATTAAAATGAATAAAAATTATTATTTTCCCAATAACTAGTCTGAATACAAATCCAGATTAGTTTACAAATCAAATAATAATTATATTATTTTGCAAAAATAAAATATTCTATAATATACTATTATCTATTTCAGTTAAGACACTGTAATTATACTTTACCTAAAAATTATCTATAAAATAAAAGTATATCGGTTTCCGGGGCTGTTTGGAGAATACCATTCATTCTATAACAGCCCCGTTTGTTTATCCAAGTCCAAATCCAAATTTTTCGTTAAACTTCTGCAACCGATTTCGCTTTACAGTTAAAATCACTACTTTTAACACCGTTTTATACCGAGGTCGTTCGATTTCGGGTGATTTCAAATGAGGGTGGATATAAATTTAACATCAATTATAGCAAAACATGAACCTGATCAAAATTATCTGTACAGGGTTTCTAGCCCTTGTTTTTTCCGGGCTGTCAGCTCAGGAAAATCCGCTATGGATGCGTTATCCGGCGATTTCTCCCGACGGAAAAACCATCGCATTCTGTTACAAAGGAGACATCTTTCTGGTAAGCAGTGAAGGTGGTAGAGCTACCCAGCTGACCACCCATCCGGCTTATGACAGCCGGCCTGTTTGGTCACCGGACGGAAAAACCATCGCTTTCACTTCTGCCCGGGACGAAGGATTGAACCTATATACCGTTCCGGTAAGCGGCGGCACCCCTACCCGCCTGACCTATTATTCAGGCAGCGAAATCCCCGTATGTTTCACTCCCGACGGTAAAGAAATCCTCTATCGTTCCAATGTCATGCCCGATGCAGAATACGGCCAGTTCCCCAGTGGAGGGCAGGTGTACAAGATCAGTGTCGATGGAGGACGGCCGGAACAGTTTCTGACGTTCGACGCCTTCGACATCAATTTCAACAAAAAAGGCGATAAAATCATTTATCACGATTATAAAGGATATGAAGACAACTGGCGGAAACACCACAAATCTTCCGTATGCCGGGATATCTGGATTCACGACTTGAAAAGCGGGGAATTTACCAACCTGACGAACAAACAGGTGGAAGACCGCAACCCGGTATTCGCCGATAACGACGAAAACATCTATTTCCTGAGTGAACGTTTCGGGGATTTCAATGTATGCAAAATGTCCCTGAAAAATCCTTCGGACATCAAACAAATCACCAAACACAGCAAACATCCGGTCCGCTTCCTGAGCAGCTCTGAAGACGGCTTGTTGTGTTACTTTTTCAACGGAGAGATCTACACCCTGCAACCCGGAAAACAACCGAAAAAATTAGCGGTTGATATCATCGCCGACAATACCGAATCCCCTATTGCTAAAATGAATTGGAACCGGGGAGCTTCCGAGATGGCTCTGTCACCCGACGGCAAAGAATTCGCTTTCATTGTTCGCGGAGATGTATATGTAGCTAACGCCGAATACGGTACGACGAAAAGAATCACCAATACGGCCACTCAGGAACGTTCAGTCGAATTTTCACCGGACGGCCGTTCTTTGGTATATGCCGGTGAACGGAACGGTCACTGGAATATCTATGTCGCCCGGATCAAAGACAAAGACGATAAATCTTTCGCTTATGCCAAAGAAATCGAAGAAGAGCAGATCACCAAGGGTACTAATGCTTGTTTCCAACCCTCTTTCTCTCCGGATGGTAAAGAAATCGCTTACCTCGAAAACCGGACCGAAATCAAGGTAATCAATCTGAAAAGCAAAAAATCGAGAACGGTACTTCCGGCTAAATACAACTATTCCTATCAAGACGGCGACCAATGGTATCAATGGTCTCCCGACGGTCGGTGGATCCTGGCTAAATATTTCGAACACGGCGGCTGGCAGCATAACGATATCGCTCTTGTAAAAGCCGACGGCAGCGGAGAAATCCACAACCTGACCAACAGTGGATATAGCGATCAGAATCCCAAATGGATGATGAACGGAAAAGCCATCATTTGGTCGACCGACCGTCAAGGTATGCGTAGCCACGGTAGTTGGGGAGCTCAATACGACATCTATGCCTTATTCCTGGATCCGGAAGCCTGGGATGAATTCAGAATGAACAAAGAAGAACTGGCTCTTCATAAAGAAATAAAAGAGTTACAGAAAAGGAAAGAAGCCGAAGAAAAAGCCAAAGCTGAAAAGAAACAGGAAAAGAAAGGTGACAAAGCAGATAAAGCCGGGAAAAAAGGTAAAAAAGAAGAGGGAGATAAAAAAGACGAAGGAGAAAAAGAAGGTAAAAAAGCGAAAGCAGAAGAAAACAAGCTCCCCGAACTCAAAATCGACTTTGAAAACCTGGAAGACCGGATGGTACGCCTGACCATCCATTCTTCCCGTCTGGGCGACGCCGTACTGACCAACGACGCTTCAAAACTATATTACCTGAGCGCTTTTGAAGGCGGTTACGACCTTTGGGTCAGAGACTTTAAAAACGGAAGTACCCGTATGTTATCCAAACTGAACAAAGGAGGCGGTGCTCTCGTTATGAGTAAAGACGGCAGAAACCTGTACCTGCTTTCCGGCGGACAAATCTCTAAAGTGGATATGAATTCCGGCCAGTTGAAAGGTATGAGCTACAATGCCGAGTTCGAATGGAAGAAACCCGAAGAACGGGCTTACCTGTTCGATCACGTCTGGCAGCAAGTAGTAGATAAATTCTACGATCCTACCATTCACAATATCGATTGGGCTTTCTATAAAAAAGAATATGCCCGCTTCCTGCCTTATATCAACAACAATTACGACTTTGCCGAAATGTTGGCCGAATTACTGGGCGAACTGAATGCTTCCCATACCGGTGCCAGCTACAAAGGAGGCGGCAGTTCTTCACAGACGGCAGCCCTGGGTGTTTTTTACGACGAGACATTCGACGGCGATGGCCTGAAGATCAAGGAAATCCTGGAGAAAGGTCCGCTGGATCTAACCAGTGGTAAAATCAAACCCGGTATGATTATCCGGAAAATCAACAATCAGGAAATCAAAAAAGGACAGGATTATTTCCAGATACTGGAAGACCTGAGCGGTAAACGGGTAATGCTGACAATCTACGATCCTTCTACCAAAAAGGGATGGGAGGAATATGTGAAACCGACCACTTACGGCAACCAAAACGGTTTACTATATAACCGCTGGGTAAAACAACGCCAGGAAATGGTTGAAAAACTATCCAATGGGAAAATCGGTTACGTACATGTGAAGAGCATGGATAGTCCCAGTTTCCGTAAAGTATATTCTGAAATACTGGGCAAATACCGGAACAAAGAAGCGATAATCGTCGACACCCGTTACAACGGCGGAGGCTGGCTACATGAAGACCTGTTACACCTGCTGAGCGGTAAGAAATACGCCGAATTCGTTCCACGTGGCCAATTCATCGGTGAAGATCCGTTCACTCAATGGAACAAACCGTCGGCCGTATTAGTCAGCGAAAGCAACTACAGTAACGCTCACGGATTCCCCTGGGCCTACAAAGAACTGGGACTCGGTAAAGTAATCGGTATGCCTGTACCGGGAACGATGACCGCCGTATGGTGGGAAACTCTGATGGATCCGAGCCTGGTATTCGGTATTCCTCAGGTAGGAATGAAAGACAACCAAGGCCGCATCCTGGAGAATATGCAGCTCGAACCGGACATCAAAGTGACCAACGACCCGGCCAGCGCCATGAAAGGCCGTGATCTGCAACTGGAAGCAGCTGTAGAAAGCCTGATGAAGGAAATAAAATAATCAGGTGCCAACCGATAAAACGGTAACAAGGGTAATAGCAATAATGCTTTCCGTTGTTACCGTTTTTTCTGTTTTATCGGTATTAAAACAAAAACACCCCGGCTTTTTCGCATTCGGTCAATACCTCATCGGGCCATAAGCCGGCTTGTACCTCTCCGATATGACATTTCTGCAATAAGAGCATACAGAGCCGGGATTGTCCGATTCCTCCCCCCATTGTTTGGGGTAATTTCCCTTCCAACAAAAGAGAGTGGAAATACAATTTTTTCCGGTCCCCTGCATTTTTCAGCCACAATTGTTTTTCCAAGGCAGCCCGATCCACCCGGATCCCCATCGAAGAAATCTCGAAAGCAGACTGTAATACAGGGTTCCATACAATGATATCTCCGTTCAAACCTACCGAACCGTCTTCCGCCTCAGTGGACCAGTCGTCATAATCCGGTGAACGGTCGTCGTGAATCGTTCCATCCCCCAAAGCTCCTCCGATCCCCCGGATAAAAACCGCCCCGAACTGGCAGGCTATTCGTTCTTCCCTTTCCTTGGGGGACAAACCGGGATATTGCTTTCTCAACTCTTCGGCATGTATAAAATGAATCCGATCGGGTAAAAAGGGTTGTAATACCGGGAATTGTTCACTCAATAAAAATTCGGTACGTTTCAAGGCCGCATAAATTCTCTCGACACAAAGCTGTAACCGCTCCGGCGTGCGTTCTTCCGGGGTAATCACCTTCTCCCAATCCCACTGATCGACATACACCGAATGAATATTATCGATCGTCTCATCCGGACGTAAAGCGTTCATATCGGTATAAATTCCCATACCCGGCTGAATATGATGCCGCCAAAGAGCATAACGTTTCCATTTGGCCAGCGATTGTACGATCTCGGCTCGTTGTCCTCCTAATACACGGGCTCCGAAACTCACCGGCTGTTCAGTACCGCTCAGGTTATCGTTCAAGCCCTTCCCCGAAGGAACGACAATAGGTGCTGTAATCCGGCGCAACTTCAATTCCGCAGCCAGCGCCAATTGAAAGGTGTCCTTGATAAATTTAATGGCATGCTCTGTCTGCCATACATCCAAGACCGAAGTGTAGTCTTCCGGTAAAAATAATTGCTTCATAAGGGTAAAAATTTAAGTTTATAACCGACAAAAAAGCCTCCCCGCATCGGGAAGGCTCATCCATATATCTGATCTGTTCCGTTTTTAACCATAACCTCCCCTTTGCAACCGCTCTGCATTGCAATTATTATTCAGGTTGATATTAGAATTAAAAAGGACCATGGCTCGTATTCATTCATGACAAATATAAAGTAAAAATCGAAAAATAAAAATGCCGATTGAAAATTTAACAAAATACAGATTTGGAAAATGACACTACTGTTTCAAATTCCGATAATTTAGCTTATCTTTACCGAATCTAAATAGCACAGATAATTTGATTTACATATTTTATTCAATACAATGATTACCAAATATTTTCGTTTATTCCTTTTTTTCTTTCTGATCGGGAATCTCCTGATTTCCTGTAAAAATAAATCCATTTCTACCCGGCTGGTGAGCGTCAGTATTCTTCCTCAAAAATACCTGACAGAACAAATCGCCGGTGATTACCTGACGGTGAATGTCATGATACCTCCGGGTATGAATCCGGCTACCTGTGATCTAAGTACGGAACAACTGAAGAAATTATACGATAGCGACCTTTGTTTCACCATCGGTTATTTACCTTTCGAACAAATCCATCTATTTCCTGTTCTCGAAAACCGCCCGGATATCCAAATCGTAAATCACTCCGCCAACCTGCAACTGATTCACGGAAGCTGTGGGCATACGCATGCCGCAGGTGACGAACACGACGGAGTAGATCCTCATATCTGGCTTTCTCCGGCACATGCCCGCACTATGGCTACTACCGTCTATGAAGTACTATCGGAAAAATATCCGGAACAAAAACTACAGTTCGAACAAAATTACCAGGCCCTTCTCCAGAAGATCGACAGCATTGCCGATCGTGCCAAACAAGTACTGGATCATAAAAAAGACAAAATATTTCTGATCTATCATCCGGCTTTGACTTATTTTGCTGCCGATTACGGGATGGAACAAATCTCGATCGAAGACGAAGGGAAAGAACCCAATCCGGCCCATTTGAAAAAAATCATCGATCTGGCCCTGGAAAAAAATATCCATATGATCTTTATCCAAAGTCAATTCGATGTCAATAATGCCGAATCCGTAGCCAAACAAATCGGAGGCCAAATCATTCAGATCGACCCGCTGACCGAAAACTGGGCAGCTGAAATGAACCGATTGATCGATACCCTGGATAAATATTTGCCTGAAAAATAACATGACCCCCATACTCGAACTCAAAAATGTAAGCGCCGGATATGACCATGAAGTCATTCTCCATCAAGTCAATCTGAAAATTTATGAGCATGACTTTCTTGGCATCATCGGTCCCAACGGGGGCGGGAAAACCACCCTGCTCAAAGTGATACTGGGGTTACTGAAGCCTTATAGCGGAGAGGTCATTTACCCCGTCTCCAGACAAAATCTCTTCGGCTATCTACCACAGAACAGCCGTTTCGACCAGCGTTTTCCCATCGATGTCACCGAAGTAGTCCTCTCCGGCCTGATGTCCGAAAAGGGACTTTACAAATCCTATACCCGAGCCGAAAAACAAAAAGCCTGGGATTTACTCGATCAATACGGTATGGGAGCATATAAGAAAGCACCGATCGGCGATTTATCGGGCGGACAGATGCAACGGGTATTCCTTTGCAGGGCGATCATTGCGTCTCCCCGCATCCTGATCCTCGACGAACCGACGACTTATGTAGACAGTAATTTCGAAAAGGAATTTTACACCATCCTGGAAGAACTCAATAAATCGCTGAGCATAGTCATGGTATCTCACGATCTGGGAACTATCTGTTCCTATGTGAAGACTATCGCTTGTGTCAACCGGGAATTGCATTATCATAATTCTAACCTGATCAGTGCAGAACAGTTGCAATCGTACCACTGTCCCATCGAGTTGATCACTCACGGAAAAATTCCGCACCGGGTGCTGAAGGAACACGAAAAAGGTAAACAGTAGCAGGCGGTGAAGCTACTAAAAGCTATAGGCAAAGAGACGAAAAGGGAAAAGACGAAAAAGGAGAGTTGAGGAAAAAAGGAAGAAGAAATAATGAATAAAAAGAATCGAAGATGCTGGAACTTTTAAAATATGATTTTTTTCAGAATGCGTTGATCAGTACGTTGTTGATCGGTATCAGCTGTGGATTGGTAGGTACCTACATCGTTGCCAAACGAATGGTATTCATCAGCGGCGGAATCACCCACGCTTCTTTCGGCGGCTTAGGACTTTCATATTACCTCGGATTATCTCCCATGTTAGGTGCTACAGCCTTCTCGATTTTATCTGCCCTGGGAATTCTGTTCCTTTCCGACAGTAAAAAGCTCAAGGAAGATTCCCTGATCGGCATCTTTTGGTCGGCAGGTATGGCGATCGGTATCCTGTTTATTTACCTCACTCCAGGGTATGCCCCCAATCTGATGTCATATCTCTTCGGGAATATCCTGACCGTTACCCGGGAACAGATTATCCTTTCCGTGGTTCTATGTCTGGGTATCATCCTTTTTTTCGCCCGTTTCTACCGTCCGTTATTCTACATCGCTTTCGATAAAGAATACAGCCGTACTCACCATGTGCATGTCAACCGGATAGACATCGCCATCACACTGATCATCGCCCTTTGTATCGTGCTGTCCCTGAAATTAGCCGGAATCATTCTGGTCATTTCCTATCTGACTATTCCTCAGGCTATCGCCGGCATCTTTTACAAAAACTTCAAACAGCAACTATTGGCTTCCGCCCTGGTCAGTACCGCCGGTTCGATTACCGGACTATTCCTTTCTGCCTTTCTGAATATTCCCACCGGTGCCACCATCGTAATCTGTTTTCTTCTCTTTTTCCTGATCAGCTGGCTGATAAACAAAATCAGATAACAAAAAATAACCATCCGTTCAATTGTAAAATTAAATTAGTTTATAAAGTTCCCGGATCCTGCGGGTGCTTTTTTTATGAACTTTTAAGCAACGAAGGAGCAACTTTAAGAACTTTACGAACTAATTATACCTACTTTTTTAAATTATTCGCCCTTTTTTCCAGTTTCCTTGAAAAAATTTCTACCAAATCGGATAAAGCGCTGTTTTATCCCTGATCTTTTATTAGTTTTGTGGCAGCAAAGAAAATTTAAAACGTTTGAAATATGAATTACGATTTAATCGTCATCGGGAGTGGCCCCGGTGGGTATGTGGCTGCCATTCGTGGTGCTCAATTGGGTTTTAATGTCGCTGTAGTGGAACGTGCCGAACAAGGAGGAATCTGCCTGAACTGGGGATGTATCCCAACCAAATCTTTATTAAAATCGGCTCAGGTACTCGAATATGCACAACATGCAGAGGCCTACGGAATCCAGATCGAACATGCAGAGCCCGATTTTCAGGCAATCATCGCCCGTAGCCGGGGAGTTGCCGACAAAATGAGCAAAGGCATCCAGTATCTTTTCAAAAAAAATAACATTACCGTAATTCCCGGACATGGGAAACTGACGGCAGATAAAAAAGTAGCGGTTACTTCAGCCGCCGGGGAACAAACGATATACGAAGCGAAACATATTATCCTGGCTACCGGTGCACGTTCACGGGTATTGCCGGCCATTCCTCAGGATGGGAAAAGGATTATCGGTTACCGTGAAGCGCTGACCCTCGATCATCGACCGGCTTCACTGCTGGTAGTCGGCTCCGGAGCTATCGGTTCGGAACTGGCCTGGTTCTATAATGCGATGGGGACTAAAGTGACCCTGGTGGAATTTATGCCTACGATCCTGCCTGTCGAAGACGAAGAAGTATCTAAACAGGTGGGACGCTCGTTCAAGAAAGCCGGTATCGAAGTATTGGTAAAATCTACCGTCGAGAGTATCGATACCAGTGGTGAATTATTGAAAATCAATATCCGGAATAAGAAAGATCAAATCGAGACCTACGAAGCTGAAATGGTATTGTCGGCTGTCGGTATCGCTCCCAATGTTGAAAACATCGGGTTGGAAGAACTGGGTATCGAAATGGAAAGAAGTAAAATTAAAGTAGACGGCTACTACCGTACCAATGTCGAAGGCGTGTATGCCATCGGAGATATCGTACACGGTCCGGCTCTGGCCCATGTTGCTTCGGCAGAGGCCATTTGTTGTGTAGAAAAATTAGCCGGCCTGACTCCCGAACCGATCGATTATGGCAACATTCCGGGTTGTACCTATACTTCGCCCGAAGTAGCCTCTGTCGGCCTGAGTGAAGCGAAAGCCGCCGAAGCCGGTTACGAACTGAAAATCGGTAAATTTCCTTTTACCGCTTCAGGGAAAGCTAGTGCAGCCGGAGCTAACGATGGATTTATAAAGCTGATCTTCAATGCCAAGGACCATACACTGCTCGGTGCACATCTGGTCGGTGCCAACGTCACTGAAATGATTGCCGAACTGGTTTTAGCCCGGAAGAAAGGGGTTACCGCACACGATATCATCAAAACCGTTCACCCGCACCCGACGATGAGTGAAGCCGTAATGGAGGCTGCAGCAGCTGCCTATGACGAAGTAATCCATCTGTAATTTTTTAATTCAAATACCGATACAATGAAGAAAACCTTAATCACAACGACCCTCTTTCTGGCCTGCTCCGGAGTTTTCGCACAAGCGCTCTCCGAAAAAGACCTGCAGGAAATCCAGAGTAGTTTCAAAAAGGATGCTTCTACGAAAGCCATTCAGAACATACTGACTGCCGACAAAGACATCAAAGGCAATGCCCTGAACCGTGATCTGCAAGGTAAAATCGACCATTATTTCAAATACCGGGCAGATGTGAAAGGCATTACCAATCAGCTCAGTTCCGGACGGTGCTGGATGTTTACCTCAATGAACGTATTACGCCCGTCGATCATGAAAAAATACAACCTCAGCCAATTCGATTTTTCACACAACTACCTGTATTTCTGGGATATCTTCGAAAAGTCGAATCTTTTCCTCGAAAACATCATCGCAACCGCCAAGCAACCGATGGACGACCGGACAGTAGTGGAATATTTCAAAGCTCCTGTAGGAGACGGCGGAGTATGGAACCTTTATTACAATGCTGCCGAGAAATACGGAGTAGTGCCTCAGGAAGTGATGCCCGAAACCGCTCATTCCAACAATACTTCCCAGATGGTGAGCATCATCAATGAAAAACTGCGCCAAGGTGGTTATGAACTGCGCGAAATGACTGCTGCCGGCAAAAAAGGGAAGGAACTTACAAACGCTAAAATGGCTACGCTGAAAGAAGTATACCGGATTCTGGCCCTCTGCCTGGGTGAGCCTCCTCATCAGTTTACGTGGAGATATAAGGATAAAGACGGGAATATCAAAGAGCTGGCCAATTACACGCCGAAACAGTTCTACAAAGAAATCACCCCGGCCGACTACAGTCCTTCCAACTATATCATGATCATGAACGATCCGACCCGGGAATATTACAAAACATACGAAATTCAGAATTACCGGAATACCATCGAGGGAATCAACTGGATTTATCTCAATCTGCCCAACGAAGATATCAAAGAGGCCGCCCTGGCTTCCATTAAAAACAACGAGCCGATGTATGCCTCCTGCGATGTAGGGAAACAGTTCAACCGGGAAGAAGGTATCCTCGATCCCGAAATGTACGATTATGAATCCCTGTTAGGCGTGAAACTGGATATGGATAAAAAAGCCCGTATCCTCACCCGTCAGAGCGGCTCTTCCCACGCCATGACTCTGGTGGCCTGCGACACCGACGAAAACGACAAACCCGTAAAATGGGAGTTCGAAAACAGCTGGGGAGCAGCTTCCGGCCACAACGGCTACCTGACATTCACCGACAAATGGTTCGATGAATACATGTTCCGTATCGTGATCCGCAAAAACTACCTCAACGCAAAAGCCATCGAAGCCCTGAAAGGCAAACCGGTACAGTTGCCTGAAGGCAAAATACCCCCTTGTAGAATCGGATATTTGATTTCAGTCTCCAATAGGGATACGAATAAATCGAGGGTGCCAAATACTTTTTGGACACCCTCATTTATTGTATCAATTCCGGGTGTGACCAGTGGCCTTATCAAAAATAAAAATATAATAACGCACATTAAATCAGTATTCTTTCCACACATATTTATCCGCTTCATTTAACGAACACATGACATTTTTTTGTAAAAACTTGTGTCAGAAATTCTTCTTTAGTTAGAAATCCCTGACATTCTCCTTTATTTATGCGATAACGAGGTTTTATTCCTTCCGGAAAAACATCATAAACGATCCCGGCTTTCTCGATATAAAAACGACAAGTATCCTGAAAAATATATATTTTATCTGTAAGTTGATAGGCTATCAACTCATCTCCCTCAAAATAGGAAAGTACTTCACGCCCGGAAGAAGTCGGTACAATATTTAGCAAATGTCCTCCTTTCACTTTCTCTAAGAATTTGGCTTTCTTTTTAGGATCAGGCCCAAAATTCATATAAAAGATAGGATTATAATATAAAGTCTTAGCCATCCTCTTTTTATTCGTACTCCTGATGGAGATTCCTTTCGAATATTCAATTCTCTGAGAGACATTTTGGCTTTTTAGTCCCCCTCGTGTTACAAATACTTTAATCTTCCACCTCAAACTCACAAAGTGGTCCCCAATATCCCGGATCACAAATACAATTTCCGGAAATAGCCGGAATATGATCAATAAATTCTTCCCCACCATCGGGAACAAAGACCCCATTTTTACAAGGATTTCGTTTGTCTATCTCCCACATTTCCTAAGGAATCCAAATATTAGCTAATGCTATTACAGAAAACCCCATTATTACTGCCAGCATAGTGACTACTTTTTCCATGTTCTTTTTCATAGATCTGAATTTTAAATTAAAACCGATGTTCACTCCCCGGCTATTTAAGGTTGAAGGAATAAAATTTTGCTTGCATAATTCAAGAAAATTAATTTTATTTTTAAAATATTCATCATCTTAAATCATAGAAACAAAAAAATCCCTTGTTATAAAATTATAACAAGGGATAAAATCAGGAAAATACAAATACAATCAAGCTATTTCCTTTCAAAGTTTGTATACCAACACCGTAGCATAGGCCGACACCCCTTCTTCGCGGCCTTCGAAGCCCAGTTGTTCGGTAGTTGTCGCTTTGATCGAAAGATCGTCGACATCCAGTTCCAGGATTTCAGCCAGGCAATGCCGCATATCATCGATAAACGGTCGGATTTTGGGACGTTGCAGACAAACGACACTATCGATATTACTGATCGCATATCCCCGGTGATCGATCAAGGCTTTCGTTTTTTGCAACAGGAGCTTACTATCGATCCCTTTATAAGCCGGACAGGTATCCGGGAAATGCTGTCCGATATCTCCCAAGCCGGTAGCTCCCAACAGAGCATCGCAAATAGCATGTATCAACACATCGCCGTCCGAATGGGCAACGCATCCTTTCTCATGTCCGATCTTTATACCTCCCAGCCAAAACTCTCTACCAGCCTCCAGCCGATGAACATCGATTCCAATTCCAGTTTTAATTTTCATAGGTCATTCTTTATCCTCCATATGGAGTTATCCTTGCAAAATTATCAATAAATTACAAAGGTAGTGAAGAGTGAGCAAGGTATTTTACAGCTTTTGAAGAAAAAATACAATCATTTCATTTTCATCTAAAACTTTATTTATCTATATTTGTGGATTAATTACGACGTGTGTTTTATAATCAACCATAACTATTTGCTAAAGACATTCCACAGATGAGAAATAATGGATTTTTTGTTTTTGCAACGTGTTGTCTGCTTGTGTTTTCTGCCACATCCTGTCAGAAAATAAAAGGCATTTTCGGAAAGAAAAAATCTTCTACCACAGGCTGGACATACAACGACAGTAAAAACGGGGGGATCGAGTACAATAATGTAAAAGCACAAAAAACAGGCCCCGGACTTGTATTCATTCCGGGAGGAACTTTCGTTATGGGACGTACCCAGGAAGATGTCATGGGCGACTGGAACAATACGCCCAAAAGAGTAAGTATCGCTTCTTTTTATATGGACGAAACCGAAGTCCGTAACATCGACTGGCTGGAATATCTGACCTGGTTACGACGGGTATATACCACCTATCCCGAAGTATACCAAAAGGCATTACCCGATACCCTGGTGTGGCGAGACCAGCTGGGTTACAACGAACCGATGGTGAAAAATTACCTCCGTTTTCCAGCTTATGCAGAGTATCCGGTAGTCGGGGTTAGCTGGGAACAAGCAACGGACTACTGTGTATGGCGTACCGACAGGGTAAACGAACAAATCCTGATCGACAAAAAAATCCTGACCCAGGATCCTGATAATCAAAAAGATGAAAATAACTTCAATACAGAAGCTTATACGACAGGACAATATACCGGTACGGTAAGAAAGAACTACAAAGGCCTGAGTAAAGAAAGACGTCCGGTAAGGTGGGAAGACGGATTATTGCTCCCGGAGTATCGCCTGCCGACAGAAGCAGAATGGGAATATGCCGCTTACGGTTTGATCGGTAATACCCAAGACGAAAGAATATCCAACTCCCGAATCTATCCCTGGGACGGTTCGTGGGTGAGATATGCCGAAAAAAAACACCGGGGACGGATGATGGCTAATTTTACCAGAGGGAAAGGCGATTATATGGGCGTTGCGGGCTCGGCCAACGACGGCTGGGACTACACCTCACCGGTCAGATCATTCTGGCCGAACGATTTCGGTTTATACGACATGGCAGGTAACGTCAACGAATGGGTAGCCGATGTATACCGGACTTTATCTTTCCAGGATATGGCGGAATTCAATCCCTACCGGGGTAATGTATTTCAATCGCCGGTACTGAACGAGGATGGCACAGCAGCCCCCAAAGACAGTCTGGGACGGATGCGTTACCGGAATCAGACAGATGCCGAACTGGCAAACCGCGAAAACTACCGTACAGCCGACAACCGTAATTTCAACGACGGAGATTTGAAATCACGGATTTCCGGAGATATCGACTGGCGTAACACAGAAAACGACCGGGGTACTCACGATATGTATTACAACGACGGAAAAGGGGAAATCACCACCCTGATCGATGATGAAGCCCGGGTATATAAAGGAGGATCCTGGAAAGACCGGGCCTATTGGCTGAACCCGGGTAGCCGGCGCTATATGAATCAGAAGCGATCCAGTAACGACATCGGTTTCCGCTGTGCCATGAGTCATGTCGGGAATGCTACCGGCGGCAAGAAAAATAAAGTATCGCAGAAATAGTTCTTAAATTATTAACCCAACAAAAGGTTGTCGTAGCATTCATTCCAGCGGCAACCTTTCTTTTTTCATCAGCTTATGACAACGATCGAAAAATTATATCCCGCTATCCGGGGTCACCGGATAACCACCGACTCCCGGCAAATTATCCGGGGAGATATTTTTATCGCCTTGAAAGGTGAAAACTTCGACGGGAACCGATATGCCGCAGCAGCCCTTGAACAGGGAGCCGCCTTAGCCATTATCGATAATGCCGATTACCTATCGCCGGGTTGCGAATTAGTTGCAGATAGTCTTCTTTTCCTGCAACAACTGGCTCATTATCACAGACAACAATTGCACATTCCGATTCTGGGTATTACGGGTACCAACGGTAAGACCACAACTAAAGAGCTCTGCCATGCCGTATTATCGAAAAAATTCAAGACTTTCGCCACTCAGGGGAATTTCAACAACCACATCGGCGTCCCCCTCACCTTGCTCAGTATGGACGAAACCACCGAATTCGGTATCGTAGAAATGGGAGCCAACCATCCGGGTGAAATCAAAACGCTCTGTGAAATTGCCGATCCCGATTTCGGGATTATCACCAATATCGGCCATGCCCACCTGGAAGGTTTCGGTAGCTACGAAAATATTATCGCCACCAAAAAAGCCCTCTACGACTATCTTTTACCGAAAAACGGACCAGTATTTGTCAATACCGGTGATCCGCTGCTGATGCAACTCAGCCGTGACCACAAACGCTACACTTATGGACAAGAAGGAGATTTACTCAAAGGTGAAATCAAACAAACCGTCCCCTATCTGGTCTATTCGCTGAAAACCCGGAAAGGGGATTTATATGTCAAAACCCACCTGGTAGGAGGTTATAACTTTGACAACGCTATGGCTGCTTCGGCCATAGGTATGCATTTCGGCATCGATCCCCTGGATATCCAAACCGCTATCGAAAATTACAGGCCTTCCAACCTGCGTTCCCAGCTGATCCGTTCCGGCCGTAACACTATCATCCTGGACGCTTACAACGCCAATCCGAGCAGCATGCGTGCATCCGTAGGCAATTTTTGCGAGATGCCCGGAGAGCATAAAGTGGTCATTTTAGGAGAAATGCTCGAACTTGGCACAGAAAATGCTGCAGCTCATGAAGAGATCGTCCGCTTAACGCAGCAAGGAAATTTCGACCGGATATTTCTCATCGGGAATAATTTTGAACATTGCGCTGATAAATGTAACTTTATCACCTGGTTTAAAGATACAGAATCGTTCATGGAATACCTGAAATCGCACCCATTAAACGACTCTTTTATTTTCATAAAAGGTTCACGGGGTAATAAGCTGGAAAGGATCGTTGAATATCTGTAAATCTGATAAATAGAATATAAAATCATATATTGTGAACGATAGATTAGTCATCATTCCGACTTATAATGAAAAAGAAAATATCGAAAACATTATCCGTTGCGTATTTTCTTTAAAACCCGCTTTCGATATTCTGATTATCGAAGATAATTCGCCGGATGGAACAGCGGGAATCGTAAAAACACTGCAAAAAGAGTTCACAAATCTCCATATCATCGAACGTAAAGGTAAGTTAGGACTGGGAACCGCCTATATCACAGGTTTTAAATGGGCTTTGGAACATCGGTACGATTACATCTTTGAAATGGATGCAGACTTTTCACATAATCCCCGGGATCTGGTGAGGCTCTACGAGGCTTGTGTACAAGGGGCCGACCTGTCGATCGGTTCGCGTTATGTGACGGGAGTCAATGTGGTCAACTGGCCGATGAGCCGGGTGTTATTGTCCTTTTTTGCTTCAAAATATGTAAAAATCATTACCGGAATGAAAGTACATGATGCCACAGCCGGTTTTGTCTGTTATACCCGGAAAGTATTGGAAACAATCAATCTGGACAAGATCCGTTTTAAAGGTTATGCTTTCCAGATCGAGATGAAATTCACTGCTTCGACACTGAAATTCCGGTTGCAGGAAGTACCTATTATTTTTACAGACCGTACATTAGGTACTTCAAAAATGAGTAAAGGCATTATCAAAGAAGCCGTCTTCGGGGTCATCACCATGAAAATGCGGGCTCTGTTCGGAAAAATAAAACCACGGAAAGATTAGAAATGAAAAAGGTAATTCAAGGAGGTACTATCATCAACGAAGACCGGCAATTTCAGGCCGATCTGGTCATCGAAGGGGGAAAGATTACCCAAATCCTGGCTCAGGCACCGGAAACACTGCTTCAGGAAGCTCAGGTAATCGATGCCAGTCATTGTTTCGTTATTCCGGGGGTAATCGACGATCAGGTGCATTTTCGGGAACCCGGACTGACCCATAAAGGAAACATCGGGGAAGGAAGCCGTGCCGCTGCCGCCGGAGGTGTTACTTCTTTTATGGATATGCCCAATGTCGTGCCGCCTACCACTACCTTGCAATTGCTGGAAGAGAAACAAGAGATTGCCGGCAGGACTTCATTAGTCAACTATTCTTTTTATCTGGGAGCTACAACGGATAATATCGGTGAGATAAAACGTGTCGATCCCCGTACCACTTGCGGTATAAAAGCTTTTATGGGTTCCTCGACGGGAAATATGTTGATAGATAGTATTCCGGCTTTGGAACGTTTGTTTGCAGAGTCGCCTTTACTGATTGCCACCCATTGTGAGGATACGCCCATCATCAACCATAATTTAGTTCTTTACAAAGCAAAATACGGAGACGATATTCCACCACAATATCATCCGCTTATCCGTAGCCGTGAGGCTTGTCTGAAAAGCTCCGCCTTGGCCGCTTCATTGGCCCGGAAATACAATAGCCGCTTGCATATTCTGCATTTGAGTACTGCCGACGAGTTGACTCTGCTCGATAGCGGAAACCGGTTGGAGAAAAAAATCACCGGCGAGGCTTGTGTACATCATCTTTGGTTCAACGACGAGGCTTATCTGACCAAAGGGAATTTCGTGAAATGGAATCCGGCCATCAAAACCGAAGCCGATCGCCAGGCCCTTTTGGAAGCCGTGAATCAGGGCGTCATCGATGTGATCGCAACTGACCACGCCCCCCATACTCTGTCCGAAAAAAACGGTCCATACACCAAAGCCGCCAGCGGTGGCCCTATGATCCAACACTCTTTGACGGTAATGTTGGAATTAGCCGAACGCGGTATGATCTCTATGGAAAAAATAGTCGAAGGCATGTGCCATGCCCCCGCCGAATTGTTCCGAATCGAAAACCGGGGATTTATCCGCGAAGGCTATCAGGCCGATCTTTGTATTTTCCGGAAAGCCCCCTGGACGGTAACAAAAGAAAATATTCTCTATCAATGTGGCTGGTCGCCCCTGGAAAACCAAACGTTCACCTATAAAGTACAAACGACGCTGGTAAACGGACATGTCGTATACGATAAAGGAGATTTTTATACCGACCGTACAGGCGAACGACTCACTTTTAAACGGTAAGTACCCGTATCGGATGTGAACAATTAAACCAAATACGTCAGAAAACAGGCAGACAATAGTAATACAAACACCAGATTGCTGAATAAAGCGGTCCGGCAGCAAATAAAATACTGGGCATATAAAAAAGAAAGAGGGACGGCAAACATATACATAAAATCATAATAATTGCCGGGAATAATCACAAACGTCAAGGACAGGAATATCATCATAGATACCAGCGAAAGAATTCCACGCCGCTGATTGACGATCATCAGGGAATAACGGGCCGACAGGTTTGTCAAAGCAATGATCAGCACCAATACGATCATCCCCAGCCGCACCAGATCGATTACAGGCAGACGATGTATATGTTCACCGACCATCAGGTTATCCGTAAAAATAGCCGGCAACAATTCCAAACGATCCGTCCAGAAATAATAAAAAGCAATAAACAGAACCGGCGTCAGAATTCCCAACCACAAAGCCACAATATCCTTCAAGGTAGAACGGCCCGAAAAGAACAAGACCCCGAAAGCCCAAGCGATCGACAGGATAAACTTCGGATAAATAGCAACGGACAGGGCGATTAGAAAACCGAAATCATACAGTGCACCATTACTTTTCGTATCATTGATCGCCATCTGCAATTTCCATACAGCGACCGTCACGATAAAAACAGCGATCAGGAGGTAGTCAAAACCGACATTGACCATAATGCCCGACGTCAGCAGGATATAAATAAGTGAAGGCAAGGTCGTCGTTTGTCCCAGCAATTTAAACCGTTCACTCAGAAAAAAGATCAGATAGGCCACCCCCAACACCATGACAAAGCCGATTGCCGATAACCAGGATTTATCCAGCTGATTGATATAAGCCATATTGATGACTCCCTTCACCTGCACCGATTGGAGAGACTCCAGAGAGAAATACCCACTAAGAAAAGCGATTGCCATTACAAGGAATGGCAATACAAAAAGCATATATAACCGTCTGGATTTTAAAAACTCATTCATACCGGTATTTCCCCGCAATCATTCAATTTATTTCTTCTCCCCCTTTAACCTCAAGCTTTTAGCTTATAGCCTCAAGCTTTTAGCTTATAGCCTCTAGCTTTTAGCTTATAGCCTCTAGCTTTTAGCTTATAGCCTCTAGCTTTTTACCTTTTACTTCTATCAAATCCTGCCCGATATCCCTACGGTAACTCATATCTTTGAAAGACAGTCTTGCCACGTTAGCATAAGATTGTTTCAGCGCCTGTTCCATCTGTGTTCCGAAAGAGCTCACAGCCATCACCCGTCCGCCATTAGTCAGGATCTGTCCATCAGCTTCTTTTGTTCCGGCATGGAATACAATACTCCCTTCGATATTATCGAGTCCGGTAATCACATTCCCCTTCTCATAACTTCCGGGATATCCTCCGGCCACCAACATCACCGTCGTGCAATAGCGTTCGTCCAGTTCGAATGCCGAATCGGCCAGTTTCCCCAAAGCCGTCGCTTCGAACAGTTCGAGGATATCGGTCTTCAGACGGGGCATGACCACCTCGGTCTCAGGATCTCCCATCCGGACATTATATTCGATGACAGCAGGGTCTCCTCCCTTATTCATCAATCCGAAAAAGATAAATCCCCGGTAGTCGATTCCATCTTTCTTCAAGCCCTCGACAGTCGGGCGCACAATTCTTTCCTCTACCTTCCGGTTAAACTCTTCATCGGCAAAAGGCACAGGCGAAACAGCTCCCATTCCTCCGGTATTCAATCCGGTATCCCCTTCTCCTACTCTCTTATAATCTTTGGCAGATCCCAATATTTTATAATCTTTACCATCGGTAATAGCAAACACTGAGATCTCTATTCCATGCAAAAACTCTTCGATCACCACCCGGCTACTCGCTTTGCCGAACTTCCCACCCAGCATCTCTTCCAGTTCCCGCTGAGCTTCCTCCAATTCCGGAAGAATCAACACTCCCTTACCGGCAGCCAACCCATCGGCTTTCAGTACATAAGGCGGACGAAGAGTAGCTAAAAACCGCTGTCCTTCCTTCACCCGATCGGGAGTCACCGTCATATATCCCGCAGTAGGAATACCATGCCGGATCATAAATTGTTTGGCAAAATCTTTACTGCCTTCCAGAATAGCACCGTCCTTACCGGGCCCCACAATCATCAATCCCCCGAAACGGGAATCGGCTTCCAGAAAATCACGTATTCCTTCCACCAGCGGATCCTCGGGACCTACCACGAGCAGATCGATCTGTTTATCCTGAATAAAATCACCGATAGCCCTGAAATCGGTCACTGCAAGACTGACATTTTCAGCCAACTGGGCTGTCCCTGCATTCCCCGGAGCCACATAAAGTTTTCCCAATTTCGGACTTTGAACTATTTTCCACGCCAGCGCATGTTCACGCCCTCCGCTTCCCAATAACAAGACTTTCATATGAGTATCTATTTTTTATTATGCAAAAATAATAAAGATTTCTCTCTTCACTACTGATTATCTATCGTATAATTAAAAAAGCGGTTAAACTTGTACATTTTACGAAACACTGCATCCACTTTCTGTAGTAAATCGTCGCTCTCGAACCAGGCTTCCGGCTTTACACTCATCACATCATAATGCTTATGTTTTAGTAAATCGGCCTCCGGGAAATCGGCAGGGAAAGGAGCCGGAACTTTCTTTAATTTATCATCGGTATCCAATTCAGGAAATTCGGCAATAAATTCAGGTTCCCGGATAATCGAAGTAAACTCTTCGATATTTTCATAGATATCCTGCCTGATCCGTTTCAACAAAGCCGGTTCCGGACAATAACACCCCCCGCCCAACATACAACACCCCGGTTGGAGGTGGATATAATACCCACAACGTCCGCTGTTACGTCCCCGCCAACCACAGATATAAGCGGCAAAATGATCTTTATAAGGACGCTTATCCGGCGAAAAGCGGATATCCCGGTAAATCCGGTATACACAATCCTTCGCTTTCAGATTCTTCACTTCCTCATCCCAAACCGCAGTTTGTGCAATCAATCGGTCTACCAATTCATCGAATCCCTCTTTCAATTTCTGATAACGGGGTTTCTGACCGGCAAACCATTCCCGGTCATTATTTTCCTGTAACTCCCGCAAAAAAGTCAGTATATCTCTAATCAACCCTTTCATCTTTTTCCTCCTCTCTCTCGCTTAAACTTATCAGCCTATAGCCTTTAGCCTCCCAGCCTTTAGCTTATAGCTTTTAGCCTTTAGCTTATAGCTTTTAGCCTTTAGCTTTTTACTTTTAACCTTTTACTTCCCCCCCCTCACCCGATGCTTCATCTCGAAAGGTATTTCCATCGACAACTCCATAAACCCCATAAACTCTCCTTCCACATACCAAGGCGTCTGATAAATCAGTTTTTTTACCCCTTTCTTCTCGATAGTATAGACATTGGTCCGGGGATTTTGTAACATATCGGCCAACAGGGAATGAGCCGGCTCGGGATGGCAATCCAACACATTTTTACCGATCAGATCCTCCTGTCCGGGCTTTAAAAATGTCTTACGCGACTTATCGTTCATTTCCAAAATCTTCCCTTCTTTGTCACATATCGTGACTGCCAGGTTAACCTCTTTAAAATAATCCATCTTCTATCGTTTAAAAGTTAAACTATAATTTCCATTATTTACCGGAACGGATTTCCTATTCTCTCAGTAACAACACCGTCCCCTGCGTCGTTTCAGGAACTCCCGACTCATTATTATCTCCGGTCCAGACCTCGGCATCCCCGAAGATCGCTTCTGCACGCCAGATATACATTCCCTGCGGCATTCGTTCGCCCTTGAGGTTACAGCCATCCCAGCCTTCCGAAGGCCGACCGTTTTCCAGGGCTCGGGTTTCCCAAATCTTATTTCCGTATTGATCGAAAATCTGTAGCCTATAACGGGCTAGTCCCATCCCGATCCCGTTAAAACGGTTGATCTTCGGATTCTGACTATGCGGAATAAAAGTATTCGGGAAATACAATCCTTTGATCAATACCCGATGTTCCATAATCGCCGTATCCCGGCATCCATATACATTCTCTACCACTAGTTCGGCCCGATACATCCCCTGCTCCCCGAATTCCACCGTCTGATCGCCGAAAGCATGGAAGGTCCCCTTATCAGGTAAATTCCAGATACAGTCCGAACATTCTTCCGAAAGATTGATAAAGGTCACTTTTTGAGGATTCCCTTTTTCCACCTTTTTGTCCAATAACGCCCTGGGTTTATTGGGAACAACCACTCCCCGCAGGTATTCCGATTTACATCCCTTATCCGTTTCGGCATATATCATCACCCGGAAACGCTGAACCGTATCGGATTCATTTACATACCAATGCTCCCTCGCCGAAGTCAGTCCCGACCGATCCCCATAATCCCACATCAGATAAGCCTCTCCGGTAATCTCCGGCTGGTACAGATAAGGCGAACATTGGATAGTATCTACCGGCTCGATCGTCAGGATCGGTTTGTTATAAACGACCACTTCCTTCATGACCGAATCAGTACACTGATTTATCTCGGCAGAAACTCCGATAACCGTTACCGGAAAGGTACCGTATCCTTCGTACACATACCTCAGGCTATCCTTGTTTCCTGTCTGTCCATCTCCCAATTTCCAGGTTACCTGTTTCAGTTCCTGATCTGAATTTACGACAAAGGTAAATGTATCCGCCTCACAAAGATAATCTTCACTTTTGATTTCCAAGTGCGGTAAAGGATAAATTATTACAGGCGAAGAAATCGTATCCCACCCGCAGCCGTTGTCTATCTTCAGTTTCACCAGATAAGTACCTTGCTTATCGTATTTATGTCGTGGGCTCCAGACGGTATCCCGACTACCGTCCCCGAAATTCCAATAGGTATTCAGGATAGTAGACACGGTGTCCGTAGAATTATTCCGGAATAAGATTTCCTGATTCACACAGGCGTAAGGATTGTCCAAAGGCGTAAAATGAGCACTGATCTGCCGGGGTTTCACAAGCAGGGTATCGGTATACTCATCCACATCACAACGATTCTCAGCCCGTAAAGTAATAAAATAGCTGGTAGCGGCTTCATCTGTCGTAAATTCATGCTCCGGATTACGGATATCCGTTTCTCCGATCACTTCTCCTGTTCGTGAATTGGTAAAAGTCCAGTTGAATACACAATTATTTCCGGTAGTCGTATTCTGCAATTCCAAAAATACCGGCGAACATTCCCATTCATGCATCAAAGCAAAAGAAACTTTCGGAGCCGAGAATACAGTAATCGTCGTATCGTAGCTCACGGTATCACAAACGTTGCTTACTGTCATCCGGGCAACAAAGGTCGTATCCCAGCTCCCGGCCGGATAAGGCTTCGGCACGATAGGCATCAAGGTGTCGGTCTTCGTCCCATCACCATAATCCCAATGAAAAGCCAGGTAATTGTGATCGCTCTTATAGGTATCGGGATCGACCGTAAAGAGGACCTCGAAAGGAGCACACCCCTGTAAAGTATCGACATCGAAAAAAGGTGGAGGCGGCAAATTAATAATCTCGATACGGGTAGCTTCGGAAGTATCCCGGCATCCATAAACCGACTGAGCCATACAAATAACATCCCGATAACCGTACATGTCATAACTATGCAGGATCTCGTTGTCCGATATCCCATGAGGCGTATCGTCGCCGAATATCCATTCGAATGTATTCCCGTCAGACTGAGCGGGTGTAAACAACACATCCGTATGGATACAACTCCGAGGAGCCACCGTAAAATCGGTCGACGGCAAAGGATGTACCCGCATCACCGCCGAATCCCGGTTCATACACCCACGGCTATCCGTATAATAATACAACAATTGAAAATCCCCCGGAACAGTCGGAGTAAACAAATGTCCCGCCAACACGTCTTGACCCGATTTCCAATCTCCTCTGTTGGGTTGCCATACCTGCCCCGCTGCCGAATCTCTTCCCACCAGAGTCACCGGTGGATTGTTCAGACACATCTTCAAAGAATCACCGGCCTCTACATAAGGTAAGGGCCATATCCGCATATTCATCGTATCCCGGGCGATACAAGCCCCGTTCCGGTAATGATACACCAATCCGATATCTTTTTGCGCATAGGGATCGAAGCCCGGATAAAAATAACTATTTCCCCGCTCGGTATACAACACTTCAGCCGCTTCGGGAATTGCAGGATCTTTCAACGTCCACCAGCCCCCTTCCGGCTGTGCACGAAGAATCCGGGCCTCTGCCAGTTCACAGATCGTATCATCCGGCAATGGGATCACAGGAATAAATTTATCGACCTTCACCTGAAAAACAGCCTGTCCCGGTGTTTTACAACGATTTTTATATGCTGCGACTACGGTATAATCACAGGTTTTGAAATCGATATCCGGATAATAAGATTTTAAATCCGTTCCATTCACCAGTGTATATCCCTCGGAAGCATAACCTTGATTCGCAGTGATCGTCCAATGTACCTGTTGTATTTTGTCGTTCCGCTGATCGACTTCTACCCGCTCTCTCCCGATAAAATGAAAAGGTTCACACTGATCTGCGATATCCCCGATCCTGACCCGGGGAATGGCAAATGCCTTGATCCGGAATACCGAATCGTCGTCGTGATGACAACCGTTGGAAACCGCTAACCGTACATCGTAGTCTCCCGGCTCCGAGAACAAGAGTTTCGGAGATTCACTGTTCGTATCCCCCTCGGCAAAACTTACCCCCTGCTGAGGTGTAACCGTCCAGGTATAAGCCAGGGAATCCCCCTCCGAAAGATTATTCAGGGTAATCACAAACGGATCGGGATCATCCGTACAACCGACAGAATCTTTACCTACAGAAAAGCTAGCCTGCTGTTCGGTCCTGAGCACATTGACTTCGGTCAGAAACTCCTGTTTTCCCTCATCCGCACATTTCGAAAAAACCTCGAGCTTAAGCTCATAATGCCCATTATCATTGAATAATATCCCCGGGAAATCGGTATTTTCCCGATCTCCGCCTTTCCAGGACCATCCCACCTCCGGAGTAATGGTCCATTTCGAAGTAAGGGCTGAATTCCGGGTATCCACCCATTTCAGATAATCGGACATTTCCACGGGAATACCGTCTCCGGCACAGACTCGTTTCATATATGATGTCAATTCGATATCGGGGATACCATGCACCACCACCCTGAACTCTTTTGTCACAGGCGATTTACACGTACTACGGGTAACTACTTTCACCCGGTATTCCCCATATTTTGTAAACCGGATCGAAGGAGCCTTCTGTCTGCTTCCCACAGCCGGATCGATAACCTGGCCGTCCTGCATATATTCATATCCCTGCTCTACGTCGCTAACCACCTCCCATTCCCAGCTGAGCGCACCGGCTTCTTCCTCCATTGTATTTTCAAAAACGACAATTTCCTGCTCACAAATATCGGCAACCGAAGGATTTCCCGCAACAGGTGTTTTTATGACAATATCCCCGTAAACATCCGGATCATAAATATGGTATACCGCCTCAGCCATCGGATCGGTAGCCGGACATCCCGCATGAGGTAAAGTTGCTTTCACCGTATAATATCCGGGACGTTTAAATTCCACCCGAGGAATCAGACTCGTCAACCCCTCCGCACCCAGTTCATAATCTCCCGGCTGGTCCGTGCCGTCCTGCCGATAAATCTGCCAGGTTACCTGTGGGGTATTATTATACCATACAAACGTAGTATCACCCGAAAGGACAAAACCGGCAGGACAAGAAACCGTATCTTCCAATACTACTTCCGGATTTTTTTTCACCCGGATTCGTAAAGTCCGCGACACGGTATCACAAAATCCGAAAACCGTACCGGTTACTTCATAGGTTCCCCATTTCTTAAAAGTGATCGGAGCAACCCTTTCCGTATTCCCCCTTAGAAACTCACAATCCTCTGCCGTTCCCCCCTGAGGTTCCCCTGTCTCCGGGATAGTCACTTCCCAGTTATAAGCCAGCTCTAAACTTTCAGGATCCTTTTCCGATGCCGAATTGGTAAAGATAAGCATCCCACCTTCGCATACTTCATCCCGGTTGTCCTTCTCTTTGACAGTAACATCCAAACCTGAAATCCGGACCTTCAATTCTCCGGTCAATTCTTTCCGGGTCAAAATACCTCCATGCTCATCCTTTTCCGGACACCCCACCTCCGGCAAAGTGACCTTATAGGTATATTTTCCCGATTCCTGAAAATGAATCTTCGGCTCCGGCGAATCGGACGAAGTTCCGTCCACAAAGTCCACTCTATCCGGAGTAAACTCCCAATGTGCTTCGGGCACATGATTATACCATTCGTAAAAAATACACAACTCCGTATTCAATACATCCCGGGGACAGATTTCTGTCGGAAAATCGGCCAAGAAAATAGTCGGATCTTTCCTGACATGTACCCGGAAAGAAATGCGTTTCGAGTTACAAGGGACAGACAACGAGTCGGTCACTTCAAAGTCTCCATACCCATTGAACCTGATCCGAGGTCCGGCAGAAGTCGGAGAACCGGCCAGGTATTCAACATTCCAGGCCGGATCGTATAATTCCGTCGTAATCGGCTTAACCGTCCAAGAATGTTCTAATCCCTCTCCGTTGGAATGATTCTCAAAACTAACCGTTTCGCCGTCACAAATCGAGATGTTGTCTCCGACAGGGGCAGGTGTCGGAACAATATTGTCGGTAATCGCAGGATCATCGATTTTCAACTCTTTATGGATCGTCAACTTGGAGGGATCACCACAAAGCACACCGCCTACCGAAGCTCCTTTCAAAGTCAAGGAAACCTCATAGGTCGCACCAGCCTGCAAATAAACCTGCGGATATTCTTTATCCGCCTCATAACCGGGTAAAAAATCTACCGTACCGGTCATTCCTGCCTTAGGTTCGATTTTCCAGACTGCTTCTTTCGGGTTTCCATTCCAATAGAGACGGAAATAATTCTCCAAATTCACCAAAGCTTTCCCCGTAGCAAGATCAGGACATAAAGACACCGGCCAGGTAACCTCCACAATCTCGGGATCCTTCCGTACGATAATAGTCGTATCTTTTACATTTTGAGGACATTCGTTTGTCAAAGTCAGTGCAACCACGTATTCCCCGTAGCCGTTGAACTGAATGACCGGATTCTCCGACTTCTCGCTAGTGCCGTTTATAAAAACAAAATCATTTGTCTGCCTACCGGTAACATTCCAATAATACTGTGGATTTTCCCCTTTAGAATGGTCGGTAAATACAACACTTTCGCCCGAACAGACGGTATCCCTATCGACTGTAAAACCGACTTCCGGCGATTGTATCACACTGATCACTTTTACGATTGTATCGTTGGAACATTCCAGCCCCCCTGTAGAAGCGATCAAGCGTACTTCATATTCTCCCGGCGTATCGAATATCACCTGAGGATATTTTTCGAACACAGAAGGTTTATCTCCAAATTTCCAGATATATTCTGCTATTGTATTACAGTAAACATCCCGTCCTTCAATCGTACGGTTTATTACCTGAACAGGATAACCGGTACACCCCGGGGCTACGAAATCAAAAGCCGCTTCCGGGGGAATAACCACGGCCGTTGTCACGGTCGTCTGTAAAGGTAACATGTAGTCCGAACACTCGTTCCGAGCCTCCAATTCCACCGTTATCGGGCAATTATCGGTCTGAAAAGTATGTTTCACCGATCCCATTGTTTTCATCATCTCTGCCTGTGTTAAAGTCGTATCACGCCCATCTCCGAAATTCACGACATAAACGGTACCGGAAGTCTGTTTATCATAATCGATAATTTTTATTTCAGACTCCATACCGTAACAAGTACCTTTTTCATTCACTTTCAATGCGACATCCGGCTTATTCAGCCGAAGTACATCATAGTTTTTTTCGAGTACTTTACTGCCATCCGATGAAGTCCAGGAAAATTTCAGTTTAAACACTTTGAATTCCCTATAAACATGCTCCATCGTCTCTTCGGTTCCCCATTCTTCGACAGCAGAGCCATCTCCCCAATCTACTTTAAAAGTTCCTTTTTTGAAGCCTTCATGCACACATTGATTGTAAACCGTCAACTTTTGTCCGTTCACAGCATCTCCATTACACAACTTAAACCCGCCGGGATCGACCAATTTCAAATCGTCCTGAGTCTGGGCATAACCACCTACTGCCGAGCACAAAACAGTAAGTAGTAAAGCTAAGCGGTATATCCCTTTTCTGCATTTTTTCTGATTTTTCATATCTGATCCTTTTTATTCGCCTGTGATCGGCGGATTTTAAAAATGAAAAGCCTTATTCTTCCGTTTCATTCTGGCTCTCTTACTATTGTTCGGCGAATTATCGAAACGCTGGATGCAACGTTTGGGAACTATCCTGTAATACCAATGCAACGATAAAGAATGACTGGTATTTTGATACATCGTCCCTTGATGGGTCGGGACTTCACAGGTATAACCGATCTTCCATCCGGAATCACGTCCTCCCGGAATATTCACTCCTAAATGTACTAACAAGGTACCTACCTGCAATCCTTCGAATTGATCTCCCCGGACCCCCAGACCGATCAGTCCGAAACGTTCTTCCTCCCAGCAAACTCCGAATTGTAAATTCCGCATAACCGACTGCACATCGACCATTACGTACGGAGAAAGCACTGTATTGATCTGATTCCCTAAAGCAAAAGGATGTGCATACGAAACATATCCCGAATACCGGCGATTCAACAGATTTTCTTCGGAAGAAGCAGACCCGTGTTCGGATAAAAACGACTGGGTGGATTCTATGATATGATATACAGAAAACCCATACTCCAAACTAGCCACCCCATGCCAGGCCACATTGAAATCGGTCTGACCGTAAATACCGGCGGCCATATCGAATATCGTCACTTTATCGGCATAAAAACTCATCAACTCAGGGGAGATATCCAAAATCTGACCGTAAAAAGGATCGAACTGATCTCCCAGTGTCAACTTCGAGGGATCCACGCTTTTACAATATAGGCTAGGTTGCAGACCGACCTGCAACACCGTAGAACGTGACAGTTTCACCCGGGCCGACAAGGCGGCAGCAAACAGCTGGGTCACATACATCACCGAACTTTCCTGATCGCGTTGATAAAACAGAGAGAGACCTCCCAAGCCGAAAGTCCTTTTCTCCTGAAAGGCATAATCTGCCGAAACAAAATAAGACCTGAAATCCAACGGCTTACTCCAATATGACCGTTGCATACCGATATTCACACCCGCTAATCCATCAAAACCTGAATAGGCCGGATTATTAAAAGATTTCCACATAAATGGATGAGATACCTTCGTATCCTGCGCCTGTAAACGGACAGACACCACCAGTAACAAAAATGTCACCGATATTATTAATCGAATACCCACACACATTAATTTTTCATGAATAATGAATCGTGACAAATTTAGCTTTTTTACAACTCCTTTCAAATTAATCACTTTAATTTATTCCTTTGTAAAAAAAACAAAAAATCATTTTTTTTCTGATGAAATTTTGTCACTTTCAAAAAAAGCCATATCTTTGCATCGCTTTTGAGAAATATTCCTTAGTAGCTCAGTTGGTTAGAGCGGCGGACTGTTAATCCGTAGGTCGTAGGTTCAAGTCCTACCTGAGGAGCGGAGTTCTTTACTTCAAAAGTGATTCCTTAGTAGCTCAGTTGGTTAGAGCGGCGGACTGTTAATCCGTAGGTCGTAGGTTCAAGTCCTACCTGAGGAGCAAAAAGCCACTATTAAGGTGGCTTTTTTAGTTTTTTCCGAAAATGGGACGAAAGGTCCGTCCCGGCGTTCCTTTTTCAAACTTTTGAAACCCTTGTAACCCTTATAACTGCTGAAATTCTTTCCCCTCTTTCCATTTTATCCATTGTTCCCGCTTTTACATATTTTAACCCCCTAATTCCTTACAATTGTTTATATTTGGTGCGTTATTGTTAATTGTGCGCATCTTCGAATTATTAAACAAGTTTTAAAGTAATGCCAGAAATTACATTAGAAGAATACGAACTGATGAATCGTATTCTCTCAGATACTCGCACTGGATGGTGGAAAGCAGATTACCGACTCCAGACCTATTTTTTTTCAAAACAGATAATGGAATTGACTGGTTTACCATCCGATCGATTGTCTTTTGCAGATTTTCTGAACAGGATCCGTACCGATTTCCGTTTCCGGATCGGTGAAGAAATCGCAACTTTAGAACAACCTTACGTCTACGATATGACCTTCCCGATTCTTTGCCCGAAAGGAGAAATTTGGATTCATATCAAAAAACTTCATCAGGAAAAAAATGCGCATGGCGATTCTATTATCACAGGCTCGATACAGATCGTCGATAGTCCGGAAACGACCAAATCCGAGCAAGCAGCTGCATTAAGGATAAATAATCTCTTGTATCAGCTCAATAATATTTCATATACCTTACTGTCTTTTCTGCAAAACAACAATACATCCGAAATCATTAATAAAATCTTGCAGGATATTCTTCAGGTATTCAAGGCAGGACGGGCATATATCATCGAATACGATTCCGAAATCAAAACACAGACTTGTACTTTTGAAGTAGTAGATAACAATATAGAGAAGGAACAGACACTGATCACCGACCTGGCGACCACCGATAATGTCTGGTGGACCGAACAAATCATGTCGGGACATTCTATCGTCTTATCCACTCTGGACGACTTACCGGAAGAAGCTGCTTCCGAAAAAGAATTTTTAGCTTTACAATCGATAAAATCACTTATCGTCGTACCTCTGGTGTCTCCTCAGGGAGCTTGGGGATATGTAGGAATCGACGTGGTTGAAGATTTTCATCAGTGGAGCGATGAAGATTGTCAATGGTTTACTTCCCTGGTCAATATCATCAATATTTACATAGAGCTTCAAAAATCCCGGCAAGAGGCACAAACCGAAAGGGATTATCTGCAAAATCTATACAAACATATGCCATTGGGCTATCTACGTGCCCGGATTCTTTACGATCAACAACAAAATCCCGTAGACCTGTTGTTTACCGACGCCAATCTGGCTGCTAAAAAAATCACCGGAAAATCAAACTTCAACGGTCTTCGGGCCAGCTCGCTAGGCTTGGATTTTTCATCCAATCTCCTCCAATTAACAACACTGTCACCCAACAAGGATTATCTGGACGATACCCATTTTGTCAGCAGAATCAATAAATATTTTCATTTCATTTCCTACATGACCCGTCCCGACGAAGTCATCTATCTGTTTTCAGATATAACGGAAACTTTCAATACTCATCAGGCTTTGGACCGCAGTGAAAAAATTCTGCGTAATATTTACGACAATTTACCGGCCGGAATTGAACTTTACGACAAAAACGGTTTCCTGATAGACCTGAATACCAAAGATATGGAAATTTTCGGAATCGCTAACAAAGAGACGGTACTAGGAGTCAATTTGTTCGAAAATCCGAATCTTCCTTTACATATTATCGAAGCGTTGCGCCGTAAAGAAGCCATTACTTTCCGCATCAAATATCCTCTCTCTACAATCAAAAATTATTATTCATCGAAGAAAAACGGTCTTCTTGAAATATACACAACTGCAACAGAACTCTACGACTCTCAGGGAAATCTGATCAATTACCTGTTAATCAATATCGACAATACCGAAATCACACAAGTATATAGCCAACTGGCAGAATTCGAAAGTTCGTTCTCTATGGTCAGCAAATTCGGCAAAATCGGATATTGTAGATTCGACATCTGGACACGTACCGGCTATGGGATCCCTCAATGGTATTATAATCTGGGAGAAGAAGCAACGACGCCCCTCTCTGAAATCATCGGTGTATACAAACATGTACACCCTGAAGACCGGGATTATATCCTGAAGTCCATCCAGCAAATGAAAGCCGGAGTAATCGAAAGCTTTTTCAAAGACTTGAGAATCACCACTGCCGAAGGCAACAAATGGACGCGGATCAATGTAATCCGTAACACAATGAACGATGATCCCCAAAAGCTGGACATGATCTGTGTCAATTATGATGTCACCGAATTGAAAGAAACCGAACAACGCCTGATCGAAGCCAAAGAGCGGGCAGAAGAAAGTGATCGTTTGAAATCTGCTTTCCTCGCTAACATGAGCCATGAAATCCGGACACCCCTAAATGCAATCGTCGGTTTCTCCGATTTGTTGGCCGAGTCGGACGACCGGGAAGAACGTTTCGGTTATTTGAAGATTGTACAAGAAAATAATGAATTGTTACTACAATTGATTTCAGATATCCTCGATCTTTCTAAAATTGAAGCAGGGACTTTCAAATTTATCAACGACCGGGTAAATGTTTATCAACTCTGCAATGAGATTGTCCGGTCTTACAGTATCAAGATTAAAAATCATCAAGTCAAATTGATATTCGATGAACAATCCCCGGTTTATTACATAACCAGTGACAAAAACAGGGTGATTCAGGTACTCTCGAATTTCATCAACAATGCGCTGAAATTTACTTCACAAGGTACGATTACACTGGGATATGAACTCTTGCCGAATCATGAACTCAAACTCTATGTCTGTGATACCGGCCAAGGCATTGCCGAAGAAAAACAAAAAGTCATATTCGACCGTTTCGTCAAATTAAATACTTTCGTTCAAGGTACAGGTTTAGGATTATCGATTTGCAAAAGTCTGGTAAAACAAATGGGAGGACAAATCGGTGTAAACTCCAAAGAGGGCGAAGGGTCTTGCTTTTGGTTCACCCATCCGATCTCCTTGACTCAAACAGAGAAAAAACGGAATAATCCTGAAAATTAAAGATTTTTTGTAATTTTACCTGTTTTAGTAGGTGCAATAAGACTATATTTTTATATCTCATTTATAAACTTAAACAAAAGTATAATGTATTAAACTGATAAAAGAACAGTAATTACCCTCGATGCCGGAGGGACTAATTTTGTTTTCGGAGCTATCCGGGGCAATCAGGATGTGATCAAACCGATTTCTCTTCCTTCCAATTCACATGATTTGGGTCAATGCCTGGAAACGTTGGAAAGAGGATTTCGGGAAGTAATCAACGCTCTGGATGAAAAACCGGTAGCCATCAGCTTTGCTTTCCCCGGTCCGGCCGACTATCCCAACGGAATCATCGGCGGTTATCTGCCTAACTTCCCTTCTTTCCGGGATGGGGTTGCCCTCAGTCCTTTTTTGGAAGACAAATTCGGGATACCTGTATTTATCAACAACGACGCAGATTTATTTGCTTACGGGGAGGCACTTGCCGGAGCATTGCCCGAAATCAACTCCAAACTGGAACGTCTGAACAGTGCCAAACGCTATAAAAATTTATTGGGATATACCTGGGGAACCGGATTCGGATTCGGATTTACCGTCAACGGACAAATGCACATCGGAGATAACTCTTGTGTGGAGACTTTCTGCCTGAGAAATAAAAAATACCCCGACGTGATCTGTGAAGATGGTGTGGCGATCCATGCTTTAAAACGTGAATATGCCAAAAATTCCGGAGATACCGATCACAACCTCGAACCCAAAGATATGTTCGATATCGCAGAAGGGACCCGGGAGGGGAATCGGGAAGCCGTCCTAAAAACTTTTGAAGACTACGGAGAAATCGCCGGAGATGCTATGGCAACCGCAGCAACACTGATCGACGGCCTGATCGTCATCGGCGGCGGAATTACCGCAGCCCGTAAATATATCATGCCTGCTTTATTAAAAGAAATGAGGGGACAACTACAACGCATGAACGGTGAAACCATTAGCCGGCTTCAGTTTAAAGTATACGACCTGGATGATTTCAATGAATTCGTCGAATTTGCCAAAGGAGGGTCCCGCGAACTGAAAATATACGGAACCGATAAATCAGTAGTCTACGACCCTATGAAACGCATCGGTATCACCATCTCAAAACTGGGTGCCAGCCGTGCCATCTCACTCGGAGCATACGCCTTCGCTTTGCAACAAATCGATAGACAGGAGTGAAGAGTTGAGAGAGTTAAAAGAGTTGCTGAGTTGCTGAGTTGCTGAGTTACTGAGTTACTGAGTTGTTGAGTTATTGAGTTGAAAGAGATACTGAGTTGAAAAGAGTTGATGAATGACTAAATTGCCATGCTGTTGATCTGGGAAAATTTGTGAAAGGAAGGTAAATTTAAGTATTATTTGAATCATTCTGTTATTGGGATTAAATAATCGGTATCTAAAAAATTCTTCTGATCCAACCATCTATACCCCTTCAACTCTTTCAACTCTATAACTCAACAACTCAGTAACTCAGTAACTCAGCAACTCAGTAACTCAGCAACTCAGTAACTCAGCAACTCAGTAACTCAGCAACTCTCTTCCCCCTCCTTTTTAATTTTTACATTATCCAATCGGTATTCAAGTGCCTTCACCGATATCAGTAACTCACGGATAGAGATAGCGAGAGAAATCACCAACAAGAGTAAAGCCACTCCGAAGGTATATACAGCAACCAATTGCCATCCCACATAGATAAACAGCGTACAAACCACGCACAACAGCAAGCTGGATACTCCGAAAATTTGCATCGAGCGAGCCATATACAACCTTTTCCGCAAATTGTCGATCTGCCGTTGTGCCATAGGGGTCGGATTTTGTTCGTGTTCTGTTTTCAGGCTCCTGATCACCGATGCATAAGCCAAAAAACGATTCGTATAAGCCAACATAATCAACGAAATCGCCGAGAACAAAATCGAAGGTGTCGTCAGGGTCAGTTCTTCCATAAAATTTACGGTGAAAACAGGTAAAAACAGATAAAACGGGAAAACAGTTCTCTTGTTCCCGTTTTATCTATCGTTACCTTTTATAATGAATAATGCAATAACCATTTCCGTTCTTCAGGCCCATTACTACCGGCAGGATAGAAAGTTAACCCTTTGGCCGGATCTTTGGCCCATTCTTTCAGGATTGGATCGATAAAACGCCAGCTTAATTCCAGGGCATCCGTGCGGGTATACAAAGTAGAATCCCCTTGCATCGCATCCAGCAACAAACGCTCGTAAGCATTAGCAATATAGGTATTACACAACGAATCATAAGCGAAATTCATGCTCACCTGTTTAACTTCGAAGAACGATCCCGGAACTTTCAACCCGAATTTCAACGAAATACTTTCCGGCGAATCCACTTTCAGTATCAACTCATTACAAGAAGAACGGGGACAAATTCCGCTGAACAAACGATGCGGAACATTCTTGAAATGAATCACGATTTCAGACCGGGATTCTTGCATGCGTTTCCCCGTATAAAAATAGAAAGGTACCCCTCCCCAACGCCAATTATCTATAAAAAAGCGCATAGCGATATACGTCTCTGTCGTAGAATCCGCCGCAACTCCATTTTCCTCCCGGTAGCCGACCACACTCTCCTCTCCTGCTTTTCCGGCAATATACTGTCCCCGAATCACATCATTGGGTGACAGGGGATGCAAAGCCCTGAACACCTTCGCCACTTCATCGCGCATCAGGTTGGCATCGAAAGCCGAAGGAGCTTCCATAGCAACGAACCCCATCAACTGCATCAGGTGATTTTGTATCATATCCCGCAATGCTCCGGCCCCTTCATAATATTTTCCCCGGTTTTCTACCCCTAATTTTTCAGCCGCATAAATTTCGATAGAATCGATGTAATTCCGATTCCACAACGACTCGAAAATCTGGTTGGCAAACCGAAGCACGAGTATATTCTGTACCGTCTCTTTCCCCAGGAAATGATCGATCCGGTAAATATCTTCTTCGTCGAAGATCGAACACAGTTGTTTATTCAGTGCTTGTGCCGTTTCCAAACTGCTCCCGAAAGGTTTCTCGACGATAATCCGCCTCCAACCTCCTTCTTCCGACGCTTTATTCAATTTACTTTTACGCAGCGCTTCTGCAATCGGGCCATATTTTTGCGGTGGAGTCGCCAGGTAAAAAATCAGATGATCCGGAATATCTTTTGCTTTCCGTAATTCGGCAATCTTCTCAACCAGCAAATGATACTCGGCCGCTTCATCCGAATTGAATCCTAAATAATGTACCCTTTCCAGAAAAGCATCCAATTGTTTAGCCTCAGGATGTTTCCCTTTCAAAAAAGCCTTCAGATTATCTTTCTGCTGTATCCGGAATTCCTCATCCGAGAAAGGAGTCCTCGCAACACCTAAAATCACAAAATTTTCAGGCAGCATATCCCGAGCAAACAACTCATACAACGAAGGCAATAATTTACGTTTCGTCAAATCTCCGGAAGCCCCGAAAATGACCAATATTTGTCCATCTGGTTTTATCATAATCCTCGATTAATAACTTTTAAACTTCATCTACTAAGCATTATAAGTTCCTGAAACATTCCCTCCCGTTTCATTCCAATCGGTATGGAAAAATTGTCCTCTCTCCATATCTGTCCTTTCATACGTATGAGCACCGAAATAATCCCGTTGCGCCTGAATCAGATTTGCAGAAGAACGTTCTGTCCGCAAACCGTCGAAATATGTCAAAGCGGCAGCCATGCAAGGAATCGGAATGCCACTCAACAGACAGTCGGCCGTAATCTTTCTCCATGCAGGCAAAGCCTCGAGTATTCGGTTTCGGAAAAAATCGTCGAAAAGTAAGTTTTCCAAACCGGGTAAAGCGTGATAAGCCCGGGTAATTTGCTCCAGAAAAACGGAACGGATAATACAGCCCTTCCGCCAAATTTTAGCCAACATGCCGTAATCTAAATTCCATTGATAATGCTCGGAAGCTTTTTTCAACAAAGAGAATCCCTGTGCATAAGAAATCAATTTCGAAGCATATAGGGCGTGTCGCAATAAATCCGGTAAACCGGCATGTTCATGAATATCATTATTTTCACTTCGATACAGAGCCGACGCCTTCGAGCGTTCGTCGGCCATGGCCGAGAGGAAACGGGCATGTACCGCCTCTGTGATCAAAGTCAACGGATCGCTTTCCTCAAGAGCAGCTTCGGCAGTCCACTTACCGGTACCCTTTTGTCCGGCAATATCCAAAATACGATCCAGTAAATATCCTCCGTCCGTATCTCTTACCCGGCAAATATCGGCCGTAATTCCAATCAGATAACTATTGAGTTCCCCTTTATTCCATCCGGCAAAAATATCGGCAATCTCGTCATTCTCCAACTGTCCGTATTTCCGCAACATAAAATAACTCTCAGCGATCAATTGCATATCTCCGTACTCGATTCCATTATGCACCATTTTTACATAATGCCCGGCCCCACCGCTTCCTATCCATTCACAACAAGGCGTACCGTCATCCAATTTGGCAGCGATCCCCTGCAGTAAATCCTTCACCAGCGGCCAGGCTGCCGGAGAACCGCCTGGCATTACCGAGGGGCCTGTCAAAGCTCCGATTTCTCCACCCGAAATCCCCGTTCCCACATAAAGCATTCCCCGGGCCTCCACCTCTTTCACCCGCCGTTCCGTGTCCCTAAAATCGGAATTTCCTCCATCGATAATGACATCTCCCGGCTCGAGATGAGGTAACAATTCCTGAATCATCTCATCGACCGGAGCTCCGGCCCGGATCATCATCATCACCTTCCTCGGCCGCTTCAGGGAAGCAACTAACTCCGGAATCGAGTAAGTAGCGATAAAATGTTTACCTGCACCACGGCCACGAAGAAAACGATCGACCACATTTTCTTTCCCGGGATGTAAACGGTTAAATACCGAAACTGTAAATCCCTTACTCTCGAAGTTGAGTGCCAGGTTTTCCCCCATCACTGCCAGGCCGATCAAACCAATATCAGATGTATGCATATAGATAATATTTATAAGTTTATATACGATATAAATAAGATTTTTATAAATATAAAGGAAATTTGCAAATATCGCCCCTTAGAAATTAAAAAAATATTGTTAAAACTCATTTTTCCCTCAACGGCCTATCCGAATTTTACGATAAAGAAAGCCCAAGGTTACTTTCACCCCGGACCTCCGAAACAGTCCTGGCACATAAAAAAAACGGTAACAACAGTCTGTATCCAGAACCGTTGTTACCGTCTCCTTTAGCGTTACCGTTATTTATTAGTAAAGACAATATGATCGTCTTTCACATCGATTACAATCTGGTTGTCTTTGGTAATCTTTTCTGCCAGAATCTGTTTAGACAGGTCGTTCAGCAAATTCCGCTGGATCACCCGTTTCACAGGCCGGGCACCGAATTGAGGGTCATACCCTTCCTGAGCTATCCATTCCACAGCTTTATCGGTAACCTCGATAGTAATACTGTTGTTAGCCAACATCTTCTGCAATGATTTCACTTGCAAGCGGACAATATCCACAATCTCGTTCTTCTGTAAGGGGGTAAACATAATCACCTCATCGATACGGTTGAGGAACTCCGGACGTATGGTTTGTTTCAGCAATTCATATACCTCATTATTGGTAGTCTCCAATACCTGATCACGGTTCTTCTCATTCAGGTCTTTCAATCTTTCCTGAATAATATGAGCGCCGATATTCGAAGTCATGATAACAATGGTATTTTTAAAATCTACAGTACGTCCTTTATTATCGGTCAAACGACCATCGTCGAGCACTTGCAGCAGGATATTGAACACATCGGGATGTGCTTTCTCGATCTCATCCAACAGCACCACCGAATAAGGTTTCCGCCGTACTGCTTCGGTCAACTGTCCACCTTCGTCATATCCGATATATCCCGGAGGAGCTCCGATCAATCGGGATACAGAGTGTTTCTCCTGGTATTCCGACATATCGATACGGGTCATCTGCGTCTCATCGTCGAATAAAAACTCTGCCAATGCCTTCGCTAACTCGGTTTTACCCACTCCGGTAGTTCCCAGGAAGATAAATGACCCGATCGGCCGACGGGCATCCTGTAACCCTGCCCTATTTCGCCGGACAGCATCGGCCAAAGCAGCGATAGCCACTTCTTGCCCCACTACCCGCTTATGCAATTCCTCTTCCAAATGTAATAACTTCGTCCGCTCACTTTGCATCATCCGGTTGACTGGAATACCTGTCCATTTCGAAACTACAGCAGCGATATCGTCGGAGGTCACCTCTTCACGGATCAGGGATTCACCATGTTTCATATCGGCTAATTTTTTCTTAACCACCTCGATCCGTTGTTCGGCTTCCTTGATTTTACCGTAACGCAATTCGGCCACCTTACCATAGTCACCCTCCCGCTCTGCACGACTTGCTTCGAATTTATACTGTTCGATAGCATCCTTATTTTTCTGTATCTCATCAATCAGAGAACGCTCAGACTCCCATTGTGCCCTGAGTTTTGTACGTTCATCGTTCAAATCGGCCAATTCTTTCTGGATATCCGACAATTTTTTGCTGGTTCCTTCCCGTTTCAGGGCTTCCTTCTCGATTTCCAATTGCTGGATCTTCCGGTCGAGTTCATCGATTTCTTCCGGCACCGAATTCATCTCTAGCCGCAATTTGGCTGCAGCCTCATCGACCAGGTCGATAGCCTTATCCGGGAGGAAACGATCGGAAATATACCGGTGGGACAATTCCACTGAAGCGATAATCGCATCGTCGGTAATTCTCACCTTATGGTGATTTTCATATTTCTCTTTCAGCCCCCTCATAATACTGATAGCACTCATCACATCCGGTTCGTCGATCATCACCTTCTGGAAACGACGCTCCAACGCTTTGTCCTGTTCGAAATACTTCTGATATTCATTCAGGGTCGTCGCTCCGATAGCTCTCAGATCACCACGTGCCAAAGCCGGTTTCAAAATATTGGCAGCATCCATAGCACCTTCCGACTTTCCGGCTCCGACCAAAGTATGAATCTCATCGATAAATAAGATAATCTCGCCTTCGGAAGCCAGCACTTCGTTGACCACTGCCTTCAAACGCTCTTCGAATTCACCTTTATATTTAGCTCCGGCGATCAATGCACCCATATCCAGCGAAAAAATCTGTTTCGAAGCCAGATTGGAAGGGACATCCCCATTCACAATACGCTGTGCCAATCCTTCGGCAATCGCTGTTTTACCTACACCCGGTTCACCGATCAGTATCGGATTATTCTTCGTACGGCGTGATAAAATCTGCAACACCCGCCGTATCTCATCGTCCCGCCCGATCACCGGATCTAATTTACCGTTCCGTGCACGTTCGTTCAAATTTATAGCATACCGCCCCAAGGCATCATAACTCTCTTCTGCCGATTGAGAGTTGACTTTCGATCCTTTCCGAAGCTCCGCAATCGCTTCTTTGGTCTCTTTCTCTGTCAAACCGCTATCTTTCAACAATTGAGCCACCTGATCCCGGTTATCCAGTAATCCCAATAAGATGTGTTCCAGCGAAATATACTGGTCACCCATGTCTTTCGCCAAACGGGTCGCCTTCTCCAGCGCTTTGTTACTATCCGGCGATAAGTATACTTCTCCGCCCGAAACCCTGGGATAGCTATCGATAATCCGGTCGAGTGCCGATAACAGATTATGGCTATTGACGCCCAGTTTATTGAAAATAAAATGAGTAACATTCTCACCGACATTGATCACGGCTTTCAATAAATGCCCGGTCTCGATGGCCTGTTGCCCTTTACTCTGCGCAAGCTGTACTGCATTTTGCAAAGCCTCCTGCGACTTGATCGTATAATTATTTGTATTCATTGTCTATCTCTCCTTTCACTTATAGAGGATTACAAATCTTATACCGATTCTCCGAATGAAAGGTTTCAGCAAATTTTTTATCATTATTTTGTCAAATTGACACAATCAATGCAAATATTCAAGACAAAACGACAGCCTTTAAACCAATAGAACAAAATGACCGGCCTACTGTCTTCCTTGATCCGGCCCGACAATTTATCCGGGTTTTATACTGTCAGACCGGGTCCCCGAACACGAACACCTCCGCCTAACGTTATTACTGAATCGTAGATTAGTCTTGATTTAAGAAAGATTATTCTCACTGGAAATAATCCGGAGAGTCCAGCTTTCTATTGCTGCAAATTTCCGCTTATATTTTCTTGGCCGATTAGCTCTGCCGTGAAATGAAGGGTTTTATGCCGGAAGACCATTCCTTGCAAGTCTCCCAAAACAAAATAATCCCGATAAAGTAAAGACAAGTCCTTTACATTATTCCTCCAATATACACGCATCTCCTATAATCGTTACCGCAATCTCAAAACCAGTAGTAAAATAACGCGACTGTCCGTCTCCGACATACACTTACATCCTGCCCGCCGAATACCGGAAAAATTTACTGAAAGAACCCGAAGAATAATTATCTCTTATTTTAACCTTTTTTCAGTTGGAAAACACATAAGAAATAATATTCGCCCCCATCCGCAAGGCTTCCTGCCGCCTGTTTTCAGGATCGTTATGCACTTCAGGGTCTTCCCAGCCATCTCCCAGGTCGGTTTCGAGAGTAAATAAAACCACCAATCTTCCCTCTTTTACGATGCCCAAAGCTTGCGGCCGTTTCGCATCGTGCTCATGAATTTTGGGCAATCCCTGCGAAAATTTATATTTCTGATTAAAAATCGGATGTTCCCAGGGAATCTCAACCAATTCATCCTCAGGAAACACTTTTTTCATTTCCCGCCGGAAGGCCTGAGCCAACCCATAATTATCGTCTGCATGTAAAAAACCACCCCCCAACAAATACTCCCGGAGATTATGGGCTTCCACCTCTGTAAAAACAACATTTCCATGCCCCGTCATATGCACATAGGGATAATTGAAAATATCCCGGCTTCCCGGTTCGACAGTGGCCGGCTCTTTAGCCAGATCCGTTCCTAATTTATCGTTACAGAAACGGATCAGATTAGGCAGAGAAGTCGGATTGGCATACCAATCGCCTCCTCCTTTATATTTCAACAGAGCCAGTTTCGTTTTAGTTTCCTGGCTCCACAACCAGCGAGGCACAAACACAAACAAAACGATCAAAAACACCACTTTCCAAAGATGCTCCATATGTTCAGATTTAAACGCGATTCATAAAATCGATACTATGGCAAGCCACAATCCCCGCCGTCTCAGTCCGCAACCGGCTCGTCCCTAAAGTCACAGGCACAAAACCGTGGTGCCGGGCCAATACCACTTCTTCTTCCGAAAAATCTCCTTCAGGTCCGATCAGTATAACCACATCTTCCCCCGGCCGATACACTTCATCCAAGCGTTTTTTATCCCCTTCATTACAGTGGGCGATAAATTTATGGGGCTCCCGGCAAGAAGTAACCAACTGCCGGAAATCGGTCATCGGATTCAGCCGGGGCAAATAGGCTTTCAAAGACTGTTTCATCGCCGCCACAATCACTTTTTCCAGCCGTTCTTCTTTCACAACCTTCCGTTCGGAATGAGCTGCATGCAATAAGGTAATCTCATCGATCCCCATCTCGGTACATTTTTCCAGCATCCATTCGATGCGGTCTATATTCTTCGTCGGAGCCACAGCCAAATGCAGGTGAAAATTGCGCCGGCCGTATAGTTCCCGCCGATCCGTAATCCTGATTTCACATCCCCGCACTTCCGCCCGTTCGATAACTCCCTCATACCAAGTTCCTTTCCCATCCACCAACGAAACCGCTTCTCCGGCCCCCAACCTCAATACCCGTACACAATGTCTGGATTCATCCGCATTCAACGTATAAATATCCCCTTCGATATCCGGCGTATAAAATAAATGCATAACAACGATTAAATTTATCCGACAAAACTACATGTTTTCAACCATCAAACAAATTCTTACCAACCTGAATATTGAATTAATTTCATTGTATTATTTCATTCACATGAAGCGATTTTTTCATCGTTTCATGATTATTTTCGTCAAATACTCTGACTGTCGAATTACCTGTACGATCATACTCTACCGTCATTCTTGCAAATCCATATCCACCTTTACATAACTTATTTTCAGTATCTAAATATTTCTTTTCTATTATTCTACCCCAATCGTCAAACTCAGTCTTCTCCATAAAATAACCGTTCACCAAACAGGGCTTTTCGGCTATATCCCAAAAAGCGACCTCGGTAATCATCCCTTTTTCATTATATTTTTGGGAAATAGCAGTAAAACCGCCGGTATTTATACAGGGTTTATCGTCCGTACCGAAATACACCTGTTTTACCACATTCCCCCGGTCGTCGTACTGAAAAGACAACTTTGCATAACCATCTTTCAGCAGACAGGGTCTATCATTTTCATCCCGATAAGCCACTTCGGTACAATTTCCGCGGGGATCGTATTTTTCAAGCACTTTTGCATAGCCACCTGTACGCATACACAACTTATTATTCACATCAAAGTAAGCCGTTTCTTCCCGAAAACCACGCTCATCATACTTAAAATTCAACTTGGCGAAACCTTCCTTATTCAGACCTAACCTACCATCCGTCCCCCAATAAGTCATCTCCGTTACATTTCCCCAACTATCACATACAGCAGTCATTTTAGCTGCCCCCTGGGCATTTAAACAGGGGTTTCCTTCCGTATCGGAAGTAGCTTCCTCTATCTTATTTCCCCGTTCGTCATACCTCATCACACACCGGGCCACTCCACTCGAATCGGTACATGGTTTTCCATCCACCCCCAAAAACAGAATCTCCGTTACATTTCCCCACTCATCGTATCCATAAGAAACTTTCGCATATCCTTTATTATTCAAACAGGGTTTTTCTTCTGTATCGAAGAAAGAAAGTTCAATCAATCTACCCCGCTCATTATATTTTGCAATATATTTTGCATAGCCTTCATTCGGATTTAAATAAGGTTCTTTTACATTATTCAGATATACCTTCTCTACGAGATTTCCTTTATCATATTTTGCTCTCCAATTAAACCCTGCAGGTTGGAACAATTTATCTTCCAGACATGAAACGAACTGCCCTGTCTGATTCCCAGATTCATCATACTCCAGCCTTACATTCGCAATGGGACAAGGAGCTCCGTCAGCGTCCTTAAAAGATATTTTCTCTAAATTATTATTGTTATCATAAGTTATCGTTACCTGGGCTATACCGATCTTATTCGGAACAAGATTTCCCCCGGCATCTACATAACTAATGGAGGAAATATACCCCTTATTATTATAAACAGCCTCTACTTTCATAACTCCTTCTTTATCCCTCACCGGCTCTCCATCGGTATCAAAATAAGCGCTTTCAATCATATTCCCATATTTATCATACCGGCCAATCCATTTTGCATACCCTTTTTTATTAAAACAGGGAGCTCCATCCACACCGTAATAAGCCATTTCAATCACATTCCCGCAATCATCGTATGTAGAAAGCAATCGGGCATATCCTTTTTTGTTAAAACACAAATTACCGTCTGTCCCATAATTTGCCGTTTCGATGATTCTTCCTTGCTTATTGTACTTTGCAACACATCTTGCCACCCCTTCCCGTCCCCAGGCAAGCTGACCGTCTTTATCAAAAATCGATTCGGTAATACTATTCCCATGTTCATCGTATTCTTTCCCGATTATTCCCCCACCATTACTTAACGGACAAACCTTTTGGTCTATTCCCAGATATACACCTTTTACAATATTACCGTTCTCATCACATTTTCTGGTATAAGTCGCCCACCGCTGTTCATTCAAAACAGGATTACCTGCCGGATCGAGATAAGCGATTACCGAAATATTACCATATTCGTCATAATTATATTTCTTAGAAGCTATCCCCATATTATTGGGAAAGTTAAAACCTTCAAACCCGATAAATCTGACCAACCGGGGCCTTCCGATAGAATCCAGGACATAATCAAAGCCATAAATTCCCTTTGCATCACAAGCAGCGATATCGTCGTTACCGTTATATTTTTTAAATAACTTACGTATAATGAAACCTTGCCGGTCCCTGATTAAACGATACCGCCGGATTTCAGATTTCGAATTACTAAACATACTTTCAAATGCATTCGAAGTGATAGAAGTAAAAGAACTTGTAAGTCCGATACCCATTCCCTTATCCAATGATTTCAGATCTACATATTGCAAACTGTCCCCGGCAATATAGGCAACAATCAAAGGCTTTTGTTTGGAATTTTGATATTCAATCTCAATGACAGATTGTCCCCGTCTATCTTTTCGGCTTTCTATCTGTTGAATAGAAGAACGATCGACATATTCACTAAAATTGTGCTCTATAGGAAAACCGGCAGAATTGGCAAAAACAACTCTTTTCAGCGTGCCCTTTCCTTTCCCCAATATACTACGGTGGGTATATTCGAAACGATAATGTGTACTTCTTTTTTTTACCTGTTCCGCACTTAACTCAACCACCCCTTCCGGTATTCCCCATCTATCCACATAATCAGCAAAATATTCATTTTTAGTCCGGTAATAGTCCCACAAGATGAATAAAACGAATAAGAATAAAACAACTCCGATTCCTGTACTCCATTTACGAATCCTCAGAATACGTTCATAAGGCTGCCATAAGGTATTGAACTTTATATCCAACAAACGGGCGACAACGCGGATAAAAGCCCTTTTTTTCTTCATCGCAAATGAACCGATCCCTTCTTCCCTGACATTTATAGCCAATAATTCTTCCTGGCTTATCGCCTTTATCTGTTCATGGATACATTCTGTTTCGATGTCATTACTGTAGGGAATCCCTGAAACGACAAAAGGGATGATCTTATCTGCTCCGTGAAGTGTAGCGAAATATTTCACTTCCTTTCCGACCCAGGGCGAACGCGCTGCTTCAGGTGAACATATCACAATAAGATAATGTGAACGCTCGAGTTCATGTCTTATATTTTCTTCCAGTCTCCCACTGTCGAGATCCGTATTATCCCTGAAAACAGGCCATACTTTTTTAGGCAACCGGGTGATTTGTCTACATAATTTCGAAGGTAACTTATACCATCTTAACCGATCCTGTAACCATTTAGCCCATTTCTCATCTTCCCGTTTATAGCTGATAAAAGCGTAATATTGAAATTGCTGTTCCATCATCCACGAATTAATTCAACTATCCCTATCCTTACAATTCACCACAAACAAAATTAAAAAATACATTATTCCATTAGCCATTTACCTGTTTTTTATTCATTTTTTAAACAATTCCTCCCTAACCCACTTCACTATCCAAATAATAAGAACAGACAATTTTAAACTACTTGGCAAATAAAATACAATAATCTGCAAATATTATCCATAGTAAAAGCTCTTAAAACGTTTTAGATATGTAACATGACGTCCATAAATTAATTTCGCATCTATATACTTTAATGTACCAAAGTTGATTTGCAAATTGCATTAAAAAATGTCAGCCTACGGCGAATAGGCTGACATTAAGCTGAATTACATTAAAGTTGAACTAAAATAGCCAATCGAACAAACGATGTATAAGATGTTTAAACAAATATGCAAAATCATTTAGCAACAACCTTTCCTTTCCGTATAATTCACCAAAAATTATTCATCGTCATCTGTTTCCTGATAAGCTTTCAACAATTCCTCCTGTACTTCAGACGGTACTTTTTCATAGCCTGCAAAATTCATTGTGAAAGTGGCCCGTCCACCGGTAATGGAACTCAGAGCAGTAGAATAACGCTGCATTTCCTTCAACGGCACTTTGGCTTTGATCTTCTGAAAACCGCTATCGGCATCCATCCCCATAATCATAGCCCGGCGGGTTTGCAAATCACCCATCACATCTCCCATATCTTCATCGGGCACCAGCACTTCGACATCATAAATCGGTTCCAGAATCTTCGGATTGGCTTTCCGGAAAGCCTCGCTAAAGGCATGACGTCCTGCCAAACGGAAAGAAATTTCATTGGAATCTACCGGGTGCATCTTACCATCGTAAATACATACGCGAATATCCCGGGCATACGAACCCGTCAACGGTCCTTCTTCCATTTTTTCCATAATACCTTTCAGAATAGCCGGCATAAAACGGGCTTCGATCACTCCACCTACAATACAGTTGTAAAACACCAGTTTACCTCCCCACGGCAAATCATATTCTTCTTTTCCTTTGATCGACATCTTGCTGTCCACACCACCGATCTTATAAGTCGTCGGCTCGGGCATTCCTTCTTCATAGGGTTCGATGACCATATGTACTTCCCCGAATTGTCCGGCTCCTCCGGATTGCTTCTTATGCCGGTAATCGGCCTGGGCATATTTCGTAATGGTTTCCCGATAAGGAATCTTCGGAGCATAAAATTCAATTTGAATCTTATCGTTGTGTTCGATCCGCCATTTCATCGTATTCAAATGAAATTCTCCCTGGCCCGAAAGGATCATTTGCTTCAATTCTTTGGAGTATTCCACCAACAAAGAAGGATCCTCTTCGTGCATCCGATAAAGCACTTCGGCCATTTTCTCCTCGTCGCCCTTATTCACTGCCCGGACAGCTGTACGGAAACGGGAATTCGGATATTTGATTCCGGGAAATACATAATCACAATCTTTCTCATTCAGGGTATCCCCGTTTCTCGTTCCTTTCAGTTTCACGGTCGCTCCGAGGTCACCGGCCCGGAGTTCCGTCACTTTCGTCCGGTTTTTACCGGCTACAGCATACAACTGTGCAATACGTTCTTTAGTACCGGTAGTCATATTGATCAAATCATCCCCTTCTTTCACCGTACCGGAAACAACTTTAAAATAGTTGATATCTCCCAGATGCTGCTCGATAGTCGTACTGAATACAAAAGCCGAAGCCGGGCCGTTCACTTCATAAGGCACCAGACGACCGTCTTTCGTAAGCATTCCCGGCATGGCAGCCGCACTCGGAGCCACGTTCACCAGGAATTCCATAAAACGCCGTACACACATATCTTTTTCGGCCGACACACAGAACACAGGGAACATATCACGGGCGATCAACCCTTTCCGGATACCGGCGCGCATTTCGTCTTCCGACAAGCTCCCTTTCTCAAAATAAAGCTCCATCAACCCTTCATCGTTTTCGGCAGCCGCCTCGATCAGGGCATTATGCAATTCGTCGGCTTTCTCTTTCTCCGACTCCGGGATCGGCAATACATCGGGTTTACCCCCCTCCGGTTTCCACTGATACATCTCCATTTTCAGGACATCCACCACCTGATTGAAACCGAGCCCCTGATTGACCGGATATTGTACCAGTACCACTTTCTTTCCGAAAGAAGCCTGTGCATGTTCAAGCGTTTGTTCGAAATTAGCTTTTTCATGATCCAGCTGGTTGATGACAAAAATCATCGGTTTATTTAAATTCCGGACATGCCGGCTAATAATTTCGGTCCCTACTTCGACACCCTTGACAGCATTGACAACCATCACCGCCGTGTCGGCTACATTCAGCGCAGAGATAACTCCACCGACAAAATCATCAGCCCCCGGAGTATCGATAAAGTTCAGTTTCTGATCTTTCCATTCGGTATATAATACTGCCGGAAAAACAGAAGAACCATACTCCTGCTCCACAGGCCTATAGTCAGAGGAAGTGTTTTTAGCACTTACGCTACCTCTGCGCGGGATGACCCCGCCCTCATACATCATCGCTTCAGCAAGTGTGGTCTTACCGGAACCAGCACTGCCTACAAGAGCGATATTCTTGATTTCATTCGGATTGTAGGTTTTCATGGTAATTAATTTTAGGTTATTCGTCAAAAATGTCGACTCAATCGTTTTAAATCGGTTCACAAATTAAACAGAATTTTTCTAAAATCAAAGAAACCTTGGTTCAAATTTAACAAAATCAACTTTTCCTTAGTTAAAATAACCATTGTTATTTCTTCCTTTTTTCCGGCTAAAAAACGAGATAAGAAATGTACCGTGTCTGTATACGATTTTGTCAGTATTTGTTAATTATTAAAAAACAAATGCAGGAAAAGCGATATCAGGCGTATACAATAAAAACTTTGGCGCATTTTTTGCACAGAAGAAAAAGATAAATATCAATCGATAAATAAAAAATGGAAAATACAACAATGTTTGGAGGTAGTCTTTGGATATGGGTTATATTCATCGGCTTCACAGTTATTAGCTGGCTGATCAGTCATCAACTGAAAAGCCGGTTTCAGAAATATTCGAAAATACCCACAGCAAACGGTATGACCGGAAGAGATGTAGTGGAAAAAATGTTGCGGGATAATGGAGTGACAGGCGTTAAAATCGGTTCTGTGGAAGGGATGCTGACCGATCACTACAATCCGGTGAATAAAACCATCAACCTCAGCCGGGATGTCTATTACGGAAACAGTATCGCCGCTGCAGCCGTAGCCGCCCACGAAACGGGCCACGCCCTGCAGCACGCCAAAGGATACAGTATGCTTAAGCTACGGTCAACGTTGGTGCCGGCAGTAGAGTTCGCTTCCCATTGGGTGCAATGGATTTTGCTGGCCGGTATCCTGATGGTGAACAGTTTTCCGGGACTATTGCTGGTCGGGATCGGGCTTTTTGCCATTATGACCTTATTCAGTTTCGTTACCTTACCGGTAGAGATCGATGCCAGTCACCGCGCATTAGCCTGGCTGCGCAATTCCGGAATCACGGATTATCAAACCCAGGGATATGCTTTCGATGCTTTGAAATGGGCAGCCTATACTTATGTGATTGCAGCTCTCTCTTCACTGGCCACCTTGCTTTATTACATCATGATCTATTTAAACAGAAGAGATTGACCAATTGCTTCATGCGACAATTTTATCAAGATTAATTCCCAATAGCAAAAACGGGATCCAATAAAACGGATCTCGTTTTTTTTGTTGAATATCAGCAAGAAGCTTCTGTTATACCTAGCTAACCGTATATTTACATTAAAAAAATAAAAAAATCTGCTACCTCCTTTCGTTCCCCTCATCGTATATACAGAGTAAAATTAGCAAATCTTATAGAATGTTGGAATACGACAACAATTACATACGGCGTCTGATACAACTTGATTTGGTTGGCGGACTTTCTCCGGAAGAAAAAGGGAAATTGGAAGATTGGATCAATGAATCGGAAGAACACCGGTTACTTTTTTGTAAAATAAAAAAGCAATTGAGTATAAATGAAATAAGAAATTATTTACAGACCGATGTAGAAGATGCCTGGAAAAAAGTGAGGGAAAAGACGTTCGGAGCTCCCGCTGTCCGTCCGCGCAGGGTACTGAAGTGGTTGAAATATGCCGCAGTGGTGATACCGGTTTCATTATCACTGAGTTTGTGGTATGCCTGGAAAGAGAAAATGGAAAATAAACAGGCAACAGTGGCCCGTTTAAGTCCGGTTTTGACATTAGATAACGGAGAAAAATATCAGTTGGATCCGGAAGAACAAACAGAAATATATGTGGATGAGGAGGTAAAAGCATACCAGGCAGGAGGAGGGTTGATTTACGATACGACAGCCCGGCAAGAAGAAAATAAATATAACCGTATCGAAGTACCCCGGGGGAGCGAGTATTGGATAGTATTGCCAGATGGGACACGGGTGTGGCTGAATGCAGCGACCGAATTAAAATATCCGGTCGCATTCCATGCAAAAGAAAGACGGGTATATCTGAAAGGAGAAGCCTATTTCGAAGTGGCTCCCGATAAAAACCGCCCTTTCTATGTAGAAACAGAAGAGGTTAAAATCCGGGTACTGGGAACGGTGTTCGATGTGAATACCCACTACACCCGTGGGGTAAGGACCGTACTGGTCGAAGGTGCTGTAGCGCTTGAATGGGGTGATCAAAAAGAAATCCGGATGAAACCCGGAGAATTAGCTGACTTTGACCGCACAACGACAGAGGTTACTTTAAAGGAAGTGGATGTTACTTCCTATATTTCCTGGAAAGAGGGATATTTCGTTTTTGAAGACGAACCCCTGGAAGAGATCATGCACACCCTGTCGCTATGGTACGATAAAGAATTCCTTTTTGTAGGAAAACGAAGCCGGGCTCTTCACTTTTCCGGCCATATCAAACGTTATGAGCGGATAGAAACGATTTTGTCGGCCATTACCGACGTGACAGGAGTGGAATTCCGGATGAACGGACAAATAATTCTAATACGCTAGATATCAACTTAATTACAAATTTATGAAAAAAAGTCGATGGTGTTTCCAGGTTCCCCGGGGATATTGGAGGAAAAGCTGGAAGATAACAAAAATGTTTTCAGTATTGATGTGTGCCCTGACTTTTTCTGTATCTGCCGCTGCTTTTGCACAACACGAGCGGGTAACTTTAAATTTCAGGCAGGCTACGGTCAGACAGGTGTTGAATGAAATTCAGCGGCAAACCCGTTTGAGTTTTATTTACAACACCGAACAAACCGAACAATTGGGACAGATTTCTGTAGAAGCCCATAATGAGAGCGTGACGAGTTTATTGGATCGTATTTTGACCGGGACCGGTCTGACCTGGAAGATTCAGGAGGATCTGATTCTGATATCCCAGGCTGGTCCGGAAACCACAGCTATACCACAAGCCCAGGAGCAGGAAACCGTTCTGCTTACCGGAACAGTTACCGATATTCAAAAAATGCCACTACCGGGAGTAACGGTGAAGATCTCCGGAACAAGTTTCGGAACTTCCACCGATGCTAATGGCAAATTCCGGTTCAGTTATCCCAAAAACAAGGCACAGATTGTATTGGAATTTTCTTTTGTCGGCATGCAGACAACTTCTGTAAAATATGCCGGTCAGAAAGAGATCGATGTGATCCTTTACGAAGATCAGAAGGAATTGGACGAGGTGGTAGTGACCGGTTACCAGGTACTGGATAAACGGACCCAGACCAGTGCCATTACAACGGTTAAAGCAGAGGATATTATGATTCCGGGGGTAACGAGCATTGACCAGATGCTGGAAGGACGTATTCCTGAAATGACCTTTATGCTGAATTCCGGAGAAGTGGGAGCTACTCCCCGTTTACGTGTCCGGGGAACTTCTACTTTGCTGGGAAACCGGGAACCCCTGTGGGTATTGGATGGAATCGTGATGACAGACCCTGTCGATGTCGATCCCGACGATTTGAATAATCCCGATTATCTGAATATTATCGGTAATGCCATTGCCGGTATCAATCCTCAGGACATCGAACGGATCGATGTGTTGAAAGACGCTTCTGCAACAGCTTTATATGGAACACGTGCAGCGAACGGAGTGATTGTAGTAACTACCAAAAAAGGACGGATCGGAAAACCGGTTCTTTCTTATTCCCACTCTTCTAAAATCACCCGCCGTCCACGCTATACCGACCGGAATATCAATCTGATGAATTCTCAGGAACGGGTACGATTCGGGAAAGAACTGGCAGACCAGCATTATATATTTCCTACCCAAATGCCGTTGGTAGGGTACGAAGGTGCTCTTTATCGTTTACAGAGCGGTCTGACAGACTACGATACTTTCCTCAACGAGGTAACCTGGTACGAACAGGTCAATACCGATTGGTTCGATATTCTGACCCGGGATGCGTATTCCCATTCCCATACGTTGAATGTAAGCGGAGGTTCGGATATCGTTCGCTATTATGCTTCCCTGGGATACGACCGGGATAACGGGGTTTCCAATACAACTTATACGGAAAGATACACCGTAACTGCCAAAATGGATGTACAGATGACTTCCAAAATGCTGATGGCAATCAAACTGAACGGTAATGTACAAAAGAAAAACCACCTGGTCTCCACCCTTGATGCGATGGATTATGCTTACAATACGACCCGGGCATTACCTTGTTTCAACGAAGATGGTTCCCTGTTTTATTACGAACGTTATAGAGGAGGATACGGAGGACAGGGAAATAAATACCTGCGTTATAATATTGTCAACGAAATTGACAACAGCTCCAGCGGATATGACGGTAAGGGTATTCAGGTCGATTTAAACCTGAAATACAACATTCTGCCCACCTGGGATGTCACAGCTACCGGTTCATATTCTGTCAGCAGCACCTTACAAGAAGATTGGTGGGGCGATAAAACAGCCTATGTCGCTGCTTTGAAAAACGGGGAATACGAAGATAAACCGATACCGGGAGATGACGGAAAATGTATTCTTCCCTATGGAGGTATTTTGAAAACCAAGAATTCAGATACGGAAAATCTGACATTCCGTTTACAATCCAATTACCGTAAACTGTTCGGAGAAGATGACCAGCATTTGATTACAGCCCTGTTAGGATATGAGGTTAATATGCTACGTTCCAAATCGATGAATAATGAAGTGAGAGGCTATTTGAAAGAAAGAGGGATGCAGTTTGCCGATATGAGTTCGCTGAACCTCGACGACTACCCTTTATATAAGGAATGGCTCCAGCAAAATCACCTGACCCTAACCCGGGGATTGACCAATCAGTTGAGTTTATACTTATCCCTGACTTATGGTTATCGGGAATATTTTACATTGAATGTAAACGGACGTACGGATGCTTCCAATAAATTCGGAAGCCGGAGTAACGAACGTTTATTGCCGGTATGGTCGGTATCCGGCATGTGGAATATACAGGAAACTTTCCTGAAAGAGGCTTCCTGGTTGTCTGAAATGCGCTTACGCATGTCTTACGGTATGCAGGGAAATATGCTGGACGGCCAGACTCCGAATATGCTGATCACTCAACAACCGATAAATTCTTATTACAACGAGAACGTCTCCAATGTATATCAGTTCCCGAACCCCAACCTGAAATGGGAAGAAACGAAGCAAACCAATATCGGATTGGATATGAGCTTTTTTAACGGACGCCTGAATATCGGTGGAGATTTTTACTACAAAAAGACTGAAAATGTCTTCTCTTGGGTAAATGTAGCTCCTACCAATGGATTGACTTCTTATCTGATGAATAACGGGAGTTTGAAAAATGTCGGTTATTCGGTCACTTTGTCGGCAACTCCAGTTAAAATCAATGATTTTGCCTGGAGAATTTCTACCAGTTATTCAGCGAATAAGAACAAGACACAAACGGATGCCGTCGAAAAATACGAACTGGAAGATTATCTGGCAGGTACGGCTATCATTAGCGGAGAATCCGTCGGTACGTTTTACTCCTATGAATTTTTGGGATTGAACGCACAAAACGGAACACCGGTATTCGATGACTATACCGACCGCCGGCATTTACTGGAAGACAAAAGTCTGGAAGATGTAGTCCGTATGGTGATGACGAAGAGCGGGACCCGGGAACCGGTCTTTAGTGGTAATCTTTTCAATACATTTACCTGGAGAGGAATCACTTTATCCTTCAACCTGGCCTATAGTCTGGGTTCCAAAGTGCGTCTGTTCGCTCTGTACGAACCGATCATTTCGGGAGTCAGTGCGGAAAATAATGTACGGAAAGAGTTTGTCAACCGTTGGCAAGTGCCCGGAGATGAAAAACGTACCCGTATTCCGGCCATTATCAATCGTTCGGACGAGATGTACGATTACTATAACCGCCATTGGTCGCAGGAGCAAAGTAATAAAACCAAAACTTTTGCCTATAACCTCTGGGATATGTATGACAATTCCGACATCCGGGTAGTCAGCGGTAATTATCTGAAAATGCAGACACTGACTTTACGTTATTCCTTACAACCCAAATTGCTGAAAAAGACTCCGTTTTCTTCCGCTTCAGTTTCTTTCAGTACACAGAATCTGTTTACCATCTCCGCCAAGGCCCTGAAAGGCCAGGACCCTTCACAAGCCGGATTTGCTAAACCGAATCTTTCGGTACGTCCGAATTATACGATAGGACTAAATGTTTCATTCTGATAAAAATGATGGATATGAAAAAAATAATATACGGAATTGTAGTCGCCTTGTTTTGTTCCGGATGCGATAATTTTCTGGAAGAGTATTCGCAATCGCAGACGGTTGCCAAAAAAGTCTCTCATTTCGATGAAGTATTGTTGGGGGACGGATACTTACCTGCCCAAAACAGAGCTTATATTTCAACGGATCATGCCGGTTTCCTGAATATCATGGATGACGATGTCACTACGGTGGGAGGAAGCGGACTAGCCGTTTTCTTTTGGCCGGATTGTAGTGTAAATCTGTTCGGCTATTATGCCTGGCAATTAGAAGTAGGACGTAATCCCACGGGAGATGTATTACGGGATGACAGTCAGACCTGGCTCGATTTTTACCGGCGCATCAATGTGATGAATGTTATTCTGAAGGAAATCGACGACATCTCTGTCAGTTCTCCATCTGAAGAACTGGATCGGATCCGGGTAAAAGGAGAGTGTCATTTTATACGGGCCTCCCTTTATTTCACTCTGGTCAATCTGTACGGGAAAGCCTATAATAAGGCTACTTCGGCTACGGACTACGGAGTTCCTTTGAAATTAACGGAATATGTAGAACACGACAAAGATAAGAAAACCCAGTTTGAACGTACTCCCGTCGCAAAAATATATGAACAAATCGTAGAGGATTTGAAGACAGCGGTAAATTATTTGACGGAAAGTCCGCAAAAACGCCCCTTACACAGGGCTTCCAAAGAAGCTGCACAATTATTGCTCAGCCGGGTATATCTTTATATGCAGGACTGGCATAATGCAGCTCTGACAGCTGAAGAGCTGTTGAAAGAAGATACGCGGCTTTACCACATGTCCGCCCGGGATTCTGCCAGAATATTCCTGTCGGAAGACAATACGGAAGTTCTTTTCTCTCAGGGTTCTATGAATTTTTACAATGGAATGACCGGAAACAGAGGTGATTTTGCAGTATCTGACAGCTTGGTACAATTGTATGACCAAGAGAATGATTACCGCCGGTATTTTTTCGGAAAGAACCAGAGTACTTCTGCCAATTCATTACAATGGAAATACGATACGATCGCAGTTCCACACGTATCCGATATTTACACGTTACGGATTGCCGAAGGATATCTGAACCTGGCTGAAGCATACGCCATGGAAGATAATTTCCAGGGGGCCAACCAGTATCTGCGGTTACTCCGCGAAAGCAGAATCCGGAATTATGTACATACAACTTATACCGGAGAAAAACTGGTGGAAGAAATCCGGCTGGAACGCCGCAGGGAACTCTGTTTCGAAGGACATCGCTGGTTCGACCTGAGACGTTATGCGGTATGTGAAAAATATCCTTATAGTAAACAAATCCGGCATGCATTTAATGTATACGACGGTAATAAATACGAATGGGACCATACCGATATTTATGTATTGGAGAAAAATGATCCGGCTTATGTGATGCAGATTCCGAAATCTGTATTGGAATACGACGAAGAACAAATGCCGGAAAATCCGAGAAACAAACGTTCTCCGCTGGGCGATGACGAATAGTTGACAATCAATAAAACAAAAGTATGAAAAAAATAGGATTATATATGCTGCTGGCCTGCCTGCTGCTGGCTTGCCAGAAAGAGGACGGGATAACCCCCGGAACCGGATTTGAAAATCTGTATACGATCCAGGATGATCCGAACGATTCCATTCAGCACAAACGGTATGAACTGTATACCACTTATGGGGTTCCGGTCTTTTTTAACGATACCATCGGAAAAGTGTTTGTGAAAACAGATGTTAACGGAGATTCGGTTTTCCGTTATGAAACCCTGGATCTGAACTGGGCATTCAGCGGGACAAACAGCGGATCGGTCACCTATCAGGTGACCCGGCTGACCGATCCCGGACTGATGATGAAATCTTTACGTTTTGCGGAAATTTTTCTGAAAAACAGCCAACAGGCACTTTATCCATATGCATTGTGGCTGACAGAAAAATGTTATCAACTATCTTCTGCAGGAGTAGAACAAAAAGAAATAATCAGCCGTTACCGGAACCTGATGTTTTCCTGGATAAATCAGATAAACGAAGAGGATATGCTGGAAAAAGCCGCCGGTTACCGGAATGAAATCGTGAAACTAAAGGTTCAGAATTATAGTGACGAACTGAATGCTTTCAATAATATGTTGGATGAAAGTCTATATGATAAAAATTGGGGGGAGTTTTACCCGGACGAACGTATTCCTTATTGGAGAAGTTCGGCCAGTTTACAGATTTGGTTTCCTTGGCCGCTAGTGGAAGAATGGGAACAGGACAGCAGTTACCGGAAAGAGATGATGACCTATGGAAATGTTACCAATCCGAATTGGCCGGAAGGAGTCTGGACGGATGAAGAATTTGATAATTATGCCCTCTATTGCCGGGGATTAGTCGGAACATTGGGGTTTGTCAGCTATGATCCAAGGTATGGAAACCGTTTTACGCCTAGAAATACAGATGTTGATCTGGAACTTTACCTGGAGGAGATGATGAAATATCCCCGGAAACAATTTCTGGAACGCTGGGAAAGTTCCCCGCTTGTGATTAAGAAATATGAAATCCTGTATGCCATCATCCGGGACGAGTTAGGTGTTGAATTATAATACTGAATTGTATATGAAAAAGATCGAATATTTTTGTTGTCTGCTAGGGCTGGTATTGACAGGACTGGCTTGTCAGGATGACGATGAGACGACTGTGATCCCGAAGCCGGAAGGGATTACCTACGGTACGGTAACGGATAAAGGAGGAAATGTTTATAAAACCCTGACCATAGGAAACCAGACCTGGCTGGCAGAAAATTTCCGTTACCGTCCGGACGAAGCTACAGCTGCCGATCTGGTGACTTACGGAGAATCATACGGAGGCACTGAGCGTGCCATATTGGAAGGTACAAATATGAATAGTTACCAAACTTTTTGCCGGAATTATTCCGGTCGGAAATTTCTGCTCTATCTGCGCGAACAGCTTTTGGCTGCCGATGAGGCAGGCCGTTTGAATACGAGCAGTCCCTACGGAGTAGACTGGATTGTGACACAAGTAGGCAACTACACCATTCCTAACCTCCTGTCTTATAATATGCACGATGATATTAAAGATGAATTGATGGCCATATGGAATGATGCTGTAAATTATTATTTTAAGGTCGACCAGGATTACCTGACACGTTTCGGTTACCTGTATTCGTATGAAGGAGCTTTAAAAGCCGTAAAAGAAGGAGCTCCGGAAGGATTTCATTTGCCCACTGACGCGGAATGGATGATGCTGGAACGTCATTTGGGAATGGATGCCGGAGAATTGGAGGGCCTGGAAAATTGGAGAGGCCACGCAGGTGAGCTATTGAAAACAGGAGAACAAGGAATCGGATTTGATGCCTTGTATGGCGGAGCTGCCGTATATGCCTTGTCAACAGCCTATAATTCCCGTTATGTGTATAAAAATGAAGGTGCTTACTTCTGGAGCAGTGATCAGATTGTAATATCGGACAGTTTATCTAACGGAATCGTCCGTAACATATCCCTGTATCATTCCGGAATCCGGCGCATGACAAGCCGTTTAATCAGTACAACTGAAAATGTACGCCCCTCTTATAGTGTTCGATTAGTAAAATAGAAAAAACCAAACTCATATGAAAAATATATTCCTGATTGTTTTTTGTCTGCTTGTTTCGACAGTGTGGGCTAAAGAAGAAAAGAACAAACGTATCCAGTATTGTACTACTTTGGAAGAGGCCATGCAACAGGCCGCCCGGAAACATAAACCGATTTTTTTCAATTGTTATGCCGGATGGGCCGGTCCTTCGGTACTGATGGACTCTGTCGTACTGACAGATCCCGATTTGGTTTCGTTTATTCAGAAACATTTCGTCAGTTTACGTGTGGATATGCCCAAAACCCAAGAGGGACGCAAACTGGCAGAACGTTACAGGGTAAAGTTTTATGCCCATTATCTGATTTTGGATGAAAAAGGAGAAATCATACACCGGATTTCCGGAGGAGCCAAAGCTCCTGAATTTAAAGAAAAATTGAAAGCAGGCCTGAATCCAAAAACCTCATTGGCGGGAATGACCCGGCATTATGAAAAAGGTGACCGGTCATTTAAATTTTTAGCAGCCTATGCCGGCACATTGAAAACGGCAGACGAAAATGAGAAATTTCAGGAAGTAGCTGACTATTATTTGGAGCATATCGATTCTGCCGGTCTCTATTTGCCACAGTCGTGGGAAATCCTTTGGAATAAGGGGAAAAGATATGACAGCGAATGGTTCCGTTTTATCTATGACCACAGAAATGAGTTGGTGGAGAAAAACGGAGAGAAAGTACTGAATTTTATAGTACAGGTACTTTTTCATCAAGTTTATCCTTACATGATGTTTGAAAAAGTATATGATATGGATTTCATTTCAGAAATAGAACAAAAAGCCGGTCACCTGGAATTTACTTCACTTAACCGGGACCAATTGTTGGATATGTGTAAGATTCTGCATTTCAGACAACAGAAAAAGTATTCGGAAATGCTGGACCTCTGGGGAAAAATGGTCCCGAACCTGCCGAATGAAGCCTTGAAAGTCAGATATGACGCTACATTGGGACGTTTGCAAGATATGAACGAGACTGAAAAAAAACAGGCAATCGCTTATCTGAAAGAAAGAATGGCAGGAATGACAGGTTCAACCCTGGAACGCTACCGTCAAATTGTAACTGAATTGTCAGACTATCAAGGAATACGGTTTGAAACAGGTGGTCTGCAGGAAGCCCTGGCAAAAGCCCGGAAAGAAAACAAAGCGGTTTTTGTCGATTGTTACACCAGTTGGTGTGGTCCCTGCAAAATGATGAGCTCTAAAGTCTTTCCGGATAAGCAAGCCGGAGACTTTTTCAATCCCCGTTTTATCAGCCTTAAAATCGATATGGAAAAAGATGAAGGCAAAGAACTGGCTCAAAAATGGAACATTCGTGTATTCCCGACTTATCTGATTCTGGATCCTCAGGGAGAAATCGTGTATACTTCACAGGGATACATACCCGCCGAAGAACTGATCAGGCGGATGAATGAAGGACTGGAACAATGGAAAAATAATATAAAAACCGGAAAATAACGAGCATATGATACACAAAATCTTACATCGATTATATATGGGAATTGTTACAATCGGCTGTACAATGCTATGGACTTTGTCCGGATGCGATAACGATACGTTAGATAGCTTTTTACAATTCTCTGATGATAATCTTTTACTAAGAGCGGCCGGTGATACTGTTGTCATTGACGTGACTGCCGGGTCCGGATGGGAAGCCGAAAGTATGGCTGATTGGTGTACTGTGGAAAAAAACAGGGAGAACCCTGAAGGAAAGTTGGTCATCCGGGTTAGTCCGTCGGATGACATATACGAAAGAGGAACGGCTGTAAAAGTAACTTGCGGAGACAATGTAATGCGTTTGGCTGTGCGTCAGGAACCGATGGTATTTGAAGTGACGGACGGCAAGAAATCGTTGGCTTTCAATAAAAGAGTTAGCTACGATACCCTGAAAATTCATACCAATATGGATTGGAAAGTAGAAATTGCCGATACGACAGGTTGGTTACAAGTTGCAGATACCGTGGGTTCGGGAGATTCCGAACTGGTTTTTATAACTACGGATAATAGCCAGAAAAAAGAAAGATCGACAACCGTTCGTTTGAAATACGGCGTACGTACAATGAAATTAACCGCTTCCCAGAATGGAGGGATCCGGGCAGACGGAAATGTCCAAAAACACCAGGGAGAACGTGAACTCACAAACGGCTTTAACCTGATTTTTCTGGGAGATGGCTTTACGTCCGATGATCTGATTGCAGAAACGGGAGTATTCGACCTGGCGGTAGAAGAAGCTTGTGAGGCCTTATTTACTGTCGAACCCTATAAAACTTACAAGGAATATTTCAATGTTTGGTCAGTGGCTTGCGAATCACAAGAGCGCGGGGCCGGAACTTCCGAGTCAGGAAATACAGCATTATTCAGTTACTTTAACGAAGATAACCGCATCATCGGAAATAATACAACGGCTTTCAGTTATGCAAGCAAAATATTGGGAATGAATGACGCCATACTGCAAACGAATTCCGTCGTCATTGTATTGGTCAATGACGAACGTTATGGAGGCTCGACTTATTGGTTCGGCGACCCGACTGATAGAAATGATACTGATTACAGGACAATCAGTTATGTCCCTTTGAACAGAGATATTCAATTACCGGGAGGATTCACCAACATTTTTCTGCATGAAGTCGGTGGACACGCTATCGGAAAACTGGGAGACGAATGGTCTACCGAACAGTTGTTTACTACTGAAGATAAAACTTTAATAACTTATTATAAAAATTACAGGTTATATTGTTATAATGTAGGACTACCAACAAGTGAAAGGCTGATAACTTCTTATCCGGAGATGAGTTGGCAGTTTTTCCGATATGTCAGTGGAAGCACAGCTCGTTACAGCGAAGTGTTGAAGCCTGCTGACGGAGGCTATGGATGTGTCAGTGATATTGCTAACAAGGCATTTGTTTCTCATTGTGAAGAAGAGAGTTGTATGATAAACAACGTACCTTATTTCAATGTTGCTTCGCGATATGCTATCGTACAATGGCTTTTGTTCCGTCTCAACGTATATGAATACTCCCCTCAAGGCATGACCGGATTGGTTAATTACTTTTTCGAACATGACCAATATGAACTACCGGCCGACTATACCGTATCGGACAGACCACCCCTTCCGATGCCGGCTCAGGTAAAATAAGAAATAGAACTTCAAGCCGAATAAAACATCAGATCCTGTCATAACTTACCGGTTAGCCGGAAACATTATGGCAGGATATCTTTTTAGAAATCTGTATAATCATAACTAACAGCACCAGATTTTGCAGTCGATTTTTTAAATAACGGAAAGCATTCTTCTTATGGGTTTTGACAGTAAGCACAGACAGATTCAGCAGTTGGGCTATTTCCTGATTTTTCTTACCCTCTAAAGATAAAAGAATGACCTCCTGGCTACGTTGCGGCAATTCACCGATGGCTGCGTACAACTCCCGCAATATTTCTTCCTCTTGCACTGAAAAATCGGGTAGTTTTTGTTCATAAAGCACATGTGCCATGTATTTTTCTTCGACTGCCCGGTGTTTCCAGTAATCTGCACAACGGTTCGAGACGGCTTCGTACAAATAAGCTTTAAATCCGTTGATAGAATTGTATTGTTTGTTACTTTCCCAGATATTGATAAAGATTTCCTGCACGATATCTTCAGCCACCTTGTGATTTTCCACTCTGCGTTCCGCAAAAAGGACAAGGTAACTATAAAATTGCTGAAAGAGTTTATGATAAGCTTGTTCGTCTTTCAAGTTAAAGCGCTGCAAAAAATCTTTCTGTTCGCTCACAGTGTCTTCCGTCGTTTTACCGAACAAAATAAAGGATTAATAATAGATTTTCCAATTTATATTCCAAATTCTTTTGAAAAACTGTGTCAGCAAAGTCCATACTTTATTCTTTTTCTTCGCTGACACAGTTCAAATTACAATCAATGTCCAGGGACACCTTCTCTTATGGCTGTGGTTTCTTAAACTCCTTGAATACCCGCTTTATCTCATCGACATAGTCCAGTTTTTCCCAGGTAAAAAGTTCCACTTCTTTCTCAACCGTAGGCCAATAATTCGAAGTGAACACTTTTTTCACTATTTCGGGTTTGCGTCCCATGTGCCCATAACTGGCAGTCTCCTGATAAATCGGATTACATAATTTCAAGCGTTCTTCGATAGCCCTCGGACGAAGGTCGAAAATCTCGCTGACTTTCCCGGCAATCTCTGCATCCGTTAAACTGACTTTCGAAGTACCGTAAGTATTCACATACACTCCTACAGGACGGGCAACGCCGATCGCATAGGAAATCTGGATCAGGATCTCGTCGGCTATCCCCGCTGCTACCATATTTTTAGCGATATGACGGGCAGCATAGGCAGCAGACCGATCGACTTTCGAAGGGTCTTTTCCGGAGAAAGCTCCCCCACCGTGGGCTCCTTTCCCCCCGTAGGTATCGACGATAATCTTACGCCCTGTCAGCCCTGTATCTCCATGAGGACCTCCGATCACAAATTTACCGGTCGGGTTGACAAAAAGAATGACATTTTTATCGAATAAAGCCTGTACCCGTTTTGGCAACAGGGCCTTTACCCGGGGCAGCAGAATATCGACGATATCTTTTCTGATCCATTCCACCATAGCCTCGTCGGCTTTCAGCTGGGCTTCCGGCGTTTCGTTGGCCGGCTTGATGAAATCGTCATGCTGGGTAGAAATGACAATCGTATGTATACGGACCGGTTTCCCTTCATCACCGTATTCGATGGTCACCTGTGATTTCGAATCGGGACGCAGATATTGCATCAACTGACCCTCTTTCCGGATTTGAGCCAATTCTTTCAGTAAAAGATGGGCTAATTCCAGGGACAACGGCATATAATTATCGGTCTCGTTACAGGCATAACCGAACATCATCCCCTGATCACCGGCTCCCTGTTCCATCGGATCTTCACGCACCACTCCCCGGTTGATATCCGGCGATTGTTCGTGGATCGCAGAAAATACCCCGCAACTATTTCCGTCGAACATATACTCACTCTTGGTGTAGCCGATCTCATTGATCACTTCACGGGCCACTTGCTGCACGTCTACATAAGTCTTTGTTTTAATCTCGCCTGCAATGACAGTTTGTCCGGTTGTCACCAAAGTTTCACAGGCTACTTTTGCTTCCGGGTCGAACGCCAGAATCCGGTCGAGCACTGCATCCGAAATCTGATCGGCAACCTTATCAGGATGCCCTTCCGATACAGACTCTGAAGTAAATAAATATCCCATAATTTAATTGAAAATTGAAAATTGAAAATTGAAAATGTACTATACGCAATCAATATCCAATCGGTTAATTATATTACGGGAAAGGCAATGGATGGTTGAATTCAGAAGTATATGCATTTTAGCAATTTTTTTCTGTGGTTGCAATCAGCCAAATCTTTCCACAATGACGGGACAAAGATAGGAAGGAAAAAGGTAAAAGTAAAAAGTTAAAGGTTAAAAAAAAGCAGAAAGAGGAAAAGCGCATCATTCGGGTTTTATTATTAATTTTGCGGCCTATATTCAAAGTATCGTTATGGCATTCTTATATAATATTGGAATTCAGGCATATCATCTGGCAATACAATTGGCAGCTCCTTTCAATGAAAAAGCAGCCCTTTTATGTAAAGGCAGAAAAGAAGTCTGGAAAAAAGCAGCCGGTATACAACGGGGAGAAGGTCGTTTGGTGTGGTTTCATGCCGCTTCTTTGGGCGAATTCGAACAAGGCCGCCCGGTGATCGAAGCCTTGAAGGCCGCAGAACCGGCAACTCAAATCCTGCTTACCTTTTTTTCGCCCTCAGGTTATGAAATCCGCAAAAATTATACCGGTGCAGATTACATCCTTTATCTGCCGGGAGATACGCGACGCAATGCGGTCCGCCTGATTGAAAAATTCCGTCCGGATGCAGCGGTCTTTATCAAATATGAATTCTGGTTCCACTACCTGAACGAACTGAACAAACGAAACATCCCGGTATATCTCATCTCAGCCATTTTCCGTCCCAACCAGCCTTTTTTTAAAAGTTGGGGAAAACTCCACCGGCGGATGCTGGGATGCTTCAAAGAATTGTTCGTGCAGGACGGGCAATCGGTGGAATTACTGAAATCCATCGGCATAAAAAATGTCAGACTGACAGGAGATACCCGTTTCGACCGGGTAAAACAGATCGCGGAAAATGCAAAACAAATCGTCAAAGTAGAGCAATTCTGTGACGGCCACCCCGCCATCGTCTGCGGCAGCACCTGGCCACCCGATGAAGAAATTCTCCTGGAATATATCAACTGCCATCCGGACGGTTATAAATGGATTATCGTCCCTCACGAAATCGGGGAAAATCACATCAAAGCGATTTTGGACAAATGCCGGAAGAAGGTAGTCCGCTACACCTCGGAAAATATTGATTTGGCCGATAAGGAGGTACTGATTATCGATTGTATCGGTCTGCTTTCATCGATTTACCGGTATGGGAAGATCGCTTATATCGGCGGAGGTTTCGGAGTCGGTATCCACAATACCCTTGAAGCTGCCGTGTATGGAATACCGGTAATTTTCGGACCCAAATATCAAAAATTCAACGAAGCGGTCAGCCTGATCCGGGAAGGCGGAGCTTTCAGCATTTCCAACGGGGCAGAACTTTCGGAGATCCTGGACAGCCTGATTCAGCATCCGGCAATTGCAGTAACCGCCGGACAAAAGGCATTGGAATATGTGAACAGCCAACTGGGTGCGACAGCAGTAATCAGTAAAGCACTAAGCACTACAATTTAGAGAGGCCACGATCAAAAGGAGGATATAAAATCCCTTTTTCGGTAATGATTGCCGTGATCAATTCATGACGGGTCACATCGAAAGCAGGGTTATACACCTTTATTTCCGGAGGTGCCATCCGTCGGGTATACCATTTTTCTGTGATTTCACCGGCTTGCCGTTCTTCAATGGGAATATGTGCCCCATCCGGACATTTTAAATCAACTGTAGAAGTCGGTCCAAGTACGTAAAAAGGAATTCCATAATATTTAGCTAAAACAGCAACTCCGGAAGTACCTATTTTATTAGCAACATCTCCATTAGCCGCTATCCGGTCGCATCCCACCAAAACAGCCTGCACCTTTCCCTGCCCCATCACACAGGAAGCCATATTATCGCAGATCAAAGTGACATCGGCTCCTGCTTTCTGAAGTTCAAAGGCTGTCAAACGTGCCCCCTGTAACAATGGACGGGTTTCATCTGCATACACTTTAAAATGATAACCACGCTCCTGCCCCAAATAAACAGGGGCCAAAGCCGTGCCATATGCTGAAACAGCGAGATGTCCGGCATTACAATGAGTCAGCAGTCCCATGCCCGGTTGCAAAACACTTAATCCCCATTCCCCGATACTCCGGCAAGCAGCCGCATCCTCTGCCCGGATAGCTTCCGCCTCCTGCTGCAATTTTATTTTTATTGTATCAACCTGCTGATCCTGCAACGACAAAACACATTTTTCCATCCGGTCCAAAGCCATAAATAAATTTACAGCAGTAGGACGTGAAGAAGCCAGGTATTTTTTTACCTCCGTAAATTTTTGAAAAAAACCGGAAAAAGACTGTTCTCCGAATTGTTGTGCACAAACCGCCATGCCATAGGCAGCAGCAACTCCGATCGCCGGGGCACCCCTCACCTTCAGGTGATAAATGGCTTCCCAAATCTCCTCCGGAGTATATAAGCGGAGATATGCTTCCCGGCTGGGCAATTGCGTCTGGTCGAGAATAATTACAGCCGGCTCTTCCCAATCGACACTTACCGTCGTCAGGCCGGTCAAACCTTCACTTTTCATTTTTCTTGCATCCATTCGTTCAGCGTATCGAGCAAGTCTTCTTTCGACACCGGATCGAAATCTTTAATCCGGCAAGCATGGCTCATATCCCCTCTTACGTATTTACGGCATTTTCCGTTTTTCTTCAAATCGACGCCGGTAGCATACCAGGGATCACTTCCGCCGTATACAAACAAAATCCGCTCGGCATCCGTCTGCAACCATTCGTTGATCGCCTTCATCTGTTTGTCATTAAAAGGCTTTTTTTCAACGCCTTCAGGCATAGTGAACGAAAAGTCGATATCTTTATCGTCTTCGGGTAAGAATTTCTTGAACGGTTTTATTTTATAATCATACATCCCGATCTCGGTCAAAGCAGCATAAAAAAACGGTTGCATGCGGACGATGTACTTATCTTCAAAAAAATCAGGGGAAGACACATTCACCAGGTATTCGAAGATCTCCTCCCAATCGGCACTTTCCTGATCGGGAATATCGGCACAATTATTCCCCCACTGCCAAAACGCAAAAGGATATTCCAGAATCATCAGCTGCAGGGCCCGTTTGGTCCCTCCCACCATCCGGTAGGTATATTTCTTTTCGGCAGCCAGCTCCTCGAGCATAGGAAGCAGCGTATCGAGATGTTCGAAACACATGGTCTGAAAATCACGGATCGTATAATGACAGGTATTCAGATCCTCCCAGTTAAAAAGCGCTTTCACCCCACTCTTCGCCGTTCCTAACCGGTTCAGGAATTTATCCAAACGGGGATCTACATACTCCAGATTCAGGGGAGCCACATACGGTACACTGATATCCACATCGGCCGGGTAAAAATAACGGTGAAATATCGTCGTCTGTCCTCCTTTGCTGATTCCGGTACTGATCCATTTCGATGCCGGATAAATTTTCTGCCTGATAGCCTGTATAATCTCGTGCTGGTCATCGGCAGCCTGCTTGATGGTCAGGTTTTCCCAGGGAATCCCTCCTTCCGGCACGCTTTGATCAAAAAAACGGTGCTCTATCGTCAGCTGATTCCCTTTCAGGATATTAGCCAATTCACCTTCTTCCGACGACCAGATATTATAGCCTTCCAACTCGACGATTACCGGCGCATCCTGTTTTTTATGTCCTAAAAGGACTTTCTGCTTGAAAGTCCCCTCGGAAGGATTATTGTGATCAATAGGCTGTTCAAACCAAAATTGATAATACTCTTCAAAAGGTTTTACATCCAGTTTTTGAATATCACTAATTTGTGGTATCTGTCGCAGTTTTTCCAATACCCTATCATCCGCCGACACGGCTCCTGCAAACAAGTATAAAATAACAAACAGACTCAAATATTTTTTCATAATCAAAAGCATTTTCCTTTTCGACTGCAAGTTAGAAAAAAATGCTGACATATTAAAGCGGTTGGAATCCCCCAATATTCCATACAACAATGAATCATAAGCATAACTTAACATTTTATATTGGACAACTGCAAAATTTTCTTTATATTTGACAAATAGGATGTGGCTATTAACACGACATGAAAATACCTGTCGGACAAAATGATATTTTGTCATAAACGAAAAGATTAAATGCCATGGTACAACAAAACGCAATCAAAGTCTTCGAGGAAAAGAAAATATGCACTGTTTGGGACAGCGACCAAGAAGAATGGTATTTCTCCATCATCAACGTTATCGCCATTCTAACCGAAAACGATAATCCGCGCAGGTTCTGGAGTGACTTGAAACACAAACTGACAAAGGAAGGAAGTCAACTGTACGATAAAATCGTACAGTTGAAATTACCCACCGAAGATGGTAAAATACGTCTGACAGACGTTACCGTCACCCAGAACTTTATCGAAATCCGCCAGGACCTCACCGACGAGTGGAAACGCCACGGATTGCAAGAAGGCGAACACTTCGCCACGCTCACCGACATCATTTACCAATCGTGGGCAGGCAAAACCGCCAAAGAATACAAACAATTCAAAGGGCTGAAAAAAGAAAACCTCCGCGACAACATGACCAACAAGGAACTGGTGTTGAATATGCTTGCCGAACTCTCCACCAAAGAAATTTCCGAAGCACAGAATCCAGCCACTTTCGACGACCACATGGACATTGCCCGCCGTGGCGGCAACGTTGCCAAAGAAGCCCGCCTCCGCCTCGAACAAGAAACCGGCAAACCCGTCGTCACTCCGCTGAATGCCAAGCACATCTTAGGATTAGACAACGGCAAACCTCTTTCTGAAACGGAAAAGACGGAATAGCATGGCACAAAAAAACGAACAATACTATCCGCAGCTTGACGCCATCCTGCACCATATCAATCTGATGGTACAACGCGACTGGAGTTGCGAACCCTCCGACTCGTTCAATCGCCAAAACAGCATAAGCAAACTCTCGGAGCTTTCCGCCATATCCAAACGCAACCTGCATATCGTTTTCAAATCATACACGGGTGAATACCTGCACAAATACATCAACCGCCTCCGCTTGGAATATGCGTGGGGCATGTTGAAATCCGGCAATTACACAAACGAAAAGATAGCGGAACATATCGGTTTTGCCAACGTTACAGCGTTCTACAACGCTTTCAAAAAACATTTCGGACAAACTCCTGCCCAATCCAAACAAGTGCCTTTGCCTCTCCGTACAACGCCATCCGGTCCGGAACATGCTTTCAACCTTGCATATTCCATTCGGGAAATCAATGAAAAGCCGCTTTTGTTTCTCTCCCACATCGGAAACTACGAACTTGCCAACACTTTCGCCTTTGAAACCGCAACGTGGGACACCCTCTACGAATATGCCGCCAATCACGACCTATTACCGGACGAAGAAGAATATTGGGGAATCTGCTATGACGATACGCTCATCACACACCCGGACAAATGCCGCTTCTACGCCTGCCTGACCATTAATGCGCCCGTCAAGTCCCATTTGACAAGCCGCATAAAAAGCATGACACTCCCCCGACAGCTCTACGCCGTATATTGCCACAAAGGAAAGTACACCCTTTTAGATACATTCTACGATGCCATACTAAAAAACCTTCCACCCAACTACTTGTTAGGGGAAAGTTTTATTCTTGAACGCTATCTGAACAGCCCGACAGATACGCCCGCGGACGAATTACTGACAGAGGTGTGGTTACCAATCAAAGCTATACCCACTAAAATTTAGGTTGTGCCGGGTAATTTTTTACTGACATGCATTCAAAATCCGCTCTATAATATCGGTATTTTTCGTTTATAAGTTCTTCAAATTTACCACTATCAAACTCCTTCTTATATTTTTCTGACAATTCTTTCTCCTTTCTTTCTTTTTTCACTTCATCAAAATTTCCGGTAAAAGGAGGTATCCAACGAACACATGACTTAATCTCCTCTTTTGACATTTTCTCATTGGGCTTGAGTATTGGAAAATTTTCCAAATTGCTACCAAATGCATCAAATTTGTCAAATAATTCATCCACACATTTATAAGAACCAGTTATTGGCGTTTTTTCTCCTTCTTTCAATATACTACGCACCAAAATGCCACCACCAAAAACTGCGACCTCTTTTCCCTCACGTTCTTCTTTTTCACTTTTAAATGAAATATCAACCCCGCTCATATGGAAAAACCATTCACCGGCTTTTGTATTTCGAGGATAAGTAATAAAATCCGGATGTTTTTCATTATAAAAATAAAACTCCACCTCCAGAAAATCATAACGCACCCCCTCCTTTTCAATGTGAAAATCCTGGAACAGCATATTTGCAATCTCTTTAAACTGCTTTTTCACATCCTCCACATTCTTCATCTGGAGCAATTCCTGTAACTTTTCTATCTTTTCCATAACACATTAATTTTGCTTGTAAAGCAAACAAAAGTTTGTGTGATTTACAACTTTTATACTTCACAAATTCCTAAACAGTTCATTTTTACTGCGGACTTTATAGCTGCTGAATGATCCATAGTCAAAACGAATTCTAAATTTCATTTATTTGTCTTACTAAACAAGTTTCATCAAACCTTTCTATGATATCAAGCATAGATTGGGGTAAATATTCCGTGACTACATATTTTACCATCCATGAAGGTATTCCATAATAAGCTGCGGCAATACCGCCCGTCATACAGGCTATCGTGTCGCTATCACCTCCGAGCGATATAGCCAAGCGGATAGCAGACTCGTAGTCGTGGCTGTCCAAAAATGCAACGATTGCTTCGGGACAAGAACCTTGGCAAGTTCCATCAAACTTATAAATCGGACGGATTTCGTCACAAGTCCGGTGCAAATTATAGCCAAAAGTTTGTTCGATGTAATCGTATATTGCCTCTTTTGTTTTATGTTGGCGAGCCAAAAAGATTGCAGAAGCTATAGCCTGCGCTCCTTTTATGCCTTCAGGATGATTGTGTGATACTTCTGCCGATTGTTTGGCAAGGTCAAGAACTTCGCCAAGAGTTTTGGCATAATACCCGCAAGGGCTGACACGCATACCGGATCCATTTCCACAGCTATTATACGGTTTCTTGTCTTCGCTATAAAATAACCAACTACGGAACATACGACCATACTCTCTGGCAGGATATTCCTCTCCCCAATCGGGCATGATCTTCTGCAATGGAACACCACTTAACAACCAATCTGCGACAGCAATGGTCATGACAGTATCGTCTGTAAAATCCGTTATATCGCCGTCAAATAAATCAAAATTAGTTGATTTACAATTTGCCCACTCATATCTTGACCCGATGATGTCTCCGATAATAGCTCCGATAATACCGCCAGGAATAAGATGTTCGCTCTGCATTTCTCCTGTTTTCAGCATTTTCAAAGTCCATTCATCAGCTTTGCCGCTGTAGTATTTTTGTAAAGCATCAGAGAAAATATCGTTAGGACATACGAAATCAAAAAGTGTCATTGACGAACGGAATTTCAAGGCATCTATGTCACCCAAGATTTCCCTTGCGGATTTACCGTCAATTCCAAGCATTGCCGTTGTGATTTCATAAAGGTTTCTGCCCAGTATAGGATGATGCAAAAACATAATTGCTTCATCACGATCAGCAATACCATTATATTCAGCATTGTGGCTATGCCCAAGTCCACGAAGTTGTGGAAATATATACCACATCCAGTGAGACTGTTTCTGGCCGGAGCGTATTTCTGTCAAAGCAGAGGAGTATATTTGACGATGTGCATCAACGAATCGCCTTAATTGGTATTTTGAAATGTATTCTTTGTATTTAGTCATGATTAATACTTCGTTAAATTTACATTTAGCCGTTGAAAACATTTGTCTGCATTAGTATATTTTTAACGGATAAATTAAAGTAGGATTAGCATCTATATAGGAAAAAGATACCTCCCTATTTTTATCTAAAGTTAAAAGGACATTATTACCATGTAAATCATTTATTACAATTTTCTCTTTGTTGTTCTTTCCTCCATTTTCAATCACACCTCCAATATATTTTGAAATCTTCGTTACTTTTTTAAAAGAACTGACATTAACTCTTCTATTTAAATCTCTACTAATCAAATCATAAAATTTGTTTTCAAAATCTTCGTTTGAATTAGAATCATTACTCAAGAATTTGACAAAATCAAAAATTTCTTTAGGAAGGTCTTCGTTATAATTTTTCATCTCTTCAAATGAGTATTTCCGAATCTTTTCAAAATTCTCAAAAACATTTGAGATGGAAATGCCTTCTACGAAAGGTTGCTTCATAATAACTCTAAATGACATTTTATAGACTTCAGCTATATCATCCCAAATTTTTAAATTATCAAATCCGTATAAAGTATAAGCAGTTTCAGGGAAAATGGCATTATATAACTCTATTTTATCTTCAATAAAATTCAACAAATCCCCATTCTCTATATCTTCATTTTTTAAATAACAATAAGGATTAACTGCCTTAATAACTTCTTTATTTTCTAAATCAAACCACACGCAACTTTCTTCTCCGCATTGATCTCCTTTTGGCCCCTTTTTAAAAAAAGAATACATTTCCTGTTTCAAATTTTCATCTTTAAAACAGGAAACAATAAAGCTTTCTATTTTTTTCTTGGATGATATCCTTGGGGATTGTTTCTCTTGATTTGCCTCTCTAATTTCTCCCAAGATAATTCTGGCTGTGGCAATTTTTCTATCGGATTCTCTTTTCTTATCCGCTCCAAAATCTCTTCTCTCCTCATTATTCTCTGACATTCTTTTTCGTTCCTCATTACTTATATTCCTTAATAATAATTCAACTATTCTATCATCCAAAAATTGAATTTTATCTTCTAAATCTTCAAGTATCTCTTTTACCACCTTCATTCTTCCTTGTTCCTCTTCTTAAATTTTTGATATTCTTTCTCGTTCCTATCATCTTTTCCAAATCCTTTTCATTTGTTAGAGGAATTCGGAAATACAGTCTTCGCCAACATCTTCTGTAAACTTTCATACTCGCCGCCATACCTTTTCACCCTTTTCAAATCTTCTTCACTTGGGTGAGGAATCCGGGAAATATCCATATTATGCCGGAGGTCATTCAACTTGACACTGATTGCCAGACGATGCCCCCGGAAACGTTCTATATAAGCCTCCCGATTAGGAGCCGTGTGGGAATTCAGCAGTTCAAGGGCTTCTTTTATTTCCACCCATTCGCTCTCTGTCGGTAAAACGTCCCACCCAAGCAAAATCCTTGACAAAGCCAACATGATTTCATCGCTCGTATAGTCAGTATCTTCAAGTACATCATGTAAAAATCCCACAACTTGTTCCTTCCAATCACGACCATTACAGCCGACCGTCAATAAATGCCCTTCAAAATAATCCTTTCCGGCTTTGTCTACTTGTCCTTTGTGCAACTCTTTCGCCAAGCATGCCGCAGCGCACACGATGTGAATTCTACTTTCCTGACATTCAAACAGTCTTTTCCCCTCTACCGGTCGTAGCAGCTCCTGCAAAAAAGGCTGCGCTTCGACTAAATCCCAATTCTCATTTATGTCGCATGCTATTCTCAACAACGTCCGTATCCTGCATCTCTTGCTTCTTCTTTCACTATTCTCCGGACTTTTCTCCTCCCGAACCTCCCCGCTTCGGTAAGTGACCCGCTTCGGCAAAAAAGGTTTTGACTCATCTATGAAACCACCCACCATCTTGATGTAGTCAAACATAATATCCAGGATACGGGTAAGCCGACTTTCCAATATCATAACCTTCCGCTTCCGTAGCCTATCGGCAACATAATTGATAACCTCCGTTCTGTCGACCTCATTGCCAAACCCGATGACCTCATTCCAGCAAACGCCGAAAGCTTCATCGATTTCTTTCCAAACCTCCTCCGGAAGGTCATAATCTATCCGGTTGTAAACTGCACACTTTACTCTTTCTGAATCGATAGTTTCCATGATTGATTAATTTAACTGATTACATATATTCCAAGACACACAATTCAAAGCCCCGCCCCGACGCACCAATGATTTCACTCCCACCTGGCCAATGGAAGCCTGCGGAAAAAGAGCACGGAACCGCTCATACGCCATCCCATCCTCCTTCATATCCAATCGGGGTAACAGGATAACCTCACCCACCTGCAAATAATTGATATAAGCCCAATTATACGGGGAAGGCTTCCCCACTGGATAACACAACTCCGTCACTTCATATCTGCGAGACAATACCTTTAGCAATTTCTCTGCAAACCCCGGGTCAAAATCCCCGTAATTCGTCAGCAGAACACGCCCGTCGCCAAGATAACGCACCATTCCGTCCGCATGTCCGTACCGCTCGTGGTGGTCCCACGGAATCACGACCAATTCCGCCCCGAAACACCGTTCCAATTCATTCATCAAAGCGACTTTGTCATAATTCCGGTTCTCATAGAATATCTTATCCGTCATGATAACGGAATCCCCGCATTTGATGACATTCCCGCCGTCTAAAACGACATCCGTCTTTGTCACCCTCACATCCGAAAGTTTCAATTTCTCAAAACACACTGCCCCATCCGTCCGATAAACCGCCGAGTCACGCAAATAATCAGGGATATAAACATACTGCAAATAGACATCCGGACTTAACTGTACCGGCATGAAGTCACGCACCCAATAATCCCGCGTATCGCTCAATAATCCATATGGCACATGGAATTGCTCCAAAGCCGCCCGAATGTCTTTCCAACATTCCAGTCCCGTCAGCCAAGCCGAAAAGAAAACCGCATCCGTTTGTGAATCTGTCACCATATCTTTCTGCCGTTAATCATATAACGGGACAAAAATAAGACACATAGCCCCAAACATCAGTACTCAAAAGTGCAAAACCAACATTTATCTCCTGTGCCTAAATTTGTCGGACTTTTTGTAAATTTGCACACTCATCGTTTACATTTTATTTGCATGAAATTCTGGAGCCGTTACAAAGAACATTATAAGGCACTGATACAACTGGGTGTGCCTATTGTCATCGGACAAATCGGTATTGTTGTTGTCGGATTGGCCGACAACATGATGGTGGGACAATATGCCACTCTCGACCTGGCTGCAGCTTCATTTGTCAACAGTGCCTTCAATATCCCCATTCTTTTCGGTCTGGGTTTTTCTTATGGTCTTACTCCCCTGGTCGGACAATTTTTCGGCCGTCATGACAAATATCATGTCGGTCAACTGCTACGCAACAGTCTGTTGGTAAATCTCTTCATCGGCTTGCTCCTGACCCTGGCGATGACAGTGGTATGGTTCAATATCGACCGGCTAGGACAGCCTGAAGAATTACTCCCGTTGATCCGGCCTTATTTTCTTCTCCAGCTGGCTTCCCTGGTATTCGTCATGTTATTCAATTCTTTCAAGCAATTCGCCGACGGTATTACGGATACCAAAACGCCCATGTACATCATGATCTCCGCCAATCTGGTGAATATTGCCGGAAATTATATACTGATCTACGGAAAATTCGGACTACCGGCCCTGGGTGTCGTAGGAGCAGGCATTTCCACCTTAACGGCCCGTATCCTCATGTTTGCAGCTTTCGCCGTCTTATTTTACCGCAGCCTCCGTTACCGCCGCTATCTGGTCGGTTACAAACGGGGTAAATACAATTTCACCGATATCCTCTCACTCAATAAAATGGGCTGGATGGTCGGTTTACAGATGGGCCTGGAAACTGCCCTGTTCAGTATTACGGGAATTATGATCGGTTGGCTGGGAAGCATTGCCCTGGCCGCCCATCAGGTGATGGTGGCTATCTCGACTTTAGGTTTTATGATCTATTACGGAGTCGGAGCAGCGGTATCTGTACGGGTGAGTAATTATTTCGGCCGTCAGGAGCTGCTCCATGTGCGCCGCACGACGATGGCAGGCTTCCACCTCATTCTTTGTCTCGCTGTCTGTGCCTGTACTGTGTTCTTATTTTCCCGGGAACTGATCGGATATCTATTCACCACCTCCGAAGAAGTCATCCGGGTCGTATCCACCCTGGTCTATATCCTGCTGGCCTACCAATTCGGGGATGCCCTTCAGATTACCTATGCCAATTCCCTCCGCGGTATCGGCGATGTGATCTCCATGGCTGTCATCTCCTTTATCGGTTACTTCCTGATCGCCATGCCCGTATGCTACATCTGCGGCTTTGTACTCGAGTGGGGCATCACAGGAATCTGGATCGGCTATCCGATAGGGCTTACCCTGACCGGAGTCATGCTTTGCGGGAGGTACTACTGGAAACTAAAAACTAAAACTCAGAGCAAAGAATTTTATTGATTTCCCGGTATCCTTTTTCCTTATCGGCAAAATGCACGGTATGGAAACCCAGTTGACGAGCCGCATCGACATTTTCCTTCAGGTCGTCGATAAAGAGCGTATCTTCGGGGTATGCCTGAAAACGGTCGATCAGGATCCGGTAAATCTCTTTTTCGGGTTTAATCAGTTTTTCGTGAGCCGAGATGATCTGGCCCTCGAAATACCGAAAGACCTCCCGTTCTTTCAGGTAATCATAAAATTCCAGGGACATATTGGAAAGGCAGAATAAACGGTAACCTTTAGCGGCCAACTCTTTAATCAGACATTGTGTTTGGGGAATATCCCGCAACGAATGTTTGATAAACTCGACAAAATCCCAACATTCGGCATAAGGACGTCCCGAAAAAACACTCATTTCCCGAACGATATTCACCTGATCGATCGTCCCCCGGTCGTAATCGGGCCAAAATTTCCGGAAAAATCCCCTTTCAAACAGACCCACCGGCATTGCACGATCACCGGTATATTCTTCCATCAAACGTTCAGGACTCCAATCGACCACAACTCCCCCCAAATCAAAAACCACATTTTTCATATACTTGTCATTTTTCAATCATACCTATTTTCGATATCTAAAGTTACAAAACTTATACCAACTTATCCGCTCACTGAAAAATCTATCCGGCAAGTGGATTAAAAATCCACAATTACCCCGACAGAGGGTAAAACCGTTCCGCCCAATTCATTTTTTATGCTGCGCATCTGATAATAACCTTCCCGGTCAGGATCTTTGCGATAGCTTCCGTCGGGATTTTCGACAGGCACCAGCTCATCGGGACCTAAAGCTTTATAGTTATAGATATTCTGAATGTCCGCATAAAATATCAACGACCACTTTCGAAAGAAAAAACTCTTATCCACCCTGACATCCAGTTGATGGAAAGCCGGTAATCGCTGTGTATTGAAGCGCGAATAATCATAATAAGGCTGATGTTTGGCCTCCCAGGCTTCTATCCGTGCCGAAGTCTCCCGATCATAAGGCGTATAAGGCCCACCCGCCACATATCTCCATTTAAACCCCAAATCCCAACTTTTACCTATCCTACGGGTTGCTGTCAGAGAGAATATATGGCGGTTATCCCAACTACTGGGTATATAACGACGGGTATTCTGCAAATTTTCATCCAACTGTTTAAATTCGGAATAATACCAGGTATAAGCCAACGAAGCAACGACACCATAAAATTCCTGGGTTCTGAGCATCAATTCCAGCCCATAAGCTCTCCCTTCTCCGACGGGTCGAACCGCTTCGTCACCCACCGCCACATAGTCGGTACCTTTATTGGCCAAAGCAACCGAATCGGTCAGGGATACGGGATAATGATCGTAAGTCTTGTAAAAACCTTCCAGTGTAATCCGGGTAGTCGTTCCCGGACGATACTCAACTCCCAGTACATAATGATCGGCTCCGACATATCCGGTCTTATTCCGTTTATTCACCAGAACTCCCCCGGCGTCTGCAAAACCCAGCGTCGTATAGGCAGGCAACTGATAATACCGGCCGATATTGCCATTTAGCGACCAGCGTTCGTCGAATGCGTAAGAAAATGAGAAACGGGGCGATATTTGCCGGTAAAGAGCAGCTGTTTTACCGGTATAATTACATCCGTCCGCCCGGAGTCCCAGGGATAAAGCCAGCCGTTCGGAGAAAAAAGACCGGGACACCTGGCCGAAGACCGCCCATTTCCACATATTCAAAGCCCGGGAATAATACTGATCGATAGCTTCTCCCGCAGCGAACAGCCGCCGGGCCGTAGTATTGTCATAGTGGGCATATTCGATACCTGCCCCAACCTGAAGTTTAAACCCATTCGCTGCATAACGATGATGCTCGAAACGGAATTTATTTTCCGATTCTCCAGAGCGATAGTCGATTGTTTTGGGATTATGACGGTCATTGCCGGTGTATTTCTCGACCTTATTGTACAATCCACTCCGGCTTAGGACGAAAAAGTGATACCAGTTATTGCCGTAATGCTTAAAGGTCGTTCCAAAAGTATAACTCCATTGCCGGCTTTCCGGCAACCAATCGAGCAAATATTTCTGATGATCGTCGGGATTCTTCAGGTCGGTATTCAGACGGTTGATATCGTATCCGCCAATACCGAGCAAAGTCCATTCATTCCGGGCATTCAAACGGGTGACCGTCTTGAATTGCATATCATTATACACCGGAAGAAAAGGCAAACCGATGATACCGAACAACATCTTCAGATAACTTCGCCGGGCCGAAACAATAAAAGTAGTCTTTGGAGCCAACGGACCGTCCAAAGACAGGCCGTAATCGGTAGCACCGAAAGTAACCCGCGTCTTCACCCGGTCGGGATTTCCCTCGATCTGTCGAAATTCGAGCATAGAACTCATCATATTACCATAAGAAGCCGGGAAGGCACCGGAAAAGAAATTTACCTCTTTGACAAAATCGATATTCACAATACTGACTACCCCACCGGAAGCCCCCTGAGTAGCGAAATGATTTAAGATGGGCAATTCAACTCCGTCCAGATAAAACCGGTTTTCAGCAGGCCCACCACCCCGGACTACAAAATCATTCCGGAATGCAGGCGAAGACAATACCCCCGGCATGGATTGTACTACTTTGGAAATATCCCGGTTGCCTCCGGGATTTTTTTCAATCTCCGCAATTCCTATCCGCTGAATGGAAACCGGAGTTTCTACTGTTTTACGGTAAGGACTGGCTTTGACTACGACTTGTTCCAAAGTAGTCGATGCAGGTTCCAAACCGATATTTTCCGTTCTCTCTCCGGCAGTACCCAACAGAAACCCTACTGTCACCAAAGTCTGATAACCGATACTACTCACCTCCAAGCGGACAAGTCCCGGAGGAACATTTTCCAACCGGAATCTTCCCTCCTCATCCGTCGCTCCCCCCAGAGTCGTCCCATAAACTACGACATTTGCAAATGGGATCGCCTCATTGCTCGCCAAATCGAAGACTCGTCCTTTAACGACACCTTTATTTTGTGCCTGGACAGCTGGTCCGATACCCAGACAAAATAAAAATAATACGATCCAATATCTCATCTCTAAAATATCTTACTATTTATAAACTCTTCTCCCGACGGGTCGGCAAATGTACACAAACGAATCGTCATCTGACAAAAAATCCCCCATCGATTACCGGTCAATGAGGAATTTTTCAAGAAAATATGAGTATTGAACATTAAGAATATATCCTTTATACGAGCAACTTAGCAAAAAGATTCAAAAAAAATTCTACTTTTCTTTGGAGGTTATATGAAAATATCTACCTTTGCACCCGAGTTCTTTGCCCAGGTGGCGGAATTGGTAGACGCGCTGGACTCAAAATCCAGTGTCCTCAACAGACGTGCGGGTTCGATTCCCGCCCTGGGTACAAATTGAAAATCAAGGAGTTAGATGAAAATCTAACTCTTTTTTTTTGTAACCCATGGGACCGGGGCATGGGGTTTCTTGAGGACTGGTACTATCTTAGAAAAAGTTTACTGATCACCTATCTTACAATTTATTCCTGGAAGATTTCAGCCCTCACGCGGCTGAGGGTTTCGGGAGTCATCAACAGATAAGAAGCGATATGGCTGATAGGGGCTCTTTTGGCTGCTTCGGGAAAATCTTTTAGAAAACGTTTATAGCGTTCCTTGGCAGTTTCGAATCGCCAGGAGTCGGCTTTGTTCTGGGATACCATAAGGCCCCATTCTAAAATTTTCTTGTATAATTGGGCAATAGAGGAATAAGAAACAAACAATTCTTGCAGACCGGTATAGGGGATGTCGTACACCACGGTCGGTTCGATGGCTTCGGTCATCAAGCGTGTGGGTTCTTGTCTGAACAGGCTGATGATGCAAAATACCAAATCATCTTCACACGAAAAATGTTCGGTGATATCATGCCCGTTTTTGTAGTAATACTGACGTAACATTCCCGATTCGACATAATGGAAATGGCGGGCTATCCGGCCTTCTTCGAGGAGAAGTTCTCCTTTATCGACCCGGCGACACTCCATTATAGAAGCAAGTGCTTCCTGTTCCTCCGGATGCAGAGGATAATAACGTCTGGACAGAGTTCGTGTTATAGCTAAAGCAGTTTTCATATTTACCGGGAAAAAAGTATACAAAGAAAAGAAAAAGGGTTGAAAAAAAAGAGAATCGGAGCTTATAAAGTTCATCATAAAACGTAGGTATAATTTTTTCTTTCTATTCCGATTCCGGTTTTTATACCGTCAGACCGGTTCGCCTGGACCGGTCCGTTAAGGCTTTCCTTCACTGACCGGCGGAACTCGCTTCGCTCAGACACCACCGGTCGGGCGTTCGGAAACCCTAACCGGACACTCGTTCCCGCTCCAATGGTCTTCCGGCATAAAAACCTTCATCTCACGTTAACACGACCTGGCAAAGGAAGAATTAGAAAAATTTTATAGAATAAAATACCGGCTCACCTCTATCGGATTATGGATAATTGGGTTACTTTACCGGAAAATCTTTTTTCGCTGAAATTTATG
>QWCB01000078.1_pt1 | contig 112032 bp, 96 predicted proteins | sample 1972511 | NCBI WGS metagenome assembly QWCB01 (sample SAMN09866719, study PRJNA288562) | Human gut metagenome isolate term5_stool, whole genome shotgun sequencing... | isolation source: gut | host: Homo sapiens | place: USA: California | reverse complement strand
CATCGACACCAGCTACCAACACAACCTCGGCATCCAAAAAGGCTGGATCAAATAACCGCAACACGCCCGGAAAAGACACACTTTTCTTTACTTAACCCGATGTAGCTGAAAACAGCGGAAACAAAAATGAGGCTCAGCTTGACGCTGAGCCTCATTGGGCGGAGCCGATGACGGGAATCGAACCCGCGCCGCCTGCTTGGGAAGCAGGAGTTCTACCATTGAACTACATCGGCACACAGTAGGCGGAATGATTAAAAGCACGCCACGGGATTGGCACAGTAGGTGTGGCATGCAGGCAATCAGTCGCCCTCTGTAACTTCAATGTAGCACTCTCGATTCGTGTCGAAAAAATTGGTCTTGAAGACCCTCTGTCCGTCTTTTCGGGTTAAGCGCTGATCTCCTTGTAGGGCCTCATCCAGTCCTGCCCGGGGGATTCAGTGCGGGCATATCCTGCAACCCGCACACGCTGTGTATTACAGAGCGGTTAAGCTGGTCTATGTGTTGCTCTCAGATCGTGATATTCGTGCCGCTATCGATGCCGAAGGCTCCGGCCATCTCGGCATTGATCCTTTTGACCCGAAGATGATTCAGCCTTCGTCCATCGACGTGCGTCTGGACAAGTTCTTCCGAGTTTTTAACAACTCGCAGTACACACACATCGATCCGAAGTTGCCACAGGAAGAACTGACGTCCCCGCACGAGGTTCCAGAAGGGCAGCCCTTCATTCTTCACCCGGGCGAGTTCGTCCTGGCATCGACCTTGGAGTACTTCACTATTCCTCCGCACTTGGCAGGCCGCCTGGAAGGTAAGTCTTCGCTGGGGCGTCTGGGCCTGGCAACGCACTCGACCGCCGGCTTTATTGACCCAGGGTTTTCAGGCCACATCACGCTGGAGCTATCCAATGTGGCGAACTTGCCTATCGCACTGTGGCCGAACATGAAGGTCGGCCAGCTGGCACTGTTCAAGATGTCCTCGCCGGCAGAGGTGCCTTACGGTTCCGGCAAGCTCGGTTCGAAGTATCAGGGGCAGCGCGGCCCGACGCCGTCTCGTGCGTACCTGAACTTCCGCGATGAGGAATAAGGCACCTGAAACTCGGGATATGAACTCGGAATATAAATGAATTGTGAATAGCCCCGAGTGAATTCTTGGTGAAGAAATGGAAACAATTGTTCAATAAAGAGTTTTCGCAGGTGAAAAGCCTAAATATGGGCCTTTAGTTCACACCATTTAAGGGTTAAATCGGCTTGATGGCCTTTTATCTTTCGATAAATAATAGCCCTTATGCGTATTACGGTTATTGGTACGGGTTACCTTGGCGCCACTCATGCCGCGGCGATGGCGGAGTTAGGCCACGAGGTTCTCGGCGTAGATGTTGATCCCGCCAAGATTGAGGCATTGTCCGCAGGCCAAGTTCCTTTCTTTGAGCCTGGCTTGCCCGAACTGCTAAAGAAGCACGTTGAGTCAGGGCGACTACGTTTCACCACTAACTACGACGAAGCCGTTGAATTTGCGAACGTCCACTTCGTAGGTGTCGGAACTCCGCAGGTTAAGGGCTCGTACGCCGCCGATGTTCGCTATGTGGACGCCGCCATTACCGAATTGGCTAAGCGCGTCGTCGGCAAGCATTTAGTGTTTGGTAAGTCCACTGTGCCCGTCGGTACCGCACCGCGCCTGCAGGAGCTGGCTGCGAAGATGATCAGTGAGCGCGCAGCAGCTGGTGATGAGCAGTTGAAGAACACCAGCCTCGAAATCGCCTGGAACCCGGAGTTCCTGCGTGAGGGCTTCGCAGTAAAGGACACTCTCGAGCCGGACCGTGTGGTGCTGGGCACCCAGAAGCCGGGCATGATCCTCAATGGTGCGGGTCAGGAGGTCGAGTCAATCGCTGAGGACAGCCTGCGCGAGTGCTTCGGTCCTATCTTCGAGCGCGAGACGCCGCTTATCGTCGCGGACACTGCCACCGCAGAGCTGGTGAAGGTGTCGGCGAACGCATTCCTCGCCACCAAGATTTCCTTCATCAACGCGGTCTCTGAAATCTGTGAGGTCACAGGTGCGGATATCACTACGCTTGCCGACGCCATCGGTATGGACGCCCGAATTGGTCGCCGCTTCCTCAACGCGGGTCTGGGCTTCGGCGGCGGTTGCCTGCCGAAGGATATCCGCGCATTCATGGCCCGCGCCGGTGAGCTGGGCGTTGACCAGGCGCTGACCTTCCTGCGTGAGGTCGATGCGATTAACATGCGTCGCCGTGAAAAGACCGTTGACCTGGTGCGTGGTAGCTTCGGCGGCTCGCTGCTCGGCCACACCGTGACCGTGCTGGGTGCGGCTTTCAAGCCGAACTCTGACGATGTGCGTGACTCCCCGGCGCTGTCGATTGCTGGTTCGCTGTCTCTGGCGGGCGCTTCGGTGAGTGTTTATGACCCGCAGGCCATGGAGAACGCCAAGAAGAATTTCCCGACCTTGGAGTACGCACCGAGCATCGAAGCTGCCCTGGAAGGCACGGAGATGGTTGTCGTCGCCACCGAGTGGCAGCAGTTCCGCGACATCGACCCGGTGGCTGCGAAGAAGCTGGTCAAGCGTGCAGCAGTGCTCGACGGCCGCAACTGCCTGCCAGCCGACCAGTGGCGTGCCGCAGGCTGGGATGTCACCTGCCTCGGCCGCGGCTAAATGCTAGCCGCCCTCGAGCGCTTCGGAAACTTCATACCCTCCGGGGCCACGGTATAGGCGGCGATGAGGGTGGTAATCGGCACTGCGAGTACCAAAGCCACCGCACCGATGGTGGAACGCAGCAGCTCTGTGGCCACGACATCGGAGGTCAACGACTGCATCAGCGGCCGGTCGGAGACGCTTAACAAAATCGATAGCGGTAGTGCGGTGCCGAGGTACGCCAGTACCAGTGTGTAGACCATCGACGCGATGTGATCGCGACCGACGCGCATTGCCGAGCGGAAGACCTCCATAGGCCGCGACCGCGGAGCTGCTTCGTAAAGCTCCTGGACGGTCGATGCCTGGGCGATGGTGACGTCGTTAAGCACGCCCAACGCGCCGATGATGAATCCCGCCAGAAGCAGACCTGTGACGGAGACGTCAGGCAGGTAAAGCTGAATGAGCAGGTTGTCCTCGTTGCCGAGACCACGTAGCTGTGACGTGGAGATTGCGAGGTTGGCCAGGCCCGCCGCCAACACCATCGTGGTGAGTGTTCCCGCCAGTGCGGAAGCTGACTTCCAATTGATGCCATGTACGAGGAAGAGCACCGGGAAGAGGATCGCCGCGCCCGCCGTGATGGCTAAGGCCACAGGATCGCCACCGCGTAGCAGTGCCGGAACCAGGAATCCCATCACTGCGGCCAGCGTGATGCCAAGACCAATGAGGCTCAAGACTCCGCGAGTCATGCCGACGAGGATGATGAGCAGCACCGCTGCGCCGAGCCACATCCAGATGGTCGTGGTGCGATCCATGTCCAGGAAGGTGTAGGTGTTGCCGATGCTAGCGGTGTCGACAACCTGATGAGGTGCGAGGTCGACGACATTAGTGTCGGTGGCAGGAGCAGGAGCTTCGGGGGCAGCGGGGGCAGCGGGGGCTTCTGCGTCGGATTCAGGTGCTGGTTCCTGCTCCGGGGCTGGAGCTGGTGCCGGAGCCTCTGCATCAGGAGCAGGCTCACCCTCTGCGCCCTCAGGGGCAGGCGCGGGAACAACGCCGGGAGCCGGTGTCATCAACCCCGGATCCGGCACGGCACCATTGTCGACAGCTCCGGTACCGGCCGCGTTTGGACGGTGAATTGCCAGGACGACCTTGTCTCCCTCCTCCAGCTCAATCTCGCCGGGAAGGCCGGATGCTTCCAGCAGAGTCTTCTTGCCCTCGTCTGGACCCGAGGTCAGCTCAATGACCGAGAGCTGGCACTTCGGCGCCGCGGGGTCATTGAGGGAGGCCGCCAGTCCTGGCCGCGGCTGGTCATCGAAGACGCGTCCGTTGTCAGGCGAATTGCACGCGCCGACGCTGTGCTTTACGACGGTTCCCTTAACCGTCTCTGCAGCTGACGTCTGTGACTGCAGGAATCCCGGCCCTGGGCTCGGAGCTTCACCCGATGGCCAGAGCCCAATCACTGCGAGGAAAGTGGCAATACCAGCAACTGTGAGAACTGTGGCCAGCAAGCGACGTGCTCTTGTGGGGTTGTGCCGCGGTTTCGTTGGTTTTGGTTTGGCTTGCGCAGGTTCGTTTTGCCGTGCCGGTGCTGGTTTTGAATGTGCGGCAGGCTCTGCATGTCGTGCTGGGGCAGCCGAAGTTGCAGAGTTGGGTTGATTCGCGGCATTGACAGCCCGGAACCGGCCGGTAGGGGAGCCGTTGTTCGAGTTCTTCAGTACGTCGAGATGCGCACCTATGTCGGAACCCGGAGCAACGCGAAAAGGTTGCTGGTTGTCAGAGTTCATTGAATCTTTTGAATGCCTGCCCACCCTTAATAACCTAATCGCTGCACCAGCACCGGAAGGCGTACCGCCATTCCGGCGCGCCGAGCCGTAGTCATCAGCGCTATGGCCCACCTATCGATGCAATACTCACTCATCGATGCGCTCCAGTGTGTCCATAAGTGAATAGCGCATCGATATGTGAGAAGGGCAGAACCAGTAGCGTGCGCAACCTTAAGTACTGCTATTGCTTGTAGCTGACCAGGAAGTTGCCTAGGCGCTCGATAGCTTCCTTCAGGTCGCGTGCCCACGGCAGGGTGACAATTCGGAAGTGATCCGGCGTCGGGTAGTTGAAGCCAGAGCCGCCGACCATCAGGATCTTCTCTTCACGCAGGATGTCGAGCATCAGCTTCTCGTCATCGTGGATTTCGTAGACGTTCGGATCCAGCTTCGGGAATGCGTACATTGCTCCCATCGGCTTCACGCAGCTTACGCCCGGAATTGAGGTCAGTCCCTCGTAGGCGACATTGCGCTGCTCCAGCAGGCGACCGCCTGGCAAGATCAAGTCCTCGATGGACTGGTAGCCGCCGAGTGCCACCTGAATGCCGTGTTGAGCAGGGACATTCGGGCATAGACGGGTGCTGGCCAGCAAGTTGATGCCCTCGATAAAGCCCTCTGCGTGGCGCTTCGGGCCAGTCAGCACCATCCAGCCCGCGCGGTAACCGGCCACACGGTAGGTCTTGGACAAGCCGTTGAAGGTGATACAGAGCAAATCCGGGGCCAAGGAGGCAGTGGAAATGTGCTCTGCATCGTCGTAGAGGATGCGGTCGTAGATTTCGTCGGAAAGCAGCAGGAGTGAGTGCTCACGAGCGATATCGACGATGGCTTCGAGCGTCTGGCGTGTGTAGACCGCGCCGGTCGGATTGTTCGGGTTGATGATGACAATAGCCTTCGTGCGATCCGTCACCTTCGAGCGAATGTCTTCGACATCCGGGGCCCAGTTATTCTCCTCATCGCACGTGTAGTGGACGGCCTTGCCGCCGGCGAGGGTGGTTGCTGCAGTCCAGAGCGGGTAATCCGGAGCTGGAATGAGGACCTCATCGCCCTCGTTGAGCAGCGCCTGCGTGGTGATGGAAATCAGCTCGGAGACGCCGTTGCCCAGCCAGACGTCGTTGACGTCGAAACGGGGGAAGTCCGGGTCCATCTCATAGCGCGTGACGACGGCACGGCGTGCGGAGTAAATACCCTTGGACTCGGAGTAGCCCTGTGCGTGGGGGAGGGCGCGGACCATGTCCTGCACGATGGTGTCAGGTGCATCAAAGCCGAACTTTGCCGGATTGCCGGTGTTGAGCATCATGATGCGGTGGCCGTCGGCCTCCATCTGTTCGGCGAGAGTAGTCACCGGACCGCGAATGTCGTAGAGGACGTTCTGCAGCTTGGAGGATTGGTCCAGTGTCTTCAGTGGAGTGCGGCGAGGTGCCCTGATGTTTCCACGACGGGCGGCAACACGGGCAGCACGGGACTGCTCGGCCTGAGCGGCCTGCGCAGTCTGAGCGTCCTGCGTTGTCTCGTTGGTGGTTTCGGTACCCTGGGAAGTGTCTTTACTGGAACTCACCTGTCTAAGCATGCCACTTTTTTGCTCCCGCACCATGCTTTTCTCACAGCGGGGGCAGATTAATTGCACATTGATTGCGCAAAAGCGCCCTGCATGAGGATGCAGGACGCTTTACTGGGTTGCGGGCAGCTGGGGTTCTGGCTGCTAGTTACTGCTTAACTGCGGAGCCGTCGATCTGCAGGGAAATCTCGTTGCCAAGGAGCAGGCCGCCAGTCTTAATAGGAGCGTTGTAATCGGTGCGGTCAATCTTGGTGGCTGCCTCGAAGCCAACGCGAGTCTGACCCCATGGGTCTTCAGCGGAGCCGAAAATGTCGACATCCAGGGTGACCGGCTTGGTGATGCCGTTGATGGTTAGGTCGCCGGTAACGGTGGCCTTTTCTTCGCTCTGGAGCTCGATAGCGGTGGAAACGAATTCGAAGGTCGGGTTTTCGTCGGTGCCGAAGAAGTCCTTCGAGCGCAGGTGGTTGTCGCGCTCTTCATTGTTGGTGTTGATGGAGTTCGCCTGAATGGTCGCCTTTGCCGTGGAATTCTCCGGCTTGTCGGCATCAAAATTAATAACGGACTCAAACTCAGTGAACTGGCCGTGAACCTTGGTAATCATTGCGTGACGAACGGTGAATCCAACGGTGGAGTGCTGTGCATCAAGAACGTAGTTGCCAGACTGAAGAGCCATAGTGAATCTCCTAAAAGTTAAAAGTATCTCGAATGTTTCGAAGTATTTTTGTCCGCCGGAACCAACTTCCGGTGTTGACGTGTCAACGATAACTCTAGATGTGATGATGTGTCAACAAAGTTCAAAGAAAATGCCGAATATTTTTTAGAAGCGCACATCCGGTCGGGCGATTGGCTCGGGGTTTTGTCATGGCTGGGCGAGGCTCCTTTGGTTGGAGGCGGTTCATATGGAGTCGTTTTAAGTGCTTATGCCCAGCATAACAGGCGTTGACATGTCAACAACTGCTATTTAGGATTGAGAATTATGCAATTCGGAATTTTTACAATTGGCGACGTCACAAAAGATCCCACGACTGGACAAATCCCTACTGAACATGAGCGCATTAAGGCAACTGTCGCCCTAGCGAAGAAGGCCGAAGAGGTCGGCCTCGATGTATTTGCTACTGGCCAGCACCACAATCCACCGTTTGTGGCACCGGCGAATCCGCCGATTTTATTAGCCAACCTCACAGCACAGACCGAAAATCTGATTCTGTCGACCTCGACAACGCTGATTACCACCACCGACCCCGTGCGCATCGCCGAGGATTACGCCTACCTCCAGCACCTTTCCGAAGGTCGCATTGATCTGATGATGGGCCGCGGCAACACCGGGCCGGTTTATCCGTGGTTTGGCAAGGATATTCGCAAGGGAATTCCGCTGGCCATCGAGAACTATCACCTGCTGCGCACCCTTTGGCGTGAGGAGAATGTGGATTGGCAAGGTCAATTCCGCACTCCGCTGCAGTCATTTACGTCCACACCGCGCCCGCTCGACGGTGTAGCACCTTTCGTGTGGCACGGCTCAATCCGCTCCACTGAGATTGCTGAGCAGGCCGCCTTCTATGGGGACGGCTTCTTCCATAATCACATTTTCTGGAATATCGAGCACACCACAGCCATGGTCAATCTCTACCGCCAGCGCTATGAGCACTACGGTCATGGTGCTGCTGATCAGGCAATCGTCGGGCTTGGCGGTCAGGTCTTCGCCGCTGAGACGGAGAAGAAGGCCAAGGAGGTTTTCCGCCCATACTTCGACAATGCCCCGGTCTATGGACATGGGCCATCTCTGGAAGAATTCGAGAACATCACTCCACTGACCGTCGGCACGCCTGAGCAAATCATCGAACGTTACCTGGGCTATGCAGACGCCGTTGGCGACTACCAGCGTCAGCTCTTCCTTATCGATCACGCCGGCCTGCCGCTGGAAATGGCGTTGGAGCAGGTTGAAATCCTGGGAACCGAAATCGTTCCGGTCCTGCGTGAAGAGTTCGAGCGCCGCCGTCCGGCGCACGTGCCTTCCGGCCCGCCGACGCATGCCTCGCTGGTTGCCGAGGGCGCAGATTCCCCGCACCTTCTCGTCCGCCCGGCTGAAAGGAATCAGTAGCGAAAAAGCTCGTCGTCGTAAGTGCCGGTGTTTCCGATCCATCAACCACGCGCATCCTTGCCGACCGCATCGCGGAGGCCGTCGAGGCGCAGGTCTCCAAGCGTGGCGAGGGGCTCCAAATTGAGTACGTCGAGCTGCGCGAACTCGCTGTCAGCCTCGGCACTGTGATGTCCACAGGGCTTTACGACGAAAAATTGCGCGCCGCCCTCGAGGCTGTCAGCGGTGCTGATGGATTGATTGCCGCGACCCCGGTGTTCGCAGCGTCCTACTCGGGGTTGTTCAAGATGTTTTTCGACGCCCTGGATAAGGATGTGCTGACTTCCATGCCGGTCATTATTGCTGCGACGGCTGGCACAGCACGACATTCGTTGGTGCTGGAGTATGCGATGCGTCCGCTGTTTAGCTACCTGCGCGGCACGGTTATGCCGACTGCTGTATTTGCAGCCACTGAGGACTTCGGCGCTGGCGATAGTACCGGCGATGGCGCCGGCGGAGTGTCCGGCGCGGAGATGAACAATCGCGTCGTGCGTGCAGCTCGTGAGCTTGCCGAGTACCTTGTCGGTGTTCGCTCGGCCGTAGTCGGTTTTGGTTCAGATTTTGGGAACGAAGCTGAAGAAAAGGGTGCGGAGCATTCAGCGGGCGGGGCCAGCGAGGGGAATCGGGGTGCCAGCGAGCCGAACCAGCGACGCAGTACAAACACGCGGGTGGATACTAACGTCACGGATTTTGCCACACTGCTAGAGGGGCTCGACGGCACCGCGAAGTAGCCGCGCTCACGTGAAGGGGCGGCAGAGGAGGGGTAGGGGGTCAGCGCTCTTTAGCGGCACCACGGGAGGTTGTAGTAGTCGCAAGAGAAGGTATCGGAAAGAGCGTATTCCTTAACCTGCAGGTCGTCGCTGCTGGTCGTAGCTGTCGGTGCTGCGGTAGCGGTCGGGGCGCCGGTCAGCGCGCTCAGGGAAAGTGCTGCGGATGCAATGGTGGTAGCAAGAACGGAAGTGCGTCGAAACATTAGGTAGTACTCCGAAAGATATCTGCCTCGGCAAAGTGTCAGGGCTTTGTGGACTGCCGGACTTCGCCAGTGATTAATAAAGAAATCATAACTATTTAATCAAGAGTGTGAAGTGTGGAGGTCTCTCTACCTGCCCGCGCCTGGGGGTGGCCATTCGGCTACTCTCTGGTGTCTTTATGTAGGTGGGCTAGTGGCCGAAATGTTGATTGTCTAGTACCAAGTGGCCGACCGAGGCATTTTTGAATTGGTTCAAAAGGTGTAGTTCTGGTGCGATTAAATTAATCGCCGAAATCTTATTGTGGTGCCCATAATTGCTGGTCAACGGCAATTGGATGCCGTATTTTCGCGTGACAGAAATCGGTGGGATTCCATTTTTGCTATGTGGATAATCGCTGTGGCCGTCGTAAAGCGCGTCGAAAATTTTCCATTACAAAACGCTGAATTTCGACTTACCTTTGCAGGTGTCAGTTCAAGTATTTCCTTACGAGTTGCTCGTCACATCCTGAAAGGATTTCGCCGTGAAGAAGACCCTGCTCTCCGGCTCCATTGCAGCCCTGGTTACCATGTCCTCGCTGGCTGTCGCCCCGATGGCCGAAGCTGCCCCAGCCCCTACCCCGGGTACCGTCGGTGGCACCTGCTCCGTTGAAGGCCAGTCCGGCCAGTCCCTGAAGATCACCGGCTCGAAGTTCGAGGTCGAAGGTACTGCGACTGTCGCTAACTACGGCGACACCGACCTGCCGCTGACCCAGACCCTGAAGGAAGGCAAGACCAAGTCCTGGAACGTCGGCGGTTCGGTCGACTTTGATCTGCTCAAGCTCTTCCACGTCACCTTCAGTGCCGGCTACCAGTCCACTCAGACCTGGGAAGTTGGCCAGACCCTCGGCCCGTACCCAGTCAAGCCTGGCTACACCGGTGTTCTGGAGTATGGCTTCCTGAACCAGTCCTTCGAAGGCACTCACCTGACCTGTAAGGGCGGAAAGTGGATCGACGCAGGTCGTCCGTACTGGGGCACCATCCCGAAGGAGCGTCACATTCGCGTTTCCATGCGCGCCAACGAAGCTGACCGCTCCGTGGACGGTGCTGCTCCGCAGGTCAAGGAGTACGCCGTTTAAGACGGCCAGAGCCCCTAAAGCCTCGAAGCAGAAGGAAGTTTCTCCATGTTGAGCCTGAAAAAGAAGGCCCTGGCCTGCGCGGTGATGGGTGCAAGTCTTCTTGCACCAGGCATCGTTGGACAGGCCGCGGCGACCCCGCTGACCCAGACCCCTGACCAGGATGAGCACCACACCGGTTTCACCAATACGGATAAATGTGACCCGGTCAAGGATGCCAAGCGTCACCCCTGGGAACAGTGGATTACCGACGAATGGGACCGCTACAACGGCACTAACTCATTCACCAACCGCACTGACCGCCCTATTCAGTACACCCTCGAGGTGACAGAGGGAGTCAACGAGTCCGTAAAGGCCATGAGCTCCGGAAATATGTGGGACGTGTTCCTCCACGGGGTGAAGAACAAGTACGGCATCGTCGAGGTCAGTCAGTGGTCGGTTGGCGACAAGCTGGGCCCGGTGACCGTCAACCCCGGTGAGACCGTTCGCGCAGACTACGGCGTGCACATGAAGTCCTTCATTGGCCGTGTTCGCACCTGTGACCAGAAGACCGGCCTGTGGCGCGGTGAGCCCTACTTCGGTGAGTACAACGGCAAGGGGCCGTCGACTCGCTTCGTGGTCTGGCACAAGACCACCAAGGAGGGCGAGCACCGTCAGCAGTGGGCGCCTGTCAGCGGTAACTCCGGTGACGGCGGCCCGGCATCCGCCACGATTAACGACTAGGAGCAGTTATGAAAAAGCGTGTTGTCGCCATGTGCTTGACGACGGTCTTTGCGCTCGGACTCGGTGCTCCGACAGCGGTGGCCGCCCCGAATCCAGGAGCCGGTGAACCGTTCGCGCCGGAGGAGTGGGTACCAGTGCCCAAGCCGGCGGCAGTTGACCGCGGTCCGGCACCGGGAACCACTTGTGAAGCTCCGGGTTCGGTGGCTGAGTTCGTGGAAATCACCGGCTCTCGCTACGACGTTGAGGGCGTTGTCTCTACGAAGAATGACATCGGTGATGAGCCGATTCCGCTGACGCAGACCATCAAGGAGTCCAAGACCAAGAAGTGGTGGACCAATATCTCTGTCAGTGTGAAGGTCAGCAAGGAGCTCAACCGCAAGTACTCCTGGGAATACTCCCGAGAGATGGTTTGGAGCCTCGGGCAGAAGATCGGACCATACGAAGTGCGCAAGGGTGAAACTGGTCGTCTGAGCTGGGGATTCCTGGTTGACGAGTTCGCCGGACAGACAGTTCGCTGCAACGCCAACTCGAAGACGTGGGAGCCAATTGGGCGCAGCTACTTCGGTGTGGCTCCGCGCGAGCGACATGTCGAGGTGACGATCCAGTAGTTACACAGTTCTCTCTCCACACTCAGCACGGGTAAAAGGGGCATATTCGCGAAAGTGAATATGCCCCTTTTTGCTATCTATCTCGGGCCTGCAAAGGCTCAATTCAGAGCCGCTAACCGGCCAAATCTCAGAGCCCCTGGTTATTCTGCGGCAGCGGATGCCGGCGGGTGGAAGCCTGCGTCTATTGCTTTCAGCGCCAGGTCCAGGCGAGAGGTAGCTCCAAACTTATTGAACATGCTGGAGAGGTGCTTCTTGATAGTGCCCGGCGACTTGCCGAGTTCCTTGGCGATGTCGTGGTTTGACTTACCGCGGCAGATTAGGCCGAGAACCTCTCGCTCGGCTTGAGTGATCTTGTACGAGGAAATGTTGCGGGACGGCAGAGTTTTAATCAGCCGAGTCGCAGAAATCGGCGAGATGACGGTGCCACCCTGGAAGACATCTTCAACTGTGCCAATGACAGATTCCGGGCGGGCAGTTTTGAGAATGTAGCCATTTCCGCCGAGACTCAAGATTTTCAGCATTGTTTCATCGGTATCAAATGAGGTGATAGCGATGAATTTCGGTGGATTCTCCACCTTCTTAATGCGCTCAAGTAGCTCAACGCCGTCCATGTTGGGCATATGAATATCGGTCAAAACTACGTCAACGCCACCACGGGCAATAATGTTGAGAGCCTCGTGGCCATCGCTGGCTTCATCGACCACGGTGATATGCGGTGCCTTCTTGAAATAGGTTCGCAGCGTCGAGAGTACGAGTGGGTCGTCGTCGACAATGAGAACCTTAATGTCAGACATCCGCGAACCTTTCATAGAAGTTATAAAAACCGAACAATATCTGTCATCGTGTGATATTACTACGCTAACCAGGACTTTTCGAGAGATATCTTCGTCACAGGCGGCTACTACATCAATCTTACGCTAGCGTAACCTACTGGTTGGTAGGTGGCATGTGGAGTTTGCAATTCCACACATTTCCTTCTCGTTCTGACGTGATGGAACCGTCCCACGGTCGCACTCGCCGATGCAGTGAGGAAAGCCCCAAACCGCTCGAGAGCATCGCCCGCGGCAGAAAATGCGGTAGCGCCTTCGATATCTGATTGCTGATGTCGACCGTGAAGCCATCTTCCTCATTGCTCAGCGCCAGAATGTGAACGTTCGTTTGCGGTTCGCCGTACTTCTGAATGTTCGTGCAGAACTCCGACAGCGCCGGCGAGATAACCTCTGAAATCTGCGTCAAAGAGGGCTCGGTTTCAATCTTCGTGGCCAGCGAAACGTTAAACCCAGCTTCCTGCAGTTCATCCTTGGCCTGTTGAAGCACCCTGCTCATGCTGGGAACTCGCTCATCCTGGCCGATAGCGGAGGTCAAAGAACTCTCGTCGTCAGCTGATTTCAGCAATGAAAGCAACTGGCGAAGCTGTAGCAGGCCTTCTCGGGAGGTCTCTGCGATGTCCTCCAGGGATTCTTCAAGTTTTTCATCGGTCCCTTCTCGCTCGATGGCGAGCGCCTGCGCCAGCATGGTTACGCGAGTAAAGGACTTGGCAGTGGAGTCGTGCAGTACGGTCGCCAACTCAAGGCGTTGCTCTTCCAGAGCGCGGTTAGATTCAATCGTTGCCCGCCGGCGTTGTTCTTTGTAGCGACTGCGCATCATGCCGATGGCGTAGGAAATTACAAAAAGCAGTGTTGTCACAAAGGTCGCGACATGGTCACGTGCGAAAGTACTTGTGTTGACGTCGTAGTTTGAGATCACCAACAAGAGCAACGCAGTGATCCTCGCCGGCATCTTGTTGTTGTTAGCACGCATCACTTCCACGATGAGAAGCGCGCAGAAAATCTGCATTGGAGCTTGCTCTGTTGGGAGGAAGGTCAACGCCAAGAAATTCGCTGGGACAACCACCATGGCAAAGAGCGGCAAATACGTGGCCACTGCAACAAGAATGACCTGAAGGCCACCGATAATGGTCGGCAACAATAGATCAGAGTTGCTCTCGCGGAAAATTAGCGCATCGAGAGCCGTGAGAACCAGCGCAATGACCATCTCCACTGACCCCGGAGTCCTCAGAAAGTCTCTTATCTGTGACAGCGATTTCTTAATCACTACGCCAAGACCTCTTTCCACACCACAACGCGGTCATCTCTAACGGGATGCAGTAATCAATATGCAGTAATCAATATATTGTCAGTGCGGTTGAGAGTGCCATTTGCATGATTAATGCCGTGGCGCAGGGACCGTCGTAAAGCACAAAAAATCCGCCCGGGAAGAATAACCTCTCGGGCGGATTCCTGCTTACTTAGCGAGCGCTACTTACGTCGCGCCGATCCTGGCAGCGGAACTCCGTGCTGGTTGCGCGGAAGGTTCTTAGCGCTTGCCGACGGCGCCTGCGTCTCCTCGGCTGGGGTCTCAGTGGCCTGCTCGGTGGAGGTGGCATCTTCCGCCGACTGCTGTTCGGTAACCTCTGGCTGCGCCGGAGCCTGCTCTGCCTTTGGCTGAGCAGGAGCCTCCTGAGCTTCGGTTTCCTCTGCTGCCGGGGCAGGGGTGCTAGCGACTGGCTTGGCCTTGCGTGCGCCACCCGGGATTGGAGCGCCCTTGCGTGCGCCGCCCGGAACCGGAGCACCGGATGCGGTCTTCGGCTGCTCAGCTGCTGGCTGCTCGGACTCGGTGGCCGCTACTTCAGCAGAGGTGTCCTCGGCGGGAGCGGTTTTCTCGGCCTTCGGCTTCGCGGCCGGAGCTGCCTTCTTAGCAGCACCTGGAACCGGGGCACCCTTGCGTGCGCCACCCGGAATCGGAGCGCCCTTGGTTGCCTTCGGAGCCTCAGCCGGAGCTTCGGTTTCTGCAGCTGCTGGCTCTGCCTGCGCGGCCGGCTTAGCGGCCTTGGCGCCGCCCGGAACTGGAGCGCCCTTCTTAGCGCCGCCTGGAACCGGTGCGCCGGCCTTTGCTCCGCCTGGCTTCGGAGCGCCGCCCGGAGCTGGAGCACCCTTCTTGGCACCGCCTGGGGTCGGGGCGCCGCCCTTTGCACCACCTGGAACCGGGGCGCCGGCCTTGGCACCGCCTGGCTTCGGAGCACCGCCTGGAGCTGGAGCGCCCTTCTTGGCGCCACCCGGGGTCGGGGCACCGCCCTTAGCGCCGCCTGGCTTCGGAGCACCACCCGGAGTCGGAGCGCCACCCTTGGCAGCAGCGCCTGCAGCAGCACCAGCAGCTGCGGCACCAGCGCCGGCAGCAGCAGCCTTTTCTGCCTTCTTCTTCTCGGCAGCCTCGGCCTTCTTGCGCTTAGCTTCCTCTGCCTCGAGGCGCTGACGCTCTTCCTCTTCAGCCTTCTTCGGATCGACCCAGCCACGCTCCGGCTGCTCAATCCACTCCGGCTCACGTGCCTGTGGCAGCTCGCCGTCGACCTTCACAGAGTCGCGGAGCATCTGGGCGATGTCCAGGACCTCCGGCTTCTTCTCGTCGTCCTCGATGACGTTGTTGACGCCGTCATTCATCATCGTCTTACAGAACGGGCAGCCGATGGCAATTGCCTCAGCGCCAGTGCCGACAGCCTCTTCGGTGCGGTTGACGTTGATGCGCTGACCGATGGTTTCTTCCATCCACATACGCGCGCCACCAGCACCACAGCAGAAGCCGGTGTTCTTGTTGCGCGGCATTTCGACGAGGTTAGCGCCGGACGCGCCAATCAGCTCGCGCGGAGCCTCGAAGACCTTGTTGTGACGGCCCAGGAAGCATGGGTCGTGGTAGGTGACCTGGCGGCCCTGGCCGGAAGCAACCGGCTGCAGTCGGTTAGCGCGAACCAGCTTGTTCAGCAGCTGGGTGTGGTGGACAACCTCGTACTGTCCGCCCAGCTCTGGGTACTCGTTCTTGAAGGTGTTGAAGCAGTGTGCACAGGTAACAACAATTTTGCGCTGCTTCGGCGGCACACCGTCGAAGACCTCGTCGAGCTGCTCGATGTTCTGCTCTGCCAGCATCTGGAAGAGGAACTCGTTACCAGCGCGGCGAGCGGAATCACCAGTACAACCCTCAGCCTGGGAGAGTACAGCGTACTTCACACCGGCGGTGTAAAGCATTTCTGCAACAGCCTTGGTGGTCTTCTTCGCATTGTCGTCGTAAGCACCGGCGCAACCGACCCAGAACAGGTATTCGGTGTCGTCGAAGCTCTCGACATCTTCGCCCCAAATCGGGACGACGACGCCTTCCTTGCGGACCTCGTTAATCCAGTCGGCACGAGTGGAAGCGTTCTGACCCCACGGGTTGCCCTTGGTCTCGAGGTTCTTGAACAGGCCAGCCAATTCGGTCGGGAAGTCCGACTCGACCAGAACCTGGTAGCGGCGCATATCGACGATGTGGTCGATGTGCTCAATGTCAACCGGGCACTGCTCGACACAGGCACCACAGTTGGTGCAAGACCACAGGACATCCTGATCGATGACGCCTTCGTCACCGTCGCCAACCAGCGGCTTGGTCAGGAGTGCTGCGCCAGCGCCTTCGCCCTCGCGAGCGGTTTCGATGGTCTCGCCAGCCAGCAGGTACGGGGCAGAAGCGTAAGCGTGGTCACGCAGCTGGTTAACCAGCAGCTTCGGGGACAGTGGCTTGGACGTGTTCCATGCCGGGCACTGCTCCTGGCAGCGACCACACTCAGTACAAGAGGTGAAGTCCAGCAGAGCCTTCCAGGAGTGGTCGGTGACCACACCGGTACCCATGGAGTCAACTTCTGGGTCAGCCTCTTCCAGGTTCAAAATCTCGCCGTTAGAGGTCATCGGCTTAGCACTAGCGAGGGCGTTGTAGCCATCAGCGTTGCGCTTGAGCAGGATGTTGGCGAATGCCAGGAAGCGGTGCCATGCGACACCCCAAGTCAGGTTGCGGCCAACAACGAAGAGCCAGACCATACCGGACAGCAGCTTAATCAGCGCGAAGATGGACACCATGACTTCGGAGGCCGGCAGAATCTGTGCGATACCGCCGGTGACGAAGTTCGCCCAGTTCCAGACCTCGGCGTGATGGGAGTCGCCGTAGGTAGCCAGCTTGGCTGCCTTGACGAACATCATGCCCAGGCCCTCGATGAGGACGACAGCCTCGACGAAATAAGCAGCACCAGCGTTGGAGCCGTAGAAGCGGCTCAGGCGCTCCTTGCCCAGGTTGGTCTGGCGGACGATGATTAGCGCCAGGATGCCCAGGGTGGTGCCCAGGCCGAGCAGTTCGTCGATGAAGTGCCAGGCGGTCAGATTCCTGAGGATTGGCCAACCACCGGCTGGCCAGAAGGTCTGAATGTAAGCCTCGAACCACACCAGGGAGCCGAGGAGGAAGCCCACCATGACGAACCAGTGAGCCACAGCAACGCCGGGCTTCTTGGCCATCTTGGTGTGACCGACGATCTCTCGGATCATGGTCCAAATACGGGTTCCCCATTCACCGGTGTGACCGTATGTCTTTTGGCCCACCATGATGGTCTTCACCATATGGGTGAATCCCTTGATAAAGATGAACCAGCAGGGCAGGGACAACAGGACGCCAATAACGCCGACTGCGACGGTGAATCCGGTAGATTCCGGAATCGCCGTGTCAGCCGTCGCTGCGGCGAGGTTGAGCACGCTCATAATGTTCCTTCTAGGCTGGCTCAGCCAGGGTGATGGCTGAGTGAAAATAGTTCTCTTGTGAGTTGTATCACGAGCCAAGGACGTGTACATAACTAACGCCGTAATTAGTGCTGAAATCATGGCTATGCGGTGTAACCTGCGCGTTTTCGGCGATTTTCGCAACGAATGGGTTTCTTAATTCCGTCCGCTGATCATGCTCTAAATATGTTTCATTAGAAAAATAAGGGTTTACAGTGTGGCGTGCGTCACTGTATGCTGACTTTTGCGCCCCACAGTTTTACAAACGAAACGAAATATACTAATGCAAACCGTTTTTAAAAAGCGTGGGGTTGCACGTCAGTTGTTTTCCGACCAGTCAAGGAGTTGATTGATTATGACCTCCGTGCAGCCAGACCGTGTCCGTTCTGGGCAGTCCTCCCAGTTCACTGCCGCAGTTGTTGATGAATTCGGGCCAAACCTCAATGTTCGCGACGTCGATCTGCCAAAGCCGGGGCTGAATCAGGCGCTCGTGAAATTGATTGCCTCCGGCGTCTGCCACACTGACTTGCATGCGACAGAGGGGGACTGGCCGGTGAAGCCGGAGCCGCCCTTCATTCCGGGGCATGAGGGAATCGGTGAGGTGATCGAGCTCGGTCCTGGAAAGCATTCGGTCAGCGTGGGTGACATTGTCGGCAATGCATGGCTGTGGTCCGCGTGTGGCGACTGTGAGTACTGCCGGACCGGTCGTGAGACTCAGTGCAACGACGCCGAGTATGGCGGCTATACCCAGGACGGTTCCTTTGGCGAGTACATGCTGGTCGACACGCGGTATGCCGCTCGCATACCGGAGGGCGTGGACTACCTGGAGGCTGCGCCGATTCTCTGCGCCGGCGTGACTGTATATAAGGGCCTCAAGGTTTCCGAAACGAAGCCGGGTCAGTTTATGGTGGTCTCCGGCGTCGGTGGATTGGGGCATTTGGCGATCCAGTACGCCAAGGCGATGGGTATGCGTGTAATCGCCGTGGATATCGCGGAAGACAAACTCGACCACGCAAAGGAGTGGGGTGCCGAGTTCGTGGTAAACGCCAAGGATGAGGATCCGGTCCAGGCGGTTCAGGCCTATACCGATGGTGGAGCTCACGGCATTCTGGTCACTGCTGTCCATAGGGATGCGTTCGGCCAGGCTCTTGGTATGGCGCGCCGCGATGGAACCATTGTCTTCAATGGCCTTCCGCCGGGGGAGTTCCCGGCGAGTGTGTTCGACATTGTCTTCCGCAATCTCACTATTCGTGGTTCACTTGTCGGCACGCGCCAGGATATGGCCGAGGCTCTCGACTTCTACGCCCGCGGGCTGGTCAAGCCGACCGTTAAGGAGTGCTCGCTGCATGAGATTAATGACGTCTTCGAGCTGATGCGCCAGGGCAAGATCGATGGTCGCATGGCCATTCGCTACTAGCCCCAGGAGTTAGTTGGCGCTTCTATTCCTCGACCGCCTGCCTCATCTGATCTGCAGATAGCCACACTCCGAAAAGGTCGCCGTCGGGCCTAAATCGCTTGCCGACGCTCACGTCAACGGGCACGGGTTCAAATCCGAAGGCTTCGACTGTTGCTCGTGCGGCCTCGAGGGCCGCCGGGTCAGTCGACATGACCGCGATTGCTCGGCGCGGTGCGCCCTCGGCGATCTCTTCCGGGGTTCGGTAGTCGCTAATCAGTTCTTCATAGGAGACGTGGTTTAGCGTCTTGGCGATGTGGGCCCCTGGGGATCGCTTGGCGAGGTCCGCCGTTGTTACGGACTCTGCGGAGTTGGTTCCGGTGGCCTCCCAGGGGTTGGTGGCGTCGATAATTGTTCCGCGCACTTTGGAGAGGTCGAAGTTTGCCACCTCTGTATTCGGGACCGCGAAGATGACGACGTCGGCAAGCGAAGCTAGCTCTTCATAGTCGACGACGGTGGCGGTGGGCAGCACGGTGGAGATGATTGCCTCGCGCATGGGGCCTGGGCGGGAGGTGGCGAGAATTTTGAAGCCGGCCGCGGCGCCGACCCCGCGACCGCGGACAAGGAAGCGTTGGTTATCACCGAAATCGACGGCGGTGCTACTCGGCGCACCTTCGCGGAACTGTCACGGCGCTCCGACCAGCTGGCGAACTGGCTGCTCGGGCTCGGCGCCCGCCGTGGCGACCGCGTCATGTTGATGCTGAACAACCAGGTCGAACTCTGGGAATCAATGCTCGCCTGCATCAAGGCGGGGCTGGTGCTCAACCCTGCGACCGCAATGCTCGGCACAGCGGACCTGCAAGATCGCGTGGAGCGCGCCGAGGTGCGCTGGGTGGTGGTCAACCCGGACGATGCCACGAAGTTCGACGGCGTCGACGCAGACATCACCGTCATTCAGGTCGGCTCGGAAGCGAAGCCGGCGCAAGGCGCGCACCCGACCGTCTTCTACCGTGAATCGCACACCGCACCGGAGGGCTTCACCCCGCAGCAGGAGACCGCGGCCGACGAGACGCTGCTGCTGTACTTCACCTCCGGCACGACATCCAAGGCGAAGCTTGTCGAACACACGCACACCTCCTACCCAGTGGGGCACCTGTCCACCATGTACTGGATTGGCCTGGAGCCCGGCGATGTGCACCTCAACGTAGCCGCGCCCGGCTGGGCGAAGCACGCCTGGTCGAACTTCTTCGCGCCGTGGATCGCGGGGGCGACAATCTTCCTGTACAACTACACGCGTTTCGACGCCGCCGCGCTCATGGGCAAGATGGCCGAGGAGGGCGTCACCAGCTTCTGCGCCCCGCCGACCGTGTGGCGAATGCTGGTACAGGCGGACCTGACCCGGCTCAAGACCCCGCCGAAGAAGCTCGTTGCTGCAGGTGAGCCGCTGAATCCTGAGCTCATCAACATTGTGGAGCAGGCGTGGAAGACCTCCATTCGCGATGGTTTCGGGCAGACGGAATCCAGCGTTCAGATTGCCAACACGCCGGGCCAGAAGGTCAAGCCGGGGTCGATGGGTCGCCCGCTGCCAGGCATGGATGTGGTTCTGATTGACCCCGCGACCGGCGAAATCGGAGACACCGGCGAGATCTGCCTGAACCTCGCCCCCGGCCCGTGGGCCTCACGCCGGGTTACTACGGAGCGCCGGAGAAGAATGACGAAGTCTTCGCCGATGGCTACTACCACTCGGGCGATATCGCCGAGCGCGACGCCGACGGGTACATCTCCTACATTGGGCGTGCCGACGACGTCTTCAAGGCGTCGGACTATCGATTGTCGCCGTTTGAGCTCGAATCCGTGGTGATCGAGCATCCCTCGGTGGCGGAGGTGGCGGTAGTGCCGTCGCCGGACCCGATTCGTCTGGCAGTGCCTAAGGCATATGTTGCGTTGGTGGCGTCCGCCGAGCCGTCCGCTGAGGTGGCGGAGTCGATCCTCAAGTACTGCCACGACAATCTGGCACCGTACAAGAGGATTCGCCGCCTTGAGTTCTACGAACTGCCGAAGACGGTGTCCGGCAAAATTCGCCGTGTTGACCTGCGTAAACGCGAAGGTGAGATCCACGCCAGTGATGGCGGCGAGTCCAAGGCCTCGACCGAGTACGCGGACACTGACTTCCCCGGTCTGAAGGGGTAGGGCGGTAGGCGGGAGGTCGGCGGTCAGCGTCGGCCCCTCCCTGGGCGGTCTTGGCCCCGGTGCGGCCTTGCCTCCCCCCCCCTTGAAATGTTTTTGCCAGCTTTTTGTAGGAAGTAACCGCGAATTCGGCGCTACTTCCTACAAAAAGCTGGCAAAAACGTGCGTGTGGTGCGCTGGTGGGCGTTCGCGCCGACATTTACCGCGCACACGTCCCGCACCCCGCACCTCCTGCACGGCACACGCCTGCGCCCCCGCGCCCCGCGCACTCTTAGGAATTGGTGAAGTTTGCCTCACGCTTTTCGGTGAAAGCGGCCATGCCTTCCTTCTGGTCATTGGAGGAGAATAGGGAGTGGAAGGTGCGACGCTCAAAGAGCAGTCCCTGCGACAGCGTCATTTCGTAGGCCTGGTTAATCTGTTCCTTAATCTGGGTAGTGGCAACCAGCGACTTCGACGCAATGGTGTCGGCGACCTTCAAGGCCTCGTCGAGAAGCGCCTCCGGTTCGACGACGCGGGCGACCAGGCCTGCGGACTCGGCCTCCTCGGCACCCATCATGCGCCCGGTCAGGCACATCTCCATGGCCTTGGCCTTGCCGATTGCGCGAGTGAGGCGCTGCGAGCCGCCCATACCCGGAGAGATGCCGAGGTTAACCTCAGGCTGGCCGAACTTGGCTTTAGCGCCAGCGATGATGAAGTCCGCCATCATGGCGACCTCGCAGCCACCGCCCAGTGCGTAGCCGTTGACGGCGGCGATAACTGGAGTGCGGACGGAAGTCAGGACATCCCAACGTGCGAACCAGTCAGAGACGTACATCTCGGTGCCGGACTTGTCCGCCATCTCCTTAATGTCCGCACCTGCAGCAAACGCCTTCTCCGAGCCGGTGATGATAATCGCGCCAATGCCTGCATCGTTGTCGAAAGCGGTGGCTGCTGCGCCGATCTCTTCCATGGTCTTGTGGTTGAGGGCGTTCAGCGCCTTCGGACGGTTCAGGGTAATAATACCGACGCGACCTCGGGTTTCGGTAAGGATGTTGGTGTACTCGGACATATTCGTGTCTCCAAAGCGGTAATAGAAATCAGGTTGTAAGCGAGGTTACCCGTGGGGCCGGATTTGGGTGGGGCTTTACGACGATTACATCGGTGCTTTCCTGGATGGGAAAGCGGCGGCAGGGTAGGTCAGTGTGATCGGGAATCTGTGTTTGTGGCGTTTTGTGGCCGGAGCTGGGCTAACGACGTTATAAGAAAGTGCCGAAAACTTATTCACCTTTTGATGCCGAATGGAAGGTTTCTTCTTATACTTACGACGAAGCTAGCAGTCCAATCGCGACACAAGCTCATCAAATGACCGAAAACCTACGTAAAAGTTTGCACTCGCGGGCATATGTGGGTCCATCGATCGAAATGACTTAAGCGTCACAGGAGTATTGATATGAATCCGGAAATGGAGACACGCTCGCTTACATCATCGAGTGTCGGTTTGGTTACCGAGGGAAGCGGTAAGAGGGGCAAGTCATTCAAGCGACGAGTTTGGGCTTCCACAATCGCGGCTTTGCTGGCAGTGGGGTTGAGTGCATGCGATGCAGATTCTTTGAAAAACGCTATGGGGGTCGGAGAAAGCTCTTCAACAGCAACTTCGCAGGAAGAAAGTGCAGGGCAATCTCAGGGTGATGACAGCCAATCTTCGACTAGTGCGCCCAGTTCGGGGATGGAAAAACCCGATGATAGTTCCGATAAATCGGACACCGGTTCAGCGGAATCGGGCACCGATGTTGAGGGGATGGGTGATGGTTCGACCAAGCTGAAGCCTAGTAATCCAGAGAATGAGAAAATCTACCGCAATAGTCAAGGATGGGAGTTCCTCGAAAACTCAGCGCTTATTGCGCCGGGAGCTCGTTTTCTTGTGAAGGGTGCTGATGATTCGACTTCATCTTGTTCCTTTGCGTGGTGGGTGTACAACAAGGATGAACCTCGGCGGCACTACATTACAAGTGCTGGGCACTGCGGGAACAAGGGAGACAACGTATACATAGAGGATGAAAAAGGGAAGTTCTATAAAGTCGGACAATTTGTCTGGAGGTCGTTTGACCTGGAGGCTAAGAACAACCCGACAGATCATGCATTGATCGAGTTGACTGTTGATCCTAAGAATGTTTACGGCACTCCCATGCTCAAGGGGGCGGAGTTAGCTGGCTGGGCAAGTCCTCAATGGCTCGAGCAAGAACAACCTCGCATTTGCCGTCTTGGGTACCGTAGTGGGCTTTCATGTGGCCCCTACAAAGAGACTGTGGGGAGTTACATGTTCGGCTTCGGAAATATTTCGGACCATGGCGATTCTGGCGGGGCAGTTTGGGCTGTGGATCCAGAAAACCCAAACCGGATTTATGCAGTGGGGATGACAAGTTACGGCTTCCCTCATGACGCAATTTCAAATGGTGCTGCAGCTCTATCTCCGTTGATTAAGCAGTTTAATTTGACCATCCTCCAGTGACTCGCGCGCTAGGTTGAGCTGCTCCTCATGGGTTGGACCGGAGGTCCGGCAGCTTTCTAGCGGAGGGTGTTTGGTCGCGGAATGACGGAAGGGGCTGGTTCCAATTAGCTATCGGGAACCAGACCCTTGAATCCTTATTCACTTAGAAAACCGTTTCAAAACCTCAATGGTTCGTCCGTGCCGGGTAAAGGCGGGAAAACTGTTCAAGAAATGTCAAAGCGATTTAACCCCGCTTACGCAGTGAAATCACCAATGCGGCAATACCGGTCAGTGCGCCCACGAGGCCGAGTCCCAGGCCCCAGCCACCAAGCGTGCTGCTTGAGTTCTCGCTGGTAGTAGCTGCGGAATGCTCCACGTTGCCCGAGTGGTTATCGCCGTGCTCTGTCTCGCCGGTGCCATGACTGTGGCTGTGGTCGTGACCGTGGCTATGTTCATCGTCTGCCGACTTCTCAATCAGCTCCACGGTTGGAACCGGGTAATCGCTATCGTGACCCTTTTCGGCCCAGTTCATAGACCCCTTTTCGCAGGTCTGCAGCGTTGGCACCTCAACTGTCGACGGCTTTGCGTCATCGGCCACCTTTACGCTGAGCGTCAGAGAATCCTTCATATCCGATGGCAGTGGAGTCTTTGCGGTGTAGATGACCTTCTGCACCTTTTCATTCTCGCCAGAGCCGGTCGACTCCTTCGTGACATCCCAGTTCGCGTTCATGTTCGGCGTAACCTTTTCGAACTCCTCCGGGATGGTGAACTCGACCTTCGTCGTCGGCGAACCGTCGCAGCCATGGCCGACCCCGAAAGCCAGATCCGTGTAGCCGCCAATCGGGGCAGACGACGGGGTTGCATGCACATGTGCGGATGCAATGGCAGGGCAGGCGAGGGTTAGTGCGGCGCTTGCCGACGCTACTGCGAGCCCACGGAAAAAGGGGAAATGGTGTCGCTGTGCATTCTGAGGCACGAAAAACTCCTTGTATACGAAAAATATGGAACGAGTACGTGGCTCGACCTGCCTAAGGCATGTCGGAAATGCATTTTCGGAGTTTCCAAAAGCTGATTGACGCTGGCTCAGAACAACGACGAAACTAATTAATTGCGGTAAATGCGGGTTAGTCGTTGCAGGGGCTGGCATCGATGAGCTGGTAACCGCGAAAGTGTTCAAGAGTTTAGCTTGTTACCTCTGCTTTAGCCTTTTGGCTACCCCGGGGGAGAAAATTTCAAATTTTTGAACCTTTTGGCCTCCTGCGGACTCTAAGTCAGTGAAATGCAAAGCGCCTACTGAGTAGCAGGAGATAAAAATGGCTAAGCGTCTGTCTGGTAATTTCACCGAATCTGAAAATTTCGGTACCTCCTTTGACACGGCTGATCGAAACAGCGGCAATAAATCTCGTAGCAACGGCAATGCTCGCCGAAAGCTGCGCGCTAGTGTGTTGGCTGCTGTAGGCGCTGCGTTGGTGTCGCTGACCGCGTGTGGTGAGGTAGTTGATTCAGCGCAGGATGTCGCTAGCGCGGCTGACCACTCAACCCACTCAACGGGGGCTGCTGAAATGGGCGAGAGTGGCATCGCAACGCAGGCGCCGTCGTCAAACGTGGCCGACGCATTGGATGCCTCAGCTATCGGCGGCAATCGTGATGCTCAGAGCAGTGTCGCGTCCAACCCTCTCAATCAGAATGACAACTCTCAGCGCCAGATTATGCACAGCAGTGAAGGCTGGGAGTTCCTGGAAAATGTGGGCAGCATCATGCCCGGCGGAAAGTACTCCGTTCTTCATGGAGATGGCACTACCTCGGAGTGTTCCTTTGGCTGGTGGGTGTTCAACGAAGCTGAACCAAATCGGCATTATATGGCCACTGCAGGGCACTGCGGTGACGAAGGGGATTTGGTGTACATCGAAGATTCCGAGGGCGAGACTTACCAGGTCGGAGAATTTGTCTGGAGTCAGTTTGACAATGTTGTAGCAGGTGTTGATCACGCGTTAATCGAACTGACCGTTAACCCCGAATTTGTCACCGGTACTCCGCCGATTGAAGGGGTGCAAGTGGTTGGATCGGCTGACCCTGACTGGCTTACTGCGGCGCAGCCGATGATTTGTCGACTTGGTTACCGCACCGGTATTTCCTGCGGTCAATTCCGTTCGGTGGAAAGTGGTGTGGCCTTTTCCTATGATGGCATCGTTGATCATGGTGATTCCGGTGGTGCAATCTGGGCCGTGGATCCATCGGATTCAACCAAGATTTATGCGGTGGGGATTACCGCGTACATGTTTACGGAAGATGCCACGAACTCGGGAGCGACTGCGTTGCAGCCGCTGTTGGCTCAGTTTGGTCTCACGGTGGTGGGCTAAAGGAGAGCCTGAAAACGGGAAGAGCTACCTATGTGTGGCGGGGAAGACTGGCAAAAGGGTGCCGTCGTTAAGCAAATTGAAAAATCTTTTATCGCGTTGACCTGTAGTGATGGAGGTTTTTCTAGAAAAGTTGAGTCGGGTGGGAATAACTTTGTCCCATAGCCCGTTGCACAGCATGACAAACATTGAGTCGGACACACTCAAGTTTGCTTGACAGATTTTCTACGGCAATGCAGACTTGAGCGTGTAAGACTTAAGGGCAATTCTTTTACTCTTCTAGAAAGGTGTTCATCATGGGACGCGCTGTTGGTATTGACTTGGGTACGACGAACTCCTGTGTCTCCGTCCTCGAGGGCGGCGAGGCTCAGGTGATTGCGAACGCTGAGGGTTCGCGCACCACTCCGTCGGTCGTTGCATTTGCAAAGAATGGTGAGGTCCTGGTTGGCCAGTCCGCTAAGAACCAGGCTGTCACTAACGTTGATCGCACTATTCGTTCGGTCAAGCGCCACATGGGTACTGACTGGAGCATCGAGATCGATGACAAGAAGTACACTCCGCAGGAGATTTCCGCTCGTACGCTGATGAAGCTGAAGCGCGACGCTGAGTCTTACCTGGGTGACGACGTCACTGATGCGGTTATTACCGTTCCGGCTTACTTCAACGACGCTGAGCGTCAGGCAACCAAGGAAGCAGGTCAGATTGCTGGCCTGAACGTCCTGCGCATTGTTAATGAGCCGACCGCAGCTGCACTGGCTTACGGCCTGGAGAAGTCCGACAAGGAACAGACCATTCTGGTCTTCGACCTCGGTGGCGGTACTTTCGACGTCTCCCTGCTGGAGATTGGCGACGGCGTGGTTGAGGTTCGCGCAACCGCTGGTGACAACAAGCTCGGTGGCGATGACTGGGATCAGCGCATCGTTGACTGGTTGGTTGAGAAGTTCCAGTCCAGCAACGGCATTGACCTGACCAAGGACAAGATGGCTCTGCAGCGTCTGCGTGAGGCTGCTGAGAAGGCCAAGATTGAGCTGTCCTCCTCGCAGCAGGCATCTATCAACCTGCCGTACATCACCGTTGATGCTGACAAGAACCCGCTGTTCCTGGACGAGACCCTGTCCCGTACTGAGTTCCAGCGCATCACCTCTGATTTGCTTGACCGCACTCGTAAGCCGTTCCAGCAGGTCATTGCTGACGCTGATGTTTCGGTTTCCGACATTGACCACGTCGTGCTGGTCGGTGGTTCCACCCGTATGCCGGCAGTCTCCGAGCTGGTCAAGGAACTGACCGGTGGTCGTGAGCCGAACAAGGGCGTTAACCCGGACGAGGTTGTCGCAGTTGGTGCTGCTCTGCAGGCCGGCGTTCTGCGCGGTGAGGTCAAGGACGTGCTGCTGCTCGACGTCACCCCGCTGTCGCTGGGTATTGAGACCAAGGGCGGTGTCATGACCAAGCTGATCGAACGCAACACCACTATCCCGACCAAGCGTTCGGAGACCTTCACCACTGCTGAAGACAACCAGCCGAGCGTTCAGATTCAGGTCTTCCAGGGCGAGCGAGAGATGGCTGCAGCTAACAAGCTGCTGGGCTCTTTCGAGCTGGGCGGAATCGCTCCGGCACCGCGTGGTGTCCCGCAGATTGAGGTCACCTTCGACATCGACGCCAACGGCATTGTCCACGTCACCGCTAAGGACAAGGGCACTGGTAAGGAAAACACGATCACCATCCAGGACGGCTCCGGCCTCTCCAAGGAGGAGATCGACCAGATGATCAAGGACGCTGAGAAGCACGCTGACGAGGACAAGAAGCGCCGCGAGGAGCAGGAAGTCCGCAACTCGGCTGAGTCCATGGCTTACCAGACCCGCAAGTTCGCATCGGAGAACGAGGACAAGGTTTCCCAGGACATCCGCGACCGCGTTGAAGAGGCCGCCAAGGAAGTCGACGAGGCTCTGAAGGGCTCCGACATCGAGGCCATCAAGTCCGCCGTCGAGAAGCTGTCCACCGAGAGCCAGGAGATGGGTAAGGCTATCTACGAGGCTCAGGCAGCTGAGGGTGCAACCGCAGCCGAGGGTGCTGAGGCCGCTGACGCTGACGACAACGTCGTTGACGCCGAGGTCGTCGACGAGGACGAGAAGGACAAGTAAGAATGACTGACCAGGATCAGGGAAACCAGCCCACCCCGGAGGAGCCGGCCAACCTGGCCGATCAGGTCAACGAGGTCTTCGAGCAGGCCAAGCTTGACGACGACGTGGAGCCGGCGACCGAAAATGCCGCCGGCGACACCGCCGCGGAGGAAGCTGCAGACCCAGTTGCAGCCATCCAGCGTGAGTTGGATGAGCGCACGGAGGACCTGCAGCGCCTGTCGGCGGAGTTCGCAAACTACCGTCGTCGAGTTGACCGAGACCGTGAAGCCGAGCGCGTACAGGCGAAGGCAAAGCTGGCTGGAGAACTGCTGGTTTTGGCTGATGACCTCGACCGGGCTGAAGAGCACGGCGACTTGGCAGACGGCACCCCGCTGAAGGCTTTCGCGGATAAATTCCGCGGCGTGCTGACCGCACAGGGCGTTGAGGAATTTGGTGCCGCAGGAGAGGAGTTCAACCCGGACATCCACGAGGCTGTCCAGGATCTCTCCGAAGGGGATGACAAGGTTCTAGCCAATGTGCTGCGCAAGGGCTACCGAATTAATGACCGTGTCATTCGTACGGCGATGGTAATCATCGGCGATCCGCAGTAGCGGAGACACAAGTGACGCAGATTTCTTTGAATTAGTTTTTCTGAAAGGAGGAGATGCACCATGACTCAACGGGAATGGGCAGATAAGGACTATTACGCTGACTTGGGCGTCTCTAAGTCTGCGTCACTCGACGAGATTAAAAAGGCCTACCGCAAGTTAGCCCGGGAGAACCACCCGGATAAGAACCCGGGTAACAAGGCCGCTGAAGATAAGTTCAAGCGAATCTCCGAGGCATACTCGGTGGTCGGTGACGAGGACAAGCGCCGCGAATACGATGAGCTGCGTGCAGCTCTCGCAGGTGGTTTCCGATTCCCCGGTGCCGCAGGTGCCGGCGGAGCCGGTGCTGCCGGTGCACGTGGATTCGACTTCGACGTGTCGGATCTCTTCGGCGGAGGTGCCGGATTCGGTGGCAATGCTGGTGGTGCAGGTGGCCTAGGTGATTTCCTGGGCGGCTTCGTAAACCGCAATGGTGGCGCTGGTGCTGCCGGGCGGCAGAAGGCCCGCCGTGGTGCGGATGTGGAGACAGAGATTACGCTCGATTTCCGCGAGGCTGCCCAAGGTGTCACCATCCCGCTGCAGCTCACCAACCCGTCGCCATGCACGAACTGCAATGGTTCGGGTGCAGCGCCGGGAACCTCACCGGTGACGTGTACCACCTGTCATGGTTCGGGATATGTCAAGGAGCAAAAGGGGGCCTTCGGCTTCTCCAGTCCGTGTGCGGACTGTGGTGGCCAGGGCACTCGTATCGAGAACCCTTGCTCGCAGTGTAACGGCACCGGTGTGACCACCCGCCGTCGTACCATCACCGTTCGCGTCCCCGCAGGTGTGGTGGACGGCCAGAAGGTCCGTCTTGCGGGCCAAGGTGAAGCGGGACTGCGGGGACGTCCGGCCGGTGACCTCTTTGTCACCGTTCATGTTCGCCCGGATGAAGTCTTCACCCGCAGCGGCAACGACCTTGAGGTCACGGTGCCCGTGAGCTTCGGCGAGCTCGCACTCGGCGGCACCATTACCGTGCCGACGTTGGGTGACAAGATTCGCGTGCGTGTCCCGGCTGGCACAGCCGATGGCCGAACACTGCGTGTGCGCGGTCGAGGAATCCCGAAGCGCAATGGCACTCCGGGTGACCTGCTGGTAACCGTGCGTGTGAAGGTGCCGACCAATTTGGACGACAATGCCACTTCGGCATTGCGCTCCTACGTCGAAGCGGAACGTGCCAGCGGGTTCAATCCTCGTGAGGGTTGGGCAGGTGCGAAATAATGTCCGACAACACTGAGGTCTATGTCATATCCGTAGCCGCGAATCTCGCGGGCATGCATGCGCAGACGCTGCGCAATTATGACCGACTCGGGTTGGTAACTCCGCAGCGAACCTCCGGCGGAGGTCGGCGCTACACCAAACGCGATGTGGCGCTGCTGCGTGAGATTCAGCGTCTGAGTCAGGAAGACGGCGTCAACCTGGCCGGTATTAAGGCCATCATCGACCTGACTGAGCGGGTGGATTCGCTTGAGCAGGAAAATGCAGAACTGCGAGAGCAGCTCTATCAAGCAAAGGCACAGGCTCGTCGTTCGCGAGGCGAACTGGTTCACGTCCCACGCTCTACGGCAGTGGTGATGTGGGAGCCGCGCACACGACGCCGGCACAAAGACAACCGCGGTGGGGAAAGGTAATCCCACACGGCTGAGTGAACGGACTAACCAGCGTCGCCTGGTTAGTCCGTTTTCTTTTGGCTTGTTAATTTGGGCCGTGGATTCGCAACCGCTGATCTGAGAGACCGGTCAGCTGTCAGTTAGCCACCGGTTGGCCTCGCGGGTGAAAACTTCGTCGTCAAAGTAGTGTTCGATGTGTGGGTTGCCCTGGATGTGCCGATACTTTTGAGGAATATCCTGCACGGGAGTGACCATGAATTCGGCCAAGTCTCGCATGGACAGGCCACGCTCACTCAGGTTGAGTGCGTACGCGCCGAAATCCTTATCCGCTGGGTTTTTCCCATGAATCCCCAGTTCGGCAGGAATACGAATGGGGTCCATCGGGGACGTCGCCACTGCCACACGGTGGCTATTTTCATCTTCGGGTCGGACTGTGCCGTCCGGCTTGAGTAGTTTCATGTCGTTTGCGCGCTCCAGTCCGGGGCCAACACCTGGCGGAGCTATGAGCAGCACCCTATCCGCGTAGAGGCCACTACCAAGGGAAGCCTGCGAGACCACCGTCGCCCCATAGCTATAGCCGGCGACAACGTGCCGCTGAGTAGAAGACGTGCCGTGGCTAGTAATGCCACCGGCAATCGCAGTGTCACCACTATCGACACCACCGGAACGTTCAATCAAACCAGCTTGCAAATGCTGCAGCCGCTCAGCGGCAAAATTGTGATACTCGGTGCGTATGGCCTCACGGAGGTCGGGCGGCGCGTCATAGGAAAACAACACCACCGCCACATCCTCCGGATCTTCACCGGCGGCGTGGAAGGTCGCGGCTACGCGCTCGAACTGCCTGCTAGCATCCTCCGCGCTAGAGCTGGTGCCGGGGACGAGAGTAATCACAGTCGATGCTCGCTCAACGTCACCGAACGCAATCGCAGAATGTCCAGGCGAGGACTCCAATAGTTGTCCAGGAGGCAGCCCCAAAGCCCGGGCGCGAGCGGACATGGCAGCGTCTATCTCCGATAGCGGTCTACTCGAATACGCCCCAGTCAATCCGCTCCCAACTTCCAAGTCCCAACCACCGTCAAGCCCTCTGTCAGCAGGGTTGCCAGTACCACTGCCAGCCTGTGATGGCTGCAATCTACCCGAGCCGCTAACTTCGCTTGCCACCAGTGGTGAAAGAGCTGAGATTGCGCCCGCCGCCTTCTCATCGAGTCGGTTGAGTTCAGCCAAAGCCGACTGAATCCGAAGCTGCGAGGTTGCACGCCATTCGGCCATGGTGAAAGGCCCGGCAGGAATTTTGGGATGAACGAGGCTGCGCGCAATCGCAGACAGCATGCCCTCCGGCGGAGTCACCGCACCAGAAACCAGGTTCACCTGAAACCCCAGGTTGGTTGCCTGGTTTACCGCGGCGGTAAGTTCGCGGATGACGTCGTTAAGCATGGCGGCGGTGTCGCTGCAGCAGGCGGCGAGACGTTCGAGCGCGACGCTGCTCCGGCGCAGACGCGTGGAGCTGTGGGTGACAGAAACCTCGGCGGCGCTGCGGTTGTCGCCGGCGAAGTCGTCCTCTGAGAGCGCGTTGAGTGCGGCCTGGGAACTGTCGGCGGAATCGGCGAGGGCGCGCGCCCCGGAACGCAGTGCCCGGGCAAGCGTCTCCAGCGAATCCACACGCCACAGCAGCGCTTCGCCTACCGTGACCATGACAGCTTTTCCAAGGCGGCGGACTGGTCATGCTCGTGCGCGAGAGCGCTGACAGCGAGGGCATCGGCAGCCTGCGCAATAACGTCGATGTTTGTGCACGCAGCAAGCAATGATTCCGACCACTTCCCACAAGTAGTGGAGGCAGCGGGGACGATCCGTGAGCCGGGCAGGGCAGAGGTGAGCTCGGCGCTTCCCGGGGCAGCTGCGACGATGGTGGAAAGACCATCAATACGAGTGGAAATCTGCTGGTAGGAGCGACTTAAAGCGGATAGTTGAGCTGGGTTGACTGTGATGTGTTCGGCCATGTTTTTGATTCTGCTGGGTGGCGAAAGGCAGCGGAAGACCATCTTCAGCGAACTGTGGATAACTCTGAGCGGAAGCAACGCAGGAAGCCGCGCTGTGGATAACTTCAGGGCGGTCAATCCGGGGTAGTCGGTAGCATTTAGGCATGCGTATTGCATTGGCTCAGTTGGAATTGTCAGCATCGGTTGAAGAGAATCTGGACGCGGTGAAGGTGACTATCGCGCGGGCAGCACAGGACAACGCCGATTTGGTGGTTTTCCCCGAGGCCACGATGAAGGCGTTCAATTCCGGTCGCCTGGATGTCGTGGCGGAGTCCAGCAGCGATAGGTTCGTAGCGGAGGTCTCGCAGGCCGCTCACGATGCCGGAATCAGCGTGGTGGTCGGCATGTTCCGGCCGGCAGATGAAGTGGAGCGCGACGGTAAGACGATGCACCGCGTCTTCAATTCGCTGCTTCTGGCTTGGCGTGATGAGGACGGCCCCGGTGTCGAGTTCTACGACAAACTCCACCTCTTCGACGCTTTTGGGTTTCGCGAATCGGATACTGTCGCGCCGGGCAACGCGCACGTGGTCTGTGATGTCCCGCTTGCCGACGGATCGTCGGTCGCCCTCGGTCTTGCGACATGCTTTGACATCAGGTTCCCGGAGCAATTCATTCAACTGGCCAACCTGGGCGCAGAGGTCATCGCGCTGTCTGCATCGTGGAATGACGGCCCGGGCAAGGTAAGGCAGTGGCAGACGCTGGTGTCGGCACGCGCACTGGATAGCACTTGTGTGATTGCGGCAGTCGATGCAGCCCGGCCTGGTGGGGCGAAGGCCGCGGGGAAAGATGAGGGGCCGACCGGCGCGGGGCACTCCATGTTGGTCAATGCGGACGGCGGAGTTATTGCCTCGGCGGGCTACGACCCGCAGTTGCTTGTGGCCGATGTGGATATAGCGGAGGTGGAGCGGATTCGTCGCTCGATTCCGGTGCTGGAGATTCGCGATCAGGGCTAGCTGGGAAGCGATGAAGAGGGCCGAGTCGAGGGGGCGAAGATTGCGGGATATTAGCCTATAGTTCTACCGATTCGGGCGAAGTCATTTATATTTCTTATCATGCTGCTCCACATCCTCTGGGTCATCGGAATTACGGCTGAAGGCGTCACCGGCGCACTAGCGGCCGGTCGAATGCGCATGGATCTCTTTGGAGTTTCAACAATTGCGTGCATGACTGCTATCGGCGGCGGTACCCTGCGCGATGTCATTCTCGGTCACTATCCGTTGGTGTGGGTTGCAAGCCCGCAATATTTGCTGGTTATCGTCGGTGCAGCACTGATTACGGTGCTGTTGGCCGACTTCCTGATGAAGCACTTTCGGGTCGTGTTCTTGGTCGCTGACGCAATCGGCTTGTCGGCGTTTTCCATCATTGGTGCCCGCGTGGCCATGGAAATGGGGCACGGCGTCATCATCGCTATTGTCGGCGCCGTTCTTACCGGTGCGTTTGGAGGTGTGCTCCGCGACCTGATGTGTGACCGCGTCCCGCTGGTGTTTCAAAAGGAGCTCTATGCCTCCATCGCAGTCGTCGCGGCGACGCTTTACTACGTGCTCGACATGGTTGGCCTGCACGAGAACATCAACATCATCTGTGCGGTGCTGTCCGCACTGTTCATTCGACTAGCGGCGCTTTGGCGTGGCTGGTCGCTGCCGGTATTTGACTATCAGGGGCGCGATTAAAACACAGTACCCAGAAAAACTCTCAGCAAAATACTCTAATTAGCTCAGCAGAATCGATAGTTGTTGCTGAAAAGATTGCCGTTATGGATTTTTCTGGATTCCTCTCCGGTATCGGAGACCCCGAAGCTCTACTCCAGGGGTTTGGCCCTTGGGTGCTTGCGGGGCTTGGACTCATCATCTTTATTGAGTCCGGTGTGCTCTTTCCTTTTCTGCCCGGTGACTCGCTGTTGGTCACTGCTGCCGTCTTAAGGTCAGAGCTAGATGTCCACACCTGGCAGGTGCTGGTTATCGGTATTATTGCCGCGGTGCTGGGTGATCAAGTCGGTTACTTCTTAGGCCACTCCTTCGGCCGCAAACTGTTCAGCGACAATGCCAAGGTGCTCCGAACTAATCGGCTGGAAGCGGCCGAGAAGTTCTTTGCCAAGTACGGACCACTGTCGTTGGTGCTGGGGCGATTTGTTCCCATTGTGCGCACCTACGTTCCGCTGGCGGCGGGCACTGCGAATATGCCCTACGGAAAGTTCATCGGCTGGAATGTCACCGGTGCGATTGGCTGGGTCGCCAGTATGGTCGCTGTTGGTGTGCTGCTGGGCAACATTCCGGGAATCACCAGTTCCATCGACAAGATCATGTTGCTGGTCATTGCAATTTCCGTGCTACCGGTTGTCATTGGTGGTGTGAATGCGCGTCGTAAAGCAGCTGTTGCGAAGCGCTCGGTGTAGGACGGTGCTGTCGTAAGGGCAGAGGCGCCGACAGAAAAACTCCCGCACCAAGAAAACCTGGTGCGGGAGTTTTTAATTGCGCTAGCGACTACCTAGAGGTGCGCACAAGCGCAGATGCACAGCACGGACGATTAGGAAATCGAAGCCTCGTAGATGCCCTTGACGGACTCAGCCATAGTTGCGTTGAACTCTTCGTCGGACTGCTGAGCGGACAGGCCCTCAGACAGTGCACGGGAGAAGGAAGCAATCATGCCGTGGTTGCGGGACAGGCGCTCGTTGGCGTCCTCGCGCTCGTAGCCACCGGACAGGGCGACAACGCGCATGACCTTCGGGTGCTCAATCAGCGGCTTGTACAGGTCATCCTTGGTTGGGATGGAAACCTTGATCATGACCTTCTGGTCATCAGCCAGGTCATCCAGGCCAGCGAGCAGCTCGCGCAGGACGATGTCCTCAGCCTCTGCCTTGTCAGCAGCGTTGATGTCGACCTCCGGCTCCAGGATCGGAACCAGACCGTGGGACAGAACCTGCTTGCCGAACTCGAACTGCTGAGCAATGTTGGCCTTGATGCCCTCTTCGTTTGCCTCAGCAATGAAGGAACGCATCTTGGTACCGAAGATGCCCTTAGCGACAGCGCGCTCCAGCAGCTCATCCAGGCCCGGGCACGGCTTCATAAGCTGAACGCCGTTTTCCTTGTCTGCCAGGCCCTTGTCAGTCTTCAGGAACGGGACGATGCCCTTCTTTTCCCACAGGTACTGAGCGGTCGGGATTCCCTCGATGTCGCGATCCATTGTCTGCTCGAAGAGAATCGCGCCAATAATCTGCTCAGAGTTGAAGGACGGGGAAGTGATGATGCGGGTACGCATCTCGTGAACCAGGTCGAACATTTCATCTTCGTTCGAGTACTGATCCTCGTTGATGCCGTACAGGCGCAGAGCCTTCGGGGTAGATCCACCGGACTGGTCGAGAGCGGCGATGAAGCCTTTGCCCTCAGTCATCTGACGTGCCTGCTCGATGTTCATTCGAGTCCTTTCGTGAGAATGAAGGAATGTCACCTACCAGGGTAACCAAAACAGTATGAGTGCGCTGTCCACCCATCACTCACATGGGGGAAGTTGAATCCGGCGGGAGTGTGCTGGTGAGGACGTCGGGCGGTGTGTCGGAGTGTGTTCGCACGTGGTTTCTGGAGCTTTCCAACGTTTTCTAGTGCTTTCCGGCGTGCTACTACGCTTAACGACGCTGCCGAGCTCAATCCTTTTTGCTATAGGTGTGGTGTGAATCACGGTCGGGAAATTGAAAAACTTGAAGTTGAGTGGAACAGACTCAAGGTTGAATGCGTTATGGGTAGTGAATGACAAAGTTGAGCCAAAGGGGCGCAAGTTATGAGTTTTACACCAACAACTAAGACTGGAGAAGTTCTCCAGGAAGCTATGAAGGCCGCGACCAGCGCGGGTAACCCGGATATCCGGCCTGGGCACATTCTGGTAGCACTGCTGGAGCAAAAGGGGGGTATTGCGGCTCCACTGCTTGAAGCAGCGGGCGTTAATCCTTCCGGGGTTTTGACCCGCGCTAAGGAGTTGGTCGCGGGGTACCCGTCGGCAAGCGGGGCGAATATGGCGAACCCACAGTTTAATAGGGACGCCGTTAATGCTCTGAACGCCGCCGAGGAGCTGGCGGGGGAGCTGGGAGACGAGTACGTTTCCACGGAAATTCTGCTTATCGGTGTGGCAACTGGCCAGTCGGAGGCGGCAACTGTGCTGCAGTCGGCGGGTGCTACTGCCGAGGCGTTAAAGGGTGCGCTGACTAGTGTGCGTGGATCGAGGAAGGTAACAACGGAGAATCCAGAAGAGCAGTACCAGGCTCTGGAAAAGTATGCGACGGACTTAACCGCGCGGGCACGTGAGGGCAAGATTGACCCAGTTATTGGCCGCGATGCGGAGATTCGTCGCGTGGTACAGGTCTTGAGTCGTCGTACCAAGAACAATCCGGTGCTCATTGGTGAGCCGGGCGTTGGTAAGACGGCCATTGTAGAGGGGCTGGCACGACGCATTGTTGCAGGTGATGTGCCGGAATCTCTGAAGGGCAAGACGCTGATGAGCCTGGATCTGGGCTCTATGGTCGCCGGTGCGAAGTATCGCGGTGAGTTCGAGGAGCGCCTGAAGGCGGTTCTGGACGAGATTAAGGAATCCGACGGTCAGATTATTACCTTCATCGATGAGATTCACACCATCGTTGGCGCTGGCGCCACGGGTGATGGCTCGATGGATGCGGGCAATATGATCAAGCCGATGCTGGCTCGTGGTGAGCTGCGTCTGGTCGGTGCGACGACCCTGGATGAGTACCGCAAGTACATCGAGAAGGATGCTGCGCTGGAGCGTCGTTTCCAGCAGGTCTTTGTCGGTGAGCCGAGCGTTGAGGACGCCATTGGTATTCTGCGTGGTCTGAAGGAGCGCTATGAGGTCCACCACGGTGTTCGCATCCAGGACTCCGCGCTGGTGGCTGCAGCAACGCTGTCGGACCGCTACATCACATCCCGCTTCCTGCCGGATAAGGCTATCGACCTGGTTGATGAGGCCGCATCGCGTCTGCGTATGGAGATTGACTCCTCGCCGGAGGAAATCGACTCCGCGGAACGCATCGTGCGCCGCCTCGAAATCGAGGAAATGGCCCTGGAGAAGGAAACTGACATCGCGTCGAAGGAACGCCTGGACAAGCTCCGTGAGGAACTTGCAGATGAGCGCGAGAAGCTCAACGCTCTGAAGACTCGCTGGCAGAACGAGAAGTCCTCGATTGATGATGTCCGCTCCGTCCGCGAAGAGCTCGATGCCCTGCGCACTGAGTCCGAAAAGGCTGAGCGCGAAGGTGACTACGGGCGCGTCGCAGAGCTGCGTTACGGACGCATCCCTGAGTTGGAGAAGAAGCTGGAGGCCGCCGAGGAATCGGTCGCTGACGCAGAGGAAAACTCCATGCTCAAGGAGGAGGTCACGCCTCAGGAAGTCGCTGAAGTTGTCTCCGCCTGGACGGGTATCCCGGCTGGCAAGATGATGCAGGGTGAGACCGAGAAGCTGCTCGAAATGGAGCTTAACCTCGGCCGTCGCGTTGTTGGTCAGACTGCCGCTGTGGAGGCTGTCTCCGATGCTGTCCGCCGTTCGCGTGCGGGTGTTGCCGATCCGAACCGTCCGACTGGTTCCTTCCTGTTCCTCGGTCCAACTGGCGTTGGTAAGACAGAGCTGGCCAAGGCGCTGGCGGAGTTCCTCTTCGACGATGAGCGTGCGATGGTGCGCATCGATATGTCCGAGTACGGCGAGAAGCACTCTGTCGCTCGTCTGATTGGTGCTCCTCCTGGATACGTCGGCTACGACGCTGGCGGTCAGCTCACCGAGGCTGTTCGTCGCCGTCCGTACACCGTCGTGCTTTTCGACGAGGTCGAGAAGGCTCACCCGGACGTGTTCGATGTGCTCCTGCAGGTGCTCGATGAGGGTCGCCTGACCGATGGTCAGGGCCGAACCGTGGACTTCCGAAACACGATTCTGATTCTGACCTCCAACCTCGGTGCTGGTGGTACGCATGAGCAGATCATGGATGCGGTCAAGATGGCCTTCAAGCCGGAGTTCATCAACCGTCTCGATGATGTGGTGATCTTCGATCCGCTGACCTCCGAGCAGCTGCGCGGCATTGTGGACATTCAGGTCCGTAACCTGGCAGAACGCCTGGAGGCACGTCGTCTGGTGCTGGATGTCTCCGATGAGGCACTGGATTGGCTGTCGGAGCGCGGCTACGACCCGGCCTACGGCGCCCGTCCGTTGCGTCGCTTGGTGCAGAAGGCAATCGGCGATGAGCTGGCACGTCGACTGCTCGCCGGTGATGTTCGCGATGGTGACCGCGTAGAGGTCACGGTTGCTGACGATGGCGAGTCGCTGAAGGTTGTCGGCTATGACGAGGATGGCGTAGCCCGAGTCTAGGGCGCCTGATACTCAGGGTGATAACTGCACAGCAGGCTGTCTGTTTGTTGGGGCGGTTTGGGAGAGTTTTCTCCTGAACCGCCCCTTTTTTGTGCTTTTATTGTCCGGACTTATGTGTCTTGTGACCGACCGTGTGGGCTTGTTGCATTCCGGTCAGTCTGGAGTGCGCCGGTATAGTGCGCAAATATGACTAACTTTCAGTGGCGACCAGCGACAGACTCCGACCTCCCCTTCATTGCCTGGATGGACGAACTAACGGAAACGTTCGGAGATGAAAGTCAGCCACTGCCGGAAGATTATGTAGTCACGAGGCGTCAATACGTCGACCAGTGGGACGCGAGTCAGGGCGGGGTTATCCTTTTCGCCACTTCGCTTGACGACGCTGACCTCGAGTCGCTCAGTAGCGACATGACCCGCACTGATCCATTTGAACCGAGGGTTTCTCGCGAGGCTACTTACAGTGCGGCCGCCATTAAGGCGGAATGGTTGGAGCGCGGGGATTCGTCGTCAAGTGAAGAGCACGAGAGCTACGAAGTGCCGGTGGGGGCGGCCTGGCTGCGTACGTTTACGCAGGACGGACCGGGGTACGGTTTCGTGGAAAATGGGATTCCTGAGGTAGCGATTGCGCTGCGTCCAGGTGTTGTTGGGCGCAGGCTGTCGCAGCCGATGATTGCGGGGCTCCTTGAGTATGCGCGTGAGCTGGGGTACCCGGGGGTTAGTCTGGCTGTCCATGATGCCAATCCGCGGGCGGCGAAAGCTTATGTGAAGGCGGGGTTTGAGCTAGTGGGACGCTCGAGCTTCCCGGACCATGACGTGATGGTGGTGCGGTTTTAGGCTTTCGGCGTGCAGTTTTTTTTGGGGGGGGGCTGCGCGGGTTGGTCGGGTGTTCAGGGCGGATGGTGGGGTATTCGAGCTCTGGAAGCACGGCAGTATTTCGGAAAAAAGTTCGAAAAAGTTGACTGAGGGGGTTGTGGGGCGTCGAATGGGTGTGCGATAATGTGGGGGAGGGAAATTAGTTAGTCCATTTGGGGATTCGGATTGCTAGCGTTTTAAAAGGGGGTGGGAGAAATGTCTACACCATCGGCGCCAAACGGCAGTGGACCGCTTTCGACATCTCAGGTTTTAGATGTGGTTGCGCAGTTTGAAGCTCTGTCGACAGTCATCGTGGAGAACTTCGAAGTACTTTCGCCGGATCATGCGCACGATGCATATAAGTCGATTGAGAAAGCGCGAAAACGACTCGCAGTAATTGATGCGACTTATGTGGAGACCATGAAGGGGCGGATGCCCAGCGCGGAGCATCGAAAGATTGCGTGGCTAGCGCAGGAGATGCGAATCTCGCGAGTAGAAGCGAGGCAGCGTATCAACGTCGTCGGGCGCCTGAGTAGGAATGTTGATCCGTTTGCTCCGGCGAATGAGGATGTGCGAATGCCGAACCTTCGTCAGAAAGTTGAGGAAGGTGTTGTCGGTGCGGATGCTGTTTCGAAGATTGACAAAGCCGTTCGTGAGCTGCCGGCAACGGAGCATGCACAGCTGTCTAGGCTGCTGGACAAGCACATTGCAGATTTAGTGGACAAGATCCGTGTTGATGATCTCAATAAATTGCCGAACCGCCTGCGGGCGATGTTGGGGGTTGATGACCCGTATACGGATGAGGACCGCGCTCGGAAACGAAGCCTAAAAATCGGTGCTCAGGGGCCGGACGGCATGAGCCGGTTGAGCGGTGTGGTTACGCCTTCGTTTGCAGCGGTGCTCAAAAGGCTGCAGGCGGATCATGCGCGCCCTGGCGGGTTACTCGAAGAAGGTGCCGATGACCAGCGGAATCCGGAGCAGCGTTTTCATGATGCCGTGGAAGCGGCGGTGAATGGGGGCTTTCAGCCAGGCGGTGACCTTCAGCCGGCGCGGGGGACGACATCGGTGGTCACCGTCGCGCATATCGCAGATGTGGCAGCGCTAGCTGGAGTCTCCTTGCCTGATGGGAAAGATTTTGTACTTCCTGGATCGGGCAAAGCGGTCTCTGATGCGGGAGTGCGATTTTCCATTAGTCAGGCCGTGCAACAGATGGTTGATAGAAATTCGTTCCTCCAAGTCTTGGGGAATGAGGGGCAGACCTTGTACTTTGGTCGGTCCCGCAGGCTGGGGACTTTGCCACAGTATCTGGCCCTTCTTGGAGAGGAAGGAGGTTCCTCCGCGCCGGGCATGGGCACTCCGGGAGCTATGTGTGATGTTCACCATGTGCAGTCGTGGTCTTCCGGTGGTGGCACTGATCTGGATAATCTCACGTTGGTTGATCCGGGTACGCATCGAAAGATCGATGATGCTCGATGTGATGAAAATGCTTGGTGGACGCTTCGGCCGGATGAGGTGCCGGGGATTCTAGGAACTGACGAAGGGGACGGGGTTAGTGGGGAGTGCGAGCCGGTCTCTACTGATCGTGTGGTCTGGGTGGCCCCGAAAGGCAAGGAAGGAAACCGAAAAGCGGAATCCAATGAGGACCCCGATACGTTCGATAGCCCGGGGCGCTGGTTGCGTCGTAAAGCGCGAGAGACACGGGCGGGGGACACAGCGGATGGCAATGGTGAGACGGGACAGGATCCCGGTGGGTAGTCGGGTAGGGAGCGGGGTCCTGGCTTAGAGGCTGATCTTCCGTTTCGTAGTCAGCTTTGCGTTAATGAAGCGGTTGAGGAAAGGGGCACCGACGCTGGCGGCATAGTGCAGCAATTTTGTCGGCAGGCTGACAGGGAAGTCAGCCTTAGTAATCGTGTCCTGTTTCTGGTCGATGCAGTCGACGATTGCGTTGGCGACATCAGCTGGTGTGATGCGAATACCCATGCGCTTGGTGCCGTCAGTGCTGACATTTTCGAGCAGAGACGTCAACAACTCCGACGGTTTAGCCGCGGGAAAGCAGTTTTTCTGCGGTGGCACGGCCGATTCCATGGCCTGCGTTTGAGATGAAAACGGCCAGGTGGGCAGCATCTTCAGACATCTTCCCGAGCTCCTAGTTTTAATAACGTACATATCGCGCTACCAAGTCAATCGATTTAGAATCCGGGATTATGACAACATCCATCTCGGTACAAGAGCTTCGTGACAAGATTGCCGGCGGCGGTCGCATCGTCGTCGTTGACGCACGCTGGTCGCGCGCTAAAAAACCATATGACTCCTACGCTACGGCTCACATCCCTCTGGCCGTGTTTTGTGATCCCGAGTTGGATCTAGCGGGTGTTCCCAGCCGAGAAGCTGGTCGCAACCCGCTGCCGGATATCGAGCGTGTGCGCGATGCCGTCCGTCGTTGGGGAGTCCGCTCGGAGCATCTGGTGATCGTCTACGACGCGGGCGATGGGCTGTTCGCGTCACGTGCTTGGTGGATTCTGCGCTGGGCGGGTCTGGAGAATGTGCGTGTCCTCACCGGCGGGTTAGCTGCTTGGGAAGCAGATGGAAACGAGACTGCCTTCGGTCCCGGCAATCTGCCGCAGCCTGGAACGATTGCGGTGAGCGAGGGCAATATGCCTGTTGCCAGCCTCGACGACGTACGCACCTGGTCTGAACGTGGAATTTTGGTGGATGCGCGTGAGTCCAGCCGCTTTGAAGGCCGCAGTGAGCGCGTCGATCTGCAGGCAGGTCACATCCCGGGTGCCGTGAACCTGGCGGCTCGCAGTCTGCAAAATGCCGACGGTTCCTTCCTGCCTGTTGAGAAGCTCCGTGAGCGCTTTGCCTCCGTCGGTATCGAAGCCGGTCGTAACGTAGCGGTCTACTCCGGTTCCGGTCTTCATTCCTCACTGTTCATTCAGGCCATGGAAGAAGCGGGCATTACTGACGCCTCGCTGTATGTCGGAGGCTGGTCCCAGTGGGCTGGCAATCCGAGCCTGCCTATCGTCCGTTTCTAAGCGGCGCCGGACTCGCATGTGTCCGGGGCAGGGCGACCGCCCCCCAGGGAACCCCTGATGTGTCGTCCATGTGGATATTTCCCCTCGCCCTTACGGTTCTAGAGAGTCCTGTACGCTCTCGCCTCGGGCATTGGCATTGCGCCAGACGGGGGACGGCATATTGTCGCTGACCAAATAGAACGGCTTCTGGCTTAAGCTAGGAGATTAATGATTCCCCTAGTATTCACCCTCGCAGCGATCCTCATCATCGCCGCAGTCGCGCTGTTCGTTGTCGACCGCCGCCGTCGCAGCACAAGTGAGACTGCTGTGGCGTCTCCTTCGTCGCCATCGCTTTACGACGAGCCTTCGGACTCCACCGGCGAAGTAACCGGTGTGGCGGCAGAAGATGTTGTGCCTGAACAGCCGGATTCTTCAGAGCAGGGCAGCTCTGAGACAGCTTCTGTGGTGAGACCGAATGTCGCAGCTGGCGCTGACTCTGAGGTTGTCGCTGAGACTGATGGTGCCGCTGAAGTTGACCCTGAAACTGAGTTTTCGACGACAGAACTGGGTACTTCAGCTGGGCAAATGATGCCGGCGGAGCCTGAATCTGTCGCGGGAATCGAACCGGCGGCCCCTGCTGAAATGTCCGAAGCAACAGAAAACACGGGAGCTTCCGAAACATCGGGACCAGCAGCTGACCTGAATGCGGGAACGGACGGGACTCTCCGAAGTAACGCGGAGTCCGGCGCGGAGTTTGGCACAGGGGCCGGCGCGGAGCCAGCCGAGTCAGTGACTGCTGAAGATACTGATACCGTGGATGAGCCCGAGACAGGTTCAGTGGGCGACACCATTGCCACAGAGGCCAACAGCACCACCGCTGCTGACGCTCTCACTGGAACTGTTGACGGTACAGAATTCCAGGCTGCGTCGGTCGAAAATACCGAGACCGGCGAAGTGCCGCAATCATCCGATTTTGCGGCGCACGCCCAGGCCACTCAGGTCACCCAACCCGCCCAGCCCACAGAGCCCACCCAGCCCGCGCAACCGCAGCGCGCCCAGCAGAAGTCAGTGGCTCCTGTCCGTCGACGTATCAGCGGTCGCCGGGTGCGTCACTTGCGGAAGGCCTGGGCGCAGGAACGTAATTCTGTCTACAACCGTGTGGACCATGAGCTGCCGTCGTACTGGCAGCGCACGCCGGACGGCGATGCCAAGGCCGTGGTCTCCGGTTTCGCCTTTGGCCGGGAAATGCACCTCGCCGATGTCGGTGGCATCACCACCATCGCCATCCGCCGCTCTGTATCCAGCGATGAGGTTTTCGAGCTGCGCCGCAGCGGCGGCACGACGCTGCCTCACGTAGCCACCGAAGCCGGCCTGGTAGTCGCAGCTACCGACCCAGAGCTCATTCATCGCATCTTCGACGACCGTGCAACTCGCATGCTTGCCGACGTGCACCCGGCCATTACCCGCATGTGGTCCGAAAACTCCTGGTCCTTGGCTCAGTTGATTGATAATTCAGTGCCAGAGGACTGGGACGGTGCACTGGCATCGCTGTCGGACTTCTCCGACATTGCGCGCAGGTTGCCACCGGCGGAAGGTGAAACCGTCGCTCCGGACGCTAATCAGTGGGATCCCACTCGTTTGCAGCTCACCGAGCAGTCCGTTGACTCTGGTTCCTTGATCTCGGATGGAACCGGGCGTGGGCACTTGCACGCGGTACCAGACCAGCGTCGCAACGGTTCTGCTAACCATGAATCGCAGAATCACAGCTCACAGAACGGGCATGCCCAGAGTCACAGCGCGCAGAATAGCAAGGGCGAAGAGCCGCTGGACGTTGAGGAAATTGTTTACGCAGATTCTCCTTCGTCCTCGTCCGCTGCCACCGTGGATGCAACCACGGATGATTCGCAGTGGTCGTCGCAAAGCAATGCACAACCCACGGTGGTGCAGGCGATTGACGGCTCGTCGTGGCGCCCTACGCGGGATATACCGCTTGATCCGACGGCGCTGCCTTCGCGGTCAACGGCACGAAAGATGGGTGCAAACGTTGGTGAGTCGGAGGACATTGGGGATTCTGACCAGCAGATTCCTGCGCTTGGGGAGGACCCCGAACATAGCCGGATGCGCTCGAGCCAGGGGCGTGTGGTGCGATCAAATGTGAAGCCCGCCAGTATTTTTACCGACGCCGCCCCAGACCTCGACAGCAGCGACGACCCCACCGAATCTATGTCCGAGGACAAGGGCGTAACCCCTGATTCCGCGGACGAGTAGAACCAGACATATCCTTGAGCACACAGTCGTTTATTTAGGAGACAACCTCAGATGAGCATCCACACGAGCAATGTCAATCAGGAGAAGCTGCAGCGTTTGGCCGAGCTGGTCAAGGAGCTGGCGGTTGTTCATGGCAAGGTCACGCTGTCGTCTGGACGTGAGGCTGATTACTACGTTGACCTGCGCCGCGCCACTCTACATCATGAGGCCTCGCGTCTGATTGGTTCTCTGCTACGAGAGCTCACTGGAGACTGGGACTACGCGCACGTCGGTGGTCTGACGCTTGGCGCGGACCCGGTGGCTACCTCTGTCATGCACGCCGAAGGGCGCCCAATTGATGCCTTTGTGGTGCGTAAGGAAGCCAAGAAGCACGGCATGCAGCGCCGCATCGAGGGGCCGGACATTGTGGGCAAGAAGGTCCTGGTTGTTGAGGACACCACCACGACGGGCAACTCTCCGCTGACTGCCGTCGCTGCCCTACGTGAGGCCGGTGCTGAGGTTGTCGGTGTCGCCACGGTGGTTGACCGCGCGACGGGTGCCGGCGAGGTCATCAAGGCTGAAGGCCTGGAGTACCGTTATCTGCTCGGTTTGGATGACTTGGGTCTGGCCTAAGAATCTGAGCGCTAGAGCTATCGCCGAGCCTCACCCTGCTCGCCGAGCCTCACCCTGCTCACCGAGCCTCACCCAGCTCACCGCCCCAACGCAGTCCCACGAAAGAGGAACATCCCCATGACCACCAAGCGCGCAGGACTCCTGTCCAAGCTCACCACGACCAAACTTCCCGGCACAAAGGAAACCGTCGCTGACATGTTTGTGCGTCGCACGGGCGAGGGCCTCGGCGCACTCGTCGGTATCGCCAGCGCGAGCTCCGACACTCGCCGTGCCCCAGAACGTGCCGGCTACATCGCCGCCAGTGCGGTCAACGTTGTCTCCAGTGCCTTCGGCTGGGAGACTCCACGTCGAGTTTCCAAGACTGTCCTCATGCCACTGTTGGCGGCCAATGTTTGGCGCCGTCGCCACGAGACGTCTCGCTTTACGACGACCACCCTGCTCATCGGCCTCGCCGGCGGTTGGCTGGGCGACTTGATTCTCATGCCGAATAAGCCGAACCTGAACCGCGGTTCTGTGCCGTTCGCAGTTAACCAGGTTGCCTACCACGTGCTGCTGTGGCGTGCCGGAGCTCGGATTAGCGCGCTGCGTGCTGCCATTCGCTTCCCACTGTGGGCTGGTTCGGTACCGCTGGTCGGTGCTGTAAAGCCCGAGGCGCTGCCCGCTGCTGTTGGCTACGGTCCGCTGCTGGCTGTGACCTCCGCACTGGCCGATGACCCGGCGCTGCTGGAGGGTGCCGGTGCTGTCGGTACTGATGAGCAGACCGGCCTACCGATTGCCGATGCCGCCTACGGCCTCGGCCACGGTGGCAACCTGTTCCTCGTCTCCGACACGCTACTGATGGCTCGAAAGATGTTTGCGGAGGAGGGCGTCGTCGGCAAGCTTCTGAATGCGGCAGTGATGGACACCTACACCGTGGCGCAGTTGTTCCTGGTCGAGGGGCTGTTGGCTCTTGACCGCGCCTGAGCCCGGGAAGGGGCCGACGGAATGGTTTGAGGCTCGTGTCGGGGTGGGGCCGTGGGAGCAGGAGCACCCGAACGAACCCCGGCCGACCGGCCCAGAATACGATGAGCAGCTTCTGGATGAGGGCGACCGACGTAATGTCGTCGATGCCTACCGCTACTGGACGATGGAGGCTATCGTCGCGGAGCTGGATAAGCGTCGTCATCCGTTGCATATCGCCATCGAGAATTTTGAGAATGACTCCAACATTGGCACCGTGGTACGCACCGCAAATGCCTTCCTGGTGGAGGCCGTGCACATCGTGGGGCGCAAGCGTTGGAATCGTCGCGGCGCGATGGTGACTGACCGCTACCAGCACTTGCTGCACCACGAGACGGTGTCGGAGGTCATTAGCTGGGCGCGCGAGCATGATTTGGCTGTCGTGGCCGTGGACAATGTGCCGGGCTCCGTACCCATCGAAACCGTTGAGTTGCCCGAGCGTTGTCTTTTGCTCTTCGGCCAGGAGGGGCCGGGAGTGACTGAAGAAGCACAGCAGGCGGCGGATTTGACGGTGTCGATTGCCCAATTTGGCTCGACGCGTTCGATAAATGCGGGGGTAGCGGCGGGTATTGCCATGCACTCTTGGATTCGTACTCATGCAGATATCACCGCGGCCTGGTAATTGTCTGCTTAGGTGTTTTATTTCGAAGGCTGTTTTAGAGCTGTTTCACAGCCGTTTTAAGGAGAGCCAGTGGTTCTAAAAATGTCGCGTCCGGAGGCCGAAACGTGGGCCTATCGTGCGGACGTGGCTGAACAGGCGATTCGCAACCGTCATGCGGCGAAGCTGTGGGGTCTTCCGGGCACGAATTTGGCAATGGCTTCCTGGCCCGCGCCGCTTCGACATAAGGTCTTCATCAACTGGCATTACTGGTGGCAGGCGCAGTATCTCGACTGCCTGGTAGACGCAGCCAAGCGCGTGCCTTCTAAGGAGAAGTACCGCGCTATCCGCCAGACCACTCGGGGTATCCGCATTCGCAACCTCACGCTGCTGACCAAGAACAAGTACTACGACGATCGCGCGTGGATGGCGTTGGCGCTCGGGCGTGCCGACGCTGTCCTCGGCGCATCGGTGCCCAAGAAGACGACAGCACGGCTGATTTCATGCTTGGGCGATGGTCGGCAGGAGTCCACGGGTGTGCTGCCGTGGCGTGAGCAGGACCTCTTTTTCAACGTCCCCTCGAACGGTCCTGCAGCCATCGCTCTGGCCCGGGCTGGTCGTATCAAGGAGGCAGAGGAACTTATCGATTGGGTTTACGCCAACCTCCTGTCGGACTCAGGGCTGCTCTACGACGGCATTCGCTTGTCCATGGCAGGTGCCGTCGTGCAGAAGGGCATGTTTACGTACAACCAGGGTGTCATGATTGGCGCTTGCCTCGAAGTGGGACTTGCGCTTCGGGCGCACGGCCAGCGTGAACAGGCGACGAAGTATTTCACGCGCGTGCAAAACCTCATCCACGCGGTGGCAAAGGATTTGGCGACCACCGACAATGTTATCGCCGGTGCCGGTGGCGGCGATGGTGGTCTGTTCAACGGCATCCTGGTGCGATACCTCGCCGATGCGGCGGTGCGTTTGCCTGGAGACAATCGCATGAATCGCGCGGCAGCTCGCATTGCTCGCCGACTGGTTCTGGCTTCGGGGGAGAAGTGCTGGTACCACCGCCTCGAGGTTGATGGCCTGCCGCTTTTCCCCGCAGATTGGAACGATAATGCTCAGTTCCCACAGGGCGGTTCGGTTGCGCAATCAGTCGGTGGCGCGGTTCGCGGTTCGGCGATTAAGGAGCGTGACCTCTCTGTCCAACTGTCGGGTTGGATGCTGATGGAAGCGTGCGCCCGAGTGGCCGATTTTGTTGCGACCAAGCTGGAAAATGGTGAGTCGTTGGATTCGACGAAGCCGAGCTGCCCGGAGTAGTCGGGGAACGCTAGTTGGTCGTCATCTGGCGCTTGCCGACGTTGTACCACCGCGCTGTGCCCGCCGTTGCCAACAGGGAGTCACCTACTGAGCCCCTGCCATCGCCACGTGATGCCTGGCACAATAGGACGCATGAAACTCAATGACATGATGGCTCCTGCTCCCGTGAAGCTCCCCGTTCTTGACGAGGCCGTTGCTGCCCGCAACGGTGGCGCAAGCCCGGAGGCCGTGGTTCGCGCATGCCCGCGCGATTCCCAGGCTTGGGCGGATTTGGCTGAAAGCGCCTTGTCCGAGGGCCAGGAGATTCAGGCCTATGCCTTCGCTCGCACTGGTTACCACCGCGGTCTGGACCTGCTGCGTGGAAACGGCTGGAAGGGGTTCGGAGCCATTCCGTGGGAGCACGAGCCGAATCGTGGTGTGCTCCGCGCCTTCGCAGCGTTGGCTAAGGCTGCTAAGGCTATCGGCGAGGATGATGAATTCGATCGCATGATGGCGTTGCTGCGTGACAGTGATGAATCCGCGTTGCCAGAACTGGGTCTTTAATCGCGCACAGAGATTCAGCGGGCACATAAGAGTGCACAACAGCACAACGGGTACATAAAAAGCGCACAGTTTTTTACATGAGGATGGTGACTTCGGCATGGCTGGCATAGCTGGTGGGGAAGATAAGGATGCCGCAGCTGCCAGGAATCTAGAGGACCTTGCTCCCGCGCATGTCGACGACCTCGTCGAAGCTAAGGAAACGCAATTCGTCGAGGATAATCCGCGCCCGGATTTCCAAGATTTTCGCAATACGTACCTACATCCGGCCTCCCGCGCAGCAAACAAGTTGCGTCAGAAAGTGAGGCCCCGCACGCGTTTCCTCCATGCGATTGACCGTGTGCGCTCCCGTTGGATGCTCATTGTCCAAGCCACGTTAGCCGCTGGGTTGGCCTACTGGTTCGCACTTGAGGTACTGGGGCACCCCAACCCGTTCTTCGCGCCGATGGCCGCTTTCATCAGCCTCAACGTGATGACCGCAGGTCCTCGCTTAAAGCACTCTGTGGAGTTGGTGCTCGGTGCCTCGTTGGGAGTCGGCATTGGTGATGTGATTATCTCCATCCTCGGCTCGGGTATCTGGCAGCTGACCGTCGGTGTGTTCGTCGCCATGGTCATCGGTGTGTTTGTCGGTCGAGGACCGCTTGTGGTCAACCAAGCGGCATCTTCAGCCGTGCTCATCGCCACCATTATTCCGCCGGGCACCGCTGGTTCTTATTACCGAATGATCGATGCTCTCGTCGGTGGTGTGGTGGGCATTATTGTGCTCATGATATTGCCGCGAAGCCCGCTGGCGGGTGCTCGCCGCAAGGTGGCCAAGGTCCTCGACATGGGTGCAGATGTACTTTATGACATCGGCATCGGCATGAAAGAGGGCGACACCGATCGCATCCGCACCGCACTGAGCGTGGTGCGCTCCATGCAGGCGCAAGTCTCGCTGATGGACCGCACTGTCGCCGACGCGGGCGAGCAGGTCCGTATCTCGCCGTTGCTCTGGCGCTCCCGGGATCGAATCCACTCGCTGTCACGTATGGTTCATCCCGTCGACAACGCCATGCGCAACATCCGTGTGCTCGCGCGTCGCGCTATCACAGCACGTGAGGACCACATCGACTTCTCGTCCGAACTGTGCGCACTTGTTCTCGGCGTGTCTGAAGGTACGCGTCTGGTCAGTCATGTGCTTGACGACGAAGCCGCCGTGCGCCGAATCCCAGAGTGGGGCGAGTTGCCTTTCGAGTCCGGCGACATCGCTATCGCTCAGCTTTCCGAGGGATCCGGAGAGGTCAAGCTTGAAGACGTGGTTCGGTACTTGCGTCGTTTAGCGGCGAAAATGCACCCACGCGTGATCGAGGACGCAACGCTGTCGGAACAGGTTGTGTTTGCGCAGTCCCGCTCATTGGTGGTGGACCTGTTGCAGGTGTGTGGCCTGTCCAGGCGTTCAGCTGTGGCAACGCTGCCGCCGACGACCCCGTTCCCAGCAATGCCGCCGGAGGTATGGGACGAGTAGCCGGTGAGGAGTGGGTGAGTAGCGGCTCGCTAGGCGCCCGTCGGTTACTGCCCACGTGCTCCGGCGCACATGCTACTGCCCACGTGCTATTGCAGCATGCTCTAGTGCGGTACGCGCTTGACCTCGACGCCGCCGAAAGCGACAAAGCCGCGCACAATAATCTTCGGAGCCTGTCCTGCGCCAGGAGCAGGAAGGTTACGTCCCGGGTTTCCAGTAACATCCGTGCCGCCGAAGATGGGCAGCACGTCGACATCAACCTGGTAGTGGTCGGGGACAATGACGTCGACTCCACCGAAGGCGCAGCCAATGTTGACGACAGTGGTTTCCGCGGTCAGGATGGCCTCGCGGAAATCCAAGCCAGTCCCGCCGAAGGCCGCCACCGTGGTGTGCGTGGGAGCGCACGTCCACGGGCCTCTCTTGTCGGTGCCGCCGAAGATGCCGATGGAGAGCTTCGAACCAGTTGCCGCGGCGGAGCTATCAATCCGAGCTGGTTGATGATTGTTGGCTGCATTCGGTGCCACCGAATGGTGCTCGTCCGGGACGCTGTGTAGGTTCGGGCGCAGGTTAGGGTTTGGGTGCGCATGTGGAGTCGGCTCGGCCAGGTTCGCGGGCAGCGACAAGTCCTGTGTCAATGCGGGCAACTCATCGATGTACGTCGCCTTTTGGGCTTTCTCGGTGCGCTCCTGCAATTCCGCAAAGTCAATCTGGCCATCGCGGAATGCCCATTCCAAGCGTTCCAGCGCAGTGTGGCGGGCTTGGTCGCCAGCGCGTAGCCGTGGGGTGTTGTCAGTCATGATGCTGTCCTATCGAGGCAGTGGCGGGCAGTGGCTTTAACACCCAAATGTTATCTGTACTCGAACTTTCGCGCAGGTCACTTTCATGCACGCCACTTTCGCACAGGCAGACCGTGGCTATTGCCCGCCGCAGTTAGTGCACAATCTGCAAGTCGCGAAGGTGTCGGTACAGAGTTGTCTTCTCTCTCGGCTTTCGTGACTCCACGCCATCGCGCACATATCGGAAGCCCAGGCCACCAACTTGAACTGCCCGACCCGTCATCGGACGGTGTAGCTCGCGGGCCGGGGCTTCTTTCGCTTTACGACGGCCACCGCGCCCCAATCCGAGTCGGCTCAGCAGGCCTTTGCCGCTCTCACCCTCGTTACCGTTTTCCGCATCCGGCGCCGGAACTTCGGCCGCAACGATGCCCGGGGCATCGGGGGTAGGGCGAATCTGCAGGCCGGTGGATGTGCCGGAGAACATCTGATGCTCGTCGACATAGACCTCGCCAGTAAACCCGTTTGCCGAGGACACTCCGGTAATTCCCGGCTCTGTCAGTAGGGCGTAACCAACAATTGCGTGGCCGGTGTCGTCGCGAATCAGCGGCACTGGCGTCGTCGGGCGTGTGAGCGCGGCCGCCGCATCGAGCCCTTCTCCTCCTTCGATGCCCCAGTTTTTGGCCGCGGTCGAGGGCGCGGTGGGGACATGTGCCACTTCAATCCACAGGAGGTTCTTGCGCATCAGGTAGGTTGCCACGGTAGCCAGTGCCGCGTCGGTGCCAACGACCACAATTCGTAACGGCTCGCTCGGCTTTTGCGGAGCGGGTTGCGGAGCGCCTAAGTGGTCGACTTTCTTCTGCTTGGAGATTTCCTCCGGCGTCGGAGCTGTATCGACAGGCAGTACGTCCTTGGCCAGGTCGTCGATGAAAGCCAGCTCCTTGCGGGTGGGGATCATCGCGACGTCGTGAAGCGCATAGGCGGGTGGTGCCGGAGTAGCTGGTGCTGATGGTGTGGACGGTGCTGATGTAGACCATGATTGGCGGAGCAATTGGGAAAACGCGGGTACATCGGGGCCACACTGCAGCACAACAATACGCATAGGACTACACTCTAATGCGTCGTCTGCAATCCCAGGAGTTGAAGTAGGACTATGGCCGCAATCATTATCGTCGGTGCCCAGTGGGGCGACGAGGGCAAGGGCAAAGCAACCGATATTCTCGGTGGCCGCGTCGACTACGTCGTCAAGCCCAACGGTGGCAATAACGCCGGCCACACCGTTGTCGTCGGCGGTGAGAAGTACGAGCTGAAGCTGCTTCCGGCGGGTGTGCTGTCGGAAAACGCTGTGCCGATTATCGGTAACGGCTGTGTGGTCAACCTCGAGGCGCTTTTCGACGAGATTGATGGCCTCGAAGCTCGCGGTGCAAAAGCCTCCCGCCTGCGCGTTTCCGGCAATGCCCACATGGTTGCTCCGTACCACCAGACGCTGGACCGCGTGACCGAGCGCTTCCTGGGTAAGCGCGCTATCGGCACCACTGGCCGCGGTATCGGCCCGACGTATGCCGACAAGGTCGGCCGTACGGGCTTGCGTGTCCAGGACATTCTGGATGAGTCGATTCTGCGCCAGAAGATTGAGTCTTCGCTGGCTCAGAAGAACCAGATTCTGGTCAAGCTGTACAACCGCCGCGCTATCGACCCGGATGAAGTCTTTGATTACTTCATGGGCTTCGCCGATCGTCTGCGCCCGATGATTATCGACTCGGAGTTTGAGCTCAATCAGGCTTTGGATGCCGGCAAGCACGTCCTCATGGAGGGCGGCCAGGCCACCATGCTCGACGTCGACCACGGCACCTACCCGTTCGTGACCTCCTCGAACCCAACCGCTGGTGGTGCCTGCGTGGGCACCGGCATCGGCCCGACGAAGATCACTTCGGTGCTGGGCATCATGAAGGCCTACACCACCCGCGTCGGTGCTGGCCCGTTCCCGACGGAGCTGTTCGACAAGTGGGGCGAGTACCTGCAGACCACCGGCGGTGAGGTCGGAGTCAACACCGGCCGTAAGCGCCGCTGTGGTTGGTACGACTCGGTGCTGGCTCGCTACGCCGCGCGCGTCAACGGTTTCACGGATCTGTTCATCACCAAGCTGGATGTCCTGACTGGTATCGGCGAGATTCCGATTTGTGTCGCTTACGACGTTGATGGCGTGCGTCACGACGAAATGCCACTCACCCAGTCGGAGTTCCACCACGCTGTCCCGATTTACGAGACCATGCCTGCATGGGACGAAGACATCACTGGCTGCCGCACCTTCGATGAGCTGCCGGACAAGGCCAAGGATTACCTGAACCGCCTGGAGGAGCTCTCTGGCGCTCGCATTTCCTACATCGGTGTTGGCCCGGGTCGTGACCAGACTATCGTTGTCCACGACGTGCTGGACAACTAGCGCTGGACACTTAGTCTGGGGACAGTGGCGAACTAGCCGGAAAATAGTCCGGCTTTCGACCCGACTTTATCGAACTGTTAGATAAAAAATCTTCGGTGTCGAAACCGCTGGCTGCTGTAAAAAAGAACATTTGCTAACCACGAGAAGGCTCTGGGAATTGTCAGTTGACACTGGCATCCCAGAGTCATTTTTGTATCGTAGGCCTCACCGCGTGGTCCAACGACAGAAGTCCAAACGACAGAAGGCGTGTGGTTTTCATGCAAAACACAGGACACCGAGTACAACGACTGGCAAGTTCCGCCGTACTTTCCGGCGCGATGATTTTCTCCGCAGTAGGTGGAGCCGTTGCAGCTCCTGCGGCTCAGGCGGAACCGGCCCCAGCACCGGCGCCGGCTCCAGCTCCCGCGAAGGCGGATCGCTGTACCCCGAACCCGGCTGCACCTGAAATCCAAGAGGCCCTGGATAAGGTCAACAGGGAGCGTCCGAACAACCATGATGGGTGGAAGTACACTGGCACCTCCAACTTCAGCCCGTGTAGCGATTTGAGCTTTGCTCTCGCAGATCAGGCCAAGCAGGGAAACGCTCAGTCCTCCACTGTGCTGTTGATGTTCCACAAGGGTGAGTTCATTGGTACGGACTCTGACCGGCCTCAGCACATCAACAAGGTGACGCCGACCCCCGATGGTAAGAACATCTCAGTGATCTACCACGACTGGGAGGCCCAGGAGGCCGCAGGTGCGCCGAACGCTGATGCGGCCAAGTTCACCTCTAATGTTCACTTCTTCTGGAACGGAGATCACGTTGTCCACGAGGGCAAGATTCCCGGCGGCGCGACACCCGCTTCCTAAGGACTCCCGAGAATTTTCGAGAGCTTTCGAAAATTCTTGGACACTCCCGGGGTCTCTTGAGTTTTCCCAAGTAAACTCAATTCCGAGTCGGACATGAGAAAGTAATGCTCCGTCGTAGCGCAGTGCTTGAGAAAACTTGAGAGAACAGAAGAGGTTCCAGCCATGAGTGGTCATTCAGTTCGTCGCGGGTCGATGCTGGTTAGCGCGGCGGTCGCAGGTGTAGTGGCTTTGTCCGGTTGCTCCACTGATGAGACCGCAGCACCGACCTCTGCTTCTCAGGTAGATCAAGAAACGACGACCATCACTACGACCACCACTGTCGAGGATGACAGTGAAAGTGCAGATACCCCCAATCCGGATGTCGATGACAACGACTCCGATGGGGGTTCTTCTGCGCCAACTCAGGAAGAGGCTTTCGAAGAAGCGGTTGCCGACCTGAACTCAATGGAAGGTGGCAATGGCAGCGGTTGGACAGTCACGGACGATACGAACTGGGATACCACCAGCGAGTTGACCTTTGCCTCAGCAGTACAGAATGAAATTACGCATTCAACTACCGCTGGTGCAGTGCTGCTGTTTCATAAGGGCGAGTACGTGGGTACCGCCGGTGGTCCGCAGACAATCAACTCGGTCGAAGGCGATGGCAAAACTGTGACCGTCAATTTCTTCGATGTCAATAAAATGATCGAAGACGGCGGTGCCTTCGCCTTTAAAGACCAGTACAACGCTCCCGTTACGTACTCCTGGGATGGGTCAGAGGTCGCTCAAGACGGCGAGATTCCAAAGGCAGAGGGAAATTAAACGCTCACCCAGCACTCGCTCCAGATGCGAGTGCTGTCAGGCCGTTTTAAAGTAGTGGCGCACCACACAGTTTTCACCCAGATTTCTGTGTTCCGTAAACCTCCGACGGTAGTTTGTCGACACTGTGTTGTCGGTACTATGCCGTCGCTATGAAGTCGCTAATACTACGCCCAAAGAGGAAAAATCACCGGCCATGTCTTCTCGCAACTCATCTGACTCCATGTTTGACGAACGGACCAAGCAGAGCGAGCAGCCTCAGAATTCACGCGTCCACGGCACGCGTCGCGCAATCGCGGCCATCGCTATGGGCGCGTTTGCTATTTCTCCTATTGCAGCATGCAGCAATGATGCGGACAACGACGCGGCATCGTCGTCAAGCAGTGCAAGCGCGGTTAGCACTACGTCGAGCGAAGAGAAGACCTTTGAAAAGCAGCAGGTCGCTGAGCTGAATGCGGCCGCGAATGTGCGGCCGGCTGCGATGGCTAAGCTGCCGGAGGGTTTTGATCTGCAGTCACACCGTGGTGGTCGCGGTGAGTGGACGGAGGAGTCCAAGCAGGCGATGATCAACTCGTTGGAGCTGGGCGTTACGACGTTGGAGCTGGACATCGTCCTGACGAAGGATGGCGTGCCTATGGTCTGGCACGATCCGGAAATCCAAGACGACAAGTGCTCGGACACCGAGCCAGTGACGGAGGGGGACCCGCAGTACCCGTACGTCGGCAAGCTCGTACATGATCTCACCTATGAGCAGGTACAAACCCTGGTCTGTGACAAGAAGCTCGAGGACTTCCCGGATGCGGAGCCAATCAAGGGCAATAGGATGATGACCCTGCCGGAGCTGTTCGAGCTGACTAAGGATAACCAGGACATCCACTTCAACATTGAGACCAAGATCGAGGGCGAAAAGCGCGCTGACTCGGCAGAACCGCAGGAGTTCGTCGATGTGATTCTCGACGAGATTGACCGCGCGGGTGTGGCTGATCGTGTGATGATTCAATCCTTCGATTGGCGCTCGTTGCCGCTGGTCGCGGAACGGAACCCGGAGATTCCGCTGGTCATGCTGTGGGACGAAACCACCTGGAAGAAGGATTCTCCTTGGATTGGCGATGTCAATTACGACGAGGTCAATGGCGACATCATCGAGGCCGCCAAGCAGCTCGGCGTGCAGGTGCTCTCGCCGACGCACAGCATTCCTTACGGCAAGACACCGTCGGATGCTGACTACCACCCGGTCGCCACGCCGGAGCTAATCTCCCGTGCGCATGAGGCCGGCATGAAGGTGGTGCCATGGACGGTGAACGAAAAGGAGACCATGCGCGAGCAGATTGCCGCTGGTGTCGACGGCATCATCACCGACTACCCGACGCGACTGCGCGAGGTCTTGGCCGAGCTGAATATGCCGCTGCCGGAGCCTGCTCCGGTGGGTGATGCAGCGATGTCGACGAACTAGTAAACCCGGCCAGCACCAGCGGAAACTCGTCTGTATCCCTGTTTTGCCCATGTTTAGCTCTGCGGGCCGAGCGTGTTTCGTGTCACACTTGACCTTATGACGCGTTTGAAAGTGCTTGCCGACGTTGACACGGGTATCGATGACAGTCTTGCTCTCGTCTACCTCGCGGGGTTGCATACCGCAGGCGAGATCGAGCTGGTGGGTGTGACCTGCGCAGGTGGTAACACCACTGCGGCATGGTCTGCCCGTAATACCAAGTACATGCTGAATCTTTGTGGTTGTCCGGAGGTTCCGGTCGTCAGCGGTTTCGAGGGGCCCGCTGACCGTGAGCTGACCACCACGCCTGAGACTCATGGCCCGTACGGGCTGGGCTACAACCTGGCGCCACCGGCCGTCATCTACGAACCGGGGCGCGCAGGAGCGGCGGATCCGCTGGCGCTGTGGCGCCAGGTCATCGAGCAGGCACGGTCGACGGGGGAGAAGGTGCACCTGCTGGTCACTGGCCCTATGACCACCTACGTGGCCGCTTTGAAGAAGTACCCGGAACTCATGCGGGAGCTCGACGGCGTGACCATTATGGGTGGTGCTGTGGAGTACCACGGTAACGTTACCGAGTTTGCGGAATGGAACTTCTGGGTTGACCCCACCGCGGTCATCGAGGTCTTCGGCACCGCGGGCGCTGTGGCCGTCGAGCGCCCGGAGGATGCCGTGCGCAGCATCGCCACCGCCGCAGGCGCGCCGGTGCCGACGCTGGTTCCGCTCAATGTCACCGAGACCATCACCATTAGTGATACTGAGATTGAATCCTGGCGAGATGCCGGTATGAACCCGGAGCTACTGCGTGTTCTGCGTCGCTCACTGAAGTTCTACTTTGAGTTCCACCAGGGAGTTGGAGTCGGTTACAAGGCGCAGGTTCATGACCTCTTTGCCGCGATGGTGGCCGTCGGTGCGGTGACCGGGGAAGTGGAGAAGATGCGTCTCGTGGGCGTCGATAAGCGAACCTTTGCAGATGAGCCAGCACGCCGCGGCCAGGTGGTGGAGGATTCAGCCGGAGCGGTGGCGAATGTTGTCCTGGCCGCTGACCGTGAGGTGGCGCTGGCTGAGTTCCAGCGGGTGTTCCCGCGCTAGGTTCCCGCCCGTGCCCGCCGCGGTGAATCAGCTCGCTGTCGTATGCTGGAGGCAATCAATTTAACAGCTGCTGGTTGCGCAGCGTATGTGCCGTAGACGAAAGCGAATTTATCTCGATGTTCACCCCTGAAGTCACCGGAACCCCGTACCAGCCGGGAGCAACGCGAGTTCTGCTGCTCGGCTCTGGCGAGCTCGGCAAGGAGGTGACCATTGCTTTCCAGCGTCTTGGCGTTGAGGTGCACGCTGCCGATCGCTACGAGCATGCACCGGCACACCAGGTAGCTCACCACGCCTACGTGTTGAATATGTCGGACCCTAGCGCACTGCGGGACCTGATTCTCCAGGTCAAGCCACACTTCATCGTCCCTGAGATTGAGGCTCTGGCAACCGAGGTGCTGGCAGAGGTCGAGGAAGATGAGACGCTGGACGTCACCGTTATTCCGACCGCACGGGCGACTCAGCTGACCATGAACCGAGAGGGTATTCGCCGCCTGGCTGCGGAAGAGGTGGGGCTGCCGACTTCCCGCTATCACTTCGCCTCCAGCTTTGATGAGTTCACCGCAGCTGTTGATGAGATTGGCTTCCCATGCGTGGTCAAGCCGGTCATGAGTTCCTCGGGCAAGGGACAGTCCACGCTGCGTTCGCCGGAAGATGTCCAGGCCGCGTGGGATTACGCCATGAGTGGCGGTCGCGTTGAGTCCGGTCGCGTCATCGTGGAGGGCTTCGTCGATTTCGACTATGAGATCACGCTGCTGACCGTGCGCTCCGTTGATCCGGAGACCGGCGAGGGGGCAACGTGGTTCTGTGAGCCCATCGGCCACCGTCAGCAGGATGGTGACTACGTTGAGTCCTGGCAACCGGCTGCCATGAGCGAAAACGCCCTGGACAATGCTCGCTCTGTCGCCGCGCGCATCACCAACGCGCTGGGCGGTCGCGGTATCTTCGGCGTCGAGCTGTTTGTCCGCGGCGATGAGGTGTGGTTCTCCGAGGTCAGCCCGCGTCCGCACGACACCGGCATGGTCACCATGGGTACGCAGCGTTTCTCCGAGTTCGAGCTGCACGCGCGCGCAGTGTTGGGTCTGCCTATCGACGTCACGCTGGTGTCCCCGGGAGCCTCCGCTGTCGTCTACGGCGGTGCTGACATCGAGCAGCCGGGTTACACCGGGCTGACGGAGGCCATGGCTATTCCGGAGACCGATATTCGTATCTTTGGTAAGCCGGTTGCTGGCCCGCGTCGCCGCATGGGCGTTGCTGTTTCGACCGCGGATTCTGTCGATGCTGCTCGTGAGCGCGCATCGGAGGCGGCATCAAAGATTAAGGTCGTCGAACTGGGCTAGTTCGACGACCTAGTGTGCGCTGCGGTACGGCCTTAACTGGCTCCGCAGCGCACTTTTTGTGTGCCCGCTGTGGTGCGTAAGCTACTTAATCTACTTGGACTTCTGTACCGGTGGCTCGGCCGACCAGGGGAAGACAATCCAGTCATCGGTGTGCTTCCAGACGTAGTCCGGTGCAATCTCCGAGCGGGACTTGCCGTAGAGCACAGCGGAACGGACTTCAGCGCCGTGCTTCTTGAGCAGGTCGAGCACCAGATGCAGCGTGCGACCGGAGTCAGCCACATCGTCGACGACCAGCAGGCGGCGGTTGGAAATCGATTCGATGTCCAGCAGCGGCTCCAGCAGAACCGGATCCGGCAGGGTCTCCGCCACGTCGGTGTAGAACTCGACGTTGATGGCGTCAGAGAGCTTGACGCCCATGGTGTAGCTGAGTGCGCCTGCTGGCAGCAGGCCACCGCGGGCCACGGCGATAATAATCTCCGGGTCGAAGTCCGAGTCGACAATCTGCTGTGCCAGTTCACGGGAGGCGACGCCGAAGCCTTCCCAGGTCAGAACTTCCTTGACGTCCAGGTTGGATGAGTCTGCATGATAAGCCATGTATTAACTCTAATCCGAAGATCGACTGACGTGCACAATCAACTGTCCGGTTAGACCCGATGCGCTAGCTCGCGACGGTCTCCACAACAGCTTCGTGCACAGCTTCGGCCACGTCATCGGCATCTGGCTGCTTTGCGACGACCGTGGAGGCCGCAACCATGTCAGCCCACTCGACCAGCTTCTTGCGCTCGCGGCCTTCGGCTTCGCCCGCGGCACGCTCGGCGGCGTCGAGTGCGTGCCAGCCCTCCCAGGTGGTGACCTGGAGGCCCTTGTCGGCCAGGAACTCGTCGACGTCGTTATGCGTGGGCTTTGCAGGTGCGGCCAGGCGACCTGCCTCCCAGTCGGCGATGAGGTTGCCGACAGCTTCGTTGGCATCGCCCTTGGTGTTACCGATTAGGCCGACCGGGCCACGGCGAATCCAGCCGGTGGTGTACAGGCCCTGGATGTGGTTGCCGTCGATGTCGTCAAGCACGCGGCCGCCGGCATCTGGGATGGTGTGCGTGCCGGTGTCGAACGGTACGCCGGTGACTGCGTCGGAGCGGTAGCCGACTGCGCGGTAGACCGCACCGACCGGCCATTCGGTGAACTTGCCGGTGCCGCGGACGCCACCCTCGCCGTCGAGTTCGGTGCGTTCGGTGCGGATAGCGCTGACGTGCTGTACTCCATCTTCACCGGTCTCGCCGATGATTTCGACCGGGGACTCGAAGAAGTGGATGAAGAGCTTGTGCGGGGCGCCCTTTGGCTCGCGGATGGCGTAGTTTTCCAGAATCGTACAGACCTGATCGGTGATCTTGGACTCGCGACGGGACGTTTCGGAGGCGGCATCGTACTGGATGTCCTCCGGATTCACGACAACCTCAATGGTGTCAGAGTGGTCCAGTTCCTTCAGCTCCAGTGGAGTGAACTTTGCCTGAGCCGGACCGCGACGGCCAAAGACATGGACTTCGCGGGCGGCATTCTTTGCCAGGCCGTCGTAGACGTTGTCGGCGATTTCGGTGACGTGCAGCTCATCGGCAGTCTTGGCGAGAATACGGGCGACGTCGAGACCCACGTTACCGACGCCGATCACAGCGACCGACTCAGCAGAGAGGTCCCATTCGCGAGCAAACTCCGGGTGGGAGTCGTAGAAACCTACGAACTCACCGGCGCCGTAGTGCTCCGGCAGATCCGAGCCCGGGATGTTCAGATCGCGGTCGCCGGTCGCGCCAGTGGCGAAGATGATGGCGTCGTAGAACTGGCGCAGTTCATCAACGCTGACCTGCTTGCCGACGTCCACGTTGCCCAGCAGTCGAACCTGCGGCTTGTCCAGCACTCGGTGGAGGGACTTAATGATGCCCTTGATTCGCGGGTGGTCTGGCGCAACACCGTAGCGGATGAGGCCGAACGGCACTGGAAGGCGCTCGTAGAGGTCGATGGCGACATCGCGGCCGGACTTCATCAGCGCGTCGGAGGCGTAGATGCCGGCCGGGCCCGAGCCAACCACGGCTACACGCAGTGGCGTGGTGGAGTTGGCGAGATCGGGCAGTGAGGAAGCGGCCGTGTTCTGGGCTGCAGTCTGGTCGTTGGTCATTGGGTGGAATCCTTTTTCTACGTTTTCTTTGTCGCGATTGCTTATCGTAGACCAACCGGTCTATGCTTGCTGAAACAGAATATAGACAAACTGGTCTACAAAAAGCAAACACAAAACACCGCAAGAATCACTGCTTTGGCTTGAGAGGGTTTTGCTGCGCATCGCTTCTGCTGAATGAGCTCTGAAAGGGGCTCGTCGTGCGAGCATCGTGGCAACGGCAGGCTCTGGTTGGGTAAGCGGGGAAGGGCTTGTCATGGAAAAACTCATAGTCTTCGTGCTAATCGGCCTTGGCGCGCAATTAGTCGACGGCACTCTGGGGATGGCTTTCGGTGTCACCGCTACTTCGCTGTTTATTGTCGCTGGTAGTAGTGCTGCCACTGCGTCGGCGGTGGTTCACGTAGCAGAGGTGGGTACGACACTGGCCTCCGGTATTTCACACTGGCGATTCGGCAATGTCGACTGGCGACGCGCGCTGAGTCTTGGCGTGCCGGGTGCTATCGGTGCCTTTATTGGTGCGACCTTTTTGGCGAATCTCGACGGTGATGCCGCGACGCCTGTGACCTCGACAATCTTGCTTTTCCTCGGTCTGTGGGTGATTATCCGCTTCGCCTTTTTGGCCAATGTTAAGCGCAAGAAGAAGGCCTGGGGGGCGAAGAAGCTCGCTCCGCTGGGGCTCTTTGGTGGCCTGCTTGATTCCACTGGAGGCGGTGGTTGGGGGCCTGTTACCACCTCAACTTTGCTCGGCGCTGAGGCTGACCAGCCGCGCAAGATTATCGGTACTGTCTCTGCGGCGGAATTTCTCGTTGCCTTGGCGGCTGTACTGGGCTTTTTGCCCAAGCTGCGGGAGGAATTCACTCAGCATGCCGCACCGGTAATTGGTTTGTTGTGCGGTGGTGTGATTGCGGCACCCTTGGCTGCGTACCTGGTGGGGCGCATTAATCCGCGGCTGCTTGGGATTGCGATCGGCGGCGTGTTGGTGGGGCTGAATATTCGCACTCTGTTTTCGTCGCTGGTTTCTGGGGGCGTACTGACGACAGCGCTGCTCGTGTGGGCTTTTGTTGTCGTTGTGCTGGTGCTGTGGGCGCGTTCGCACGACACTCTTCCGGGGCTGCGTCAGCGGGTCCAACTTGAGCCGACTTCTCAGTCTTCCTCGGCTGATGTGCCTAGTTCTGGATCTCCATCACCCGCTTCGGTTGATGCCGGGGCCGAGGATGCTTCTGAAGGTGTCAAAGTGGGTGCGAAAAACGGTGTCCGCGTGGGCGAAGCGGAAGTCCGCTAGGTATCCGAGCGTGTCCCGGCTTGCACTAGCCAGACTGGTCGGTCTAATGTTGCCTGCAATGCAACGTAGACCAAACGGTCTATAAAGATTAGAAACTAATTCGGTCAACGAGAACAAAACGAAAGTGATTCGGTAGATTCCCCATGAGCTCTCCTACGAAAACCGCCGAGCGTCCAGCTTCCGCAGCGGCTACCCGACGTAAGAAGCGCGCACCGAAGCCACAGGGGCAGTGGCTTATCGACGGCCGCGAGCCACTTAACGACGACGAGCGCATTAAGAAAGAAGATGCTGGCATCGCCGTTAAGCAGCGTGTTATCGACATCTACTCCAAGCAGGGGTTTGACTCCATCCCCGCGGAGGACCTAGCGCCTCGCTTTAAGTGGATTGGCCTCTACACCCAGCGCAAGCAGGGGCTTAGCGGTGAGCACACCGGCGTGAAGACCAACGCCGAGCTGCAGGACAAGTACTTTATGCTCCGCGTCCGCCTCGACGGTGGCCAGACCACCACCGAGGGCATTCGCACCATCGGCGAGATTTCCCGCGACTTCGCCCGCGACACTGCGGACTTCTCCGACCGCCAGAACGTCCAGCTGCACTGGATTCGCGTCGAAGATATGCCGGAGATCTGGGACCGCCTTGAGCGAGTTGGTCTCGACACCAACTTTGGCTGCGGCGACGTTCCCCGCGTTATTCTAGGCAGCCCGGTTGCCGGTGTTGCGGCCGATGAAATTGTCGACGGCACCAACGCCATCCGCCGCATCAAGGAGGAGTACCTCTCCGGCGACGAGTTCTCCAACCTACCGCGTAAGTTTAAGTCGGCAGTTTCCGGTTCCCCGCGTCTCGATGTCACCCACGAGGTCCAGGACGTTGCCTTCGTCGGTGTCAATCATCCAGAGCACGGCCCCGGTTTCGACGTTTGGGTCGGTGGTGGTCTCTCCACCAACCCGATGCTCGCCCAGCGTCTCGGCGCCTGGATCCCAGAGGACGAGGTTCCCGAGGTATGGGCGGGCGTGTGCCGCATCTTCCGGGACTACGGCTACCGTCGCCTGCGCAATCGTGCGCGTCTGAAGTTCCTCGTTGCCGAATGGGGCGCGGAGAAGTTCCGCCAGGTACTCGAAGACGACTACCTCAACCGCAAGCTTATCGACGGCCCCGCACCCGAACCTTTCGAGGGCGACCGGGACCACATCGGCGTGCACAAGCAGGCCGACGGTCTCAACTACGTCGGTGTTAAGCCCGCTGTTGGCCGTGTTCCGGGCTCTGACCTGGTCAAGCTCGCCGACATCGCCGAGCGCCACGGTGTTTCCCGCGTCCGCACCACCGTGATGAAGGAGCTCATTCTCCTCGACGTCGCCGACGACCAGGTCGACTCCCTGCTCGCAGAACTCGACGAAATTGGCCTGTCTGCCAAGCCTTCTGCTTTCCGACGGGGCATCCTGGCCTGCACCGGCCTAGAGTTCTGCAAGCTCGCACTTGTCACCACGCGCCAGCGCGCAATTGATTTGGTGGGCGACTTGGAGGAACGCCTCGGTGACCTCGACGTCCCAATCACCATTGCGCTCAATGGCTGCCCGAATGCCTGCGCCCGCACGCAGATTGCCGACATCGGACTCAAGGGGCAGATTGTCACCGACGACGAGGGCAACCGTGTCGAGGGTTTCCAGGTTCACCTCGGTGGTTCGCTGGGGCTCGATGCCAACTTCGGCCGCAAGGTTCGCGGACACAAGGTCACCTCGGCAGAACTGGGTGACTACATCGAGCGCGTCGTCAATCACTTCAAGGAGCAGCGCCACGAGGGTGAACAGTTCCGCGAGTGGATTGTCCGCGCTGATGAGGAGGACCTGAAGTGAGTGAATCTCCCAATGGGGTTCGGTCGCAGGGGCCGTCGTCAAGCGAAAAAGACGAGACGCCAGCGCGACTGGGAATCGGTGGCCGAAGCGCACACCCCAATCCGAACCGGGGTGCGGTGATGCATTGCCCTTACTGCGGCGGTGATGATCTGTGGCCCGACCTGGAAACCGATTACGCCTGGCAATGCCGCGAATGCTGCCGGGTATTCACAGTGAAACTGCATGGTCATATTGATAGGAAGGTGGCGTCATGAGCACGGGACTGAAAACCGCTGAAGTCATTAAGACTCAGGAGGCGCTCGCGCGTCAGGATGTGCTGGACAATCCGGAGACCGCTCGTCGTCTGATCGAGCTCGCGCTGGAGTGGGGCTCCAAGCTGGAGACTGCCACTGCCGGGGAAGTACTGGAATGGGGTGCGGAGCACCTGCACACGCCACTGGCTGTGACCCTGTCGATGCAGGACACGGTATTGGCGGAACTGGCTGCTCGGCACGCGCCGGAAGCCGACCTGGTTTTCCTGGATACGGGTTACCACTTCCCGGAGACCCTTGATGTGGCGGAGCAGGTTGCACAGCGCTACGACAACCGACTGCTGTCGATTGAGCCGAAGCGCACCCGCGCCGAGCAAGACGCCGAAGAGGGCGTCGACCTGTACAAGACCGACCCGACGCGATGCTGCGCACTGCGGAAGGTCGAGCCGCTGTCAGCTGTGAAGCGCCCCTACGAGGGCTGGGTCACAGGTCTGAAGCGCGTCGACGCGCCGACCCGCGCACACACGCCGGTACTGGAAATCGATAAGACCGGTCGCATCAAGCTCAACCCGCTGGCCACCTGGACGGATGAGGACGTTGCCCAGTACATCGAGGACAACGACCTCATTGTGCATCCGCTGACACAACAGGGGTTCCCGTCGATTGGGTGCGCGACATGCACTGCGCGAGTGGCAGAGGGTGCGGATCCGCGCTCGGGCCGCTGGGCGGGCAGCGAGAAGACAGAGTGCGGATTGCATCTCTAGTTTGAGTGGCTGGCGGCTAGACGATACCGACAGCCACTAGTCACTAGCCAATTGCCGCTCATGGCTAGCTGCGACCTGCAGCTTATACAGACAGTTTTTTTTAAAACAGCCGAAAGGCTAACACAGCTAACACAGCCACAACAGAAAGAACCCCATGACAAGCTCAACCACCGTTTCCGTACAAAACCGCCTCGACCCGCGGCTTGCCGAACTGGAAGCCGAGGCCATCGACATTATCCGCCAAACCGCCGGCCAGTTTGACCGTCCGGCACTGCTTTTCTCCGGCGGAAAGGACTCCGTCGTCGTGCTCGAGCTGGCCAAGCGCGCCTTCGCACCGGCGGGTATCCCGCTAGAGCTGCTCCACGTCGACACCGGCCACAACTTCCCCGAAGTCATTGAATTCCGCGACAAGATTGCCGCTCAGCCGGGCATTAAGCTGCACGTAGCCAAGGTCCAAGACTGGATTGACAGCGGTGTGCTCACCGAGCGTGCTGACGGCACCCGCAACCCCTTGCAGACCGTGCCACTGGTGGAGACCATTGCCAACCGTGGTTACGATGCCGTCCTCGGTGGCGCCCGCCGCGATGAGGAGAAGGCCCGCGCCAAGGAGCGCGTGTTCTCCGTCCGCGACTCCTTCGGCGGTTGGGATCCACGCCGTCAGCGGCCGGAGCTGTGGGGGCTCTACAACGGTCGCCACGCCGCTGGAGAGAACGTTCGCGTTTTCCCAATCTCGAACTGGACCGAGGCCGACGTCTGGGCCTACATCGAAGCCCGTGACATCGAGCTGCCACCCATCTACTTTGCCCATGAGCGTGAGGTATTCAACCGCGGCGGCATGTGGTTGGCACCGGGCGAGTGGGGTGGACCCCGCGACGGTGAGACCCTAGAGGTTCGCACTGTCCGCTACCGCACTGTCGGTGACATGAGCTGTACCGGCGCTGTCGAATCGACTGCCACCACTATTGCGGAGGTCATGGAGGAACTTCGCACATCCAAGCTCACCGAGCGCGGCGCTACCCGCGCAGATGACAAGTTGTCCGAATCCTCCATGGAAGACCGCAAGAAGGAAGGTTACTTCTGATGAGCCAGCCAAATTCCCCAGCTACCCTGATTACCGCCGACCGCGCCACTCGCGCTCGTCGCACTCTTCGCCTGTGCACCGCTGGCTCCGTCGACGACGGTAAGTCGACCTTTGTCGGGCGCTTGCTGCACGACACGAAGAACATCCTCGCTGACCAGTACGAGGCCGTCGTCGCCTCCTCGCAGGCGCGCGGTCAGGAAAATCCTGACCTCTCGTTGCTGGTTGATGGTCTGCGGGCCGAGCGTGAGCAGGGCATCACGATCGACGTTGCCTACCGCTACTTCGCCACCGACGTCCGCTCGTTCATCCTCGCCGACTGCCCTGGTCACGAGCAGTACACCCGAAACACCATCACTGGTATGTCCACCGCTGAGGCCGTCGTTTTGCTTATCGACGCACGCAACGGCGTCGTGACGCAGACCAAGCGACACGCAACGGTGGCCGGTCTGCTGGGTGTTCGCCACGTAATCTTTGCCGTCAACAAGATCGACCTGCTGGACTACAGCGAAGAAGCCTTCCGCAAGATTGAGTCGGATGTAGCAGTGCTGGCAGAGCGTTTGGGTCTTCAGAACACCTTCGTTGTTCCAGTGTCGGCTTTGGTCGGCGACAACATTGTCGATCCGTCTGAGCACACCCCGTGGTACGAGGGGCCGACTGTGTTGGAACTGCTGGAAAACCTCAACATCGGTGCCGACCTGGAAACCGATGCCGAGGCCGACCTACGCCTGCCCATCGACTACGTCATTCGTGATCACGCCACTGAATACCGCGGTTACGCTGGCCGTATCGCCGCAGGCAGTGTGCGTGTGGGTGACACTGTCTCCGTAGACGCCAACCGTCAGGCTACGGTCACGAAGATCACCGTGGCAGCCGAGGATGTCACTGAGGCCGTGGCCGGTCAGTCGGTTGCCATCAGCTTGGATGCCGAGTTCGACCTCGCCCGTGGTGATCTCATCAGTGGCACCCGTCCGGAGGACGTCCGCCGCTTCTCCGCCGTGGCTGTCCACCTTGCGGACAAGCCGCTGGCAGTCGGCCGTGTCGTTGAGGTGCGCTACGGTGCCGCGCTGGTGCGTGGGCGTATCGCTTCCGTCGATGCCCTTATCGACATCGAGATCGGCGAGCCCACCGGCGTTGCCGACCAGCTCGCGGTCAATGATGTCGCTGAGGTGACCATCGAGGTCGCGCAGCCGCTCCCGGTCGATGCCTACCGCGTCGGTGGTCGTGTCGGTGCCTTCCTGCTTATTGAGCCGGGCACCGGTGACAGCCTCACCGCTGGCCTCGTGCGTGGCGCAGCTCAGTAGAGCTGCCAGATAGAGAAACCAGAAAGCACAGCTAGCGAGCCTGAGGAGACCATCGATGACCGCACTGATTCTGCTTGCGCACGGTTCCCGGCACCCAGAGACCAAACCGGTGCTCGAAGAGGTGGTCGCACTCGTGCGCGAGAAGATGCCGCTCACCCGTCTGGATGCGCCCTCTCAGATTCGCCTCGCCTGGCTGGACCTCGACGAGCCCTCGCTAGATGCCGTATGTGGTGAGCTCGCCGCTGCCGGCGAGACTCAGGCGCTGGCCGTACCGCTGCTGTTCACCGATGCGTTCCACTCGCGAGTCGATGTTCCCGAGCAGGTTCGACTCTGCGATCGGCATGGTGTTGACATCACAGTGGCTGAAGGACTCGGGCTTGGCGACGGCACGAAGCGCGCCGTCGTGAAGCGAATCATTGAAGCGGCGGAGAATGCGTCTTTTTCCTGGCCGGTCGATGCGCTGGTGATGGGGGTCGGCTCCTCTGATGAGGAGGCCAATGCGGCGGTGCACCAATTTGCGGCAAATCTTGGCGGGATGCTGCCGGGACATGTGAGTGCAGCATTCGTGGTCGGTCCTGAGAAGATCAAGGGATCCGATGCTGTGGCCGTGGCACAGGAGCGCGCGGCCAAGCGCGGTCGCGGACTCGTAGTGGTGCCGCTGTTTACCGCGCCGGGGCTGCTGTGGGATCGAGTCCTCGATGCGGGCGCTGCCGCCGGTGCTGGCCAGGTGGCTTTTGGTGAGCCATTGGCCGAGCTGTTGGCGCCGATTGTGTGCTGCCGCTGGGACTCGCGCGCTGCGTACACGGATGTGCAGGTAGTGGCGTAGCCGGCGCTTTCTATCCGCCCTCGTTACTCGCCGTTACTCGCCCTTGGAGTGGGTGACCATCTCATCCCATTCGACATACTTCTTGCGTTCGCGGCCCTCGGCCTCGCCGGCGGTGCGTTCGGCAGCATCGAGCTTGTGCCAGCCCTCCCAGTCCAGGTAGTCGATGCCCTTTGACGCCAGCAGCTCGTTGACAGCGGACAACTCCGGCTTCGACGGGGTGAATTTCTTGCCCTCTGCGGCATCTGCCAGCAGGTTGGCCACGGCCTCGTTGGCATCGCCCTTGGTATTGCCAATCAGGCCGACCGGGCCACGGCGAACCCACCCGGTGGTGTAGAGGCCGGTGATGGTCTCGGCTTCTTCATCCTCGGTGTTTTCCGATTCAATGACTCGACCGCCGACGTTGGAGATGACGTTCTTGACGTTGTCGAACGGGATTCCCGGCAGTGCGTCGGAGCGGTAGCCCACGGCGGAGTAGACCGCGCCGACCTTCCAGTCGGTGGTCTCGCCGGTCGGGCACAGCCCGCCAGCCCCGTCGTATTCCATACGCTGCGTGCGCAAGCCGACCACATGCTGCTCGCCGTCGGCGCCCTCCTCGCTGAGGATTTCCACTGGCGACTCGAAGAAGTGAATGTAGAGCTTGTGCGGTGCGTTCTTCGGCTCACGGATGGCGTAGTTCTCCAGGATGGTGCAGACCTGGTCGGTGATCTTGGAGTTGCGACGCATAATCTCGGATGCGGAGTCGTAATCAATATCGCGCGGATCGACAACGACCTCGACGTTCGGTGAGTAGTCGAGCTCCTTGAGCTCCAGCGGGGTGAACTTGGCCTGTGCCGGGCCGCGGCGGCCGAAGACGTGGACTTCCTTGGCCTTATTTGTCTTCAGAACCTCGTAGACATTGTCCGGGATTTCTGTGACGTGCAGTTCCTCACCGGTCTTCGCCAGGATTCGGGAGACATCCAGCGCGACGTTGCCGACTCCGACGACGGCCACGGACTCCGCCGAGAGATCCCAGGTGCGCTCAAAGAGTGGATTGCCGTCGTAGAAGCCCACGAATTCACCAGCACCAAAGTGCTCCGGCAGATCCGCACCCGGCGTTGGCAGCGCGCGGTCGCCGACGGCACCGGTGGCGAAGATGACGGCGTCGTAATGCTCCTTTAATTCGTCGAGCGTGATGTCCTTGCCGAACTCAACGTTGGAAAACAGGCGCAGCTCCGGCTTTTCCATCACACGGTGTAAGGCCATAATGATGCCCTTGATACGTGGGTGGTCGGGGGCGACGCCGTAGCGGATTAGACCAAATGGAGCCGGCATCTTTTCAAACAGATCGACTTCCACGTCAGTACTGGATTTCATCAGTGCATCGGAAGCATAAACACCGGCCGGGCCAGAGCCAATTACGGCAACGCGGAGCGGGCGATTCATGAAGCGTGTCCTTCTTTCTCTAATGCTTTACGACGGCCACGAGACCGCGGCGTAAGTAGCTGCCAGCGGTGACCTCGTGGGGAAAGGAGTTATTGGTGAGCTATCGGTTTATTCGACATTCCCAATGGTAGCGCCCCCAATCGTAGCGATAACTTACGAAAAATCGAGAGGCGAGCATCACATCATCGGTGAGATGCTTTTGAAGGCGTACAAAACTAAATGTGACCTTAGTCACGTCCAATGTGGGAATTTGGGATAGTTCACTAGAAAAACCGCATAAAAGGCGCGATTGTGCGGGAAAATTGTTGGAATCTGTGGGGAAAAGTGTGGCTACCAGGGGTAACCAAAGGGGTTTGAGTCCGTCGTGAGATGTAAGGTGACTCACAATAAGATGAAAATAATGATTTGGGACTCAGCGGGATTGGAAGCTCAGCATGATCTTGAGCCTCCGGCAGTCCAATGGCTCGAGCCAAGTCAACGTTCAAATAAGTCAACGATTAAGCGCAGTGCGAGAAAGGAACGTCGGTGAGCGATAAGAACGCCCAAGCGTCCACCAACAACTCCGCAGTCCTGATTACTTCAGTGGACCGCGCAGACGATCTACAGGATGTCATTACGGCATTGTCTGAGGCACTGGGTGGGGCACGTTGCCTCCACACTGTCGGTGGGGCTCACGGCGCCACTGTGGATCAGGTTGTTGTGGATCCGGAATCCGCGCTTGACACCATCGTCAGTGCTGTTGAGGACGACCGCGCTGCTAACGAGGGGGCGGCTGTTCTGACCGGCTCCGGCAACCTCGATTTTGACTTCCGCATCGCCACCGTCGCCGGTGCCGGTGTCATCGTTGTCGCTGGTGGCGAGGGCTGTCACACAGAGGCCGCAAAGGCTCGCGTTCGTTTGGCGCTCAGCAGTGCAGCTCAGCGTCACAGCGAGGTACTCGCTGTTGTTCTCACAGGGGAGGAAGCAGTCGAGGCTGCTAAGACTCTCGATCTCGACGTTCCCGTTGTTGCCGTTGACGATGCTGAGGGGCTTCGCAAGGTCGTAAGCCGCGAGGTCACCGCAGTGATGACTCCACAGCGTTTCCAGTGGTGGCTGTTGCAGCGCGCCAAGACTGATAAGCGCCACATTGTGCTGCCAGAGGGGGATGATGACCGCATTCTTGAGGCCGCTGATTACCTCCTGCGCGAGGACATCTGTGAGCTTACTATCCTCGGTGACCCGGATGCTATGAAGGCGCGCGCCGCCGAACTGGGTTTTGACATCGACGCCGCCCATCTCTGGAACCCGCAGACCTCCGAATATGTTGAGCAGTTCGCGGAACAGTTCGCAGAGATGCGCAAGGCCAAGGGGGTCACGCTGGAGCAGGCCCGTGAGACGATGCGGGACATCTCCTACTTCGCGACGATGATGATTCACAACGGGCTTGTCGACGGCATGGTGTCCGGTGCAGCCCACACAACTGCGCACACCATTCGTCCGTCCTTGCAAATCATTAAGACCAAGCCGTCGGCTTCCACGGTGTCGTCGCTGTTCCTCATGGTTATGGACAACTCGCTGTGGGGTTTTGCGGACTGTGCGGTGCTGCCGAAGCCGGCTCCGGAACAGCTGGGTGAAATCGCGGTGGTATCCGCCGAGACTGCAGCTTCCTTCGGTATCGACGCCCGCGTCGCCATGCTGAGCTACTCCACTGGAGCATCCGGCACAGGTGAGGATGTTGACCGTGTGAAGGCGGGTCTGGCCAAGGCCAAGGAGCTGGCCCCGGACCTCGCTGTCGATGGTCCGCTGCAGTTCGATGCCGCTATTGACCCGTCTGTGGCTGCGAAGAAGATGCCGGATTCCTCCGTTGCGGGTAAGGCAACTGTTTTCGTGTTCCCGGATCTGGACGCCGGTAACATCGGTTACAAGATTGCCCAGCGCTGTGGTGGTGCATTGGCAATCGGCCCGATTCTGCAGGGCTTGAACAAGCCGGTCAACGACCTCTCTCGTGGCGCCACGGTGCCGGACATCATCAACACGGTTGCAATTACCGCTATTCAGGCTGGAGGAAACTAATTATTATGTCCCGTCACGTACTTGTTTTGAACTCCGGTTCCTCCTCTATCAAGTTTCAGCTGGTAGATCCAGAGAAGGACTCAACGCAGCCGCCGTATGTCTCCGGTCTGGTGGAGCGCATTGGTGAAGAAGACGGCATTATTAATCTGAAGTTCTCCGGACAGAAGATTGAAATCACTGAGCCTATCGCTGACCATGCCAGTGGCCTTGACCGCGCGTTCGAGCTGATGGATGAGCACGGTGTTGGTCCGGAGTCGGTGGATATTGCCGCCGTCGGTCACCGCGTCGTTCACGGTGGTCGCCTGTTCTCTGGACCGGAGCTGATTACCGACGAGATCGTGGGCATGATCCGCGACCTTATTCCGCTGGCGCCGCTGCACAACCCGGCCAATATTGTAGGCATCGAAGAGTCTCGCAAGCTGCTTCCCGACGTGCCGCACGTCGCCGTCTTCGACACTGGTTTCTTCCACACCATGCCGCCAGCTGCTGCTCTGTACCCGCTAAATGCAGAGGTCGCATCGAAGTTTGATATCCGTCGTTACGGCTTCCACGGCACCTCGCATGAGTTTGTTTCCAAGCAGGTGCCGGACCTTCTGAATAAGCCGGCAGAGGAAATCAACCAGATTACGCTGCACCTGGGTAACGGTGCGTCGTGTGCGGCTATCCGAGGTGGCCAGGCGGTGGATACCTCGATGGGGCTGACTCCGCTGGCTGGTCTGATGATGGGCACTCGTACCGGTGACATTGACCCGGGCGTCATCTTCCACCTCTACCGCAACGGCATGAGCATCGATGAGATCGACAATCTGTGCAACCGCCAGTCTGGTTTGAAGGGTGTCTCTGGTGTCAATGACTTCCGAGTCCTGCAGGAGCGCATGGATGACCACGACCCGGATGCTTGGGCTGCATACCAGATGTATGTTCACCAGCTGCGCCGCTACATCGGCTCGTACATGCTGATTCTCGGTCGCCTCGACGCTATCACCTTCACTGCCGGTGTCGGCGAGAATCACGTCGGTATCCGCCGTGACTCGATGGCTGAGCTCGAGAACTTTGGTATCAAGATCGACGACGAGCGCAACTCTCAGCCGAATGATGGCCCGCGTCTGATCTCCGCTGATGACTCGAAGGTCAAGGTCTTCGTGGTACCGACCAATGAGGAACTGGCCATTGCCCGCTACGCAATGAGCTTCGTGGACTAGTTCTTTGGACCGGAACCCTGACGAGTAGGCAGGGTTGCGGTAACCCGTAATCGACGGCTGCCGTGTACCTCACCTGTTGAATCCGCGACTGTAACTCAACAAAAACTCAACAAAAATGAGCTCGCCCCCACTGTCCTCCAAACTGGAAGACTCTAGTGGGGCGAGCTCATTTTTCACCGCCAGGGAAAACTGCGCCTATGCCTCAATAGGCTCAGTCACCTGGTCATTATTTCAACGCATCAGTGCAGGTAACTACCAGATGTAGACGCCGTCGCCGACCTGCAGAGTGTTGAAGTACATCACAGCATCATCGTGATTCAGATGAATGCAGCCGTGGGACATCTGATTGACCGAACCCTCGTGGAAAGCTTCGCCGTCGTTGGTGAAGTACACAGAGAACGGCATCGGACCGTTGTAAGGAACCGACCACTCATCGCGAACCTTGCGGGTAACGCTCAAGTGCCCACGGGTGGTTTCGTAACCTGGCATACCGGAGGACATGGGCACCGGGCCGTAGGTGATGTTGCCGTTTTCCTGCAGCCAGGTCTTCTGGTTAGCCAGGTCAACGCATGCGCGGGCGCTCGGCGGGCACGGGTTGTTTGGCTCTGGACGTGGTTCAGGGCGTGGCTTCTGCTCTGGCTGTGGAGCAGGGGCAGGCGCCGGCTCAGGCTGCGACGGCTTGTCTTGGCCCTCCAGCAAACCGAAAATCTCGTTGACGACGCGGGTGGCTTCGGCCTTCTGCGCAGCTGGCAGCGGCAGGCTGTCGATGGCGTTCAGCAGCTGAGTTTTGACCTTGTCCGCCACCTGCTTGTTGTTTTCAGCGAACCTGAAGTTTTCATTGATTAGGGCGACGACCGAATCCGGCAGCTTCACCGAAGAGGAATCCAGAACCTCAGAGAGCTCAGGAGCAAGGTCGCCCGGGTTCAGAGTCGAGATCTCCGGCAGCTTGAGGTCCCGAACACTCTGGCTGAGCGACTGCAGGTCTGGGGAAACTGGCAGGGCAACGGCAGTGCCGGCCCCAATACCAAAGGCGGTGGTGAGAGCTGCAGCGCTGATAATGACACGCTTAGCGCTGCGGAGAGAGGATTTCGAAGAGGCAAACATAGAGGATATCTTAAACCACGAACGGCAATTCTCTCTTTATTCACCAATTCTGGGTTGGCGCTCACGCCCACAACCGCATGTTTGACCAGGTTCAGTAAAGAGCTGGTACAGAGCTAACGCCAAGTTCGTGGCCGAATGAGATTTGCGATATCCACCAAGTTGTAGCGGTGTCGCGGAAACTGTGAAGAGCGCGCCAGCATCCGTAAGTCTTTTTCCAGTCCTTCACGCAGGCCAGCCACGGTAAAGGGCGCATCGAAAAGACCATTGGAGCTAGCTGCATGGTCGAGGTTCGAGCTGCGCAACCAGTTCAGCGCGGACGCCATCACGGCGATGCGCAGCTGCGGCATGCGCGGTTCATTTGTTGGTAGCTCCACCAGGCGACGCGCAGCACGGCGAATTCTCGATTCGGTCAACTCGGAGGGCATCCCGGAGGTGAGCATCAGAATCGTCGTCAAACGTGCCATGCGATGGTGGCGGGAGTTACCGGGAACGCGGTCAAGCTGGGAGATAGCCATTTCGTGTTGGCGCTCAGAGGCCAGCTGACGAGCTAGCCCGAAGGCGGAGGATACCGTCGTCGGGTTGGCCGCCCACACGACGGCGTAGAGACGCAGGGTGTTGAAACGAATCGTCTGAGGCGACAGGGACTCGCTGGCCCAGGCGGGGGAGAAGATTTCGGGCGTATCGGCAGCGACATTATCCAGCGCGCTGCTCAAGTTCGCGGCGGCGCGGGCGACAGAGGGCTCGAGGAGAGATGCGTTGGCGATGCCCAAGCGCTGTTGAATCAACTCGAGAGTTGCGGCCAGCGCCAGCTTTGGCGCGGGCTCGCCGGGCAGCATTGTCAGCACGTGGTGGAACGAGGTGAGGGCATCGTTGAATTGGTCGAGAAGCAAATAAGTCACGCCCTCGTACCAGTGGTAACGCCAATCGCGCTGCAAGCGTTCAGAGACATCGCAGAGGCTGTCGCGGGCCTCATCAATTAATCCGAGGTCCAGTTTCGCACGCACGATGCCCAGCGGAATTTCCACCGAAGAACCATACTCGGGTTCGGACAGCGCGTTGGTCAGTGTTTCGATTAGTTCGTTGGGTTCCGTAAACGACGAGGCGCTCAGGATGCGCGCACCCGGATCTGTCGGGTTAATCAGTGGCACAGGCAGCGCGAAGGTCACTTCTTGTGGAGTGATTTCCACGCCGCGGGTGATGCCGTCGACAAGCTGGTCGGTGCGGAACACCAGGTGCTTAGTGCCGTACGTGGAACGCTGCGGCGAGAAATTCGACACCGCCTGTGGGAATTGCACGCCGTCGCGCACCGCCAGAATCTCGCGCAATACGCCGATGAGCTGCACACTCATCTCTTCGGCAGAACCGAAGCGAGCCTCCGGGTTCTCGTGGCAAGCGCGTAGTAGGAAGCGGTAGAGCGAGTAAAAACGGCGGAATAGAGGCTCTTCGACAGGTGAGGGTAGCCCCGGGTCGTAGATGCCGTTGGTCGCCGGCAACTTCAGAATCAGCGAGGCCAGCGTGCGGCCGACTGTGTAGATATCGCTGGCAATCGTTGGTCCCGTCGTGGCAATCTCCGGCGCCTGGAAACCGGGCGTGCCGTAGATATGGCCGTAGGCGCCGATGCCGGTGACCGCGCCAACGTCGATAAGCGTGACGTGGTCTTCGCTGAGCAGCACGTTGTCCGGCTTCAAATCGTTGTAGACAACGCCGCGCGAGTGCAGGTAATCCAGCGCGGGGAGCAGCTCCAGGATGTAGCCAATCGCTAGGTCACAGGGCATGACGCCGTCTGGGTAGCTCCGTCGCTGCTTGCGTAACGACGGGCCGCCGACGTACTCCATCACAATGAAGCCGGTGGCGCTGTTGGCGTCCGTCTCATCGATGAAGTTGATAATCTTCACAATTCCCGGATGCGAGATTTCCGCGAGGAACTCGCGTTCCGCCTGGACTACGGCGAAATCCTTCTCGTTTTTCGCTGCCATCATGCCCTTGAGCACGACCCAACGATCCGAGACATTGTGGTCAATCGCCAGGTAAATCCAGCCGAGCCCGCCGTGGGCAATCGGGCCCACGATCTCGTACTGATCCGCCACGATATCGCCGGCTTTCAGGCTCGGCGCCGGCTTATTCGTCGCTCGAATCTTCTCATCACTCATTACTGCATCGCGCGGATCCTGCGTTGTGATGTACGGCAGGTGCACCATGCCGTCGGCGACAGTGCGTCCGCGGTGTGCATTCGATCGCCTCCGGCGGAAGTCCTCCAACGCTTTCCGGTGCGAGGCCATCGACGGATCTGGCGTCTGGGCGCCGGGTTGGGTCGTCGCGCTTGACGACGAGCCCCCGCGCCCCAACAATTCGGCGATATCGAACTCTTCGTCATCGTCATCATCGTCCGCAAAAGGGTCGAAGGCGACAGCGGCAGTGCCGGGCGCTTGTTCGTCGTCTTCATCGGCGAACGGGTCGAAGGCGACGGCCTGAGTGGCAGCTGCCTCTGCCTCTGCGTGAGCATCCTCCTGGGGCTCCGGCGTGTACTGGGGATGCTGGGCTTGCTGGGCATGCTCGGAGTACTGGTTTTCGTCGCTCATCGGTTATCCACCTCGCCTTCTGGAGCAGCTTCCGGTGTGGGGGAGATTCCAAGTATGTCTTCGTCGTCGCTGTACTGTGGCGATGGCTGTGTACCGCTTGGCAGGAAGGGGCCGAACCAAGTGTCGTAGAGGGACTGCCAGGTGCCGTCGCTCGCCATACGCTCCAGGGTCGCGTTGATTTGGCGAACTAGGCCTGGGTTCCCCTTGGATACACCGGCCGCGTAGCTTTCCTCGTTCAAGCCCCGCTGGACAATGGCGGTAGCCGGATCTTGGTCGTTGATACCAGCGAGGATGGTGTCATCGGCAACGACAATCTCTGCCTGGCTGTTTTGAAGTGAAATGAGGCAATCCGACCAGTTACCGACCAACAGCAGCGTATTGTTCGGCGAGAGCCGTCGAATCAAATCCTCGGTAGTGGATCCCCGGGAGACACAGATGCGACCGTCCTCGACGTCCTCGGGGGAAGCATCGCCACCCGGCGAAGAGACTAGAACTCCAGCTCGTGCTGTCAAATACGGTGTGGAGAACAGCACCCTTTCGCGCCGGGCATCGGTGACCGTCATAGTGCGCAAAACGACATCGACAGTGCCGTCTTCGAGTGCGGCAGTGCGTTCGTTGCTGTCGACGAACCGAAACTCGACAGCATCGGGATTGTCAAAGATGTCCCGGGCAATCTCTTGTGCCAGGGATACTTCAAACCCCGAGAGCTCTCCGCTGCTGAAGTCGCGGAAGCTGAGCAGGTTCAATGATTGGTCAACACCAACGATGATGCGGCCGCGCTGGTAAATCTCCGGGATTCGCTCTTCCGGTGTTTGGTCATCGGGGGCGAGTGTGGACAGATCTGGGGTGTTGGCTTCTGCCGCAGGCTTCCTCGAGGAGGCTTTGTCGTAGAACGCGCCCGGTGGCAGGGGGAAGTCACCGGTGGCCTCCAGGATTGTGCGCGAGTAGGGATCGTCGGCAAGCGAATCGGTCGCGCAGGCACTGACGGTGAGCCCGGCGATGGCGAGTGCACCAAGGACGGCCCTGCGCCGCCAACCGGCGAGACTGTGGAGCGACGGGGAGAACGAAACAATCATAGGTACTCCAGAAGCCGGTGTCGGAAGCCGAAAACAACCAGAACTGCCGCGATGACGGTCAGCGTAACCGTGGCGAGGGACAGTGCCGCGATAGCGCGACGGGATTGGTCGAGGTTCTCACGGGCGGTCAGGCGGGACTCGGCGATGGAATTCTGTAGCGACTCATCGACCTGGTTGAACGCAGTCGCCGACGAGCTGGCATTATCCACATCGGTCGCGATGCGAACCGCACCGGCGTAGTCGCCTGAACTCAAGTGCTCCATCATCAGGTTGTGGCCGGACTCCCAGCTGTAGATACCGTGGATGGCGGCTCTGACATCGTCGTCCGGCGCGTTGGCGTCCACTCTTTCCAGCTCGCCGACCAGGGTGCGCACCGACTGCGAGAAGGACTCCGCATCCGCGGGCTGACGGCGCACTAAGCCGAGGGTTTCGCTGGCGCGTAGCTGCTGGGCATCAATGCGTACTTGGGTTAGGGCATGAACGTCCGGGCGCTGCTCTCCGAAGAGGGAGTTAGACTGCCACGGCTGAGTGGTGGCGATTCCCACACCGACAAGTGCGATGGCCATCAGCATGGTTGCACCAAACAGGCCGACGTTGAATAGTCGACCGGTGCGGCGAGTCAGCCACCACTGTGTGATTAGCAGCATCAAAATTGCCGCTGCCAGGCCTGACATCGAGAAAAGAGGTGGTTTCGATAGTTCGCGCTGCTCCTCATTAGTGGTGGTACTGGTGCGTTCGTAGAGCGATTTTGCAGCTGGCAGAATCTGGACCTGCATCAAGTTTGAGGCAGAGGCGAGGTACGCGACACTGACGGGGTTGCCCTGGCGCGCATTCGCGCGAGCTGTCTCGACCATGCCGGTGTAGACCGGCAACAGTCGCTGTACAGTCGCGACATCCTTCATCTCTGGATCATCGACGTTTTCAATGCCCGTAGCTGCGCGGGTAGCGGACATGGATGCTTGTGCGATGACATCGTCGAAGTTGCTGACCAAGTCCTGGCTGCTGTTGAGCGTGCCGCGGGAAAAAGCGGTGTTGGCCGACGCATCGGCAATCGTCAGCGAGGCATAGAGATTCTGCGAGGCATTGGCCATCGGCTCGCTCAGCTGCGAAATGCGGGTGAGCTGCTGCTGGCGTTGCGAGGTTGTTTGCCACATGGATAGGCCGGCGGCCAGGATTGCGACGATGAGGATGAGGGCGACTATGGTCAATCGGCCCGGCGACGTTATCAAAAATGACGCTGACCGGCGCACATACGTGGCCGACGGGCCGAGCTTGTCGTAGAGGCGCTCACCGAGAAAACGTGTCAATCTCCGGTTGCGCGGGCCAATCTCCAGGGCATCCACGCGCAAGTCTGTATCGCGCGGAGAGTCTGCTAGGGCTGTTGGGGTTGTGGCCGTTGCTGGGGCATTAGCCGAGGACTCTGTAGTTTCCAGAGCAGTTGATGGTGCCGCACTCTCGGTAGCCGGGGTGGTGTCGGGAGTATCTTTCGATTCTTTTGCCGCCTGAGCCGCAGTGTGTATGTCTAAGCTTTCGCCACCGGGAGTGGTGCGACCGCTGAAACGAGTTCGGCGTGGAGCACGATTCTTGCGGTGGAATGGGTTTCGGTTTTTGTCGTGGGCACGGGAATGAGGCGCACTTGAAGTGGTTTCACCCATGTGCACGTGTCCTTCCGACGTGACCGAAGTCGCCTGCGACGATCTCTCCGCTCAGAGCAACGTTAGTTCCTTGCAAATCTTAGTCGCTCGGGCTTGTGACGGAAAACACAAGGGTATCTGGCGTAGGGTGGAGACATGCTTCAGGATGGAAATGGTTGGGCAGCCGGCCCCAACGGTACGCGCTGCTGGGGACGCTTCGGAGCTGCAGGGCTGCTGATTGTGAGCCCTCAGCGCACGGTGCTTATGCAGTATCGAGCTGACTGGACATCGTTCCCCCTAACGTGGGGTGTTCCTGGTGGGGCTTGTGATTCTCATGAGACTCCTGAGGCGACCGCGCTGCGTGAAACGGCTGAGGAAACTGGGCTGCTGGAGCATCAGCTTCGCATCCTCGACACGCAGGTCACCACCGGGCCCTTCCCAGCCGATCCGAATCGCCCCGAGCTCGCCGGCGGCTGGAAATACCACACGGTCTACGCACTAGCTGCCGAAGAGCTGGAGACGAATCCGAACGAGGAGTCCCTAGAGTTGCGCTGGGTTCCGCTTGACGACGTCGACAGCCTCGATCTGCTGCCGCCTTTTGTGGAATCGTGGCCCCGGGTGCGCGCGCACCTCGAGAAACTGCTGGAGGCCCTTGACTAGGTGTCGGCTTCGCACCTACCGGCGCTCTCTGCGTCGACTACTTGGAGTCGGCAACTGCTGCTGCGCCAGCAGCCAGCGCGGTGACGGTCAGGACGGACGGCCATGCGCCAATCTTCTTAGCCAGCGGGTGTGAGAGGCCGAAAGCGCCGAGGTAGGCGGCCACCAGACCAGTGGCTCCCAGGGCGCCGGTCTTTGCGTTCCAGGTGCGTGCTGCATATGCGCCGGCGGCGCCCAAGATGACGCCACCGAGCGGGCGAATGCCTGTTTCGCGAGCGGTGAGCCAGCCGCCGATGAGGCCGGTGGCCACCAATGGAGCGGTCTTTACGTCTTTTGCCTTCTTCAAAGTAATAGCCATGAGCATCATCGTACCTAGTAAGAAGGGTTTAGCGGCGCGCTTTTAGAACGGCTCCTGGCGGCGCTGGTGCTCCTCAACATAGCTTTCCGAGTGCTCCGCCAGCTTCAGCAGCGAAGGCAGTGCCTTAATTAGCGCACGCACGTCCTTTTGCGACATTGTCCGCACAATTTCGTACACCAGCGCACCCCAGTGGTCGATAAGCTGCTCCAGCAGGGTCTCGCCATCGCTGGAGACATAGAGGTTCTGCGCACGGCGATCCTTTGCATTGTTCTCGCGTTCAATCAGCCCGTTGTCGAGTAGGCGGCGGACTGTTGCCGAAACGTTGGACGGGCGCAGGAAACGCAGGCGTGCAATGTCGGATACGCCGCAGCCCGGGTGGGTCGAAATAAAGTGCAGTACTTCCATTTCCGACTGGGAAATGTCCATCCTGGCATTCGGGCGCTCACCGAGGCGGCGAGTCGACGCAAGGAAGTCATACAGGCCGATGGAAATCTTCTGCACGCTTTCGCGCAGGGATTCATCGGACTCAGTTGGGTCATCCGCGGTGGGGAAGCCGCTCGCTGGCTCCGGGGTAGTGGTGCGCTGAGGGGAGCGTGCAGAAGTCATGATCTTCCTTCCCGACGTAATGAATTGATGTTCTGAATAAACACCTTATATCGTCGAAATAACTTTCTGTGGTGAAAATTTGTAGATTGAACAAAAAGTTAGACTCATAAGTGTTGTGCGGGTGCTTTATCGCCCATTTCTGCCCCTGATTTTAGGGGCTGGCAGCAAAGACTCCGCTTTACGACGGCCCCAGCGACACCCCCTAGTAGGAACTAGGCCTACGCGCTTTTCCGCCCGTTTATCTACACTTCGTAATCCACAATCACCGGAGCATGGTCGGATGCGCCTTTGCCCTGACGCTCTTCGATGTCGATGAATCCGGCGGACGCCTTTGCCGCGAGGTCGGGGGAGGCGAGCTGGAAGTCGATGCGCATGCCCTCATCCTTGAAAAAGCGGCCAGCCTTGTAATCCCAGTAGGTCCACTGGTTTGGGGTGAATTGGCGAGTTACTTCCTTCATGCCCGCCTGCTCCAGCGCATAGAAAGCTGCGCGTTCAGGCGGTGTGACGTGTGTTTTCCCTGCGAAGGCTGCCATTGACCAGACATCGCCGTCGGTCGGGGCAATGTTGAAGTCGCCGCCCATCATGAAGGTGGCCTCCGGGTCGTCGTCAAGCGTGGCGATGATGTGCTGACGGAGCCGCTCCAGAAATTCGAGCTTGTACTCGAAGTGCGGGTCGGTGATGTCGCGGCCGTTCGGGATGTAGAGGCTATGGACGCGCACGCCACCGCAGGTAGCGGCGATATGGCGGGCCTCCAATGCGGGAGTTGCGTCGGGGTCCTTGTTGAAACCGGGCTGACCGGGGAACTCTGCCTGGATGTCCTCAAGGCCGACGCGGGAGATGATGGCAACGCCATTCCACTGATTCAGGCCGTGGTGGGCGACTTGGTATCCCAGCTCTTCAAAAGCAGCGGTGGGGAATTGGTCGTCCTTGCACTTGGTTTCCTGGACGGCCAGGACATCAATGTCATTCCGGCGCAGCATTTCCACCATTCGGTCGAGGCGAGTTCGAGCCGAATTGACGTTCCAGACACAGATTCGCATATCAACGATTGTAAAAGGGGAACGAAACGGCGGCCTCATGCGTTGAACAAAGCAGTGACAAAATAGGCGGACAAAAACGGATAAGGTGGGCGGAAGCCCGGTAGGAAAGGGAGTTTCGAGGTTGGCTAACTGGGACGATCGCCGTTACGGCGGCGAGTACAGTCCGACGGATTACCTGGGTAGTAGTGGCAGGAACGCTTATCGGGAACACGACGCATATGCGGCGTACGATGCGGCAATGCCGTATCAGGAAGTGCCATATCCGGTAGCAAACATTCCGGTCGGCTATGAAAGCGGGTACCCCGCTAGCTATGGGGTGTCTTCCTTCGGTGAGCTCAGTGCCAATCCCAAAGTCGCGCCGCTGACCGCTCAAATGGCAGTACACCTGGGCTTTGACCCCAATCTGGCCAATGGCTCAGTGGCACGTCGTGGTGGTGCGCTGTTGGTGGATTCTGTCATCTACACTGCATTGATTGCCTCCATTGCAGTTCTCACTAGCATCGTGGGGACATCGGACAGCGGCGTAATGGTGATGCTGATCAGCCTCTTCCTCGGTCCCGGTGGTTTTTACCTCTACCGCGTGGCGGGGGACTCCATCTTCGACGGGTCGCCGGGTAAACACGCCATGGGCATGAAAATCGAAGGTGCACACGGGATGCCAGTCTCAGCCCGCGATGGTTTTGTGCGCAATGCCTGGATTCTGCCGTCGATGATTCCGGTCGCCGGTTGGTTTGTCTCTGCGGGCCTGGCCGGCTGGATTGCAATGGCTGCCTCACGCGATCCGCTGGGGAGAGGTCGTCATGAACTCTCGGTCCACACCCGTGTGGTGGAAAAGCCGGAGACGCGCGAGCTGCCGCGTGGGCAGCGCCGCATGGGCAATCGCATGGGTAGCAAAGAGCAGCAGGGCAAGCAGCTGAAGCGGATTAAAAGGGTTAAGCGCGGGAAGTAGGGCAATCAGGGCGAGCAGCGCAGGGCCGAAACGTAACCCCCGGCCCCTAAGCCCCTGTCAGCTCCGCGTAGCGGTGCCGGTGGTGCTCGGTAAAACCGAGTGTCCGGTACAGCGCAATGCCAGCCTCATTTGAGCCCAATACCTGCAGATATGCAGAATCTGCCCCGTGTTGTGTGCCCCAGTGCATCATGTGAATTCCCAGTAGGGTGCCAAGTCCTCGGCGGCGCATATCGGCTGCGACTTCCACAGCGGAGAACCCGAGCCACACACGGCCGTCGTCCGATTCGGTCAGCGTGCCGCGCGTAATGGCTACCGTGCGTATGCCTTCAGGCGCATTGTTGTCAGGCACTTGCAGGCGTCCGAAGCACATGCGGCCATCAATTTCATTGCGCAGAAGCTGTAGTGCATGCTCGGGCAGCGTGGTACCGCGGAAATGGTAGAGCCCCAGCCAGTCGTCGTCAGGTTGATCAGCGATATCCACCTGCACGTCTGCAAGCTCGACGCTGTGCTCATCGAGCACCTGTACGGCGCTGTGCTCATCAAGCACCTGTACGGCGCTGTGCGATTCAGCTGCCAATTCAGCAGGCGGCAAATCCCCATCGAGTGAGCGCGTCATAACCACAATGTCCGGCCCGACCGTCCACTCCGGCCCCGCGACCAGCGCCTGTGCAGGTTTGGCGATTCTATCCGGAATCGCAATCCGCACCGGCAAATCGTGGGAATCGTAAAACGACTTAATCTTCTCCAACGGCACCGGCTGAGTGCTGGCTCCGGGTTCGAGCGGCAGCGCGGAGTTGGAACGCTCCGTAATGCCATCGCCGGCTCGCAGCAGCCAGCCCGACTCCACCACATGCGCGATACCCGGGAAGGCCTTCGCTGTCGCAGTTTCCACGGCGCGAATATCCGAATTGCGCACCGGATGATCCGGCAGGGCCTTCACAATCAAAATGTGCTTATCGCTAAAGTCCACCGCTGCCACGGATTCGTCGGCACGCACGCCAGCACGAACCTGCGGACGCACGACGAACGGATCCATGCTGAGCACATGCCCAATGACGTCCGTAGTCTTCTTGCCGCTGGCCAATGCTTCTTCATCGGTCAGCGCGTGCCGCACAATGACACGACGTCCCACCGCCACTTCACCGACGCCCCAGCGGGAAATCGGTAGCTTCTGTGCTGCATTTTCGCTTGCCGACGACTCCAATTGCCTATCCGCCACGATCTAATCCTCGTGGCCGAACGGATCGGGATCCACGCCCGGCATCCAGGTCAGGCCGCCCTCGGTCCAACCGGCACGCTTGATTTCCTTCTTGGCCATGCGCTTCCAGCGGCCCGTGAGACAGTCGGTGTAAAGGAACCCATCCAGATGGCCGACCTCGTGCTGCATGCAGCGAGCGAGGAAACCGGTGGCCTCGATGCGGACCTCGTCGCCGTTTTCATCCAGGCCGGTGACGACAGCCTTCTCCGCGCGGTTGGTGGGGAAGGACAGGCCGGGTACAGAGAGGCAGCCTTCGTCATCGGAACCGTCGTCGTTAGGCATGGTCTTCGGGATTTCACTGGTGGTCAGCACCGGATTGATGACGCAGCCGCGGTGCCAGACGTCGTCATCATCGGGGCAGTTGTAGACGAACAGACGCTTGCCGACGCCCACCTGGTTGGCAGCCAGCCCCACACCGTGGGCGCGGTCCATGGTTTCGTACATGTCCTCGATGAGCTCACGCAGCTCGGAGATGTCCTCGGTCACCGGCTGGGTAGGAGTGTGGAGAACGGGGTCTCCGGCAATCACAATGGGACGGATAGTCATGTCGCTGATTCTACTCGGCGTCCATCTTTTCTAAATCGCCTGGTGATGTCAGGGGTCTTGGAGACGTTGGGCGATGTCGGAAGTGGTATGTAGGGCTGGGTGGCTGAGCCTTACTATGTATCTTCACTAAGTATCTGCATAAGCAGTGTCGTGCAGAATAGAAAATCAGGGCGACTGAGAAGGAAAGCGGGGTGCAGAAAAATGGTGAGCAAGAAGCCCATAGGCGGCAGCCACGAACCTGAGACTGAGTTGCGGCCTGACTCATCCGAGCATCCCGGACTCGCGGGCGATACCGGCGGCATTGAGCCCATTTTGGCGCAGAAAATGCTGGATTTTGAGAAGGAATGGCTGAAAGTTGCCCGCCGTGGGCCGCGTATGGCCGGTGCGCGGCAGGAGGCAATTCGGCGTCGCTTTGCCGAGGACTTCGGCAACAACACAATCCGTTACCACCAGGTACTTTCGCGACTTCTCGATTCTCCGGCAGCCGAAGCGGCCGAACCCGTGTTGGTTCATCGGCTGCGCGCCGTGCGGGACAACCAAGACGCATAAGGTTCAAGTTTCACTTCACGGTTCGGCGGCAGAACATATAGGATGTGGGATGTGTCTGACCAACTAAACCCTCAGAATTCGCCGCGTCCGGGCCGTCATCGACTCGATGACGACTTCGACGACTTCGATGAGTACAGCGATTACGCGGAGGCTCCCGCCGCTGGCGGCGCCCATGCGTACTCCGAGCCGTCGGATGCTCAACACACAGCGCCAAAATCTGCGGCTCCCGCCGCTGGTGCAGCTGCTGCTGGTGCCACCGCCGCCTCGACCGGTGCCAGCGCTGGGGCTGCTAGCAATTCCGCAGCTGCTGATGGTGTTGATGACGGCGACATCGGCGACGGTGCCGGTGATGGCCGCTACATGCGCGTTCTCGCTATCGTGCTGCTCGCTATCGGCGTGTGCCTGGTCGCCTACGGTGCCTATGCACTCAGCACACGTGGCGACGATGCCGAGAACACCGGCCAGAATGACACCTCGGCATCCGCTCCGGTTGACTCTGGTGCGCCTGCTGACTCGGCCAACGGCAGTGATCCGGCAAAGGATGGTGCTGTTGGAGATGGTGACGGCGAGGTTCCGCCGCCGCCACCGGCAAATGAGCCAGGCAAACCGGTTCCTCCCGCTGAGAATCCGCCGGCACAGGATGAGGCCAACGAAGCGCCCCAGATTGACCGCAAGACTGTCAAGGTCAGTGTCCTGAATAACTCTGAGGTCGTGGGCCTCGCCGATGACCTGTCCAAGCAGATGGGCGAGCAGGGCTGGGGCGCCGGCGAGACCGGCAATGCTCCTGAAGAGAAGATGGGTGTGTGGGAGAAGACCACCGTCTACTTCGACCCGAGGAACGAAGAGGAAAAGGCCGCCGCTGAGCAGATCGCGCATGACAACGGTTGGGAAGCCGCACCTCGCGATGACCGCCTCCGGGACGCTCCGGCGGGAATCGTCGTGGTCGCCACTGACCCGGCTCACTAGACTCCCGGCCCACCAGGCTTTGGTCTCTCACTAAGGTTTGCGGCCTAAGTCTCAAAACCTGCCGCCGTGGTGCGAAGCCCCATAGCTTTCCAAGTCCCGCGTAAGCCACACATTTCATGGCCTACGCGGGGCTTTTGCATATTTTGCAGTCTCAAACAGATCACGGCTGAAAAAGGGGTACTAGTATTCTGCTAGTAGCCAGTGAGGTCTGTGAGGTTTTTATGTTCGCCGTAAAGCGTCGTCGTGTTGCTGTCGCCACCGCGTTGGGTTGTGCTGCAACACTGTTGGTGTCCTGCTCGGGGGTTGAATCCAGCAGCGACAAGGACGGGAACGCAGGCGCGTCGACAAGCACTGCGCCAGTGAGCGTAGATCCGGCTGCACCGAAGCTGACCGAGCGAGTCAGCGCCTATAACTTCATCCGAACAAACGACGACGGATCAATGAAAATGCTGGCAACTGTACAGGTCATGAGCGCCAAGGGATGGATGGGCCTTTCCGACGAAAAAGGTCAGTTCACTACCTTGGATAAGGGCAAGTACACAGTGCAGGCGCGCGGTGCATCTGGCTGCAGTGGCATCGGCAGCCCCGCAACCGAAGGGTTGGGTGTCATCGGCGAAGTGCACGTCGATGACAAACGGAATGCAGATGTCTGGAACGTTCCGTCCAAGGTGGATGAAGACAGTTTCACCACAGTTGCGCTTGTCGATTCCAACGGTGACCTTGCCTCCTGCGCAAAAACCGTCACCTGGACGGAGCCAACTGAGGAAAACGACTCCTAGTGTGAAAAAATAGCGGTATGACTGAGCAATTTTCCGGATCGGCGCAGCCATCACTGGGAGTGGAATGGGAAGTGGCGTTCGTTGACCGACGAACGCGCGACACCGCCCCCGCTGCCGCCGAGGTGCTCGACATCATCGATGCGGAGCATCCCGGACATGGGCTCCAGCGAGAGTTCCTCGCCAACACCGTAGAGCTCGTCACCGGTGTGCACACGAACGTGCCCGGTGCCGTAGCGGAGCTCCAAAGCCAGCTGGACATGGTTCTCGAGGCCGCTGATCGCGTTGGGGTGGATGTGTGGTCATCGGGCTCGCATCCGTTCGCCCGCGGTACTGCTCAGCAGGTCAGCGCTAAGGGGCACTACTCCGAAATCATCAACCGCACTCAGTGGTGGGGTAACCAGATGATCATCTGGGGAGTCCACGTCCATGTTGGCATTAAGGACTCCGAACGCGTTTGGCCGATCATTCAGGCCCTGGCAACGAAGCTGCCGCACATGTTGGCGCTGTCTGCCTCCTCACCGGCCTGGAACGGTGAGGACATGGGTTACGCTTCCAACCGAAGCCTGCTCTACCAGCAGCTTCCCACCGCTGGTCAGCCGCCGGCGATTTACACGTGGCCCGAGTGGGAGTCCTACATGCACGACCAGTCCCGCTCCGGCGTCATCAATCACACCGGCTCGATGCACTTGGACATTCGCCCGGCATCAAAGTACGGCACCATTGAGATTCGTGTCGCTGACGCTACCTCTAACCTGCAGGAACTCGCCGCTATCGTGGCATTGACGCACTGTCTGACGGTTTACTACGACCGCATGTGGGAGGCTGGCGAGGAGCTACCGTCGCTGCAGTCCTGGCACATCGCCGAAAACAAGTGGCGCGCCGCCCGCTACGGCATGGACGCGCTGGTCATCGTCAATCGCGATACCGACGAGCGGTGGGTTCGCGACGAACTCCGTGAACTTGTGGTTCAACTCGCCCCGCTTGCCGACGAACTGGGTTGCCGAGCCGAACTGGAATTCGTCAACAACATCGTGGAAATGGGCGCGGCATACGAGCGGCAGCGCACTGTGGCGGATGCGGCCGGGGCGCTGCCTTCCATGGCTACCGAGGACGACGTACGGGCGAACGAAGAGCGCATTGGCCACACCCCGTGGCGTGCCGCCGTGGATCTTGCGGTGCAGGAACTGCGCGCCGGGCATCCGATAGCGCCTGCAGATTTCCACGAGCAAGTAGACGACTAGCCGTCGTTAAGCGGTGTGTGCCCAGACAAAAATTAGTGACTAGGCCTATAGCACTTTTGGGGTGCATAAACCTAGCCACTAACTGAAGAAAGGCGCCCCCCCTGGGCGGCCCCGGTCGAACCCGGTTCCGCTCCAGGTCGGGGTCCAATCTTGACGGGGAGTGTCCTCTCGTTATTCCCGGCTGTCATCGCGGGCGAGGCTGTCCTCGTCGACGAGCCTCTCTTTGAACGCCTCGTGGCCAACGCGGTTACTAACAATTGGCGATGTACCCAGAGCAAACAGGATAATCAGGGTCAACAGAGCCAAGTCACTACTAGTAGTTGTGTGAGCTGACGCGTGCGTGGCGACGTGCAAAAGCGAACCCGACAGCGTCAGAATTAGCCCCAGCGTTTGTGGCTTGGAGGATGCGTGCATGCGACTGATGGTGTCGCGGAAGCGTATTAATCCCACGGACGCTGCAACGCACAGTAGCATTCCGGTGATAATGAGTGCGATGGCGATAATGTCTGCCACGAGAATCATTTGGGCTCTCCCTTCACTGTTTTCGGAGCTGCTGTCGGTGTTGCCTTAGGCGCTGCTTTCTGTGCGGTTTTCTTTGTGGCGACCTTTCCGGCTGCTTTCGCCACACCCTTTCGGGAGCCCTTCGCGGGCTGCTTTCCGTCATCCGGAACACGGAACTTGGCGACTGCCAGCGAAGACAGGAAACCGAGCAGCGCAATGATGAGCATTGGGTAGACCACCGAAGTGTCCAAACTCCATGCCATGAACGCAGCGAGCATGCCCTGCAACATTGCAGTCATGGACTCCAGCGCCACCAGGCGGTCCAGCGAGTTTGGTCCTGCGATCATGTGCCCGAGGGTAATCATCACCGCAATGAAATAGCCTGCAGCAGCTACGCCGAGCAGAATGTTAAAAACTTCCGGGTTCATCGGCTGCTCCTTTCTCCCCTTTTTCGCTGCTCGTTTCGCCTTGCTCGCCGCTTTTCGCACTGCTCGGCTGCTCTTCGCCAGAGCCTGGCTTAGTCGGTTGCTCATGTACATCGCGGTTCTCAAACGCGCGAATCACCCGTCGCTCGATTCGGGTCAACTGGTTGATTTGTTCAGCTACCTTGCCTGTCGACGAAGCGTCGAGAAGATGCATGGTCAGCGTCTTTTTTCGCTTATCGATGTCCACGATGATGCCGCCCGGCTGCAGATTAATTAGTGCCATTGCAGTCGTGAGCGAAATATCGTCATTGGTCCGCATGGGGACCTTGATAATGGCAGTCGGTGGCGGATCATCTCGTCGGATGGCCAGCCAGGCGACACTGATAGAGGCCTTCACGAAGTCGATTGTCCAAGAACCGAACAGTCGCACCATGCCACCGAAGTTGATATCCAGCGCGCTGTTTGGCGGGATAGGCATGGCGAGGTTCAGCAACGTGGCTACAAGGATTCCCGAGAGCACATTGGCAAATGTCACCTCGCCCCACAGCATGACCCAAATAATCACTGTGAATAAGAAGAGCAGGATTGAAATACGTGGTGGTCGCTTTGCAGCCACCTTGGCGCGCGCTTTACTCATCAGCTTTCACCTGCTCCTTCCAGCGTGCTGGTGGCACGTTCGGTCGCTGAATCCGACTTCCATGGGCTCTTGGTGCGGCCTGGGTTTTCCAGCTGCTCCAGGCCCTTGTCATCGGCCGAGTCGATACCGAGGACCGCTGCGCGGTACTCATCAACATTCGCGACGTTGCTTGCCGCTTCGGTAGCCACATTGGACAGTGGCCCGGCCAGAACGGTAACCCCCACAGAGGCAATCACCAGCAGGGCCGTCGGCATCACCATGCCGAGTGGCATCTTGCCGACGTCGTCACGCTCTGCGATAGCAACCATCTGAGTCCTTTCCCGGAGCGCGGCTGGCTGCGCAAGCACGGTGTCGCCCTCGGGGGCGTCGGAACGGTCGCGCCAGAAGGCCTTCGACCAGACGAGAATCATGGTGTAGAGGGTCAGCAGGCTGGTGATGATAGATCCCGCAACCAGAATCCATGCGGTGGCGGATCCGTTCTGTGCGCCGGCCTCGATGAGCATGACCTTGCCCAGGAAGCCTGAGAACGGTGGGATACCACCGAGGTTGAGCGCGGGCACGAGGTATAGCAACGCCAGCAGCGGCGACGTCTTGGCCAGGCTACCGAGGCTGCGCAGGGAGGACGAGCCCGCCTGGCGCTCGATAAGCCCGACCACCAGGAACAATGCCGTCTGCACCAGAATGTGGTGGACGATGTAGAAAATCGCGCCGCCGAGTCCCAGCGTATTGCCGACGGCAATACCGAAGATCATGTATCCGATGTGGGATACCAGCGTAAAAGACAAGAGACGTTTAATGTCATTTTGGGCCATGGCACCGAGAATGCCCATGAGCATTGTCGCTAGGCCAGCCCACATCAGGACGTCGTCAAGCCTGCCGTCTGGGAAAACGACACTGCGCGTGCGGATGATCGCGTAGACACCCACCTTCGTCAGCAGCCCCGCGAAGACCGCGGTAACCATCGACGGTGCGGTGGGGTAGGAGTCTGGCAACCACGCCGACAGCGGGAACACCGCCGCCTTCACTGCGAAGGCGACGAGCAGCACTGCGAAGATCGCGGTGCGGGTGCCATCGGGGATGTCCTCCATGCGCAGGGAAATGTGTGCGAAGTTCACCGTGCCGACCGCTTGATAAACCAGGCCAATCGCCAGCAGGAACACCATCGAGGACAACATGTTGACCATCACATACGACACGCCTGCGCGAATGCGTGACGACGATGCCCCCAGCGTGAGCAACACGTAGGAGGCTACGAGCAGAACCTCGAAGCCGACGTACATGTTGAACAGATCGCCGGCCAGGAAGGCCATGGAGACGCCCATGTTGAGCAGCATGTACGTCGGAACGAAGACGGAGATCGGCTCATCTTCGTCACCATCGCTAATACCCTGGCCGATGCCGAACCACATCACGGCAAAGAGGACCAGCTGAGAGACGGTGATCATCAACACTGCGAGGTTGTCGGCTACGAGCGTGATGCCGATTGGTGCGTCCCAGCCGCCCACCTGGACCGTGTGGACGCCGTGCGCGTAGATGAGATACACCAAGGCGCTGGCGACTCCCAGCAGGCTGCCGAGCGAGATTAGCGCGATCGCCTGCTGTGCTTTGGGAAAACGTGCCAGCAGCAGAGCAATTGCGGCGGTGGCGGCGGGGACGATGATAGGCAGCGGAATTAGTGCCAGAATTATTTGCTCAGTCGTCATCGTCGTCACCTCCTGGGGAGTTTGATGGCGGGGTCACGGGCTTTTCGAAACTGGCCGGACCGAAGCTATCGCCGGCCTCTGTGGGACGACCGGTGGTGGGATCGTCGGACTTGTCGTGGTCCGGAGCAGCTGATGGGTCGCTGGCCCGACGCATTGCCAGGCTGCGGTCCTCGTGGTCATCTTGCACGTGATCGCCGATGCGGTAGCGGTGCTGGCGATAGAGCAGAGCCAACAGGAATGCGGTCATGCCCATGGAAATAACAATTGCGGTGAGGATAAAGGCCTGGGGCAGTGAGTCTGCCTGAGCATCGCTGACCAGCGATTCCCTATCCCAAATTGGTGGCCGTCCCGGCGAACCAGAGCCAAGCAGGATGAGCAGGTTGATACCGTTGCCCATCAGCAACAGTCCCATGAGCATCCTGGTCAACGAACGATCGAGGAACAGGTACACCCCTGTAGCAATCAGCGTGCCGACAGTTGCTAGCAGAACAAAATTGAGAATCACGGGTGTGTGTCCTTTCCTTCGGTCCTAGCTGGGGCTGTCGGTTCTGAAGCCTCTGAGGTGGCTGTGTTGGCAGAGTCTGCGGGTTTAGTGCCGGCAGGTTTAACGCTTGCGGGATTAGCGCCTGCGGACTTAACACCTGCGGGCTTAGCCGCCGCCAACTTGCTGCGCAGCTGGCGGGACTGGCCGAGTGCGGCTCGATTCACACGACGTGAACGATCACGCTCAGCGCGAAGGTTTATCTGAGCGTCGATGCCACCGCCCAAACTGCGGAGGATGTAGACAATCGTGCTAACCACGATCATGTATACGCCCAGGTCAAAGAGCATCGGGGAGACAACAGTGACATCTCCGAGCAGCGGAATTTCCCGCGAGCCATACGTAGAAGTTAGCGGTGCCCACCCCACAAACAGTGGCCACAACGCGCTGAGTGCCGACACCAGCAAACCGCCGCCGAGAAGCATCTCGTTAGGAATCGGCAGAGTTGCCGCCAACTCACGACGACCACCGATGAGATAACGCATGGTCAGTGCCAGCGCAGCCACGAGACCACCGGCGAAGCCACCGCCGACATCGTTATGGCCGGCAAAAAAGAGATAGAAGGAAACCACCATCATGGCGGGGAAGAGCACGCGCGATGCCACCAGCACCATGATCGGGTAGCGCAACCGCTCGGCTTCACCGGACTCATCGAGAGTGTTCAACCAACGGTTGGTGCGGCGAGCTCGATTCCGCTGCGGCTTAATCTTTGAACGCATATGCATGGTATGCGTGCGGAAGACCAGTGAGGTAATCCCCAGAGCCACCATCACCAGCACGGTGATTTCACCGAAGGTGTCCCAGGCGCGGATGTCGACAAGCAGTACGTTGACTGCATTCTGGCCGTGTCCAATATCGTGCGCCAGCGGCGGAATGTCGCCCGAGATTGGCTCAGTACGACGGGAGCCCATGGCGTAGGCGGCCAACACGGGAACCGTGACACCGACTGCAATGGCCAACCAAGCACGGTGTCGTGTCCACCTCGGGTTCGATGCCGGTGCCCGCGGGGAGAGCGTACGCAACACCAACACGAAAATAATCATTGAGACCGTCTCGACCAGCAGCTGCGTCAGGGCCAAGTCAGGAGCGCCGTACATGGCGAAAATAATGGCCAAGCCGTAGCCTGTCACGCCTACCAGGATGACCCCGGAAAGCCTGTTCTTCTGCCGGGTAGCGGCCAGCGCCGCGATAATCATGATGAGCGCAACTGCACCCTGCGGAGCAGAGTCCCACAGTTCCATTCGCAGCTCATCGCGCTCGCCGAGCAACAACGCACCGATGGACAGCACGATGAGGGTCAGCAAAATGACCGCTTCATTCAACGGGAGGGAACCACGCTGGGTCGCAGCAGTGACACGGAGAGAAAGACGGCGGGCCAAGTCCAGGATTCCGTCGTAAAGCGCATCGGCACTACCGAGAGCCGGCTGATCAAACTGCAGCTGACGCACCAGATTACGCTGCCAATGCATGATGGCACCCACGAGTAGAATTGTGGCCGTCAGTGCCAGCGGAAGGGTGAATCCGTGCCAGAGCGCCAGGTGCGTTTCTGCTTCCGTATTCGGGAATGCGCTGGTGAGGTAGGGCGAGATAATCGAGTCGAGGACGCGGGGAACCAGGCCGAAAACCAAACCTGCCAGCGCCAACAGCCAAGCCGGGCCAATCTGATCCCACGTCGGGGAATCCATCTCTGCCACGGCAGGGGAAGTGCCACCGCCGCTGGCGTGGGTGCTGGACTTGGTCGCAAACGCGGCGCGCAGCAGGTACAGCGAGTACGCTACGGTCAGAATCGAACCCACGACGAGGCCAATGGTGGTAAACACCGACGGCATCCCATGCAGCGGATCAGCATTGAGCGTGGCCTCCAGCGCAGCTTCCTTGGCGACGAAGCCGAAGAACGGCGGCACACCCATCATCGATGCAGCGGCGAGAATCGAAATCACCAGCAACTGCGGCGACTTTCTACCGAGCCCAGAGAGCTCACGGATATCGCGCGTACCAGTCAGCCTGTCAATTGTGCCCGCGACCATAAACAGCGCGGCCTTGAACATGGCATGGCCGAGCGTCAGTGCCAGGGCTGCCAGCATCGTCGCACGCGTGCCTATCGACGCGACTGTGATGATGAATCCCAACTGGCTGACAGTGCCATACGCCATAATCAGCTTGAGATCCTTCTGGCGCAGGGCCATCCAGCCGGCCATGATCATGGTCAAGAGGCCGAGCGGGATGATGATTGGCTGCCACGCGTTGGTGTCATTGAAGGTCGGCGCGAGCCGGGCAACCAGGAACACACCGGCTTTGACCATCGCTGCCGAATGCAGGAAGGAAGAAACCGGGGTAGGGGCGGCCATTGCACCGGGTAGCCAGAAGTGGAAGGGCGCGATAGCGGACTTCGACAGCGCACCAACGACCAGCAGGATTGCGGCCGTGGATACTGCCGTGGAGTCCAGCTGTGCCGCTGTCAGAGCGCCAGGCGCGGTGAGTTCGGAGAAGTTCCAGAAACCGGTGGTCACTCCCATCAGAACGATACCGACCAGCATGATGAGGCCACCCAGCGTCGTGACCAGGAGCGCCTGGCCTGCTGCGCGACGGGAGGAGGCGCGCTCGGCGTAGTAGCCCACCAGGAGGAAGGACAGAACCGAGGTAATTTCCCAGAAGACGAACATCAGCATGATGCTGTCGCTGATGACCAGGCCGTACATCGCCGCAGCGAAGGCGATCATTTGGGCTGCGAAGGAACCTACGCGGCGACGTTTGCCGAGTGGCGGGTTGATGAAGTAACCGGAGCAGTACACCAGTACGAGAAAGCCGATGGTCAAAACCAGCGTGCCGAAGAGCGATTCAATAGGACCTAATCGCAGGTTTACATCCAAGTGGATAATGGGCATCCACGAAAAATGCGTGACGGCGGGTTGCGTGAGTGCGGAAGTTTCCCCGTTGCCATTGTCTAGAGCTAAGCGAACGAGATGGGTGCCGGTGTAGATGGCACCGCCTGCCAGCGGGAGGCTGAGTACGAGGAACCCGCGGGTTCCGAGCCACTTAATCGTCCATGGTGCAAGCGCTGCCGTAACGAACAGGATGCACAGGAGAGAAGTCACTATTCCATAATGATTGGAACACGCCAGTTCATGCAACCCCGTTTTAGGGACTTAAGCATTTGAAGCGGTGTTAACCGAGTGTGTGAAAACGGTCAATTGTTTCTGGGAAAGTGAAAATTTGGGGGTGAGTTGTGGGGGGGGGCGGAAGTTGGGCATTTTTTGGGGCTTGAGCGGCTGACTGCTCAAGCCCCAAATCAGTGCCATTACTGCCCCCAACACCACCCCACCCCAAAGGTCAATACATTGAACTTGGTGATTCATTGAACTGACCACTATTCTTGGCTGCCATGAGTATTAGCGTCCAGAACTTGAGCGTGAGCTACGGCGCGAACACCGCGATTCGGAACATCAGCTTCACCCTCGACTCCCCCGGCATGCACGGCATCATCGGCCCCAACGGCTCAGGCAAATCCACCCTCATGAAGGCGATGCTCCAGATCCTGGACAAACACAACGTCCACGGCACAGGCCCCACCGGCGCCCCCGCCGGCTACCCCGTCACCCTCGACGGCAAGGCCCCCGCCGAGCAGCGCCGCGCAATCGCTTATATCGAGCAGCGCTCTGACCTCGACCGCAACTTCCCCACCAGCGTCTTCGACACCGTCCTGATGGGCACTTACCCGCGCCTGGGTCTTTTCCACCGCCCCGGCAAGGCCGAACGCGAAGCAGCCACCCAGGCTCTCAAGGACGTCGACATGTGGGACTTTCGCCACCGCCACATCAGCGAACTCTCGGGCGGACAGTTCCAGCGCGTCCTCTTTGCCCGCGCCATCGTCCAGGACGCGGAGTACATCTTCCTGGACGAGCCCTTCGTCGGCATCGACGTCCCCAGCGAGAAGACGATCGTGACCCTGCTGCGGCAGATGGCGGACGCGGGCAAGCACGTCGTCGTCGTGCACCACGACATGAACACGGTGCGCGGCTACTACAACGACCTCATCGTCCTCAACGGCGAGCTCGTCGCGGCGGGTCCCACCGAGGAGGTCTTCGTCCCCGACGTGCTGCAGAAGGCCTTCGGCGCGCTCGTCATCCGCGAGCCGTCAGCACCAGCCCACCCCACGCCACGGCAGGCAGCCCTCCAGGAGGAGACAGCATGATCGCGGAGTTCCTCGACTCACTACTCAGCCACGGCTACCTGCAAAAAGCGCTGATCACCTCGGTGATCGTGGGCGTGGCCTGCGGCATCGTCGGCAGCTTCATCGTGCTGCGCGGCATGGCCCTGATCGGCGACGCCATCTCGCACGCCGTACTACCGGGGGTCGCGGCCTCCTACCTGCTCGGCACGAACCTCTTCCTCGGGGCGGTGGTCGCGGGTCTACTCGCCACACTGGCGATCGGGCTGATCAGCGAACGCTCCACTGTGAAGAACGATTCGGCGATCGGCATCGTCTTTTCCACCTTCTTCGCGATCGGCGTGCTGCTCATGGCGAAAGCGCAGACGGCGACGGATCTGACGGAGATCCTCTTCGGCAACGTCCTGACCGTTCAGGACGCCGACCGCAACCTCTCGATCGGTATTGCCGCTGCCGTGCTGATTCTCACGCTGGTCTTTTACAAGGAGCTCAAGCTCAGCACCTTCGACCCCGTCATGGCGCAGTCGGCTGGCGTGCCCGTGCGGGCAATCCACTACGGGCTGATGGTGGTGCTCACGCTGGTGACGGTCATTTCCCTGCAGACGGTGGGCGTGATCCTGGTGGTCTCCCTGCTGATCACTCCGGCGTCGGCGGCGTACCTGCTGACGAACCGGCTGGGAGTGATGATCGGGCTTTCAGTGGCGATCTCGGCGCTCAGCTCCGTAGTGGGGCTGTTCCTGAGCTATAGCTACAACGTGTCCTCCGGCGTGACGATCGTGCTGACCGCCAGCGCGCTGTTCCTGCTGGCTTTCCTCTTCGCGCCAGGCAAGGGACTGATTGCTCGCTCGCTGGGCAATAAGCCACTGGCCGCGCTGTTGGCCCTCCTGGTGGGCGGTGCCCTCGTGTTCGGGGCCGTGACCTTCTCGACGGAGGAGAAGGCAGACGGTGAGCAGCTGAACGTCGTCACCACCTTCACGCTGCTGGCGGACCTGGTGGAGGAGATCGGCGGCGAGGCGGTGGACGTCCATAACCTCGTGCCGACCGGCACGGACCCGCACGACTACGACCCCCTGCCCGCGGACCTGGATGCGACGAGCGACGCCGACCTGCTGTTCTACAACGGGCTGAACCTCGAGGGCGGTGAGCACGGCTGGCTCGCGAAACTGAAAAACACCGCGGGCCTGGACGATTCCCAGATGGTCGAGGCCACCAAGGGCGTGGAACCGAAGTACCTCAAGGACGAAAAGGGCAATCAGGAGATCAACCCGCACGCCTTCCTGGACCCGACCGTCGGCATCGCGATGGCCGAGAACGTGACCGCGGCGCTGGCCGAGGCCCTGCCCGAGCGTGCCGAGCACATCGAGGAGAAGGGGGCGGAGTACAAGGCCATGCTGGAGAGCATCGACGCCGACTACCGCGAGCAGATCGGTGCGCTGCCGAAGGAGGATCGTGTGCTCGTGGCCAGTGAACATGCCTTCCAATACATGGTCGACACCTACGGCATGGAGCAGCTGTATATCTGGCAGATCGACACGGATGAAAACGGCTCCCCCGCGCAGATCGGACACCTCGTGCGCCAGCTGAAGGACAAGCGCCCGAAGCACCTGTTCGTGGAGTCGAACGTGGATACGCGCCCCATGAAGACCGTCTCGAAGGAGGCCGGGATTCCGATCTTCGACGAGCCACTGCACTCCGATGAGCTCGGCAAGCCGGGCACGGTCGCGGGAACCTACGAGGATTTCCTGCGCAGCAACTTGAAGACCATGATCGCGGGGCTGAAGCGCTAAAACGCGAATGCTCGAGGCCCACATGCGTTGGGCTTCCCCGGTCGCATTCCCGTTACCTTGTGAGTGTCCCCGATAATGGGGATAGTCGCTGGTCCCGGTATGGGGGGTGTTGCCGCCGGGTGCCAGGACTTTCGATGACAGCTGATAGGGACACGGCCAGTTTTAAACTAGGTCTCTTTGTAACGTGGGTGCTTGCAACGAAGGTCATGACACCAGCGACTGGAACAACGCCATACCCATCTCGTTTTCTAGGAGCTCATCATGTCTCCGGAGCATTCCATCGACATATTCCTTGGGTTAGACGTCGGCAAATCTGAACACCACGCCTGCGCCTTAGACCGTGATGGCAACAAGGTCTTCGACAAACCGTTGCCTCAACTCGAATCCGAACTAGCAGGCGTTTTTCACCAGCTTCAGAAGCTTGGCACCGTGCTCGTGATCGTCGACCAACCCAACACCATCGGCGCACTACCGATTGCTGTAGCCCGGGACTGCGGTTGCGAAGTCGGATACCTGCCAGGTCTTGCGATGCGCAAAGCTGCAGATCTCTATCCGGGACGTGCAAAAACAGACAAACGCGACGCATTCATCATCGCCGACACCGCCCGCACAATGCCCCACACGCTACGTGCCGTCGACCGCAATGATGAGGTACTCTCCGCCCTAAAGATGCTGTCCGGCTTCGATGATGACATCGCCCGCGATTGCACTCGCACTGTCAATCGGCTTCGCAGTGTCCTCACCCAGATCTACCCCAGCCTGGAACGAGTTTTTGCTGGTAGCACCCTGACTCGCACGCCGATCCTGGAATTATTGATCCATTACAAGGGACCGCAGGGGCTAAAAAGAGCCGGATACCAACGAGTGTTGAACTGGATGATCAAGCGCACACGTAAAGACCCCACCCCGCTGGTAGACGACATTTTTACAGCGCTGAAAGCTCAAACAGTCACCGTGCCTGGAAGCGATGCCGCCGAGTTAGTAATTCCTCAACTGGCTGCAAACATCCAGGCCCTCAAAGAGCAACGAAACACCATTGCTGAGCAGGTTGAAGAGATGCTCGCTGATTTCCCTCTTTGTGAGGTCTTGATGAGTATGCCCGGAGTCGGCATCAAGACCGCAGCGCAGATCCTTCTTGCGATCGGTGATGGCTCCGACTTCGCTAGTGCTGGCCACTTAGCTGCTTATGCTGGAATAGCACCCGTGACTAGACGATCCGGTTCGTCGATCAGAGGTGAATTCCCGGCACGGTCAGGCAATAAACGACTGAAAAACGCCTTGTTCTACTCCGCATTCGCAGTTATCCGCAGCCACGAACCGTCACGGCGGTATTACGAACGCAAACGCGCTGAAGGAAAACGCCACAACGCAGCAGTCATCTGCCTGGCACGACGCCGATGCAATGTCATCTACGCGATGCTGAAAAACAAGGAGTTCTTCCGCGAAATCCCGCCACGCCCCGTCGCCGCATAAAGCCCCAAAGACGAAGCCGACCAGCACACGCTGGCCGGCTCCTAGGCACGCCTAAGAAACTACTCCCAAGACTGTGCTCGTCAACATCGGTCTGGCACTTGACAAAAACATAGGGACACCCCCCGTTTACTAAACGAGCAGCATCCGCGTCCTACCCATGCAGGCGGTTAGCAGCGCAGACCAAAGCGGAGAGCACGGAAGCCTCCGGAGTCTGGCCGAAGCCCATGGTCCACACATGGTCATTGTTGTGACCTGCATAGACAAAGGTAGCGGTAGCTTCGAAGATTTCGAACTGGTGGAATTCCACGATTTCCACGCGGTAACCTGCATCAGCCAGCAGATTAGTGCAAGCCGACACCGGCCCCATAGCGGTAATCTCCTGGGTGAAGGTGTGGGTGTGGTCGTCCTTGTCGGTCAGTGTTAAGTCAGCGTTGAAATTCCAGCGCCCCAGGGTGCCGCGGGTTGCCTCGAAATTCTTGATCTGAACCGGGCCGCTCGTGGGGGAGTAGGTGTCCTTGAACTTCTGCCAGTTCATGCCACGAGCTTCTTGCCTTAAGCCTCGAGGCAGGCGATGTCCGAATCGAGCCCTAAATGGATCGTCGGAATAAGTTCGCACATTGCCGTCGTCCTGGTGCTCCAACGAAGGGCGCTTGCCCGTGAACGTCGTCGAAGTGGACATGTTCTTCTGGGTGCGAGTGGGAAACATTCTTTTCTGGTCCTTTGCTTAGTTGCTTTTGCTGTGAGTGGCGGACCAACCAAGTGCTTTGAGAAGTTGCGGCCAGAGACCCCGTGTGGAGGGGTCAGTCCTGTCGGCCTCCACCGGGGTTCGTAGCCTTCGCTACTCGAATAAGAATGTTCTGCTGCATGGGTGGAACCTTACTACAGGTAAAAGATGTGACACAAGTCATTCAATCAATATCTTTGGTGGATTCTTTGCTGTCCCCGTTAAATTCCGTTGACAGAGGCCAGGAAAACCGCCTCGCCAATAGCGATGTCGCGAATCTCGTTCGGGTCGACCGATTCATCAGCCGAGTGAATGCGGGCCTGTGGCTCTTCCACACCGTAGAGTGCGATGTCAGCACCTGGTACGGCCTCCAGCAAAGTGGCGCACAGCGGAATCGAGGCTCCCTCGCCCATGCTTGCCGTCTCCTTGCCGTAGGCGGCCGACAGGCTGTCGGCAACCAGCTGCACAACCTTGCCCTCAACATTGGCCCGGAATGGGTTCGCTAGCTCGTCGCGCTCGACCGTCACCTTCACGCCCCACGGAGCATGCGCGCGCAGGTGATTCTCCAGTGCCTCCTGTGCTTCGGCCGGGTCGACGCCGCTTGGGATGCGGAAGTTGATGTGCGCCATAGCAGTCGATGAAATTGCGTTGACAGCATTGGTCGCTGGTGGGCAGTCGATTCCGGTCACAATCACAGACGGGCGAGCCCAGGTCAGGTCAGAGACGGAAGCGTCCTCGTTGCTAATTAGGTCCACGCCGTCGAGTACACCTGCGTCGGCGCGGAAAGTCTCTGGCGCGTAGTCCAGCCCCTCCCAGCGCTGCGAGCAGTCCAGGCCGTCAATAGAGGTAAAGCCATTTTCATCGCGCAGGCTGTCGAGCATACGAATCAACGCCGCCAGTGCATCCGGAGCTGCGCCGCCGAACATGCCCGAGTGCACCGGCTGCTCCAGCGCATCGACGCGAACTTCCACATCGGCGGTGCCGCGCAGGGTGGTCACGAGTGTCGGCTGGCCAACCTCGGCATTGCCGACATCCGCAATGAGGATGACGTCGGCGTCGAAAAGCTCCGGCTGCGTGGCGATGAGGTTGTTCAGGCCCGCCGATCCGCGCTCCTCGGAGCCTTCCACGATGAGCTTGATGTTTGGCATGTCGACGCGGCCCGCAAGCGCGTCGTCACGCAGCGCGCGCAGCGCAGCTAGGTGCATGACCACGTTGCCCTTGCAGTCGGCGGTGCCACGGCCGTACCAGCGACCGTCGCGCTCGTCGAGCGTCCATGGATCTGCGGTCCAGGCGGATTCGTCGCCCGCCGGCTGAACGTCGTAATGGGAGTAGAGCAGTACGGTCTTCGCGCTTTCCGACGACCCGGGGACGAAACCCGACAGTGCAATCGAGCCGTCGACGGTGTGGTGCGCCTCCAGTTCGATGCCCAGCTCTGCGTACATGTCGGTAACCGCCTTAACTGCGTCAATGCAGGCCTGCTTGGTTTCTTCGGTGCCGTGTACGGAGGGGAAGGCCACCAGCTCGGTCAGCTGGGTGCGGATGGTCTCGCGTTGGCTGGAGATGTGGTCTCGCAGGGTCTCCGTGAGTTCCTTATTAATAATGCTCATGTGCGACAGTGTAGGCGCACAACCATGATGGCGTTGGAAGTGGCATAAGGAGTGACGCCAGGAGTGACAATGCTTAACCTTGCACTCGATGGGGTTGAGTGCTAGAAAAGTGAATTAGCACTTGCTCTAATTGAGTGCTAATAAAAACAACTTCACACCTTGTGTATGCGTGTGCTGAAACAAGTGTTGAAAAGTCGTTAAAAAGTACAGTGTTGACTCCGGTGATGGAGAGGGCGGCGCTTCCCTCGAATCACATGCCGTCGCGGGCGCCTGGGTCAACTTCCAATGTAAGTGCCACATAAATAGACGGAGGATTCTTCAAACCTCATGGCTAAGATGATTGCATTTGACGAGGAGGCCCGCCGCGGTCTCGAAACGGGTCTGAATACCCTGGCAGACGCTGTCAAGGTTACGCTGGGCCCGAAGGGTCGCAACGTAGTCCTCGAGCGCAAGTGGGGCGCACCGCTAATCACCAATGACGGTGTCTCCATTGCACGTGAAATCGAACTTGAGGATCCTTACGAGAAGATCGGCGCTGAGCTGGTCAAGGAAGTTGCCAAGAAGACCGACGACGTCGCTGGTGACGGTACTACTACCGCTACCGTTCTGGCTCAGGCTCTGGTTTCCGAGGGTCTGCGCAACGTTGCTGCTGGCTCCAACCCGATGGGCATCAAGCGCGGCATCGAGAAGGCTGTCGCGGCTGTTACCGAGAAGCTGCTGGAGTCCGCTAAGGACATCGAGACCAAGGAGCAGATTGCTGCTACCGCTGGTATCTCCGCTGCTGACCCGGCTATCGGTGAGCTGATTGCCACCGCTATGGACAAGGTCGGCAAGGAAGGCGTCATTACCGTGGAAGAGGCCAACACCTTTGGTCTCGACCTGGAGCTGACCGAGGGTATGCGCTTCGACAAGGGCTACATCTCCGGTTACTTCGCCACCGACATGGAGCGCCAGGAGGCCGTTCTGGAGGATCCGTACATCCTCCTGGTTTCCGGCAAGATCTCCAACATCAAGGACCTGCTGCCGCTGCTGGAGAAGGTCATGCAGTCCGGCAAGCCGCTGCTGATTATTGCTGAGGACGTCGAGGGTGAGGCTCTGTCCACCCTGGTCGTCAACAAGATCCGCGGCACCTTCAAGTCTGTCGCTGTGAAGGCTCCGGGCTTCGGCGACCGCCGTAAGGCAATGCTGCAGGACATGGCTATCCTGACCGATGGCCAGGTCATCTCTGAGGAGGTCGGACTGTCGCTCGAGACCGCTGACCTGCCGCTGCTGGGTCGCGCTCGCAAGGTCGTCGTCACCAAGGACGAGACCACCATCGTCGAGGGCGCTGGCGAGCAGTCCGCTATCGAGGGCCGTGTCAACCAGATCCGCGCTGAGATCGAGAACTCCGACTCCGACTACGACAAGGAGAAGCTGCAGGAGCGTCTGGCTAAGCTCGCCGGCGGTGTTGCAGTTATCAAGGCTGGCGCCGCAACTGAGGTCGAGCTCAAGGAGCGCAAGCACCGCATCGAGGATGCCGTCCGTAACGCAAAGGCTGCTGTGGAGGAGGGCATCGTCGCTGGTGGCGGTTCCGCACTGCTGCAGGTTTCGCACGTGCTTGACGACGAGCTGGGTCTGACCGGCGACGAGGCAACCGGTGTCCGCATCGTGCGTGCGGCTCTCGCAGCTCCGCTGCGCCAGATTGCTCTGAACGCTGGCCTTGAGGCCGGCGTCGTCACCGAGAAGGTTGCTTCCCTGCCGCAGGGCGAGGGTCTGAACGCTGCTACCGGCGAGTACATCGACCTGATGGAAGCTGGCATCAACGATCCGGTGAAGGTTACCCGCTCCGCACTGCAGAACGCTGCTTCCATTGCGGCTCTGTTCCTGACCACCGAGGCTGTTGTCGCTGACAAGCCGGAACCGGCTATGCCGGCAATGCCGGGTGGCGACGAGATGGGCGGCATGGGCTTCTAAAAGAGGTCCCAACTGCTTGAGTTAGCCTTAAAAATCGCCGCTGAGGGGTGTCCCTCAGCGGCGATTTTGCTCTGTAACTTGAGAAAGTTTAAGTCCCCGAACCCACCCTCGTCGCATCAGATGCCTCAGCGCTTGGTAGTGAAAAATAACCGATGATCTGTACCCATGTACGCAATGCCGAGGACTGTCTGTTATTAATCCTGCTGCCTCAGTACAGAGGTGAGATCCTTGGAGTCCCTTTAAGGCCAGGGACAGGCCGTCGCGCTCGCCGACAATCTGGATGCAACTACCGACTTATCAAAGTGTGAAATTCTTCTGGTCTCGCTACCGAACCCTGCCACTTTGCTATTCGGCCGGCTTATTCGCGGCCTCGATAAGCTCGGTTGACCAGTTCGCCTGCTGAATACGGGTATCCAAGTCCCGGTATTCCTTCGCCGCCTTGTCGGCTTTCTGGCGCAGCGACCGGATATCCACAGTGGCGACATAGCGAATCTCCGAAGCTGAGTATCGATCCCGCCGACCCGAGCCCTGATCGGCTGCGGAGGTGTAGAACCGCCGCCGTGTTAGCAGGTGGTCGCGCTTCGCAAGTGCGTCGCTAAGCGTTCCGTCCTCGAAGGCAGTAGCGGAATTCGTTGCGTTAATCGAGCGCACCAGCCATTCGAAGCGCGCCATCAGACGCTCGGCTTCGGCAATAAGCGCTTGCGGATCTTCATCAGGCGTATCGCCTTCCTGCACCTGCGCCACCAGCGCGAGACGGCGATTAATCTCAGCCAGCCGGTCGGAAACTTCGGATCGTGCGGCAAGAGCCTCGGATAACAACATGGCATTTATTGTACGCGCAGTGCTTATCGACGGTCGCTGCGTGCAGTCCCACCCCCTCAATTTCGGTAAGACGGAACGTTAACTGCTGGGAAATTGCAGGTAAGGGCACCCGCATGGGGGACGTGTGGTAGAGAAATTCAGTAGGATAAGGGGTATGGCTGACAAGAATGAAGAGGAATTCCACATCGTCGATTTGGCGAAGACCGAAGGTTACGTCGTCGATGATTCTGATGAGGACGATCCGGTACTGGTCACTCCAGACGGTGAGCGGGTTGATACCTGGCGCGATGGCTACCCGTACGAGGAGCGCATGACGCGCAAGGAATACGAGTCTATTAAGAGGAAGCTGCAGATTGAGCTTCTGAAGTGGCAGAACTGGACCAAGGAAACTGGTCAGAAGCACATCATCCTCTTCGAAGGCCGTGACGCCGCTGGTAAGGGCGGTACCATTAAGCGCTTTAACGAGCACCTGAATCCGCGTGGTGCTCGAACTGTGGCTCTGGAAAAGCCGTCGCCGCGTGAGTCCACCTCGTGGTACTTCCAGCGCTATATTGAGCATTTTCCGTGCGCTGGCGAAATCGTCTTCTTCGACCGTTCTTGGTACAACCGTTCGGGCGTTGAGCGCGTGATGGGTTTCTGTACTGAGTCTCAGCATGCAGAGTTCCTGCGTGAGGTTCCGATGCTGGAGAACATGATTCTGGGCTCCGGTATTTCGCTGACCAAGCTGTGGTTCTCGGTGACCCAGAAGGAGCAGCGCACTCGCTTCGCTATTCGCCAGGTCGACCCGGTACGTCAGTGGAAGCTCTCTCCGATGGACCTCGCATCGCTGGACCGTTGGGGTGACTACACCCGCGCGAAGGAAGAGCAGTTCCGGAAGGAAGAGCAGTTCCGTTACACGGATACCGATGAGTCCCCGTGGATTACCATTAAGTCCAACGACAAGAAGCGTGCCCGCATCAACGCGATGCGTTATGTGCTGAGCAAGTTTGAGTACACGGAGAAGGACCACGAGCTGGTCGGTACTCCGGATCCGAAGATTGTTAAGCGTGGCCGTGACCAGATTGGTGACTAGCTCGGTGGTCCGTGACTGACAAAGTTCTTGTCTAGAAGAAACGCCCGTAGGAGTGCTCAGGCACTCGGCGGGCGTTTTCTTATGGCTGGCGGCGGCGGGGCGATGCCCTTACGGCTGACGACGGCGGGCCAGTGCAAGTTAGTGACTGAGTTTATGTCAAAAACGGCCAGAAAATTGGCCCGAAAGTGTCATAAACTAGGTCAGTTTCACATTTGCAGCCCGTCAGCTTTTAGTCCGTCAGGCCTTAGCCCGCCAAGTCAGTTTTTCGCCGCCAGCTTGCAGCCGCTACCCCTCAATCAACTCCTGTCCCCAGTAAGAATCAGGGGTAGTGCCAGGGGCGATCCAATACACAGCGGAGCCGATGTGACGGTTCCACTCATTGAGCAAATCGCCGCGATCCAAACGGGCCTGGATTGCGCTGAACTGGTTGTCCGGGTTCTTCTGGAATGCAACCCAGACCAGGCCAACGTTCGGTCCTTCGAACGGGAAGGCCGGCTCACCGGGCTGGTCTTCGTAGGCATAGGCGCGGCGACGCAGGGCGTCGTCAGGCTGACCATCCTGCTCACGGGAAAGCGCCAAGTGAGACTGGCGGTGGATGAGATACTCGCCCTGGTCATCGACGGCGTCCATGTCCTCTTCATCGAACTCGTCATTGCCGCCGGAAAGAGGAGCGCCGGTGTGGAAGTCACGACCGATAACGATGGAGCGTTCGTCGGTGCTGAGCTCATCCCAATTGTTCAAGTCGAGGGCAATACGGCGAACAACCATCACGCAGGAGTTGTTAATCGCCTTGTCCTTGGAGTCAATCCACACCTGTTCGGACCATTCCTCCGGAGTGGACGGGTTGACGGTGCCGTCGAGCTGACCCAGCGGGTTGCGTGGGGTAGCGCCGTGAGGCTGCGAACCCCAGGCGTAGGAAAAGCCCTTCTGGAACCACTTCACGCGAGCCCACGGAGCCGCCTTCTTTTCCAGTAGACGGGACGCGGCCGAAACGGTGACGAGATCATCACCGCACAACTGCAGAGCGAAGTCAGACTGGCCCCACTCAGGGCGGAGCATGTCATGCTGGAATGACGGGATATCGTGCAGACCAGCCGGCTTGCGCTCTGGCTTGCCGAGCACATCGAAGATGCGCTCACCGAAACCTGCGGTAATGGTCAGGTTTGCAGTGGCTGCAACCATTTCCGGTTCCAGATACCCCTCGATGTCCTGGCCTTGGGTGAGGCGGCGGGCAACGTCGGTAAGCGAGGAGAACAGTGCCTTCAGATCTGCTGCGTCGACGCCGTCCTTCAAATCGAATGCGACGAGGCGGAGATGTGCTTGGCCGGGCTGTTCAACGCCTGACTGGACCGGGCCATCGAACGGAATCTTGGCGCCCCTCAGGGAAGGTCCGGAAGCCTGTGTCACTCGAGGTCACTCCTTGAAAAGAGGTAGAATAAATAGCTTTTATGACTACGAGCTTAATCACTTTGGTCCCAGCAGGAGAGCATCAAAGCAAAGGCTCGGGGAGGGGGCTAAGTGAATGAGATATTTGTATATTGCGATATACTTCACATCCACAGCCGCCTCGAAGGTGTTCATTAAGGAAAGTGCTGCATATCGCACGTTTTCCGCGCAAGGTGTGTTTTGAGCCTAGCGCGCATAAGGCCTTCGAGTTATGCAGGGGAATCCCGGTGCAAGTCCGGAACTGTCCCGCAACGGTAAGCATCACTGCCAGAGCTTTGGTTTATCCGACGCGTTGATAACCAATCTTTTCAGTGATGACAAGTCCGAATGCCTGCCGGTTGTGCAATTTCATACCCGATGCTGATCACGACTGACGAGGAAATCACGAGATCATGGCAATTCACGCAACCCTCGCGGGCATTCCGCGGATAGGGCGTAATCGTGAGCTCAAAAGAGCTCTGGAAAACTACTGGCGCGACCCGGCGACCGGCGGCCTGTTGGCCGCGACGGCGCGCAACACTGTCAATAGCTACATTGGCGCAGCGTTGAAGGTAGGAATCGACTCGGTTCCGACAATTGGGCGCTCGTTCTACGACTCCATGCTGGATACATCGGCGCTGCTCGGAGTGCTTCCAGCTCGCTTTCAGGATGTCCCGAAAACGGACGGTTCCAACCTGCCGGAATGGATCAACCACTACTTCGCCACCGCTCGCGGTACGAAGACGCAACCGGCATCCGCAATGACCAAGTGGTTCGACACTAATTACCACTACATCGTTCCGGAGCTGTCAGCCGATACTGAATTTACCTCTGACCTCACTGACTGGTTGGATGATTCCTGCAGCTTGAACAATGGCGCCACAACGATGCTGCGCCCTCATTTGATTGGTCCTGTGACCTACTTGAGCCTGTCGCGTACCGACGATGGTTCGAACCCACTCGGCCTGCTGGAAAAGTTGACCGATGCGTACGCGGAAATCATCGCTCAACTGGGGGATAAGGGCTTTGAGTGGATTCAGCTCGATGAGCCAGTATTGGTCACTGACCTCGATGAAGTGACTCTTGCTAGGACTCGCCAGGTCTACGAGAAGTTGGCCGACGTGGCGGAGTCTGCGAATACCAAGTTGTGGGTGCAGACCTACTTTGGTGATGGTGATCAGGCGCTGGAAACCCTTTCTGGCACAGGCGTGCAGGCCATTGGTTGCGACCTGGTAGCAGGTAGCTCCGAGTTGCCGCATTGGACTGGCAAGGAACTGCTGGTTGCGGGCATTGTCGATGGTCGTAATGTGTGGCGCACCGACTTGGATGCAGCTCTGGCGACGCTGGAGAAGCTGGCAGCCCGAGGCCCCATCGCGGTGTCGACTAGCTGTTCGCTGCTACACGTGCCGTATTCCCTGACAGCGGAAGACCCGAGCGAAGAGGATGCCGAGGTGCTGCAGTGGCTGGCCTTCGGGGATGAGAAAATCGCCGAGGTGACCCTCTTGGCGAGAGCGCTTGATGCCAGGTTGAATGACCACCAACTCGATGCCGCGGATTTGAAGGCGTTGAGTGAGTCCCGGGCCGCACTGGCATCGAGGGCAGAGTCGAAGCGGATTGTTAAGCCTGAAGTTCGTGAAGCTTTGGCGGCAATCGAGGCCAGCGACCGGACTCGTTCCCCGTTTGCAGCTCGCCAGGCGGCTCAGGCTGAGGCCCTTAACCTGCCTCCGCTGCCGACCACCACAATCGGTTCCTTCCCGCAGACCAATAGTATTCGTCGTGCACGTGCGCAGCTGCGCACGGGAGAGCTGACCCCAGCTGACTACGAGTCGGCAATGCTCGCTGAAATTCGATCTGCCATTGAACAGCAGGAAGAACTGGGGCTCGATGTGCTGGTTCACGGTGAACCTGAGCGCAACGACATGGTGCAGTACTTCTCGGAGCAGCTGGACGGCTACCTTGCCACCACCAATGGCTGGGTCCAAAGCTATGGTTCCCGCTGCGTGCGGCCGCCGATTCTCTACGGTGATATCACCAGGCCAGAGCCGATGACGGTGCAGTGGTACAAGGCAGCGGCAGACATGACTGACCTTCCCGTCAAGGGAATGCTCACCGGGCCAGTGACTATGTTGGCATGGTCGTTTGTCCGTGATGACCAGCCAATCGGTGACACTGCGGATAATGTTGCGCTGGTTTTGCGCGATGAGATTGCAGATCTCGTGGCCGCTGGAGCGCAGATCGTACAGGTCGACGAGCCTGCCATTCGCGAGTTGTTGCCCCTGAATGAAGCGGACCAGCCCGCCTACCTGAAGTGGGCTGTGGGGTCCTTCCGCCTGGCTACCTCTGGCGTGACTGACGACATTCAGATTCACACGCATATGTGCTACTCGGACTTCAATGAGCTCATTGACACCGTCGATGAGCTCAACGCCGATGTCACGTCCATCGAAGCAGCTCGCAACGGGATGCAGGTGCTCGCAGCGCTGAAGGACGAGGGATACGTTCGCGGGATTGGTCCAGGCGTCTGGGACATCCACTCGCCCCGCGTGCCGACGGACAGTGAAGTCAACCAGCTCGTGGAAGATGCGCTCGAAAGCGTTGACCCCAACCTGCTGTGGATCAACCCGGACTGCGGTCTGAAGACCCGAGGTTGGGAAGAGGTTACGGCTTCACTGAAGGTATTAGTGGCCGCAGCTCAGCAGGCTCGGTTGCAGCTAGCAGAGTAGGTCGCAAACCAAAAAGCCGAAAAACAAATAGCGGGTTAAGTAGCAAAAGTGTGTCCGCTCGGCGCGTCGCCGGGTGGGCACACTTTTTGCTACTCAGCCCTACTTAGCCCCAATGTGAGTAGCTGACTGCGTTTATGGCTGGCGGCAGCGGGCCAATGTGAGTTACTGACTGCGTTTATAGCAAAAACTGCCCGAAAAATGGCTTGAAAGTGTCATAAACTCTCACAGTTTCACATTTGCAGCCCGTTGTGCCTACCAGGCTCCTACCTAAGCCCCCCACTCAATCCGGGCTACTTCTTGGCCACTACTGGCTCAATTGGGTTACCTCGCCAGGAGGTGTGCGCAGGAACGTGGTCACCGCGCATGACGAGAGAACCGGGTTCGACGCGGCAGCCGTCGTCAAGCACAGATGCCGGCAGTGCGACTGAGTGCGGTCCTAGGACGGAGCCGTGTCCGATGTGGACGGTGTCGAGCGTCATCACGCGGTCGGTGAATAGGTGCGTCTGGACGACACAGCCGCGGCCGACAGAGGCGCCCCGCGCGATGGTGACCAGGTCGGTCTCGGGCAGCCAGTACGTCTCCAGCCACACCCCGTGGCCAACGTTCGCGCCGAGCAGTCGCATTGCGCGTGCGATGCCGCCGGTGGCCATCGCCGGGTTCAGGTACCACGGCGCGGCGACCATTTCGACGAACGTATCCTGCAGCTCATTGAGCCAGACGAACTTGCTCCACAGCGGGTGATCACCCGGCTTGTGCTTGCCGACGCACACCCACTTGGCCACGACCGTGATGAGCAGCCCCAGCACACCAACAATCAGTAGCACGGCAGGGGAGAGCAGCCACGCAACCACCAGGCCGAGCAGGGCAGCGCCAACGCCACCTGCAGTGACCAGCTCCGCGGTGAACATAACAATTCCCTGCAGGCTAAACAGCGTGATCGTCGCCAGCATGAGAGAGACCATCGGTGCCAGGACGCGCAGTGTCTCGACGATGCCGCGGGCGACCTTCAATCCCGTAGTCGGACGGTAGGTCTGCGCCGACTCATCGCTGGAGACAGTGCCCACACGGCGCATGCGCTCTGGCGGCGAACCCCACCAGTTGGAGCCGGACTTGGTCTTCTTCGGAGTAGAGGACAGCACGGCCACCAGTGAGTTCTTCGCCAGCTTGCGTTCCGGAAGCGTGATGCCGGAGTTGCCCAGGAAGGCGCGCTTGCCGATGCGGGAGTCGCCCACCAGCAGCCAACCGCCGCCGAGCTCGTAGCTGCCGACCATGGTGTCGTCAGCCAAGAAGGACTCGTCCTTGACGTGCAAGAACTTCGGAATACCAATCGCGGTGGAGACCTCGCTGTCGCGACCAATCTGGGCACCCAGCGCACGCAGCCACAGTGGAGTCAGCATGGAGGCGTAGATGAAGAACAAGTCATGACGAGCAGCGTCCATCAGGCGAATTGTCGCCCAGGACTGCCAACCCACGCGCGAACGCACCGGGAACACTCCCGACTTCAGGCCGATGCTGAACAGGCGCACGAGAATCAGCGTCAGCAGGGCATACACCGCAACACCGACGAAGGTGGCGGGAATAGCCCACAGCACGGCGCTGCCCAGCGTTGGCCAGAGATTCGAGGTGGTTAGCTCGGTGGTGCCGTCGATAAGTCCCGTGCCCCAACCGATGACAGCAGCCATCGCGACCGCAGCGGACAGCGGCACCAGCGTCAGTAACACCGCGGTAAGACCGTAGATAGCCACCCAGTGGCGACGCGCCGGCGGGACTTCCTCCGGGAAGCGGTGCTTGGCCCGGCCGACCTTGCGAGCCGGGGAACCCGACCAGCGCGCACCAGCCTTGACCTTCTTTTCACCGGTGACGGTGGAACCCGCCTCGATGTGAGCGTCATTGCCGATACGCGCGCCGGGCAGCAGCGTTGAACGGGCACCGATGCGGGCGTGCTTGCCAATAGTGACCTCGCCGACGTGGACGACATCACCATCGACCCAGTATCCGGACAGGTCTACCTCCGGCTCGATCGAGCAGTAATCATCCAGTTTGACCAGACCCGTCACCGGCGGCAGCGCGTGCAGATTCACGCCCTTACCAATGCGGGCACCCAGCATGCGGGCATACCACAGCACGAACGGAGC